>OCZT010002186.1_pt1 | contig 20258 bp, 12 predicted proteins | sample 1539031 | NCBI WGS metagenome assembly OCZT01 (sample SAMEA3539308, study PRJEB22396) | soil metagenome | biome: tundra; feature: field; material: soil | place: USA | collected 2010-05 | depth 0.15 m | reverse complement strand
TGGGAAGGCGGACCTGACTGGCCGCTTACGACATCCGGAAGGGCGGCGGAGCCAAACACGGCAGCTGTCATGATTCCGCCCGCCTTAAGAAAAGTTCGTCGATTGCTGTTGGATGAGATGTCTGACGTAGGTTTGCTCATGACGCCTCCGGGCACTGGTTAATGCCTCTACAATAACGCCACCGTCCGCGCGAATCCACGGTTAATTAATAGCAGATCTCCTGTCGCAGACAGCCATTCCCGATCTGTCGCCAGCTGACAAGATGGCTTCCGATCAGCAGGAAATTCCAGCCTTCGTCAGCGTCTTCCGAAGTCCATGCATGCTGACCGGGTGGACGCTTCGGGCGTAGGGCCTCATGTGTTTCCTCCACCGGGCTATTGGTTGACGCCGCTGGCCAGAAAGCCTCCGTCGACGACCAGAGTCTCTCCGCTAACGAAGGAAGCGGCATCGGAGGAGAGATAGACGACAGCTCCGACGAGCTCTTCGATCTTGCCGAAGCGGCCCATCGGCGTCCGTATCAGCAGTTCCTGGCCGCGCGGTGTGTCGTCGAGCAGGGCTGCATTCAAGGCTGTGTGGAAGACGCCGGGCGCGATGGCGTTGACCGTAACGCCCTTTTTTGACCACTCCACCGCAAGTGAGCGTGTGAGCGAGACAACGCCTGCCTTGCTGGCCGCGTAGGCGGCGACTTCGCTGAGCGCAACGAAGCTGTTAAGAGAGGCGATGTTGACAATGCGGCCGTAGCCACGCTCCAGCATGTGCCTCCCGAAGATCTGACAAGCGCGCAGCGTTCCTGTGAGGTTGGTGTCCATGATATCGGCCCATTCCTCTTCCAGCATGGTGAGCGTGGGCATGCGCTTAATTGTTCCGGCGCAGTTGATAAGGATGTCGACTTTGCCGAAGCGGTGGAGTGAGGCTGCCAATAGTTGTTCGAGGGAAGCGCGGTTGCACACATCCGAGCAGAGGCGCAGGGTCTGGCGTCCACGCCGTTCGATTTCGGCAGCTGTTTCCTCGACGAGTTCATGGCGGCGCGCGGAGGCGATGACATCCGCTCCGGCATCTGCTAGGCCGAGGCTCAGGACGCGGCCGATCCCGGAGGTACCTCCGATCACAACGGCGGTTTTGCCTTCAAGGCTGAAGATATGGATCGTCATTATTTCTCCGCTCCGGTAGTGAGCAGGCCTGCTTCGCGCAACCGGGCAAGGATCTCTTCGACGGACTCCTCCGGACTTCCGGCAACGGTGATGGGCCAGGCGTCGGAAGGTACCTCTAGCGTGGCCAGTTGGCTATCGAGCAGGTCGTGGTTCATGTATGGATGGTGTCGCGCCTTCATGCGCTCTTTGATCAGAGCGGTGGGCCCATGCAGATAGACAAAGCGCATCTCATTCTTCGCGAAGCCGCTGGCCAGCAACTCGCGATACTGTTGCTTCAGCGCCGAGCAGGCTAAAATGACGCTCTCGCCCTTTTGGCGGTACTGCAGCATGCGCTCATGCAGTGCAGTGAGCCACGGCTCTCGGTCGGCGTCGGTCACTGGGATCCCGGCGGCCATTTTGTGCCGGTTTTCCTCCGAGTGATAGTCGTCGGCATCTTCGAACTTCCATTCGGTGCGAGCGGCGAGCAACGCCCCGATGGTCGTCTTGCCGACGCCGCTCACACCCATCAAGACCACGATCATGCGTTGCGCCCCAGCAATTTGCCGCGGTAGGCCCACAGTCCCAGGCCGGGATTTGGAATAAAGAAGACCTCCTCGCCGTCAACACGGTTGTAGCCATGGCGAAGCGTCTGCGGGCTGTAGCGCGTGAGCATGGTTTTCAAAGCGCCATATTCAAAGCCCACTCCTTCAACCTCCTCTCTGCTTAGATGACCGGGGCACAACCTAATCGTGAAGCGACCTTCGGACGAGCCGTGAATGAGGTGAGCAGCCGCGCTCAGATCGTTAGCGAGATCCGCGTTGGCACTCACGGCTTCGAGCGTGGCAGGCGTTCCGCGATAGCCGTATTTGCGGATCAACGCGTCGATACCTCCGTCTTCGCCAAATTCCTTTACGCCCGGCGCGAGGATGATCAGTTCTGCGTCGTCGGCCAGTGCCATGCGTGTACGGTAGATTGCCTTGTTGCCTAGCCATGTGCTGTGAAATTCATGCGGATCGAGATAAACGACAGCCTTCTGCATGGGCGCGTCCATAGTCTCGAAGTTCACTTTCAAACTCAGCGCGGCAGCGCGATGAAAGCACTCGACGTCGTCGCCGATGAAAAGGCCGCGCACTGCCAACCGTTCATCCGCCGTGCGTCCGACAACGGTGAGTACGTAGACGATAGGCAGATGTCGCAGGAAACGATCGGACGCATAATTGAGAACCTTGCGCACGGGATTCTCGGCGCGGCCCATGATGCGCTCCATCCCATAAACCGCGCCCAGGTAATGGCTGCGGTTTATGCTCTCTCGGCCTCCCGTGCCCACCAGAATATTCTTGTTGTAATTGGCCATGCCAATAACTTCATGCGGCACAACCTGCCCGATGGAAAGAATAAGATCGAAGCCGCCATGCGCAATCAGCCGGTTCACCTGCGCCGGCCACGCATAGTTCAGCTTGCCTTCCGATTGCTCGTGGACGAAGTCCGCCGGAACCTCGCCGAGGGTCTCGACATCGGTTCGCCAGTTGTGGACGTGAAAGAGTTCTTGCGGCATGGCCCCGAACATTCGCTCAATCTGCTCGGGCTGCATGGCGGTGTGTGTGCCAAGCGCAGGCAGAACCGCCTGCATCCGATCACCGTAGTATTCCCACGCATAGCGCGTCAGTTCGCCGGCGCGAGAATGCGCGCGGCTTTGGTCGGGCGGCACGGCGAGCACGCGGTTTCGTTTTCCGAGTTTCGCCAGGCTTTCCGCGAGCAGATCTTTCAACTGCGGAAACAGATCGGCTTCGACACTGCCGGTGGCGCAGTAGAGGCTCATGCGGTGAATTCCACCTTCCTTAGTCCGGGAGCGAGCAGGCACAGCATGACCAGAGCCAACAGGTAAGCGCTGGCCGCGATGCGGAAGAGGCTCGCATAGCTGTGCGTCAGTTGCAGAATGTGACCTGCGAAGAAGGCAAAAAATGCGCTGCCGACAGATCCCGCCATGCCACCGATACCGACGACCGAGCCCACCGCTCTGCGCGGAAACATATCCGATGATGTCGTGAAGAGATTGGCCGACCAGCCCTGGTGTGCGCCCGCAGCAACGCTAATCAGCGCAATGGCGGTCCACACCGACTTGACACTAGCGGCCGTGTAAATGGGGACGACTAGAAAAGCGCAGAAGAGCATTGCCGTAAGCCGCGCGTAGTTGGGCGAGAGTCCCAGGCGTCGGAAGGGCGCCGGCAACCAACCTCCGCCGACGCTGCCAATGGTCGACACGTTATAGACGATGATGAGCGGCAGCCCGAGATGCGAAAGGTTCAGATTGAATTTGGCGCTAAAGTAAGACGGCAGCCAGAATAGATAGAAATACCAGATCGGATCGGTAAGGAACTTCGCGATCGAGAACGCCCAGGTCTGGCGGCAGCCCAGCAATCGGCGCCAAGGCACGGAGGGGCCCATGTCCACGGCCGCCTCCTGGTAGATGTGCCGCAGTTCGGCGCTGGCAAGCGTGGGGTGGTCGGTGGGCTTGCGATAATTGCGGTACCACCACAGAATCCAGAGCGCGCTGAAGAGGCCAGTGGACAGAAAGGCCGCATGCCAGCCGTAGCGCAGGGTCACCCAGGGCACGATGGCCGGAGCCAGGATAGCACCGACATTTGCTCCGGAGTTGAAGATGCCCGTCGCCAGTGAGCGTTCGTTCTGCGGAAACCACTCGGCCACGGTCTTGATCGCGGCGGGGAAGTTGCCGGATTCGCCGAGTCCGAGGAAGAAGCGCGCAAAGCCGAACTCCAGCACGGTGCTGGCCAGCGCGTGGCCCATTGCGGAGAGGCTCCAGACAGCCATCACCAACATATAGCCGATGCGCGTGCCCAGCTTGTCGATCAGCCGACCGGCGGCCAGCAGGCCAATCGCGTAGGCGATCTGAAATGCGTCCACAATGTAGCCGTAACTTACCTCCGTCATGCCGATGCTGTGTTCGAGGGTGGGCTTGAGGATCGCGATTACCTGGCGGTCCATGTAGTTGATCGATGTGGCGACGAACAGCATGGCGCAGATCGTCCAGCGCACCCGTCCGAGACGTGGACTGGGAGATGAGCTGTTTTCCGTCCCGCTGTCGAACGCCGTTTCACCCGCCATGCCGCGCTCCTTACAGCCGATATGCCTTTTTCACCAACCCGTAAGCGAGATCCTGCGCCACTTCCGAAGCCTCTTCTTCCTCCAGCCGATGCTCGGCGACCAACTTCGCCAGGAAGGCGCAATCCATACGTCGCGCCACATCGTGCCGTGCCGGAATAGAGAGGAAGGCTCGGGTATCGTCATTGAAACCCACGGTGTTGTAGAAGCCCGCCGTCTCGGTTACGCGCTCACGGAAACGCATCATTCCCTCCGGACTGTCGTGAAACCACCACGGCGGGCCGAGCCTCAGGCACGGGTAGTGCCCGGCCAGCGGAGCCAGTTCCCGGCTGTAGGCAGACTCGTCCAGAGTGAAAAGAATGATCGTCAGATCACGCTCATTGCCGAACTGATCGAGCAAAGGGCGAAGCGCGTCCACATAATTTGTCGGCATCGGGATGTCCGCACCCACGTCGCGGCCGTAGCGCTCATAGAGCTTGCGATTGTGGTTGCGCGCGCTGCCCGGGTGAATCTGCATTACCAGTCCGTCTTCGAGGCTCATCCGCGCCATTTCTGTCAGCATCTGGGCGCGAAAGAACTCCTGTTGCTGGGCATCGGCGTTGCCGGCGATCACCCGACGGAAGAGTTCCGCAGCCTCTGCTGTGGGAAGATTCGCGGTTCGCGCAGTGGGATGCCCGTGATCGGTTGCCGCGCAGCCGAGTTCGCGGAAGCGGACGCGCGTCACTCGGAGCGCGTTCAGGTAGCCCGCCCACGTCGAGGTGTCTTCCCCGGTCTTCTCGCCTAGCTCTGCGATATTTTCGGCAAATCCGGTAAATTCGGGATCGACAACCGGGTCTGGCCGGAAGGTCGGTAGTATCTTCGCCTTCCAGTTCGATGCGCGGATGGCCTTGTGCTCGGCCAGCGAATCGAGCGGAGAATCGGTGGTCGCCAGCACTTCCAAATTGAAACGCTCGTACAGAGCGCGCGGCAGGAACTCCGGCGTCAGAAGCCTTTCTGCGATCGTGTCGAAGTAAAGATCGGCGGTCTCTTCCGACAGTCGCTGCTCAAGTCCGAAAAGTTCCTGGAAGGCAAAATCCAGCCACATGCGAGTCGGCGTTCCGCGGAACAGATAATAATGACTGGCGAAGATGCGCCAGACTTTCCGGGCATCCTTCAGCTCCGGCTGCCCAATCTCGAGATCCTCCAGCGAGACTCTCTGGCTGTAGAGCATTCGATAGATGTAGTGGTCGGGCTGCACGAAGAGTTTTGCCGGATCGGGGAAGGGCTCGTTCCGCGCAAACCATGCCGCATGGGTATGCCCGTGAGGACTAACGATGGGCAACGTTCGCACATACTGATAGAGCGCCCTGGCTATCTTTCGTGTACTGGGCTCGGCAGGAAACAGACGATCTGGATGGATCAGCATGACTCCGACACTACCTTTTCGCTTCGCATCAGCGAATGGCGATGCAGGAGCGGCGCTGCGGTCTGACCACCAGCGAGAGGTGATTGAAGTTCCCACCCCTTGTCCCGCCCTGCTTTGGGCAAATGGCAGTTCTAGGTTTGCGGCAACTCAAACAACTTTCTTAGCCGCACGTACCCATGTGCAGGATTGCAAACCATGCAAGAGAGCCGCTGCTTTCAGTCATCGGCAATGAGACTCCCTGTTCATCAAGAACTTCACGGAGTTTGCCGCGTTATTTTGTCCGAGAGCTCAATTCGCGCGGAGGAGCTTCCGACATAGACGTTGAAGTCTCCAGCATCCACCGTCCAGTCATGATTCTTGATATTGTAGTAACCGAAGGCCCTCCGGTCGAGCGTAAGCGAAACGCGCCGGGTTTCGCCCGCATTCAGTTGAACCTTCCTGAACCCGTTCAGTTCCTTAACGGGCCGGGGGACGCTTGGATGCGGTTCGCCTACGTACACTTCGGCAACTTCGGCGCCGGCACGATGGCCGGTGTTGGTCACGTCGAAGCTGACAGTGACCACCTGGTCGCCTGAGGCACGCGCCGAAGTGATCGAAAGATTCTTGTAGGCAAACGTAGTGTAGGAGAGGCCGAAGCCGAAAGGAAACTCGGGCTTGACTTCCTCCTTGTCGAAGTGGCGATATCCGAGAAATAAGCCTTCGGCATAGACAACTTTCCTTTCCGCACCTTTCGGATAATAGTTGCCATGAACGGCATTGTCCTCCCATCTGCGCTCAAAGGAGACGGGGAGTTTGCCGGAAGGGGCGTATTCGCCGAACAAGAGCTGTGCCAGAGCGGTGCCACCGTCCTGCCCGGGATACCACGCCTCGAACAGCGCGGGCACGTGATCGAGCCAGCGCTCCATGTCAACGGCGCCGCCGGACGTAACCACGACAATGGTGTTCTTATTCGCTGCGGCTAGCTGTTGGATGAGTTCGTCCTGTCCGGGAGGCAGCTGAAAGGTGCGGTCGCTGCCTTCGCTTTCGCTGGTGGGATCGAAGCCCACCGCCACGACGACCGCGTCGGAACGTGATGCTAGCGTCTTCGCGGCCGCAGTCACAGCCGACTCGGGACGCAGGATGCCAAACCTCACGACCGGGTCATCCCAAGTCCCATGCACGAAATATTCGAGTTGGATCTTGTGCGCCCCCGCCGCGAGTTTCATGTGGACCTGGCTCAACCGGGCATAGCTGTGTTCCCAATTATTGATGACGAGCTTGTCGTCGAAGTATAACCTCGCGCCGCCCTCCTCTCCCGAACCTTGGACAAAGAGCAAATGGTCGCCCGGAGCACTGGGTGTGAAGTACCCGGTCCAGCGGGCTGAGATTTCATTCTCTTTTACGCCGTTGCCTAAAAACCGACCGAAATTGACGTGCTGATCCGTACGGCGCACGGCAGGTTCACCACTCAAGGTGGGGTTACTGAAGATCTCGGCGCGCAGGCCGGCCTGTTTGCCGCCCTCGTCGCTGCTGAAGCTGGTAGCCTTAGCCATTTCGGCGAGTGACGGGATCCCCTGCTCGTAGTACACCGTGGTCTTGTCTCCGACATATCCAGCGAGGCCTTCCAGATAGCTCACGGCAGTGAAGGGACGCACGCCCGCGCTGCCTCCGCCCACCGCCTGCGCGGGATAGGCATCCGGTCCGATTACGGCGATCGACTTGATCCTTGTCTTATCCAGCGGCAGAAGATTGCCGTCGTTCTTGAGCAGCACCATGCCTGAGCGCGCCGCCTCGAGCGCGACCTTCCCTCCCGCCTCGTTCAGAAGTGGGATGGAAAGATCGGTCTGCTCACGATCGAGCCAGCCAAAACGGATTGCGGTCCTCAGAATGCGCCGGACTTTGTCGTCTATCGTTGCTTCGCTGACCTGGCCGGACTTCACAGCCGGCAGGAGCGTGGCGCGATTCATGAATTTGCCGGATGGCATTTCCAGATCGAGCCCGCCATTGGCAGCGGCGACGCCGTCGTAGGTGGCATCCCAGTCGGACATGATGATGCCGTCGAAGCCCCATTCTTTCTTGGCCACATCGGCGTTCAAGTACCCGTTCTGCGTCATGTGGAGGCCGTTGGTCAGATTGTAGGAATCCATGATCGCGCCCACATGCGCTTCCTTGACCGCAGCCTCAAACGTGGGAAGGTAAATCTCGCGCATGGTGCGCTCGTCGATGATGGAATCGCTGTTATGCCGATCATATTCCTGATTGTTGCCCATGAAATGCTTGATGGTCGCGCTTACGCCCTGGCTCTGGATGCCCTTGATGTAAGCGACGGCGGTGCGGGATGCAAGAAATGGATCCTCGCCAAAGTACTCGAAATTTCTGCCGCACATCGGAGCACGATAAATGTTCACTCCCGGCCCCAGCATAAAATGGATGCCGCGGGCGCGCGCGTCCTGGCCGATGACGGCCCCCATGCGCTGAGCAAGTTCCAAATCCCACGTTGCGGCCATACCAATGCCTCCAAAAGTGGTGGAGGGTCCATAGTTGCGAACTCCGATCGGCCCATCGGACATTTTCAAACGGGGCAGACCGATGTGCTTGATTTCGCGAATGTAGAAATCGTCGAGGCCGCCAATGAGATCGATTTTCTCTTCCAGCGATAGTTGCTTCAGCATTGCGTCGGCGCGGGCTTCGATGGCAGAGGTGGAGGCAGACGGCGCCTGAGCCCAAATGGCGGCGGCGATATTCACAAGAATCAATAGGAGTGCTACCTTGCTCTTCACCATTACCCTCCGAAGGTCAGATTCTTGCGTCGGTAGAAAAACGGCACGATTCAACCAGAGCCATTCGATTATTTTCATTCCACTTGGTGCAAAAAAAACCGGTCGTGTCAATTCTCTACGCCGTGTCAGCTCTCGAACGCGCGGTGGATCTACGCACCACCAACTCGGGTTCGATCGCAATTTCCGGAACGTACTTCATCCGTCCCTCGATTCGGTCTAGCAGCGTACGCGCCGCGATCTCACCCATCTTCTGTAGGGGTTGTCTCACGGTCGTGAGTGGCGGACTGATGTAGGCAGCGCTCTGAATGTCATCGAAGCCCACCACCGATATATCATCGGGTACACGCAGGCCGAGTTCCTGGAAAGCGCCGATGGCACCAATGGCAGAAATGTCATTGTAGGCAAACAAGGCGGTAAAAGGCTGCTTGCGCTCGAGCAATTGCTTGGCAAAAGGGTAGCCCAGATTCGGAGTGGGATCATCTCCCTTGAGCTCGACAATCAATTCTTGCCGCATGCGAATGCCCATTTTCGCGGCAACTTCGCAGATCGCGTTCCAGCGCTCGTCGGAATCAGCGCTTAACCTCGAACCTTTCATGAAGGCGATCTTTTCGTGGCCCAGATCGACCAGATGAGTCAACGCTAGCGAGACGGCACGGCGGTGGTCCAGAACAATATTGGTTACGCCCTTGATCCTGCGATGGCCAGCAACAGCGACTGTCGGTAGAGGGGGTTCTTCAGTCAAGAAAGTGTCGACTGTGATAAAACCTTCGACCCCTCGTTCCCGAAGCATAGTCGAGTACGTTGCGAGCAGTTTCTTGTCGTGGCGGTGAGCCACCGTAAGAAAGAAGAAATTCTGCGCCCGAAGATAACGTTCAATGCCGCTCATCACGAGAGAACCGTAGGCGTCCCCGATTTCTTCCAGAATCACTCCAATCGTGTAGGTGCGCTTAGCTCGAAGGGAACGCGCGAAGAAATTCGGTCGATAGTCGAGGGCACGAGCCGCCGTCAAAATTCGCTTTTTTGTATGTTCCGGGACGGAATGCGAAGCGGAAGAATTGTTTAGAACGGCCGAAACCGTGCTGGCGGTAAGCCCGACGAGTTCTGCCACCGACCTCAGCGTCACGGCCGACTTGGGGCTCCGAACCGCTTTTTTCTTGAGAGGTTTCATTCGACCGATATTCTCCCTGGACTCTCCGCCTCTGTTGCGCCTGACTTTTTCCGTTTCCGGACCCCGGATTGTATATCAAGAATGAGCCGCGACAAAGCCAGAAACGTCGAGAGTCTCGTCTTGTCCACTAAGAATATCGATATTTTTCAATTCTTCCTCCAAAATATCATATTTTGTACATTCTTTATTCCATCGGAAATATCGATATTTTTCACTTCTCTCTACCGAATATCATATTCTGCGGGTTCTATTTCAGAAGATCGTTATTTTCCCCTTGACAAAGATAAGGCGAGTGGAGCTTAATCTTCACGAACCAGCGAGTAGCGCAAAAGTACTAGCGGGAAATCCATTAGAACAACGATATTCCTCACCAACTACGAAATTGTAGTTGGCGCAAAACCTGCCGTAGTCGTGACGACCACGGCTAAACCGGTTTGATGAGCACCGGCCTCCAAGGCGGCAATGCATTCCGATCTATCTAATTCGAAGAAACCCATCCCTGAAGGTGGGATTGACTTCTAGCTTGGGAGGAATTCCATGACGCGTTTCATTCGCTGGGCACTCGCGTTTTGTTCTCTGCTGTGCATGGCTGGACCGGCACTTTCACAGAGTAGAAATACCGGTGAGATTCGTGGCACGGTGTCGGCGGCGGGAGCCGTTTTGGTTGGTGCAACCGTCACGCTCACCAATATTGATACCGGAGAGACGAAGGATTTCGTCACCAACGGAGACGGTATCTACGATACCGTTTCGACGCCCGCCGGAAACTATAGCATCAGCTTCACGTTCAAGGGCTTCAAGAAGCTTGTGCGCGGCCCCATCACGCTGCAGGTGGACGTGATCACCGAGGATGCCAGCCTGGAAGTCGGTGCGGCAACGGAAACGGTGAATGTGGAAGCAGGCGGCGTTCCGCTCCTGGAGACCGAAACCGCTCATCTCGGTGCGGTCCTCGAAGCGAAAACCATAGGCGCACTGCCCCAGATCGGCGCCGGAATTACCGGCAATGATTGGGCGAATTTCAATATCCTCCTCCCCGGCGCTGCTGGAACCTCGACGGCGCCCGGTTCAGAAGGTAGCGGCGCTTACAATGCCGGAGATGCCATCTCTCTCAACGGAAACCTGCCGAATTACGCCAACTATCTCCAGGACGGCGGTGTAGTTCAATTGCCCGTGAGCAACAACGTGGACAACACGTTGTTTGAGGCCGTACAGGAAGTCCAAATCACGACCTCTTCGTTCTCAGCGGAGTATGGCATTGGCGGCGCCGTATTCAACCAGATCACCAAGGGCGGGACCAACCGCTTTCACGGGTCAGCTTATGAATATTTTCAGAACGATATTCTGAACGCAGTTCCCCACTTCGATACGGGTGGAAAGGCATCGGTTTTGCGCTACGACGAGTGGGGCGGTTCGATCGGCGGGCCGATCATCAAGAACAAGTTGTTTTTCTATTTCGTCCGGGACAAGATCCATAACAACAGCGCGGCATCTCCCACGCTAGGCAACACTCCGACACTGGCCGAGATAGGTCAGGGAACGCTCCATCCAGGCGCCCTCGATTTCAGCGCGGCCGGCCTTCCGACCCTCTACGACCCCGCTAGCTGTAATACGCCGGGTTGCGTCCGAACCTCATTCGCGGCGGAAAACACGGGAGCGCTTGCTGGCGTAAACGCGATTCCGGCCAGCCGCTTAGATCCCGTAGCGGCGAAGATTCTGAGCTACTACCCCCCGCCTAACACGGGCGCCCCGGGAGCCCTTGACGACAACTTCACCACCATTCTGCCGACTCCCAACCCGAATCTCAGATATTTTGGGCGCATCGACTACGATCTTTCTCAGAAGAACCGCGTGTCCTTTTCGATCAGCCAGAAGGACAACCCAGGGGTCAATAAGTACGGGCCGTTTGCATGCCCGCTCAACTGCTTTTCCGGGGACATAGACGGTTACAACGCGCAGATTACCGTTACTTCGGAGATCAGCCCGACCTTGGTGAACGCACTCCGCATGGCCTATACCAAGCAGGGCAACTGGTTCATTCCCGATACCCTTGGGTTTAACAACGCAACGACCCTGGGTTTGCAATACGCTAAGGCGAACGTTTTCCCGAGCATAAACATCGGCGGCGCCGGTCTCTGTTGCTCGGGCTTGGCCCCCGGTACGAACGCCATATACATTGAGCACCTCTATGATCCGTCGGATGTCTTGACGCTGATCCATGGCAAACACATCCTGCATTTCGGCGTCGAGGTATTGATGGGCGACGGCAACACGACGCCATGGGGAAACATAACGGCGGGCAATTTCACCTTCACTGGGAACTATACGGCGCTAACCAGCGCCCCAGCGGGGACGACGGGAGCCGGCCTCGCTGATTTCCTGCTTGGCGACGTCCAAACCTGGAACGGGAACTACAACCAAGGAGTGTCATATGCGCGACTGAAGAGTCCGCAACTCTTCGTTCAAGATGACTTCAAGGTCCGCCCGAATCTCACGGTGAACCTTGGCTTGCGCTACGTAGCGACAAGTGGATTCACTGAGAAATACAACTCCCTCGGCGGGTTCGACCCGAATCTCACGCTTGTCTGCACCGTCGATAGCCTAGGCCAACCTTGTGGCGCATTGAACGGCACTTTAGGCTCCCTGTGGTTTGCTCCCCAAGACAACCGAAACTCGTTGCAGAAGCCTATTCACGACATCTTCCTGCCCCGCGTCGGCTTTGCCTGGTCGGTGAGGAACGACACCGTTGTCAGAGGCGGGTTCGGAATGTACTCGTACAACTATAGCCAAGATGTCTACGGCAATGGAATGGGCTTTGGGGCCCTGACAACTAGTGGGGGTGGCAGCACGGACCCGAACGCGGGACAGGGTCCCAATCCGCTGGTCTCTCTCTCCGCGTCTGCTGCCTTAGCTAACCCCGTGCTGAACTACGTGGTGGGTTCGCCGAATGCGAAGAATGTTATTCAGTACCTCAACGTCGCACATCCCTCAAACCAGACTTACGTCCCGTACAACGTCTCACCGGGGCATATCAATCAATGGCAGTTGAGCGTGGAACATCAATTCGGACACGACTACATGGCGTCGATCGCCTATGTGGGGAGCCACGCCTCAAATCTGGAAACCGGGACAGACGCCAACCAAATAACCAGCACAGCCGGCTTGGCCGCCATTGGGGCATCGGGCACACTCATTCAAGCTGACCGTCCATTCCCGGCTTGGGGAAACCTCAGCGGATATAATTACAACGGCATTTCGAACTACAATGCCCTGCAAACCACGATCAACAAGCGTTTTTCCAATGGCTTGCTCTTCAGTTTCAACTACGTCTGGTCGCACTTCCTGGATGACCAAGATTCGGGAGGATGGGGCAGCCGCGGTGGAACGCAGTATTGGCAAATTGGGAACGACCCTGCCGCGAATTACGCGGATTCGAACTTCGACATCCCGAACGCGTTCAAGGGCTATGCCTCTTACGAGTTACCATTTGGCAAGGGAAAGAACTATCTGCACGGCAATGCGGTGGAGGACGAAGTCGTGGGCGGATGGAGGCTTTCCGGCACATTGATCACCCAGAGTGGAAGTCCATTCACTGTAGTCAACAACACTAACTCCAACCAAAATCTTACCGGCTGCGCCACCAATGACGGAGGCACCGCCTCCGGCGGCGACGTAAACAACGGCTGCAATTGGTTCCCTAACGTTGTAGCCGCCACGCACGTTAGCAATCCGGGCCCCAGCGAATGGTTTAACACTTCAGCCTTTGCCAACGCGTGGACGCCGCCCACCACCCCGGGCACGGGCCTCCCGTTCGCGTTCGGCAATGAGGGCAGGAACTCACTGAGGGGACCACGTCTGACTGTCCTTAACTTGTCCCTAGCTAAAGATTTCAGGTTTGGAGAGCGCATTCGCTTGGAATTGCGATCAGACTGGGTTAACGCCCTTAACCACCCGAGCCTCGGTATTCCGGGCCAAACCTTTGGGGCGAGCAATTTCGGGGAGATCAACGAGGCAACCCAGAATGCTGGTGTCGCGGTTGCCGCTCGCAGCGGTCAACTCAGCGCGCGCATAACGTTCTGATATACGCGGCCAACAGGGAGAGGACGGCAGTTCGCTGCCGTCCTTATCTCTCTCTGAGGACGATCGATATTCTTTAGGACACGACTGGTCCACCGTACAATCATGACATGAGAACAATAGAAGTCGTTGTCTTGTCTTGGGTCGTTCTCTTTTTGGGGTTGCTGCCGTGTTTCTCCCAATCTAACCTCAGCCGTCAGCAGCAAATCGAATCCCACAGCCGCCGTGCTGCGGAATACTTGAAGGAAAACAGGCCGGATCTGGCGGCGACCGAATTTAGAGCCATTATTGCCATCGATCCGAAGGACGTGGATGCCCACGGCAATCTCGGCGCGGTGCTGTTCTTTCAGGGGGCGTATGCGGATGCGATTCCACAGCTCCGTGCCGCGCTGAAACTGCGGCCTACTCTGTGGAAGATTCAGGCTCTTCTGGGCATCGGCGAGAAGCGGACGGGCGACATCGACGCGGCCCGCCGCGATTTGGAGAAAGCATTTCCAAACGTGCCGGAAGAGAAGATTCGGATTGAGACTGGCATGGAAATGATCGAACTCTATTCCGGCACGGGCGATCTGGATAAAGCGGCGGCAACCGTGAGTATTCTTCGGAAGCTGGAGCCTATCGATGGGGCTATTCTCTATGCCGCTTACCGAATCTATTCCGATCTTGCCGACGAGTCCCTGCTCAGCTTATCCGTGGTGGACCCAAATTCCGCCCGAATGCACCAAGCGATGGCGCACGAACTGGCGAAGCGCGGGAACTCCGCGGAAGCCATCGAGAACTACCGAGCTGCGCTCAAGCTCGATCCGCGGCTTCCGGGACTCCATTTTGAGCTGGCCGAAATGCTCAGCACTTTGGGGACGGCAGAGGGCCGGCAAGAAGCCGAAAACGAGTACAAGGCAGCCCTGGAGGCCAATCCGCTGGATGAACAGTCCGAATGCAGACTGGGGGATATCGCTTCTCGGGCAAACGATGTAAAGGCAGCTTACGAGCGTTACACCAGGGCCGTGCAACTGAAGCCGAGCGATCCCGAAGCCAGCATCGGCTTGGCGAAGGTTCTAATGTCGATGGATCAACCGGAAAAAGCGGAACCGCTTCTGCAGCATGCCCTCCAACTGGACCCTACCAGCGGCGTGGCTCACTTTCGCCTGAGTACAATCTATCGGCAGACAGGACGCGCCGCGGACGCTAAACACGAATTAGAGGAGTACCAAAAGTACAACAAAATGAAGGAGAAACTTCGCGAGGTTTACCATGACTTGCATCGGAGTCAAACCAGGGACGAAAACGACGATTCTAGTCCTATGAAATAGTCTGGGCGCTGCTGGAGGGAACGCAATTGCGATCTGCCCTGTGTAGTCCGATCAGCATGCCTGGCGCGAGACCGATAGCCCGCGAAGCGTCTCGAAGCACGAACTTAGAAAGTATCGGAATGATGAAGATGAAGACATTTCTCGCAGCTGGGATTCTGTTATCGGTAGTTCCAGTGTTCGCAACTTCCTACTATCCAGCCCGCCTCAACGATGCTCGAGCAGTTTACTTGACGCCGGACAATTTTCCGGTGAAGGGCGACGAAATTGCGGATGATACTGCAGCCTTACAGCAGGCCATCAATCAGGTTCAAGAGAAGACCAACCAGGGCATTCTGTTCATTCCGTCTGGCCGTTACCGCCTGACCAAAACCATCTATATCTGGCCGGGAATCCGGTTGATTGGGTTTGGAGCTACGCGGCCCGCGTTTGTCCTCGCCGCAGACACGCCAGGATTTCAACAAGGTCCAGCCTATATGGTGTTCTTCGCGGGCGGCCACCCAGGCGTAGGTGCGGCTCCACCCGATGCGAACCCAGGTACGTTCTATTCCGCGATTAGCAATATCGACTTTGAAATTCAAGACGGCAATCCGGGCGCCGTAGCTGTGCGCGCCCACTATGCCCAGCACTGCTTTCTGGCGCACATGGATTTTCACACCGGCTCGGGACTTGCGGGGATCCACGATGGCGGTAACGTCGCTCAAGATGTGCATTTTTATGGGGGACGGTACGGCATCTGGACCCGGAAACCCTCCCCGGGATGGCAATTCACGGTGATTGACGCTACGTTTGAGGGCCAGCGTGAAGCGGCGATCAGAGAGCACGAAGCCGGGCTGACCCTGATTCGTCCGCTATTCAAGAATGTTCCTACGGCGATTTCCATCGATCCTCAATACTCCGACGAACTCTGGGTGAAAGATGGACGCATGGAAAACGTTACCGGCCCCGCGGTAATCATCAGCAATGAGAACAGCGCCCGCACCGAAATCAACATGGAAAACGTCGTCTGCCAAAACGTTCCTCTGTTTGCGGTTTATCGCGAGAGCGGAAGGCACATCGCAGGTCCGGCAGAAATATATGAAGTGAAGACTCTCTCTCATGGGCTTCAGTATGAGGAAGTCGGCACCGTTCCCGCGATTCAGGACGTCTATGAGACAGCCCCATTAAGCGCTTTACCAATACCAGTCAAGTCAGACATCCTGGATCTGCCGTCGATCGACACGTGGGTCAATATCCGATTGCTTGGCGCAATAGGTGACGGTACGACTGACGATACCGAGGCGTTTCGAAAAGCCATCGCTCAACACCGTGCGATTTACTTACCGTCCGGCCAGTATCGTGTGACGGACACTATCGTGCTGAGGCAGGATACAGTTCTCATCGGCCTGCATCCGAGCGTCACACGGATATTGCTTGCGGATTCAACCCCCGCCTTTCAAGGCGTCGGTAGTCCCAAGCCGCTGCTCGAAACGCCAACCGACGGGACGAATATCGTGACCGGCATCGGCCTGTACACCAACGGCATCAATCCGCGAGCGGTGGCCGCGAAGTGGATGGCCGGCAAAGATTCGATGATGAACGATGTTCGTTTTCTGGGAGGTCACGGAACGATTGATCCGAACGCCACCGCGGAAGAAAGTTCCAAGATCTGGAAAGAGATTTACAACGACACGCATAGCGCCGATTCCAACCCGAATCGCCGCTGGGACGGACAGTATCCAAGCCTATGGATCACCGGCGGCGGCACTTTCGTCGACATCTGGACACCCAGTACATTCGCGCAAGCCGGCTTGTTCATCTCGAACACTTCCACCGAAGGACGAATTTACCAACTGTCGAGCGAACACCACGTCCGCAACGAAGTAGTTCTGGACCATGCGTCTAACTGGCAAATCTATGCGCTCCAGACGGAAGAAGAACGAGGCGAGAGTGGGTTCGCTTTGCCGCTCGACATCCGGGATTCGAGCAACATCACTTTAGCGAACCTGCACATGTATCGCGTCGTAAGCAGTTATCAGCCGTTCCCGCACGCGATCACCGTTACAAACTCCAGAAACATACAGTTTCGCAATGTCCATTGCTACAGCGACAGCAAAGTGTCCTTCGATAGCGCAGTTTACGATCAAACCAACAACATTGAGATACGGCAGCGCGAATTCGCTTGGTTGACAATTTCCGGTCGTACGCCTCAAATCCGCGCGACGAAACCCTCCCCAGTTCTCGCCGAGCGCGCGAAGATCGATAAAATCGCGAGCGGCTTTTTCAACATTTCCGGCGGAGCTGTTGACAGCTCTGGAAACATCTATTTCGTGGACGCGCAGCGGCAAACCATTTACCGCTGGTCTGCCGCGACTCGCCAGTTGTCGAAGGTGCGTGACAATCCGCTGGACCCGGTTCAACTGTTTTTTGATAAGGCCGGCGATCTAATAGTAATTTCCTATGCGGGAAAGGGAACCGTTTACAGCTTCAAGCCGGGCACCTCGGATGACGATATTACGCTGCTAGAAGCTGTGCCGGCCGTGCCACGCCCGGGAATAACCCCGGTTCTTCCCGTCGACTACTGGAGAAACGAAAACGATTTCCTCGAAGACATTTCAGCCAAGAAGCCGTTTCAGTTCGTCTCTCCGGACGGCAGTACTTTCTTCCCTGCGGGAGAAGACTTCGTGACCGGCGAACTCTACTACGGATCCAAGTTGGATGACCCGCTGCGAGCCTTTGGCCTGGCGCCCGTAGTTGCGGCTCAGCCATATTACGTCTCCGATGAATCCGCACAGAAGACCTATGTCGGCAGCGTCGGGGTCGATGGGGCAATCTCAAACTTGAGGCTTTTTGCCGAACGGGGCGGAGAAAGCGTTACGGTAGACGACAAGGGCAACGTGTACATCGCCGCCGGTCAGGTCTTCGTGTACAACCCATCGGGCGATCTGATCGATACGATCGAGATTCCAGAACGGCCCTCACAATTGTTGTTCGGGGGCAGTGATGGCCGTACGTTGTTCGTGCTTGCGCGTAGTTCCTTGTATGCCGTCCAAACCATTTATAGGGGGCGCTGGAAAAGAGCGGATCCTTAGATTGCCAAGGCCACCGGAATATGCGGATTTCCTCGCGAGGACTGCCGTCTGGGCGGCCTTGGTGATCGTGTTGGTTTGTCTGCCGACTACTTCCCTGTCTCCCTCGAACCGTCAACATACACCTGATTTACCCGAGAACAAGTCAGCGGCGGCCTCCGGCGCGGTGGATATTCCATTGCCTCAGTTAGTCGACATCACCGATTCGACCGGCATCAAGTTCGATCATCTTTCGAGTCCAGAGCAGAAATATATTGTGGAGTCGATGAGCGGAGGCGTTGCTCTCATCGATTATGACCGCGACGGATGGCCCGATATCTACTTCACCAACGCCCAGAGCGTAGAGATGGCGCTTGCCGGGAAGAAGGCGCGAAGCGCGCTTTATCACAACAATCACGACGGAACTTTCACCGACGTGACGGATAAGGCCGGTGTCGGCTATCCGTGTTGGGCAATGGGCGCCGTCGTCGGAGACTACAACAACGATGGCTGGCCCGATTTGCTGGTGACCTGCTTCGGCGGGGTAGTGCTGTATCGCAATAATGGCGATGGAACATTCACTGACGTCACTAAACAAGCAGGCCTGAGCAATGATTCCGGATGGGCAACGGGAGCGGCCTTCGGCGACTACGATGGCGATGGCTGGGCGGACTTGTTTGTGTCGCACTATGTGAATTTGAATCTGAACGATCTTCCGGCGTTCGGTTCGAGCCCGACTTGCAAGTTTCGCGGAATCGCCGTCCAATGCGGTCCTCGAGGACTGAAGGGCTCTTCGTCCAATCTTTACCACAACAACGGCGACGGCACATTCTCGGATGTATCCAAGAAGACTGGAATTGCCGATTCTCCCACTTCTTTTGGATTGACGGTGGTTTGGTCCGACTTCGACGGTGATGGACATCTTGACCTTTTTGAGGCCAATGATGCCGGCAGAAATTATCTCTACCAGAACGACGGGAATGGGCATTTTACCGATATCGGATTTTCCGCGGGAGTAGCTGTCAGCCAGGATGGAAATCAACAGGCCAACATGGGCGTCGCTCTTGGCGATTACCTGCATACCGGACGCGCTTCGATCGTAGTGTCCCATTTCAGCGACGAATACGCGGCACTATACCAGAATCTTGGCGAGATGAATTTCTCCGATGTTTCCTATCCCTCCGGAATTGCTGCGAGCACGACTCACTATGTCAGCTGGGGCGACGCGTTCCTCGACTTTGACAACGACGGCTGGATCGATCTCGTCATGGTGAACGGGCATGTTTACCCGCAAGTGGATAGCGGCGAGGCCGGAGCCAGGTACCAGGAACCGGGACTACTGTTCTTAAATCTGCGCAACGGCAAGTTTAAGGACATAAGTAAGCTTGTTGGCCCGGCCCTCCAAGTCCCGCGAGTCAGCCGCGGTGTGGCAACCGGCGATCTGTTTAACGATGGCCGAATTGACATTGTCATTGAAAACCTCAAAGGCGGCCCGACGATTCTCCAGCCCCAAGGCGGTCCTTCGAATCACTGGATCAGCTTTGAATTAGTGGGCAATAAGAGCAACCGGCTTGCCTTGAACGCACGCGTAAGGACGACCGCTGGAGATCTGGTGCAGACGGGTGAGGTGCTGAGCGGGGGCAGCTATCTCTCCCAGAACGATCTCCGAATACATTTTGGCCTCGGTGGAAGGGAACGTGTGGACAAAGTCGAAATCTTCTGGCCGACAGGGAAGACCGAAACCCTGACTAACTTGGCTGCTGACCATTTCTACGAGGTGAAAGAAGGCGAAGGCCTGGTTTCGGCCGAAAAAGGCAGGCCAGCACTTCCGAACAATTGATGTTATTAGGACTACAAAAAACACTCTGAACAAGAGGAGACGCTTATGACAAACCAAACCTCGCGACGAAGTTTTCTCGGAATGTCTGCGCTGGGGTTAGCGGCAGCGGTTGTTCCTGACGTGGTCCGGCCAGCGGCCGCGGCAGTGACCGCGTCCGGCAACGAGATGTCGAATAGCAGCCCGGAGATTTCCATTTGGGTAACATCCGGCGACGAACGTTTTGCCGCCGCTCCTCGAACCACTTGGCGTCCTGCCGTGGGGACACCCACAACCAACCAGCTCCGGCTGAACCCCGGCATGAAGTTTCAGGAGATCTTGGGATTTGGGGGCCCTTCACCGATGCTGCCTGCTACTACCGTGACCGCGTGATTGTGTAGCCAAACTTCTTACGGGCCTGCTTGCGAGTAA
>OCZT010002184.1_pt1 | contig 20267 bp, 15 predicted proteins | sample 1539031 | NCBI WGS metagenome assembly OCZT01 (sample SAMEA3539308, study PRJEB22396) | soil metagenome | biome: tundra; feature: field; material: soil | place: USA | collected 2010-05 | depth 0.15 m | reverse complement strand
GTCAATGCCTTCTGGTAATTCACAGGCAAATCTGTGGATATGTGGACAGCGAATCCTCTGTAAAGGACTGGGTCCGCGATTGCTCCCCAACGGCCGAGTCACCCTTATGAATAAGGCTCCGGGCCGACATGGCGTACCAGTGAACCAGGACGGAGAGCCACCATGGACGGTGCGCGGGTCGAGCCCTCGGCCGATGTGGATGACCGGGCCACGCTCGGCGAAGGAACGACGGTCTGGCATCTGGCGCAGGTGCGGGAATACGCTCACCTTGGCCACGGCTGCATCGTGGGGCGCGGCGCCTACGTGGGACCTGGCGTGATCATCGGCGACAACGTCAAGCTGCAGAACTACGCACTCGTCTACGAGCCGGCGCGGCTGGAGAACGAGGTGTTCATTGGCCCCGCCGTCGTGCTGACGAATGATATGTATCCCCGTTCGACGGACGTGACCGGCAGGCTCAAGAGACCTTCGGACTGGGCCGCCCGCGGCGTGCTGGTGCGGGAAGGGGCATCGCTGGGAGCGCGCGCCGTCATCCTGGCCGGCGTCGTGGTCGGCCGGTGGGCGCTCGTCGCGGCCGGCGCGGTGGTGACCCGGGATGTGCCGGACTTCGCGCTGGTCGCCGGAGTGCCCGCGCGCCGGGTCGGATGGGTCGGCCGGGCCGGAGTGCCGTTGGAAGCAGCCGCCGACGGCCGGTTGCGCTGTCCGCAAACCGGTGAACTCTATGCCCAGGTCGATGACGAGTTGCAAGCAATAGCGAACCGGGACTGAACGGGGAACGAAGTGCCGGGTAGGCGCCAAGCGGACAGTCCGCATGGTACGGTGGCAACTCATTCTGGAGCGTGCTATACGGGTCGGATTTATCTAGGCCGCCCGGTTCGAGTGGGCGCGCCGTTCGTGGTTCATTTGTTCCGCCCCGCCATCGTTATGACCGTCGAGGGTGGAATGCTTGTCACACCCGGTGACCATGTGGGAGTTCAGCTGCGTGCGGTCGCAACCCCACAGCCGGTGCTAGCGCGGCGGGACCACCGGTGACCAGACCCGTCCAAGGTCCCGGCCCGGGCTCAGGTCCTGGCGAGCGCCCGGCGGCCGTCAATGGTCGAAGTACTAGCGGCGCAAGCGACGAGACCAGTGTATTCCCGAGTGCTCGCGCCGGCTCCGCAGGCGACGCGATCCCCTCAAACGGGGGATTTCACCGCACCGCCACAGAATCAAGCGGCCAGGCCGTTCAGGGCCGGCCGCGGAGCGCGCACAGGCGCCGGAGGTTCAGTAATCCCCTGACGAGCCGGGTCACCCGCACGACCCAGTGGATCTTCATGGACGCGGTCTCGGCCCGCTTCGGCACGCTCGTCATCGGCCTCGTGCTCGCCCACATGATGAGCCCGCGCGACTTCGGTGCTTTCGGCGTCGTGGTCGTCGCACTGCTGGGCGTTCAGAGCGTCGGCCAGCTCGGCGCGGGCAATGCCCTGGCCCTCTGGCGTGGCGCTCCGGACGAGGTTGCGCCGACCGTGACGACGATCTCACTCGCCTCCAGTGCCGCCGTCTACGCTGCCTGCTACGCGGGCGCCCCCGCGTTCGCCGCCACCATGGGGGCTCCGGCCGCGGCAAACGTCATCCGGATCGTGGCCCTGAGCGTCCTGATCAGCGGCGCGGTCGCAGCCCCGCGGGCAATGCTCCAGCGGCGCGCGCCCAGCCTCAGGGTGATGGTTGACCAGGTGGACAACTGGCTTGGCGTGGTCGTGACCATCGTGCTGGTCACGACCGGGCACGGCCTGTTGAGCCTGGCGGCGGGCAGGATAGCCGGCAGCGCGGCGGCCGCGATTATCTTCACCATGTTCTCGCCGAGGTCGCTGCGGATCGGCTTCAAGCGCGACACGGCCGGCGCCCTGCTCGAGATCGCGCTGCCGGTCGCGGCTTCCAGCGTGCTCGCATTTGGCATCACCAACGTGGACCTGATCATCGTCGGGCACATGCTGCACGCGTCGGACCTGGGCTTCTACATGCTCGCCCTGTGCCTTGCCACCTGGCCGGTGACCATGTTCTCCCAACCGGTCCGCGACGCCGCCCCCGTCGCCTTCGCCCGCTTCCGGCGGGGCCCGCAGGTCGTCGGCTCGGCGTTCATGTCCTCCGCCAACCTGCTCGCGTCGATGACGCTGCCGGCCTGTGTCCTGATCAGCTGCTCGGCAGGGACACTCGTCCAGCTGGTGTACGGCCCTGCCTGGGCGCCCGCGGCGCACGCGCTGGTGTGGCTGGCGCCGCTCGCGACGCTCCGCGTCTTCTACGCGCTGGCGAACGACTACTTCGCCGTGCTTGCCTCATCCCGCAGGGCGCTGACCTTCCAGCTGATCTGGCTCATCACCCTGATACCAACCCTGGTGGCAGGGGCGTCGACGCATGGCATCCTTGGCGTGGCGGTGGTCCAGGTCATCATCGCCGTACTTTTCCTGCTGCCCTGGTACCTGACCGAGCTGAAGCCGCTCGCCATCTGGCCACGGGCCCCCATCGCCGGGCTCGGCTTCCCCATTGGTGCCGCCGCCGCGGTTGGCTTGATCGCGTTCGGCGCACAGCGGCTGTTCCGGGACGACCGCCTGGACCTGGCGATCGGTGGTGGCGCCGCACTCGCCGCGATGGGCCTGCTCGGGTTCAGGATGCGCGCGGTGTTCGTGGCGGTACGCAGAGCCGCCGCCGGCGCTGGGGGAGGATCGGGCCGGGTAGCCGATATCATCGGGCCCGCGCTCACATCGGCATTCGTCCCGGTCCCGGCCCTCTATCCGTTCACCCCGCCATTGGGGCCCGCGCTCCGGTCGGCCCCCGCGGAAGCGTCCCAGGGCCTGAGCGGCAAGATCCGCGCCGGAGCCCGCTGGAGCCTGCTAAGCACCGTGGCCCTGCGGATCTGCAACTTCAGCGTCGGGGCAGTGCTGGCCCGGACCGTCTTCGGCCCTTCGGCGTGGGGCCTCTACGCGGTCTCACAGATTGTCCTCGCCGTGCTGCTGAGCGCGAACGAGCTGGGGATAAGCGGGGCGATCATCCGCTGGGACGGAGATGTCCGCGGCTTCGCGCGGACAGTCTTCACCCTGTCCGTAGCGTCCAGCACGGTCATCTACGCCGGGCTGTTCGCAGCAGCCCCCTACGTTGCCCGTCTGCTCGGCTCCCCGGCCGCGACCGGCATGCTGCGCATAGTGTGCATCGCCATCATCATCGATGGCTTCGCCTCTGTTCCCCTTGCCCTGCTTGACAGGGAATTCGCGCAGGGACGCCGCTTTCTGGTCGACGCGCTCAACTTTGTGGTGAGCACAGGCGTGACGTTCTGGCTTGCCTTCGGAGGCAAGGGGCCCATCAGCTTCGCATGGGGATCAGTGGCCGGGTGCACCGTCGCGGTAGTCACAGCCATGGTGGTGGCCCCCCACTTCATTACGCCCGGCTGGAATAGTGCCGAGGCACGCAAGTTGCTCGGCTTCGGCCTGCCTCTGGCCGGAGCAGGCCTGCTCACACTGGGTGTGGTCAACGTCGATTCAGCGATTGTCGGCGCGAGCCTCGGCCCTGCGATGCTGGGCCTTTATCAGCTGGCCTTCAACATCTCCAGCTGGCCAGTGAGCAGCATCTCCCAGGCGGTCGGGCGAGTGTCATTCGCCGGCTTCTCACGTGTCGCCGATTCAGCCAGGGTGCTCGCGGACGCTTTCGCCCGGGCGATCGGCCTGTTGATGGCACTGACTGTCCCTGCCTGCGTCCTGCTGGCCACCCTCGCCGGACCGCTGATCCACGCCATCTACGGCGAGCGGTGGGTACCTGCCGCGCACGCACTGAGCCTGCTGGCCATCCTTGGCATGATGCGAGTGGCCTACCAGCTTATGTTCGACTGCATGGCCGCCGTCGGCAGGAGAAACACGCTGATGGGGGTACAGGGCCTGTGGCTTGCTGCCTTGATCCCTGTGCTGCTGGTCGGCGCCAGGACGCGCGGGATAACCGGAGTCAGCGCCGGGCACGTTCTCGTCGCAGCGGCGCTGGTCGGGCCGTCCTTTCTCTGGGCCCTGTCTCGCGCTGGCATAACAGTGCGCTCTATTCTTCTCGCCTGCCTGCGGCCGCTCATCGGCGGGGTACTCATGGCCGCCGTGTCATTGTTCGTCATCCATGTCCTCGGCGGCGGCTGGCTGGGACTGCTGACAGCGATTGCCGCCGCGAGCGCGGCTTACGTGCCAGTCGTCTTCCCCATGCGCGCACTGCTCCGGCAGCCCTTGCAGTCATCGGCTGAGCTGACCGAGGCCGATGCCATCTGAGCAGGAATATCAACGTCACTTTGAAGGAGTCACTTTGACCGCTGGCACCCCTCACGTAGTCTGGCTGGCCCCCGTGTCGTGGGACGGAATCCCAGGGAGTGACCGGGCGCTGGCGATGTCCCTGGCGCGGTACGCACGCATCCTGTGGGTGGATCCCCCGGTGTCGGCGGCGACGACGGCCCGGCATCACGGCGCTGCCGCCAGGCGCAGGATGCCATCGCTGTCGGTGATAGACGACCGGATCACCAGGTTCAGCACAGTGGCGCTCCCCGGCTTCACCCGTCCCGGGATCAGGGCCACCACCGCCCCGTTGGTCCGCGCCCAGGTCCAGTGGGCGGTGCGCCGCCTAGGCATCAAGCCATTCGCGGTGGTGGCGGGCTATCTCGACGATCTGCTCGGCCGGTGGGGCGGCGCAGTGAATGTGGTGTACAGCACCGACGACCTTGTGGCAGGTGCCGGGCTGATGGGGCTGTCGGCTGACCGGGTCAGGTTCCAGGAACGGCAGGCAGTGGCCCGCGCGGACGTGCTGGTGGTGGTCTCACCCCAGCTTGCCGACCATTGGTCAGCTCTTGGCGCCGACCCCGTGCTGATCCCGAACGGCTGTTTCCCCGCCTACCCCAGCGTGGATTCCCCGTCGGCGGCAGCGACGGGCCTGCCCCGGCCAGTAGTGGGGCTGGTCGGCAACCTCAATGAGCGGATCGACATAGGCATCCTGGAGGCCGTCGCCGATGCCGGGTTCTCGCTGCTCCTGGTCGGCCCCTACGATGTGCGATGGGCTCGGGACAGGTTCGCCGCGCTCATCGCGCGGCCGGCCGTCAACTGGGTCGGGCGGGTCCCGGCGGACGCGGTACCGCCCTACCTCGCCGCCATCGACGTCGGGATTACGCCATATCAGAACAGCCCGTTCAACTACGCGTCATTCCCGATAAAGACGCTGGAGTACCTCAGTGCCGGCCGGCCAGTGGTAAGCACGGACCTGCCGGGCTCCCGGTGGCTGCGGGACGACCTGGCCAGCACTGATCCCGAGCCCGGCCAGCTCTTGGCGCTGGCTGAGGACCCAGCCGGATTCGTGGCCGCTTTGCGCCGCATGGCAGGAGAGCCCGGTGGCGCTGCGCCGACAGAGGCCGGCCCGGTGGCGGCCACCCCTGAACTGGCCCTAGCCGGGCGGGCCCGGGCATTTGCTGGCCGGCACTCCTGGCCACGCCGGGCCGACGCGTTCGCGGCTGCCATCGGGCTGCCGACCGCCAGTCGCCAGACGACGAACGCCGACGAGGTCTCGCCGATCTTCTAGCCGGACCTGGCTCGGCTAGCCCGGGCCAGATGCAGGGTAGGCGCCACCCAGACCTGCTATACGCCCCGCCGAGCTGTACGCCCCCCTGCCTATACGCCGCGCCGAGCCCACGACTGCCACCACCACCAGTTCTGGGCTTTGCGGGGGACGGCGGACAGGACGAACGGCTGGAGGTACGGCATCGCGCGGGGCCCGATGCGCTGACGCAGCTGGAGCGCGCGGTAGAGAGGCATCCGGCCGGTCGCAGGCCAGCTCGCGAACGCGAAGGCAATCAGTTCGTCCACCGGCGTCTGCTCCGTGCGTCCTCGGTCGTACGCGCGGGCAGCTGCCCACAGCGCCTCCCAGCTGAGACTGCGGTGGACAAGATCGGACAACGTGGCCCGGTCCGGCAGCTTGTCGCCGCAGCGTTCAAGTACCGCCTCATAAGCCAGTTTCCGCTGCTGCAGATCCACCAGGAGGGGCCGGGAGATGCTCATGTTCTCCCCGTGTATCCGGTAATACGCTTGGTCAACGCCGCGCAGGTAGCCCACGTCACCGTGCGCGGCCAGCCGCAACCACATCTCGGTGTCTCCCGAATGGTGCAACTGCGGGTCGTATCCACCCACACGCTTTTGCATCGACGTGCGCACCACCACCTCCGGGCAGGTGATGACGGACTTGCCGTCGCGGAATCGCCGCTCAAGCCACCAATGGCCGGGCCACACCGTCCAGCCCCGTACCGAGGTCCGGGCCGGCTGCGGTGGGTGCCCTTGCTGGTAGTGCACCGGATGCCCGTAGACGAAGCTGACGCGCGGGTGGGCTTCCAGCAGGTCGGTGGCGCGGCGCAGCGATCCTGGGGTAAGCCGGTCATCTGCCGACAGCAGGACCGTGTAATCGCCGTCGGCCCAGTCCAGGATGCCCTCGTTGTAGGTGGCGGTCGCCCCCTTGTTGGCCGCGTGGACCTGGACCTCGACGCGGGGATCAGCGGCGGCGATCTCCCTGGCCACCTCGGCACTGCCATCCGGGGAGGCGTCATCGATGACCAGGACCCGCACGTCGACCCCGGGCTGGTCGTCCAGCGCGCTGCTGACTGCCTCGCGCAGGAAGCGGCCATAGTTGTAACACGGGATGACGACGCTGACCGAACTCATCGCACGCTCTCCGATTCCTCACGGGCTGGGCGCCAGCCGGGCAACCTCAGGCGCTGACTACAGCGTTAGACGCGTCACGCGGCCGGACGATTACCTGAGAAACGATCATCTATACCCGACGCCAGAAAGATACGTGGATGTAACAATATCCATGTACCTGTGCGCGCGGTGACAGTGTTCTAGACTTTCGAGCGGTGACTCCGGCCAGGGCTGGTACCGGACCGGGCGCTGAGGCGGGGGGCGCAGGGCGCGATGTAGCTGTGAAGTTCCGGCACAATCTGGTGATGGTGGTGCGTCGGAACGGCTGGCCAGGAAAGTACGGTTGCGCCCAGGAAATCGGCTGGCCGAACCCGCACGGCCAGGCCGTCGGCGGTGGCGTTGCGAGGTTGCTAGGACGCCGCTGTTAGCGAAGTAGGACACGATGCGGGCTCGGGGAGGATGCGAAGTGAGTTCGATTCCTCTCGTCGACCTTGCCGCACAGCATGCTGCTGTGGCTGACGAGGTGGCGAGCGGCTGGCAGCAGGTGCTCGCCCGTACCGCGTTCATTGGCGGCCCGCAAGTAACGGCATTTGAGGGCGAGTACGCCGAGTTCGTCGGTACCCGGCATTGCATCGGTGTGGCGAACGGCACCGACGCGATCGAGATCGCGCTGCGCGCGCTCGGCGTCGGCGCGGGCGACGAGTGCATCGTGCCCGCCAACAGCTTTGTGGCGACTGCCGAGGCGGTCTGCCGGGCAGGCGCCACACCAGTTCTCGTCGACTGTGCTGACGACGGGACCTACCTGATCGATGCCGCCGCCGTCGAGGCTGCGGTAACCCCCCGCACCCGGGCGATCATCCCCGTGCACCTGTACGGGCAGGCCGCGCCGGCGGAGCGGTTGATGCCGCTTGCCGAGCAGATCGGTGCCTGCGTGGTCGAGGACGCGGCGCAGTCCCAGGGAGCGCGGCGGCACGGGACCGGCGCTGGCGCCCTCGGTCATGCGGCCGCGACCAGCTTCTATCCAGGCAAGAACCTGGGCGCATACGGTGACGCGGGAGCCGTGCTCACCGGCTCTGACCAGGTGGCAGCACGAATGCGGATCATCCGCGACCACGGTTCCCCGCGAAAGTACGAGCATGAGGTCGTGGGGGTCAACAGCCGGCTGGACACCCTGCAGGCCGTCGTGCTGTCGGCAAAGCTGCGCCGGCTGGCCGGCTGGAACGCCGCCCGGCGGGCCGCTGCCGAGCGGTACGACATCCTGCTGTCCGGTCTGGAAGACGTGGTCCTGCCCCGGACGCTTGAGGGCAACGAGCATGTGTGGCACCTGTACGTGGTGCGTGTGCCAGAGCGGGACCGGGTTCTCAAGGAACTGCAGGCGGCCGGGATCCAGGCGGGCATCCACTACCCCGTGCCCATCCATCTCACGGCCGCGTTCGCTGGGCTGGGAGTCGCTGAAGGCGCGTTTCCAGTTGCCGAACGCGCATCGCGCGAACTGCTCAGCCTGCCGCTGTTCGCCGAGATCACCGCCGGGCAGCAGGAGCGCGTGGCGTCCGCGCTCAAATCCGCCCTGCGGTAGTCGGGGGAGGCCATGACGGATCAGCCAGCACGGGAACGCCCTTCTGGGGCGTCTCGGGTGGCTATGAAGCGTGCCCGCACCCGCCGAAGCCGGATCCTGCTGGTTACGACGGCAGTGGTCGTCGCCGGGGTGGCCATTCTGGCGTGGCAGCTTCTCGGCTCCGGTTCCACCGCCGCGCCCGGCCATGCGCTGGCCGAGTCTTCCAGCCCCGCTGTCCCGGTCGGCCTCAAGGTCGTTGAGGTCAGCAGCACCGGAGTCACGCTGAACTGGAGCCCGCAAGCTGCCGGCCCCACTGTGACCTATCAGGTTTACCGCGACGGCAAGGCGATTGGCACCAGCACCAAGACGAGTTTCTTCGACCACACGGTGCGACCGGCCACAACCTACACGTATGCGATCACCGCCCTGACGGCGGCTGGCCAGCCCGGCAGGTTGGGCCCGGCGGTTACCGTGACGACACCAAAAGTGCGCAAGCCTGCCCCGGTGTCCGTGCTCGCCGCCTTCCCGGATGGAGTAAACACTGGATATCAGAAGGCGCCCGGTTACCCAGGGCACCTAACCGATTGCAGCCACGTTACTATCCGCAGCAACAGCACCTACAAGTACTGCGACTTCCCCGACGGTGTCTACATAGGCAGCGCCGGAAGCCATCCAGTCAACGTGAGCTTCATCGGCTGCCGGTTCGCTTCCAATGCTGTGGGGGATGCTAACGTGGCCGATTACGGCGATGGCATCAGTTTCTCCTACGTCACCTTCGAGCCATCCACGGTGCCGGCCAGTTCGGAGCCGGCCAGCCCGCACGCACAGGCCGTCGCGCTCGGACAGGGATATCAGTACGGCATCGACAAGCGTTATGCCGGTTCCCTCACCGTCGACCATGCCGACTTCTGGGGCTTTGAGGAGGCGATACAGTTTGGCGACTCCAGCCAGGCAAAACCGGTCATCATTAAAAACTCGTGGTTTCATAACTCCCGCGACCCGGGCACGACCGACCATACCGACGGGATCCTCGAGAACTACGGTGGCCTGAGTTACATGACGTTCGATCACAACACTATCGTCGGTAACGGCAACACGAACGCGCTGGCTCTCCAGGGCAGCCAGCCTTACGATCACGTGACCATAACCAGAAACTACTTTTCTGGTTATGGCTATATGGTCAACAGCGGCGCCAACGGCAGCAGCGCCAATATGGTTTTCACCGATAATGTATGGGGGACCGACATCGAGCCGACCTTTGGTCCCCTCTACGGTGACACCATGTATACGACGCCTGGCCTGGGCGGCGTGTGGCATGGCAACACCATCTCTGTGCGCCCTGGCACCACCTGGATGGCGGCGGGTAACAACGGCCTGCACTGGTGGCCCACCGACGGGAACCCGTCGAGTCCATCGCAGATCATCGGGCACAGCAGTGATTACCCTGGGCCGTGAACCTCAGGGACCCGGGAAAGGTGTCCAGGCCTGTTGTCATGAACGATCATGGCTGCCCTCCCCGCTATTGATGATCAACCCGATACGCCGCACCAGCCCGATTGGGACTCCTAGGGGGAAATTTTGCTAAACGGCGTTAATCCTGCCGTCCGCCAGGCAAGCCGCAAGCTCTCCTGGGGCGCGCGCCAGGTTGGAGTCGTGCGCACCGCCACGGGACTGGCGCACCTGGGCGTCCTTGCGATCCGCCGCCCGGACCAGGCGCGGGTCCGGACGGCCCGCAATCAACTGACCATCACCTTCCGCTACCCGTCACAGCTGATGCCTATGCTGGTGGCTTTCCGGGATCTTATCGAGCCGGAGCTAGGGGTCCTGCCCGTCGCGCTCGGCCCCGGCCGGATTGCCATAGATGTGGGCGCTTCGATTGGGACGTGGACCATGTCAGCCGCACGCACAGGCTGCACAGTCCACTCATGCGAGCCCGACCTGCTGAACCTTGAGATGCTTGAAGCCAATCTGCGTGCCAACAGCTTGCTGAACCAAGTAACAACGTATCCAGTAGCACTTGGCGAGCATGAGGGCCGGGGGCACCTGCTCCTCACGCCGCGACGGTACCGCAACCAGGTCGGTGCGCCCACAGGCGCGACCGGCAATGAGATTCCTGTGACGACCCTTGACCGGTTCGTGGACGACCTGAAGATCAACGAAGTCGATGTGCTCAAGGTGAATACCGCAGGCAGGGAATCCGACGTAATTCAGGGTGCCCTGGGTCTCTTCCGCGCCGGGCGCATCAGGCTTGCGCTGGTACTGGACGGGCTTGAAGTCCGGCCCGTGCTTGACGAGTTGCGCGCCTGCTCCTATGACATCGGGGTCTATGACGGCAACCAGCGAATATTCGTCTCTGTGCCGCGCTCTTCTGACCTCGAAGCCGCCCGGCCTAGTCCCATAAATCGCTATATCCTCGTTCGTCGTGATGACGTGAACGTGAACCTCTGAGATGCGGGCCTAGCTGGCCGCATCGGCCGCATCCGTAATTACTGTGCATGAGACGGCACCGTGATAATCCATGGAGATCGCGCGTGGTATAGGAAACGCTCATTTCGACGCTCACGCCGCTATGATCACCTTTGTGCCTCCAGACCTCGCCGTCGTCATCGTCACCTACAACAGCTCTCGCGTCGTCGGAGAACTGCTCGACTCCCTGCCCGCCGCCCTCGACGGGCTCACAGCGGACGTGGTCGTGGTGGACAACGGATCGGCCGACGGGACCGCTGACCAGGTCGCGGCCCGCGGTGACTGCCGCGTAGTACGGTCGGCCAACGTCGGCTACGCCGGGGGGATCAACCGGGGGGTGCGCGAAGCAGCCCCAGCGGACGCGATCCTCATCCTCAACCCCGATGCGCGGCTCTCGGAGCGTTCGGTGGCTCCTCTGCTGGAGACGCTGCGGGAACCCGGCACCGGGATTGTGGTGCCCCAGCTCCGGTCCGCCACCGGAACCCTGGAGCCTTCCTTGCGGCGTGAGCCCACGTTGCTGCGTGCCCTCGGCCTCGAGAGAACCGGGGTGGCCGCGCTGGCCGAGCGCATCCATGACAAGGCGCAGTACGCCTATCCGCACCTCGTGGACTGGGCGCAGGGCGCGGTTGTCCTCATGTCACGGGAGTGCTTCGACGCACTGAAAGGCTGGGATGAGTCGTATTTCCTCTACTCAGAGGAAGTGGACCTGTCGTTGCGGGCACGCGATCTCGGCCTGCTCACCCGCTATGAGCCACGGTCGGTCGCCGTTCACATCGGCGGCCAGTCAGGCCAGAACGATGTGACACACGCCATGCAGATCGTGAACCGGGTGCGCCTGTACCGGCGCCGGAACGGCGTGCTGGCGTCCTGGTGCTACTTCTGGCTCGCCATCGCCAGCGAGGCCAGTTGGGTGATACGCGGGCACCGGCCGTCGCGGTTCGCCATCGCAGCCCTGCTGCGGCCCTCGCTGCGTCCGGTGGAACTCGGCTGCTCGGACCGGCTCCTGCCCCAGTGACCGGCCTCTTCGGGCACTGGAGTGAGTAGCAGGGAGGCCCGGGGCGGATAGGGCTGGGTATCCTCGGGTTTGCCCTGGATAGTTGCCCTTCTGGCAGTAGTCTGAGAAGCAGCGAACTACGGAGAAAGTGGATCTGTGCTGCCCCGGCGTGGTGGCGCGAAGCGAACCGGGGGCCGGATGGATTTGCCGATGACTCGCCTTTTCATACTTCACTTGAAGTCGCTGACCAACTCCTTCAATGCACAGCGTGCCGCGTCGTGTCTGCCCAGGTGATCGACCTTCCCGCGGAAGGAACCCGGCTCCGCGGCACCGACGCGGTCACCCTGCTGAGTCTTTACACGCTCATGCTGATGTTCATCCCGTCGCCGCTGGTTCTCGCACCGCTCGGCGCGGCGGGCGGGCCGGCCACGATCTTCGCGTTTGTCCTCCTCGCTTTCTACCTGGTGACCCTGGCCGCTCCCCCCCTTGCGCTGAACCGGGGGCCCCAGCCGATCCGGGTCGCCATGGTCCTGATGACCTGCGCCGTGCTGGCCACGTACATCTCGGCCAACCGGCACACTCTGCTGTCCTTGGAACAGAACGGCGCGGACCGCGGCCTCATCTTCATGTTCGGATGGCTTGCCGCCGCCCTGGTGGCAGCGGACGGAATCGGCAGCATAGACCGGCTGAATACACTGCTAGGCCGGATAGTCCTGGGCGCCGCCGCGATCTCGGTGATCGCCATAGCGCAGTTCTTCACCGCGGTGAACGTCGCGACCTACATCCAGCTCCCAGGGCTGTCCGACCAGGTATCCCTCACGAATCTCACCCGGGACCAGCTCAACCGCCCATCCGCGACCGCGCTCCATCCACTCGAACTTGCTCTTGTGCTGGCGATTTGCCTGCCGATCGCCATCCACCGTGCCCGGTTCGCCCCGCCTCAGTTCCGCGGGCGCCGGTGGCTGCAAGCCGCGCTCATCGGCATGGCAGTGCCGCTGACCGTGTCGAGGTCAGCGCTCATCGCGCTCGTCGTGGCCGCTCTCGTGATCCTGCCGACCTGGCCGAAGCGCGACCGGTGGGTCGGCTACCTGGTCGGGCTTATCGGGGCCGCTGGCCTTCTTGCGACGTCGCCGGCCTTGCTCAGCACCATGCGCAGCCTGTTCGGGCAGATTGGGTCAGACACCAGCAGCGCGTCACGGACAAGCGCATTCTCGTCAAGCGCCCCGTTCGTCAGCCAGCACCCATGGTTCGGCCGTGGGTTCGGTACTTTCCTGCCAGCGACATACTTCTTTACTGATGACCAATACCTCTTGTCACTCATCGAGATCGGCTTCATCGGCCTCCTGGTCCTGATAGGGCTCTTCGTCACCGGCTGGATGACCGCGAGAAACGCTCGCCGCATGAGCGGCGACCCAGCGTCCCGTGATCTCGCGCAGTGCCTCGCGGCCTCGGTGGCCGTCCCAATGGTGTCGTTCGCGACACTCGACGTCCTGTCCTTCCCGATGGCAGCGGGCCTCACCTTCCTGGTGCTTGGCTGCGTTGGCGCCCTGTGGCGCCTGGTGCGGACGGAAACGCCGACCACGGGGGCCGGACTACCGCCGTCGGCGCACGAGCCGCGACCGCAGGAACCGGAGCCGACGTTCATTGGTGTCGAGGCAGATGACACGGCGCCGATACCCGTCGTGCGGGGCAGCGCAGTGCCAGCTGGCACTGGCCGGTTCAGTCAGCAGGCCGAGCGAGCCAGATGACGCCGACCTTCGCGCGGCGATGACTGAGCCCGACCCGGGAAGCGATGACTGAGCCCGACCCGGGTTAGTCCGAAGTTGGTCATCGGTAGTCTCGGTTCTCGGCCCACTGGCGATGAAGCCCTCAATGGCGTTCGTTGCACAGCCGAGGGCCCCCCGGCATGACAAGACGTGATGCGCAGGGCCTTCCCCGATGCCGTCGCGGCTCCTCCGCAGGCGAAGGCCGTCGCAGGACCCGAGCGTCCCAGGCCAGGCCTCCTGGTGATCGGCGGCCGACGCCCGCGCATCACCCAGCTGGCCTCAGCTGAGTTGGCCTGGTGATCAGTAAGTGAACTCGCGACGGTGCGCGGTATCCCTGCCTGGTCGCTGCTCCGCCTCGGTCGTGGCGTGACCGTCCGAGGGCACAGGTACCGAACGCTCGATGTCCCGCGGCCGTTCGGCATAAGGCCTGGCTACCGGACGGGACTCGTCGGGTACCGGTTCCAGGTCAGGGGCAGGCGCGGGCTCCATGTCCCGCGGTCGCTCAGCGTAGGGCCTGGCTACCGGACGGGCGTCCGGCACGGGCTGCTCCGGCTCAGTCGACGGACGGTACCTCCGCCGGTGCGGCGCCGCCTCGTAGGAGCGCGGCGGGTCCTCGTCCTTCCCAGTGGGAGGAACATACCCGGGCCCTGCGGGAGGAACATACCCGGGGTCGCGACGAGCACGCCGCCGCGAGATCTCCGCATCGAGGATCTGCGGGATGGCGTACGTAAGCACCAAGCCGAGCCCGACGACCAGCACGATAACCCGTGCCTTCTTGCTGGCCTGAAGCTTCGGGGTGGGGTCGAAGGAGGCGACCAGGCTGTGTAGCTGAGCAGTCGGCGCGAAGGTCTGCTGGAGTGAGGAGAGCCGGGATTGAACCCGGTCCGTGACCGCGCGCAGCGTGTTCTCGACCACGGTCTTGCTCTTGCCGGTGACGGTGACGTCCAGGATCGGCCCGCTCGTATTCGGGTCATCCACGATGGTGTAGGAGCCGGTGAAGCCCTGGTTAGCGAGAGCGACGACGGTGCTGGGAGCCATCACCTGACGTAGCACGATGTCACCGGCGATGATCTCTGAGCCGTTATAACTCAGGTAAGGATTGTTGCCGTTCAGCTTCGACTCTTGCTGGGACGGCACCAAGGCGACCATGGACTTCGCCGAGTAGGGCCCCGGGATCTTGACAAATGCCGCAACGCCAGCGGCGAACGTCAGCAGTAGCAGAAAGCAGGTCAGGATCCACTGCCTGCGCAAAGCGCGCAGGGACGCCATCAAGTCCATTTGCTACCGCCCCACTGTCGAGACCCGCTGCCCTGTTTCCCCCGCTGTCATCCGGCCGCGGTACCCACTTCATCCCCGGGGCGGCTGATGCGGCCTTCCCGGTAGTCTACCGACCATGACATGCGCAATGCAGCATCTTGGGGCAGTTCAGCCCGTTGGGGCAGTTCAGCCCGTTGGGGCAGTTCAGCCCGCAGTGGCGTGATGCGCACTGTCTCATAGATTTTCCCACCATCGAACCATCACGACCCATCGCGGACTGTATCGTCTTTGCAGGCCCCGGGAAAAGTGAGTTGAGCGGGGACGCACGGGGCATGCGGTGGGGCGGGAGGGGAGGGACTGCTGGTGAGCTTGCCGGAGATCGCAGGGCTCCTGCGGCGGCACGTGCTCGCTGTTCTGGCAGTTCTCGTCCTCGCGGCGGGGATTGCCTACACCTTCAAGCACACCGCGCCGACGTATTCGGAGACCGCCACCATGGTCTTCGTCCCGCCTGTATCCACGCTCCACCCCAATCCATTTGAGGCGACGAGCGCCACCCTCATTGCGGCCGCGGGCGCTATCTCTGTCGATGCGATGAGCCCACAGGGCCAACAGCAGGTGCTACAGGCAGGCGGAACCGCCCAGATCGACGTGCAGTTGCTCAACAGCTATGACCTGGAGTACCCGAACTACAGCAACCCGTACCTGACGCTGACCACAACCTCCGCGGACTTCACCGCCGTCCCCCGCACATTCACCGTGCTCACCAAGTTGCTCACTAATGATTTCACGGCCCAGCAGGCGCGCGATAATGTCACACCCGTTAATCGCATTCGAATCGTGCTGGCCGGGGACACGGGCCCACTCGTCGAGCAGGGATCATCGAAGCGGGTTCTCGGCGCGCTCGCCATCCTCACCATGGTGGCTGTCTTCGCGGTGACGTCCTTCCTTGACCGGCATCCGGTCCGGCTGAGCCGCCTCGCCGGTATGCGCACGCCTGGGTCGCGCCGAGCGCAGCGGCGCCTCCCCGGAATGCGTAAGGCGGGTCATGCTGGCCCGGCTGCGCCGGACTACCACTAGCAGCTCCGCCGGACCACCACTAACAGCTCCGCTGAAAGACCAGCGCCTTGGTGATCGCGCCCCACTCGTAGGCAATCGCTCCGGGCCACGAAGATAGCGGAATCGGAGCATTGATCACGTAGATCCTTCCGCTGAGGCAACGACCGACGCGGAGCCGAGCGCGGGTATCTTGCGGTTTGATCGCTACCAGGACAATTGAGCGCCACCGGTACCGCTTCGCCAGGACACCGGCGAACTCCGCCTCACCGCGCGTCGTTTCCGGGTCCGGATCGAAGCAGATCACCTTGACCCCCGGTATCTTCGGGGCGCAGACATTGCCATGACCCCAGTACCGCGAGCCGCGCGAGATCACGATCATGGGTGCCCGGTGCGCCCAGGCCAGTCGCAGGGCGGTGGCAAGGCGGTCGCCTGGCCCGTTCAGCATGACGATCGCATCGACACGCGCGGGCATTCCCTGCGGTGGCCAGACGAACAGGTCCGCCGTGGCCGCGGCGAACCCGGCCAGCACCAACAGCACGGCGATGACGATGCGGCGCCGGCCGCGACTTTGGCTGCGCCGCGGCTCAGCTGGCTCTGTTCGCTGGTCAGCTGGCTCTGTTCGCCGGGTCGACCGGAACGTCTTCAATGTGCACCCTCAACGGGTATGCGTCAGGCGGTAGCCGGGTCCAGGTCCGTCGGCCGCAGATGGCCGGCCGGCCCGCTGCCGGCGAGCAGTGCTGCTGCGATCCGCTGACCGGCGTGGCCGTCCCACAGCGCGGGTGACCGCCGGGGCGGTGGGTCGTGCAGCACGCTGAGCGCGGTCTTGACGATTCTTTCCGGGTCGCGTCCCACGAGCTGATTAGTGCCCTCGGTGAGGGTGATGGGGCGCTCGGTGTTGTCCCTGAGGGTGAGGCAGGGGACGCCGAGGACGGTGGTCTCCTCTTGCACGCCGCCGGAGTCGGTCAGGACGAGGCGGGCTGCGGCTTGCAGCGCAATGAAGTCGAGGTACCCGGCGGGCGGGATGACCTGCACCCGGTCGGAGAGCCCCGCACCCTGCAACTGGCCCGCCACCCTGGGGTGAGCAGGGAGGACGAGCGGGCACGCGCGGGCGACCTCGTCCAGCGCGGACAGCAGCCCGGCGAGCGCGGCCGGGTCGTCCACGTTGGCCGGCCGGTGCAGCGTCACGAGCGCGTACTCACCGGGCTCAAGCCCGAGCCGCCGCAGCGTGTCGCCCCCGATCGCCCGGTCGCGGTTCGCCAGCAGCGTGTCCACCATGACGTTGCCCGCCAGGTGAATCTGATCCGGCCGGTGCCCCTCAGCCTGCAGGTTGGCCACCGCGTCGGCTGACGGGGCGAAAAGGTAGTCGCTGACCCTGTCCGTGACCACGCGGTTGATTTCCTCGGGCATGGTCCAGTCCCTGCTGCGCAGGCCCGCCTCCACGTGCGCGAGCAGCGCACCGGACTTCGCGGTCACCAGCGCGCACGCCAGCGTGGAATTGACGTCCCCCACCACCACGACCACGTCCGGGCGCAACTGCTCGGCCAGCGGCTCGAACGCCGTCATCACCCGGGCCGTCTGGGTGGCGTGGCTGCCCGAGCCCGCCCCCAGGTGATGGTCAGGCGGCCGGATCCCCAGATCGGCGAAGAACACGTCGTTCATCGCGGCGTCGTAGTGCTGCCCGGTGTGGACCAGGATGACGTCCGCGCCGCGTTCCTCCAGCGCGTCCATCACCGGCTTGACCTTCATGTAGTTGGGCCGCGCTCCGGCGACGCAGATCACTCGCATCGGCGCGGTCCTCACAGGATTTCGACGTTCTCGCCGGCCAGGCGTCGGCGGCAGTCGAAGATGAACCGCGCGCGCTGGCCGATGTCCTCGTAGTCGAACGCATCATGGTCGGTGAGCAGGACGACAGCGTCAGCGCTGGAGACCTCCTCGGCGGTCGGCTCCACCCGGGCCACCAGCCCGTCAATGGCCCTGGCCTCCGCGACATGCGGATCCGCGGCCCGGACGTCAGCTCCCAGCCCGGCCAGCAACTGGGCGACCCGGACAGCGGGCGACTCCCGCGCATCGCCGGTGTTCTTCTTGTACGCGAGCCCCAGCAGCAGGATGCGCGATCCCCTGATCGCGCGGCCGCGCTCGTTGAACGCCAGCATCAGGCGGTGGATGACGTAGTCAGGCATATGCCGGTTGATATCGTCGGCCAGCTCGACGAAACGGAAGCTCTTGCCCAGCGACCGCTCCACCCGCCAGGAAAGGTACGAGGGGTCGATCGGCAGGCAGTGGCCGCCCACCCCCGGGCCCGGTGTGAACGGCATGAAACCGAACGGCTTGGTGGAGGCCGCGTCGATCGCCTCCCACACGTTGATGCCGAGGTCGTTGGCGAACATGGCGAGCTCGTTGACCAGGGCGATGTTCACATGCCGGAAGGTATTCTCGATCAGCTTGGCCAGCTCAGCCTCACGCGGCGAGGAGACCGGCACGGTGCGGTCGACCACGCCGTCGTAGAAAGCCTGGACGGCCGCGAGGGAGCCGGCATCAATCCCAGAAACGATCTTCGGCGTCGTCGTCAGCGTCCAGGTGCTGTTGCCTGGGTCGATCCGCTCCGGGCTGTAACCCAGATAGAAATCAGTGCCCGCGGCCAGCCCCGAGCCGTCCTCCAGCCAGGGCAGCACCTGCTCCTGCGTCGTCCCCGGATAGGACGTCGACTCCACGATCACGGTCGCGCCCGGGCGGAGGTACCGGGCCAGCATCCGGGACGCGGCCTCGATGTAGCTGAGATCGGGCAGCCCTTCGCGCAAAGGCGTGGGCACGCTGATGACGGCGACGTCGAACCCGGCGCACGCGGCCTCGTCGGATGAGGGCAGGAACTGACCGCTGCGCAGCGCGTCCTGCAGTTCCGCGCTGGAAATGTCCTCGACGTAGGACTCCCCGGCAGCCAGCAGCTTCACCCGGCCAGGGTCGGTGTCGTAGCCGATCACCCGGTGGCCCGCCGCCGCCGCGCGCATCGCGAGCGGCAGGCCCACATACCCCAGTCCGGCGACAACGACTGTCGTCACGAATTCCCCCCTGGTACGCGGCCGTGCATTCGCTCCCGCGCGACCAGCATGATGAATGACATGTTGGTGGTAAGGTACCGTCGGCCGAGCCGGACCGGCTCCTGCAACGCCCGGTAGAGCCACTCCAGGCCATGGTCCTGCCACCAGGCAGGCGCTCGCCGGGTCAGCCCCGCGAGCACGTCGAACGATCCCCCGACCCCGTGTATCACGTTCGCCTCGGTGGCCGTTCCCCACTCGCTGAGGAACACCTCCTTGCGTGGCGAGGACATGCCCACGAACAGGATGTCAGCGCCGGAGCGGCGGATGTCCTCGGCGACCTCGGCCTCCTCGCCCGCCTGGTAGTAGCCATCCCGGGCGCCCGCGACAGACAGCCCGGGAAATCTCCGGCCGACCTCGTCCAGCATCCTCGCGAGAATGTCCGGCCGCGCCCCGAGGAAGTACACGCGATAGCCGCGGTCAGCGGCCTCGGCGAGCAGGTCCGTGAAGAGGTCGATGCCCGCCACGCGCTCCGGCAACGGCGAGCCCAGCACCCGGCTCGCCCAGACGACGGCCTGGCCGTCGGCCAGGATCAGGTCACATTCCCCGACGGCTTGGCGTAGCTGCGGGTTCCGCCGCATGGCCACGACTTTGGCGGCGTTCAGCACGCCGATGGACAGGTGCTCACCGTTCTTTATCGCGTCGGTGCATCGCGCGACGGCCTGCGACATGGTGACCGCGTCCACCGAGAGCCCGAACAGGTCCCGCTGCATCAGCCCAGCCGGGTTGTGATCCATCCCACCCTCACAGTCATGGCAGCCACGTCATAAGGAGCCAGCCCAGTTCGTAAGGGCGGCACTCGTGATCAACAGGGCCCGGCCGGTACACCCGGTCGAGCGCTGGCAAGCCCATCCCGGGACGGATCCGGGTGGATGCCGCGCGGAGCCCGCGCACCACCTTCCGCGGGTCGCCGCGTGCCACCTTGCGCCAGGTAATCGGCGGCTCATCGAGCACCAGATCCTCGCCGGCCTCGGGCGGACCCTGCAGCCAGCGCAGGCCCTGGCCGATGGCGTCGAGGTGGTCCGCCCCGCCCGCGTCGGCCAGGTCGAGCAGCGCCATCGGCGCCATCGCGTGCTGATGGACGGTGTACACCGGGTAACCCTCCACGACCTCGCCGGTGCGCGAGTCGTAGTGCCACCACCACTGCCCGGCGGGTCCCTGCGCGGCGCAGATAACCCCGGCCACGGTGTTGGCCACGGCCAATGCCTCGGGATCATCCGCGCTGCCGTGCAGCCGGGCGAGCGCCTGGATGGGATAGACCTGATCGGCGAAGCTGCCCACGTGCGCGCGGTACCACGGGGCATCCCCGCCGGTGGTGTGCGGATAGACGGCAGCGCCGCGGGCGGCCAGCAGGCGCCCCCGCGCGGCCGCCAAGTGCTCCTCCACGTCAGCGTGCCCGCGCGCCGCGAC
>OCZT010002183.1_pt1 | contig 20285 bp, 17 predicted proteins | sample 1539031 | NCBI WGS metagenome assembly OCZT01 (sample SAMEA3539308, study PRJEB22396) | soil metagenome | biome: tundra; feature: field; material: soil | place: USA | collected 2010-05 | depth 0.15 m | reverse complement strand
CAATAGCCACAATGCTCTTTGATAGTGTTGCTTATAAGAATGTTATTGTAAATGAGCTGATCCTTGATAAACAGGGATTAAAAATGTCGAAGACGAAAGGGAACACTGTTGATCCTTTCGTGCTATTCGACAAGTATGGAGCTGATGCCACCAGATGGTATTTGATTACTAACAGTCCTCCCTGGCGCCCCACCCTATTTGATGAAGAAGGACTAGTTGAAGTCCAGAGGAAATTCTTTGGTACATTGATTAATACCTATTCCTTCTTTGCTCTATATGCTAATATTGATTCCTTTGACTTCAATGGTCCTGATATTCCCTATAAAGATCGCCCTGAGATTGACAGGTGGATCATTTCCCGTCTCAACTCCCTTGTTAAGGAATATACTGAGTTCATGGATACTTATGATGTTACAAAAGCAGCACGTGCTGTTTCAACTTTTACTATAGACCATCTTTCAAATTGGTACGTAAGAAGATGCAGACGCCGTTTCTGGAAATCGGAGATGAACGCGAATAAGGCTTCAGCTTATCAGACTTTGTATGAATGCCTCATAACCGTAGTAAAGCTTACTTCACCTTTTGCCCCCTTTATTTCGGAAGAGATTTACAGAAATTTAAATTCTGTTACAGGAAAAGAGAAATTTGAATCAGTTCATCTTTCCATCTTCCCTGTTGAAGGATTCCGGGAACCCGGGCTTGAAGATAAAATGGAAATTGCGCAAAGAGTTGTTTATCTTACCAGAGCTATGAGAGCAAAAAATAATTTAAAAGTTCGTCAGCCCTTAAAAAAGATGATGGTATTTGTTGAGGAATCCAAACGGGATGCCCTGCGGAATATGAAGGATGTTATCCTTGAAGAGGTTAATATTAAAGACCTTGTGGTCCTTGATGATGACTCCGGTATTGTCAGTAAATCTGCTAAAGCTAATTTTAAATCAATTGGACCAAAGTTCGGAAAAAAAGTTAACCCGGTTGCTAATGCTATCAAATCCTTAGGAAAGGATGAGATTAAGAATCTGGAAAATGGAAATAATGTTGTTTTAAATGTTAATGGTGAGGATATTGAAATTTCAAGAGAAGATGTTGAGATAGTTAGTTCGGAAATAACCGGCTGGGTTGTTGAAAATGAAGAGGGGGTTACTGCTGCAATTGATACTGAGCTTGGTAACGAGCTTATTTCGGAAGGTTTAGCAAGGGAATTCGTTAACAGAGTTCAGAACATGAGAAAAGATGCCGGTTATAATGTTATTGATAAGATCCATATTAGCTTCACCGGAAGCCCGGATTTAACGCAAGCTGTTTTATCACATTCATCATATATTACTAATGAAACACTTGCTGAAAATCTATTAAATAAAAATAATTTCAACAATGGTTTCAAACAGGATTGGAAAATCAATGATCTTGATTGTACTATCTGTATTGAAAAGGTAAAATCCTAATTTTTAAGGAGTCCAGATTATGGCAAAGAAAGCTGCAAAGAAAACTGAAGTAAAAAAGGCACCTAAAAAGGCAGCACCTAAAAAACCAGTTAAAAGTAAAAACGTGCTTAAAACTGCTCCTAAAAAAGCCGCCGCCCCTGTAAAGAAAACAAATGATATGAAAAGCAAATTAAAGAAACCAATGGCTATAACGAAAACAATTAAAGCATATCCAAAAGCATCTCTGATAAAGTCTAAAAAAAGGAAAGTCCCTGTTCCCCCGGTTCAGGTTGAACCAAAGAAGAAATCAACTGCTCATATAAAAGGTTACAGCAAAAAAGAACTGGAACATTTCAAACAAGTTATTCTCGATAAAAGAGATGAAATAATTGAACAACTTCAGAATCTGAAAGAACAGATGCTCGATCCTACAACCGGCGAATATATAAACGAAAATTCCCCTTATTCTTTACATATGGCAGAACAGGGAACCGATGCGATGGAAAGGGAAAAAACATTTCTATATGCACAACGCGAAAATAAATTCCTCAGCTACCTGGAGGATGCACTTAAAAGAATTGAAGTCGGCACTTATGGAATTTGTGTTGAATGTATCGACGAACCACAGCATCTTTGCGAAACCTGTCCCTTGATTCCTAAAGCACGACTTGAAGCTGTACCTCATAGTCAGCTATGTCTGCCCATAAAGCAAAGACAGGAAAAGAAATAAAACATGCTGCTTAGTTGGGTAATATTAAGGTAATTTTATTTGAAAGTACTATTCGTTTCTCTTGCGATTTTAATTATTGATCAGGTTTCGAAACTTTACATTAAGGGGTTTTCATTCCCAATCTTCAGGATTCAGCACCGTGGAATGTACCAGGGACAGCGGGTTCCTCTTTTGGGCGACCTTTTTAATATAACTTTTATTGAGAATTCCGGCATTGCTTTCGGGATTAATTTTGGCACCGAATTTAAACTGATCATTTCTCTCTTTACAATTTTAGCAGGCATTGCCCTATTCTATTATCTCCTCAGAATAAAAGATAAACCTCTATCATTGCGGCTCTCTGTTGCACTGATCATTGGAGGTGCTGTAGGAAATTTAATAGACAGGACTTTTTACGGAGTGTTTTACGGTTATTCCAGCTTATTTTATGGCAGGGTTGTGGATTTTTTTGATATTAGAATATTTAACTTGCTCCTGTTCGATAAGACCTTTGGTAATTATGTTTTTAATATCGCGGATATTGCTGTAACTGCCGGGGTGATTATGCTCTTGTTTGCTTATGGAAAAAAGGAATCAATCGTGGGTTTGGAAAAATGTCTCTTAGATAATAAGGATTAAATTGAGAGTATTATTCATTTCATTCTTCTTAGTAAGTGCAGACCAAATATCAAAGTTCCTGGTAAAAGGATTTTCGATTCCATTCCTTAAACTCCATTATGAAGGGATGTTTCATGGTCAGAGGATCAGAATATTGGGTGATTTCTTTCAACTTACCTTTATTGAAAACCCCGGAATGGCTTTTGGCTATGACCCCGGCAGCAATTTTAAGTTTTATGTGTCCCTCTTTTCTCTGATCGCAAGCATCGCCCTCATTGTATATTTGTATGTTGCAAGAAGTCAGTCCCTAAGTTTAAGGGTGTCGCTTGCATTTATACTCGGAGGAGCTGTAGGTAATTTAATTGACAGAATGTTTTATGGCGTATTTTATGGTTACGCCCCCCTATTTTATGGAAGGGTGGTTGACTTCCTTGACTTTGATTTTTTCCATTTCACAATTTTCGGCAGGACGTTTGAGCGGTTCCCGGTTTTCAATATTGCTGATTCATCTGTAACAATAGGCGTTTTGATCCTGATCCTTTTTTACAAGCATCACCAGAAGGAAACCGAAACTGCGATAACCGCCACAACCACCGATATAGATCCAGGTTCTATTAACCTAAACCAAGATACCCTCAATGACAAACCTGATAAAGGAAAAGAAATTCCACTTTGAGATCCCTACAGGAAAAAGAAAAGAAAGGATAGACGTTTTCCTAAGCACTGCAATTGAAAATGCCACCCGCTCCAGAATTCAGAAATTAATTGAAGCAGACCTCGTTTCGGTTAACAGTAAAAATATTAAATCTTCTTACCAGGTTCAGCCGGGAGACATTGTTGATGTTTCCATTCCAATTACTCCCCGCCCCGAAGAAAATGAACCTGAAGAAATTCCACTTAACATTGTTTATGAAGATGATTACCTGCTTATAGTTAATAAGAACGCCGGCATGGTGGCTCATCCTGCTTATGCAAACTATACCGGTACACTGGTCAATGCACTTCTTCATCATGTAAAGAAATTAAGTAAACTTAATGAACCCGGGCGTCCCGGAATTGTGCATAGGATCGACAAGAATACAAGCGGATTGCTTGTGGTTGCAAAGGATGACTGGACTCATGCTCAGCTTGCAACACAGTTCTCAAAACATAATATTGAACGGGAATACTGGGCTGTTGTTTGGGGAAAAATGAAAGTGGCTGAGGATGAAATTGACACCTACATTACCAGAAGCAAGTATGACCGGAAGAAATTTACTACCAGTAAAACCGAAGGGAAACATGCCGTTACTCTATACCGGGTGATTGAAGAGTACGAATTTGCTTCATTACTTAAATTGAATTTAAAGACAGGAAGAACTCATCAGCTCAGGGTGCATCTTTCGGGTATAGGACATCCGATATTCGGCGATCCCGTATATGGTGGAAGGGAAATAATGTATGGAGTTACATTGCCTAAAATGAAAAGCCGCATTCAGAATCTGCTTGAGATTATGCCGAGGCAGGCACTTCATGCTAAAACACTCGGCTTTATTCATCCCCATACTAAGGAATTGGTTAGATTTGATTCCGAACTGCCGAATGATATGAAAGAACTTATTGACCGGCTTAAAAATTAAATTTGTTTTACTTATTTTAATCACTACGAATAATTATAATTAACCGGAAATGCTTTATATATACAATACCTTAACAAAGAAGAAAGAAGAATTTATCCCCATAAATCCTCCATATGTGAAAATGTATGTATGTGGACCAACTGTATATGATTTTTTCCATATTGGGAATGCCCGCTCCTTCATTATGGCTGATATTATTAGGCGTTACCTTGAATTTAAAGGGTTTAAAGTAACTTTTGCAATGAACCTGACCGATATTGATGATAAGATAATAAAGAAGGCAAATCAGGAAAATATAGACCCAGCTATAGTTGCAGAGAAATTTACCGAAGCTTTTATGGAGGATATCAGGAAGCTTAAAATTAAACCTGCCGATCTCTATCCAATAGCGACTGCTCATATGGCAGAAATTATACACATGATCAAAACACTTGAGACAAAAAAATTTGCATACAACAGGAACGGGAATGTATTCTATGATGTAAGAAAGTTTAATGATTATGGAAAATTAAGCGGAAAAAAGATCGATGAACTTGAGTCGGGTGCACGCGTAGAAATAAATGAAGAGAAAATGAATCCACTCGATTTTTCTTTATGGAAGAAAGCAAAGGAAGGTGAGCCCTATTGGGAAAGTCCTTGGGGGAACGGACGCCCCGGCTGGCATATCGAATGCTCTGCAATGAGCTGCAAACATTTCGGGGATACTTTTGATATTCATGCCGGAGGCAGCGACTTGATTTTCCCGCATCATGAAAATGAGATTGCTCAAAGTGAAGCCGCTAATGATAAACATTTTGTTAATTACTGGATACATTTTGGATTCCTAAATATTAATAACGAGAAGATGTCAAAGTCCCTTGGAAATTTTTATACGGCAAGGGATATCCTAAAACAGTTCTCAGCGGAATCGATTAGGATGCTCTTCGCACAGTCCCATTATGCGGGTCCTGTGAACTTTACAAACGAGCTGCTTACTTCAGCTCAAAAGGGATTGGAAAAACTCAATAACCTGAAGAATACCATCGAAGAAAGTCTGCAGCAGAATAAATCCGGAGTTATTCCTGATTTTGATTTTGCTTCCTTTGAAAAGAAGTTTGAAGAATCAATGGATGATGATTTTAATACCCCTCAGGGAGTCGCGGTTATATTTGATTTTGTAAAGGAAGTTAATAAAGTAATTTCATTGGATCAAAACGCCGATCATGAGTTTTATAAAAGCCTAAAAGATTTTCTTATCAGAACAGCACAGGACGTACTAGGAATTATTGATTTTTCAGCTTCTGCTTCGTCTGATGGTAAACTAGAAGTAGAACTTATCGAACTTTTAATAAAACTGCGCCAGGAAGCAAAGCAGGAGCAGAATTACAAGCTTGCCGATAAGATCAGGAATGGGCTTAAAGAACTTGGTATTGATCTTAAGGATTCAAAAGAGAAAACTGCATTCAAAAAAGTGAAGTAGTTGTTCAGTAAGAAAGTTGAAGAACCGACAAATTCTTATTTCCATTACCTTGGAAATGAAATTAAAATCATCCAATCGTTCGATCTCTTTTTATCACACCATAAAATATCATTTAAAGAGGGAACACTCTTCATTGTTAGTCCTCAATCCGCCAAAGATGAAATCAAAATTATTTTTGATGCCTGGCTAAAACACTTGGCCAAAAAATATATTACTGCAAGAACCGGACAACTTTCTAGAAGACATGGATTCAATTTCAGGAAAGTTATTATAAGAGGACAAAAGACACGGTGGGGAAGCTGCTCCGCCAGAAGGAATCTTTCATTCAATTATAATTTGATGAAATACAGGGAGGAGGTTATTGATTATGTTATAATTCATGAAATGTGTCATTTAAACGAGATGAACCATTCAAAAAGATTTTGGGCATTGGTAGAAAAGCTCTGTCCCGAATTCAAATCCCTTAAAAAAGAACTAAAGTTCCCTCCGAAATAATAATATATTAGTTCCCTATTATTTTTGCATTCCCCATTTACTTATAGTTTTTTCACATGAAGTTATTTAAAATTGGAGTGCTGTTTTTATAATATTAAAACGCTGGATATTTGGCAGAGAAAACCAGGCTTTTATTTATTGACCTTTTAAGAGGATGGGCAATCTTAATAATGATTGAGGTGCATGTGTTTAATGCCTTCATGATCCCCTCTCTTAAAGAGACACATTGGTTTTCTGTTGTAAATTTTATTAACGGACTAGTTGCCCCATCTTTCCTTTTCATTTCCGGCTTTGCTTTTATAATATCTACCCAGAATAAGCACGATGAACTCTTTAAGTTCGGTTCTCTTTTCTGGAAAAAGATGATGAGGATAGGGTTGATATTCTTCCTGGGGTATTCTCTTCATATCCCTTTCTTTTCGTTAACAAAAATAATTCGGGAGATAACACCACAGCTGTGGACATCATTCTACAATGTGGATATCCTTCAAAATATTGGAGCGGGACTTCTCTTTATACTGCTTGCGCGCGTTTTTATTAAATCGAATAAAGTCTTTTTTTATTTTATCTTTATTTCTTGTGCAGTATTTATTTTTGTTTCTCCCTTTATTTGGGAACACGATTTTGCACAATATTTTCCGCTTCCTATAGCATGTTATTTTAATTCAGTATATGGATCCTTCTTCCCTCTTTTCCCATGGATCGGGTTTTTACTAGCCGGAGCTGTCTGTTCAATTTTGTATTTAAAATCACGTGAAATAAATAACGAGAAGAACTTCATAATTCAGGTTGCCGCACTGGGATTGATACTTATTGCGTCAGGCCATTTTTACCTTTCCCCTTTATTCCCTAAAACATATACTGCCATTAAGCCGCATCCCATGTTTTTCGTTGAGCGTCTCGGATATGTTCTTTTATTCTTAAGTCTCTGCTGGTATTTTATAACCAGGTTTGGAACAAAAGGAACAATTGTAATTGAGATGGGAAGAGAGAGCCTTCTTATTTATTATCTGCACCTTCAGATAATTTATAGGAAGTTTTTAAACGGGAAAAGCTTTGATTCGATAGTAGGCGCATCCTATGGGATTTGGGAATGCATAATCTATACGCTTCTGATTATCATTTTAATGATCATAGTCGCAAAGATTTGGGGAGGATTCAAGCGGAAACATAAAAAAGGGGCGCAATACGTAACTTTCGCCGTTATTAGTATAGCCGTAATATTATTTCTTTTGATTAAAAATTATTAAACCCCCAGAATCTTTAATCAATAGTTTTAAATCAGTAAATAATAACGAGCGGATATCAAAAAACCGGATTTTAATCAATCCGGCTTTTCAGAATATAAATTATTTTATATAATCAATATTAACGCTGAATACGCGCGGAACCGCCTTTGGCAAAGGCGCGGACCTCTTCAACCGTAGCCATTGAAGTATCACCTGGAAAAGTGGTAAGAAGAGCGCCATGTGCCCATCCTAATTTAACTGCTTCCTCCGGTGTCTCGTCTGAAAGCAAACCATAGATAATTCCGCTTGCAAAACCATCGCCCCCTCCTACACGGTCAAAGACATGAAGTTCCTGGGTAGGAGCAGTATAGGTCTTTCCATTAATCCATGCTACCGCACTCCAGCTATGGTGAACTGTTGAGTGAACTTCTCTTAATGTAGTAGCAACTGCTTTTACTTTTGGATATTTCTTAATTACCTTATCTATCATTCCAAAAAATGTAGATGAATCGAGCTTTGACTTAGACGCTACTTCAGGACCAGGAATATCAAGACCTTTCTGCAGATCCTCTTCATTCCCTACAAGGAAATCAACATTCTCAACAATTCGTGCAATAACTTCAACTGCTTTCTTTTGTCCACCCCAGATATTCCACAATTTCTCACGATAATTAAGATCAAAACTGGTAATAGCTCCTGCAGCTTTGGCGGCTTTCATACCTTCGATTATCAATTCCCCCGTTGTTTCTGAAAGAGAAGCAAAAATACCGCCGCTATGGAACCAACGCACTCCGCTTGCAAATATTGTCTTCCAATCAAAATCACCCGGCTTTAAGTAAGATGCCGCTTCATTGCATCGGTTATAAAAAACGACAGGTGCACGTACACCATAACCCTGGTCGCTATATACCGTTGCCATATTAGGACCATTCACACCGTTATGTTTAAATTCTTTGTAGAAGGGTTTAACCCCCATAGCTCTTACGCGTTCAGAAATCAGTTCACCGATTGGATAGTTTACCATCGCACTTGCAATGCCCGTATTCATGCGGAAGCAATAAGCAAGATTTGCAGCAACATTAAACTCACCGCCGCTTACATGTATTTTGCATTCATTCGCTCTTCTGAAAGGGATAGACCCGGGATCGAGCCTGTGAACCAAAGCTCCTAGTGAAAGAAGATCAAGCGCTCCCCCGGGTTTTATGTTTAATCCATTGTCCATGTTAATTATTTCCTTTTATCTTAATAATTAGTTTTGTATTCCTGCTTACTTCAAGCTAATTACTTAAACGGTTACTTAAACGATCACTAATTTAAATGCGTAATGAAATTTATGGAATATGCGTTTATATGTCAACATTATTACGGTTAATAACTGTTAAAATCTGCTTCCAACAAGATTACATTTTTTGAATATTACAGCAGGGAAACTGATGCCGGACCTCGTAACCTTACTTTTTATAACCAATAGTCTGAGCTAATACAATTACCTGTTCAGGTTTCAGATTCAGCTTTTCTGCAAGAGCTTTCTTATCTACCATGGCACGCACCACAACACCAAGGTCCTGGGACGCACAATATAAATAAACATTTTGAGCAATAAATCCCGCATTGGCCCCGGAATACATCATCTTGTCTTCTTTAGATGCCTTTCCCATTTTGGATTGGTCGGACACATACACGAGATTAAGAGGAGCTGTTTTTACAAAATCCTGAACGCCTGCCATGCCGCGTAAATCAGCATCGGAAATTTGCTCAAGCTTATTATCCTTTGCCTGGTAGATATACACCCCCTCAAGAAGAAATACATAAATATCAATGTCCTGCCAGTTCCTTGCGGAAGGGGCTGTCCTTTTACCTTCATCGGTCCTATTAATTCCGAATGCAGCCCAAAGAATATTGGAGATTTCCTGCATTGGCAATTTTGTGGTTGTAAATGACCTGGATGATTGTCTTAAATTTAAGACCTGCATTAAAGGTTTGCCGATATCCTTCTGCGGAGCCGGAAGTTGAATTGATTTAATTTCCTGGGCAGGCGATGTAATATAAAGGCAAATTGCAAAAACAAGGAGGAAGAGTTTTGAATTTATCATTTTCATTCCCTCGGTATAATATGAAAACAAATTTACAAAAGTTTCTATTAACCAGAACTAATGGATGTTCTGTAAAATCAGAATCTACAAATTGTCATCGTATTCCATCTTTTCTTTTTTCTTTTCGGATTTTCCGAAATGATAAGTAACGCCGAGGTACATTATTTGACCATCACGCCGACGCATTGAATAATCATTCAGATCAGGTGTGTTCAACGTGGCGTTCTGCTTAAGTGTATTAAAAATATCTGACACCGTAAATATAAGAGAAACACGTTCGTTGAACAGGTCCTGCCTTAGACCGCAGTTAATTGCATATGACGGTCCAATTTCTCCCTGCGGTGTCAATCTTAATGAACGGTAATTGGAATTCACCTGGAACATTGTAGTTTTTGTAACATTGAAGTTAAAACTTAAAGTCCCAGCCCAGGAATAAGCAGATGATTTTACATTGTACCCAAGATTTGATGCATCGATCTGGTTATAAAAACCATTAAGGCTTAATTGCGTGCTTAGGAAGTTTGCCACCGAACCGGATACAACAAATTCCAATCCCCCCGACTGATCGAAATTAAGATTCTTCTGCGTTGTAAGTAGGACACTATCATTAAGCTGCTGGGTAATTTGTGTAAACCGGTTGGTTGTATAACGGTAATAAATGTCCGGAACAAATGAAATATTTTTATAGTTGACCTGGCATCCGAACTCCAGCGAGTGAATATATTCCGGAAGCAGGTTTGGATTTCCCGCCCTTACATTCCGCGGATCCTGGTATTCAGGAAAAGGATTAAGATCATCATCATGTGGACGGTGAACCCTTTTACTGTAATTAAGCTGAAGGCTCGCTGCTTGGCTTAATTTATATTGCAGATGCAGAGTAGGAAAAAGATTTAAATATTTATTGGTTATTGTAGAATCCAGGCTTAACAGCTGCGGATTCATAATTGCCTGTTCTAACCTTAGCCCTGCCATGAAACTAAAATCACCAATTTTATTTTCATAAGTCGAGTAGACCGCATTTATTGTTTTATTAAGAAAAAAATGGCTCGATTTAGTTGTATCCTTTACCAGTTTTTGCAGGGTATTATCAAAATAATCCACATACAAATCCATTTCGGAAGAATTAAATTCACCAGAATATCCTGCTTCAAAGGAAGAGTTTTCAGATATGGGATTTTTATACTTTAGAGTGATCTCGTTTTTATTATCATTCTGAGTTATCGCATCATTATCATACGTGTTAGGAATTGAAGGGTACCGGTATATATCAGTATAAAAATTCTGTTCGAGTTCAGGAGAATGAGAAACCTTATATTCAAATTCAAAGTCATGGTCTTCCTTCCCGAAGTTGAGTTGGTAGCCTATTGTAGCATCGTATTCTTTTTCTAGCTCCGGACTAACCCTCTGACGGTCAAGATTCTGAGTGATATTATGGGATGCATCACTGTTTACTTGTATGGCTATACCTGAACGAGTGGCATCCTGATAATAATAATTTCCCGATATGCTTAACTTATTATATTGATTAAAATTATATTCTCCGCCGAGATTGGCAAGATGTACAATCGGGCGTCCGTGTTGATTATTAACTTCACTATAATAACTTTTGGTTCCAACCGAATCGGTCTGGTCACGTGAATCATTATTCGAACGTGTACGGTCATCCTGGCGGAATCCATAATTACCGAAGATGTTAAACTTACCAGGGTTGTAATTAAAATTCCAGTTGATGTTATATCTGCTTTTGTTCCCAAGGTTGAAAGTAATGTTACTGTTTAGCCCGGTGCCTGTGTTTTTCTTCAATACAATATTAATAATTCCAGAAGTCCCGTCAGGTTTAAAGCTAGCGGAAGGATTTGTAATAACCTCTATCCTTTCAATTGAGTTTGCAGGCATTTCATCAAGCACGGTGGCACTGCTCTTATCCATTAATGGAGAGGTCTTTCCATTTATCATTATCATTACATTCTGTGATCCCCTTAAACTTACGTTCCCGTCAATATCAACTGAAACGGAAGGAATATTCTGAAGCAGATCTCCTGCGGTACCGCTCTTGCTCATTATATCCTGCTCAACATTGTAAACCTTCCTGTCAACCGAATTGTTGAAAGTCTCTTTCTTTGAAGTAATAACAACTTCATCAAGATCGGTAATAGCGGATATCAGCTCGGTTGTGCCCGTATTTAATTTCCGTCCCCCATTCCCTATCTTTATTCCCGGTTTGATAAGCTCATGAAAACCGATGCAGCTGAACTTTATTAAATAATCCCCATCGGCTACATTTATGAAATCAAACCTGCCGCTCTTGTTCGTTGCGGCTGCATAAACAACAGAACTGTCGGTTGTTTTTAACAATAAGACATTAACAAAAGGGACTGGATTATTCGTCCCCTCATCCACAGCAATACCGTAAACGTTTCCGTTTTTATTTTGGGCAATGAGATTTATTGAAAAGAATAGAATAATAAGTAAATAATAGTAAATTTTCTGCATCATTATAAAGTCAACTCTATTTAATAAAGGGAAACAAATTTAATTAAGTTGACTTAAATAATGAATTTATTTTTCATAGAAAATCAGAATTTATACAGAATTCCTGATGCTATTTGTGGATATGTCCTTCGCCATTATAATGTTCCTTTTAGTGATCACCATTTCCTTTTTTATCTCCGCCATGACCTTTGCCGCGGCCGCGTTCACTATTTCCTCTCCCATTTCCAATATTTTCTCTAATTCTTACATGGCCCCGATTCTGGATCCATTTATCATGCTCGGGATGCCCCCTAACCACAAAATATTTTGAATCATGGCTGTCGCGAATGATCTGCTGATCATGAAGACCCCTATAACGGATGAATTTATCTCTGTAAAATTCATGTCTTAAATATGGTCTGTCTTCATTGATCACTTCTTTATGAACAGTAAACAGATCAAATTTGGCGTACCGTAAAGGTAATCTGGCTCTGAAAATCCAGCGTCCACCTTCCAAGTAAACAAAGCGATGAGTAGGAACATAATAGAATACATCTATGTCGGGTATATAATAATATTCAACATAGTCATATCCAACCGGACCCCATACCGGTTGTCTTCCGATATTAATATTTACACCTATATGCACCTGCGCATAAGAAGAACCGAAAAACATTAATACCAATGCAAAAATCATTAAGAATCGCATTATTATTTTCCTTTTGTTATTTCATTAATTATACTGAATCAGTAAAGCTAAAGTTTAATTATAGCTTTAGCTCTCATCTTATTAACTTTTTTTTCATTATATTAGTTTTTTAAGCATACCAAATGAAAATATATTCACTTTAAAATGGTTCTGAAAGATTCCGATATTGCGGGTTTTTATTTTTTATTAGTAATTTTATTGACAAATGAGGATTTAATCACTAAATATTTCATATTTACTTCTTATTGTTTAGCATACATCTATTAAAAGAAGGAGAATTTTATGAAGAAAGAAGTCGGTTTATGGATAGATCACAGAAGAGCAGCCATTGTAACCGTAAAAAACGGGGACATGGAAATGCGGCAGGTAGTTTCCGATATAGATAAGCACGTCAGGTTTTCTGGTGGAGCACAGGATATTTCGGAAGAGGACATTGTAGAAAGACGATTTGAAAACCACCTTAGAAAATATTACGATGAAGTAATTTCCAACATACATGACGCTGAATCAATCCTTATATTCGGTCCCGGCGAAGCAAAGATTGAACTTAAAAAACGGATTGATGGAAAATCATTCATCGGTAAAAAGATCCATGTAGAAACAGAAGACAAAATGACCGACAGACAAATAACAGCAAAGGTGAAAAAACACTTTAACAAAGAAAATAAAAATTAAGCGCCTTTCTGCACAGGACACTTTAAACTAAAGGGACCTTCCTAATCTTGTTCCATCCCAATGGAATATTCTGCTCATACCTATTTGCGATGACAATAAAAGATAGATAGCTCTCCCCCTATGGAGATTATTTAATATTTGCTTGATTATAATTATTAATAGAACGAAATTTGAATAGTGTTTTGGAGAATAATTATTATGAAAACTCATATTTTAATATGCGCCCTAATTTTATTCTTTCTTTTCAATTTTAATTCCGGCTGTAAAAAGAATAGCACTGTTACAGGACCCCAATCCACAAGCATTTATGGATCCTGGAACTGGCTTAAATCTGCAGGAGGATTCGCATACCATGAATATTTCCCCCCGCCAACATTGCGTCAGGTTTATAATGAAGACGACACGTTTCAACTATATAAAAATGATACCCTTAAAGCTTCTACTACATTTACCATCAGACGGGAAATGGCAGCAAACGTAATTCATTATAAAGATTCAATTCAGTTTCAACCTCAAGTGTTTACGATCAGCAACGATTCCCTTATTCTTCACGATCTGTGCTCGGACTGTTATACTCATATTTACAAAAGGATCCAATAAACAAATTAGCAGCATCTAATTGAATTAGTTCACGGAACCTCTCCCTCTGATGGATATGCAAAAATCTTCCCCCGCAGTTTTAATCCACACCAAAAATCAAGTATAAGTTAAGAAAATATACCCCTTGCATACCCTATAATAGGGGTATCCCAAACCAGCCCCCGCTTCCAAAATAATTTCAACTATGGAAGAAGAGAAACAGACATAACAAAGAAGACTGAACCGATACTGAAACCCTCGTTAACTTATTTATTTACAACCACTTAAGATTTTTTACTATCCTAAAACTAATTCCCCTTTAATTAATATCTAATAATCCTTTCTCAGCAAAATTTATTCTATCTATGTCATCCCTTGTAAATCGGTTTTTTTGCCATTGTCATAAAATATGGCAAAAAATCAAAAAACAGCAGGTAAATAGTACAGGGTCATCCCTCGTTTAGATTTTATTTTCTAAAATATTTCGAAAGGAAATTCCAATATGGCAATATACAGGCAAACCCAGACAACTTTCTGGCAGGATGATTTTATTTTGCAGTTAACCACAGAAGAAAAATTCTTTTACCTTTACCTGCTCACAAATAGCAAGACAAAGCAATGCGGCATTTATCAGCTTCCCATTCCCGTAATGATTCTGGAAACTGGCTTCAGTCAGGCAACTATCCAAAAGCTGCTTAATCGGTTTGAAGAATATGGGAAAATAATTTACCGCCCCGTGACAAAAGAGATCGGGCTTCTCAATTGGCATAAATACAATCCCGCCGAATCTCCAAGGATAAAAACTTGTGTAAACAAAGAATTAAAAGATGTGAAGGACAAGTCCATGATCGAAAAGATGTACACATCCCCCTCTCCGGTTACCTCGGATGCCAACAAAAGCATAGATAAATCTGATTATTCGGCTGATATTATTTCCGATACTTCAGTACAATCCCCCCTCCAGCAACCCCTGTTACAAACATAATAACGGATAACCCTGATACTGACTCTAACATAATTAACGATACTTCCCCACAATCCCGCATTGCCGCCTCTGAAATAAATGTTGACGAAGTCAGTCCTTTTATCGAAACCGACAATTCCCCAAATACCAATCATCCTCCAGAAGTTGGTAATCTCCCTGATATAAACGATTTCAAAACTATGACTCCCGATGGCCAGGCAATCAATTTGCCGAGGAGGATTTGGAACAAACTCGATAATAATCAGGCGGAAACTGAACATCTCTATAATTATATTCGTATCTATGAATTCGATGAAGTATATTCGGCATTCATGGAAAGCGTCAAACATGACAGGAAGAATCTTGAATTCGTTGAAGCTTTTTGCCAAACAAGGAAAGAACGATCCGAATATCTTTCTTCCGATCAATTCAAAAGTGAAAAAAGGCTAAACCTTCTGAATGAAGTTTATGGCGCAGGATGAGAGCTAAATAAATCGCGGTCTTAAGAATTAATGTTTAAAGTGTCTTGTTCCCGTTAATATCATGCTGATACCAAGCTGGTCGCATTTTTCAATTACCTGCTTATCCCTGATTGAGCCGCCCGGTTGAACAATGACCTTAATACCGCACTGGTTTGATAACTCAACATTGTCTTCAAACGGAAAGAAAGCATCGGAAATTAGAATCACTTCATCCATGCTGTTTTTTCCTTCGGCATTTAAATTTGCAGCAGTTTTTTCCAGTGCAAGACGAATAGAATTGAGCCTGTTTGGCTGACCTGCACCGATTCCAAGTAGTTGATAACAACCATTAGTTTCCCTTACCGCAACAACTGCATTCGATTTTACCTGACGGACAGCATGCAATCCAAATGTTAAAAGATCGATCTTTGATTCATAATCAAAAATTGTCTTTGTTACCAATTCCAGCTTCTCATAAAGCCGATTGTCCTTTGTCTGCGAAAGTAATGAGCCATTGACAAATTTCAAATCCATCACATTTTTTGTCAATTCGGGATTGAATCGGATAACCCGGAGTTTTTTTTGTTTACTCAAGTAGTGCAATGCCTCTTCTGAATATTCCGGTGCGGCAATTATCTCAATGAATTTCCGCTCCTGCTTTTCCGATGCATCAAAATTAAAAAACAAAACCGTGGATAAACTAACCGGAAAATTGAACGCGACAATTCCTCCGAATGCAGAAACGCTGTCTCCATTCCATGCCAGATTAAGTACATAATTGGGGTCTTTCCCTTGTGCCAGACCGCATGGATTATTGTGTTTAATTACCGCACAACCATTTGATTGTAGACCTGAAACCGATTCAATAGCCGCGTTTGAATCAAGTATATTATTATAGGATAATTCAATACCGTTCAAAACCTCGATATCATAAAGAGAAGTAACTGCTCTTCGCTCACGAAATATCATTGCCTGCTGATGCGGATTCTCACCATAACGGAGCTCCTTTCCCCCTATAAACGACAATCGGATAGACTCCTCTCCATTAAACTTGTCCATTGCCGGGGCAATCATTGAATCATAGTCGGCAGTGATATTAAATGCAGTTGCCATTAGCTTCTTGCGGGTCACATATGAAACGCCGCCGTCATTTAATTTTAGCTCATCAATAACTGTCTGATAATCGTTGGGATTGCATAGCACTGTTACAAATTTGAAATTCTTAGCCGCAGATCGTATCATCGTTGGTCCGCCGATGTCAATATTTTCTATTAAAGTATCGGGATCAGCATTCTGATTTAAATGTTTTTCGAAAGGATATAAATTGCAGACAACCATATCGATTGGTTCAATACCGAGAGCCCCTGCTTCCGTCTTGTCTTTTTCACGGTCGAATAATATTGCCGATTCAACCTGAAAAGAAATTGTTTTCATCCTGCCGGAAAATGCTTCCGGGTTCCCCGTAATTTTACTGATCTCAGTAATGGCTATGTGGTTTTCTTGTAAAAATTGAGCCGTTCCTCCCGTAGATATGATCTCGCACCCCGATTCTGCAAGGCATTGGGCAAGAGGCAGCAATTCCGATTTGTCTGATACACTGATAAGCGCCCGTTTAATGTTTATAATATCCAGCATAATCTTTTTTTATTAGAAGAAATGACCTAACTTTCAACCACCATTGGCTGATAAGTAAATATAACATATTTTCATCTTTATTAAATCAAAAAGCCCCTCGGAAAAGGGGCTTGATCTCTGTGGGTATGTTTTTAACTCTCAATTCTTCTATTTCATCAGACATAACTCTTTTCTGTATGTCGGAAAATTAAGCCCGGTCTCCAGATATTTCAATAACTTAGGAAATGCAGATTTAAAACGCGTTTTAAGACAATATGCGTCGGCTCCCAATTCCTTGGATAATTCAGGATAATCATCATTATCACAATCACTTGTCATTAAAATTATCGGGGCTTCAGGTCTGAGATCTCTTAATGCTGATATTCTCTCTCCTCCATTCATTCCAAGATCAAGAATTATTATCCCGGGATTATTCTTCCTGATCTTCTCCTCTGCTTCTTCCTTGCTAAATGCGCAGGCAACCCTGATTTTCATGTCATTAATGAGAAATGCCATGGCATCTGCCAGGAATTCAATATTATCATCAACAATTAAAATAGTACCATTATCCATAACATTTTCCTGTAAATTATTACACCATTAAGGTATTTTTTTATCCGGCCTATTTCAATCGGGGAATTTCTGATATCTGATAAAAAAACCCCTTATTTCTTATAAGATTTCTATTTGATTTTACCTCAAAAAAGACCTCACTTGTCCATTAATAGCCCCGCTAATCAAATCCCCATATGTTATATTTATATTATCAATTCGAAACTTTAATGACCACAATAGAAGCAGTATTAGAAGATTATATATATAGAAATGAGGAGACCGGCTACTCCGTTGCTTCTTTATCCGACGGCATAAAAGCTGTCGGCATCTTGCCCGGTATTAGAACCGGCGAAAAGCTAAAACTTACCGGGCAGTATGAAACACATCCCAAACATGGTCAGCAGTTTATGATAGAATCCTTCTCCATTATTTATCCTACCACTATAGCATCAATTTCAAAATATCTCGGCTCAGGTTTAGTCAAAGGAATTGGTCCTGCAACTGCTGAAAAGATTGTAGATGTCTTCGGCGAAAATACTCTTGAGATAATGGATAATGACGCCGATAAACTCCTTCAGGTGGATGGAATCGGTAAGAAAAAACTTGTGCTGATCAAAAAAAGCTGGGAGGAACAGAAGGCGGTTAAGGATATAATGATTTTTCTCCAGTCATTCGATATCTCTCCGGCTTATGCATTAAAAATTTACCGCACTTATGGAAAGGATGCCATAAAAATTGTTCAGGAAAATCCTTATCAACTTACCTATGATGTCTGGGGAATAGGTTTCAAAATAGCTGATGCTATAGGCAAAAAAGCCGGCTTTATCGAAGATCATCCGAAAAGAATAAAATCAGGCATCATCTATGTCCTCAATGAAGCTTCGAATGATGGGCATGTTTACCTCCCGATGCAGGAACTGTTGAAAAATTGTTTTGAGATATTAAATGTTGATCTCTCCGACTCCCTGCTTTTGTTTCGTGAGATGGAAGACTATGGACTCCTGAAAATAGCAAATGATAATGTTTACCTAATGCATTACTACGAAGCAGAAAGAAATATTGAATATAAAATAACTAAACTGTGCGGGGGCTCTTCTGAATTTACAGAAAAGGAATTAATCTCCGTAAGATTGAAACCTGGTTATTATTCGCATGAACAGCTTGGGGCAATCCGTAATTCACTTATGCATAAAATTCTGATTTTAACCGGCGGTCCCGGAACTGGGAAAACAACCGCCCTGAAAGGGATTATCGATTCTTACTTTCATCTGGGTAAAAAAATTATGCTTGCTGCCCCTACCGGAAGAGCCGCAAAAAGAATGAGCGAGGTAATCGGTTTCGATGCCAAAACAATTCACCGTCTATTGGAATATAACCCGCAGGACCAGCTTTTCGCGCGCGACGAAGATAACCCGCTTGAAGCTGATCTCCTTGTTGTGGACGAAGTATCTATGATCGATACGTTATTGATGAATAATCTTATCAATGCTGTTACCGATAATACCACCCTTGTTCTCGTCGGCGATATCGATCAGCTCCCATCAGTCGGTCCCGGTAATATTTTGCATGATCTGATAAAGTCAGATAAAATCCCGACAGTTATGCTTACTAAAATTTTCAGACAGGCTGAGGAAAGTAAAATTGTAGTAAATGCTCATAAGATAAACCGTGGTGAGTTTCCTGCTCTGCAGAATAATGAATCTTCCGATTTTTTCTTTATACAGGAAGCGGATAATTCCCTTATCCCGGAAGTAATCGTCGAACTTTGCACTAAAAGACTGCCGGCTAAGTATGGCTTCGATCCGATGAAAGATATACAGGTCCTGACCCCTATGTATAAAGGGGATGCCGGTGCTGACAATCTGAATTCTCTTCTGCAGACCGCATTAAATGATAATGAAGTGTTAATTACCCGCGGCAGGAGAAGCTATAAGATTGGTGATAAAGTGATGCAGTTAAGAAATAACTACGAGAAAGATGTTTTCAACGGGGATATTGGATTGATCTATTCAATTGATGTTGAGGATCAGAGACTTGAAATAATTTTCAACGGGAAAATAATCCCGTTTGATTTCCTGGATCTTGATGATATTACACTTGCTTATGCAATAACTGTCCACAAATCCCAGGGCTCAGAATATCCATGTGTAATTCTGCCTCTCACTACTGCACATTATATTATGCTGCAGAGGAATCTCTTATATACAGCCGTAACCCGTGCTTCCAAGATGATGATCATTACAGGTTCAAAACAAGCGCTTCAAATAGCCGTGGCAAATAAAAAATCACGGAAAAGATATACTTCTTTATTCAGTTTATGACCCAGTCTCAAATAATTAACTATAAATAAATTATCGGCTTCTCAATTGCAGCCTGGTTTACCTTAATGCAGACGCCCCGGCGTATATGGTGCACTGTATTTTTCCAATATCAATTCAATCTGTTTTATATCTTCACCTATTGATTTCAGTGAAGCTGTTAATTCATTAACTTTGCCGTTAGCGGCACCATAGTTTTGAATGAATGTTTCTGTTGGCGCTGAAGTTGTACTCCATAACCCGGATGTTATTATTTCCACCCTCTGTTTTATGGAAGTAGGTACCCCGCCTT
>OCZT010002182.1_pt1 | contig 20286 bp, 18 predicted proteins | sample 1539031 | NCBI WGS metagenome assembly OCZT01 (sample SAMEA3539308, study PRJEB22396) | soil metagenome | biome: tundra; feature: field; material: soil | place: USA | collected 2010-05 | depth 0.15 m | reverse complement strand
GCACATCGGGCGCGAGCTGCGCCGCGCCGTTGAGCGCCGCGCCGTACACGCGGCCCGTGCCGATCCGGTACTCGTAGAGCATCTGCGTGACCGATCCTTCCAGTCCGACCAGAAAGTTCTTCGACGCGGTCCAGCGCATTCCCGCGCGGCCGTCGGTGGAGGATGCGCCATTGCCAATGTCGATGTCATACGATCCATACGCCGTCCACGAGGCCGACGCCTGCCAGCTCGCGTCGCCGCCGGCGCGCCACCCGTTCGTGCGGAGCGTGATTCCCGCGTCGGCCGGGTCGTACTTTCGGTAGGCGAAATGGAAGCTCGCGTTGAACGGTTGGCCGCGCGGATGCCAATCGACCGTCGTCCGCGCCTCGTTGAAGCCGACCGGAGCGAACGCGCCCCAGATCGTCCAAAGCTCGAAGAACGGCTGCGAATGGCGCGCTTCCACCGAGTAGCCCACGGCCCCGAAACCGGTGGTTCCCGCGCGCAGGTGAGCCTCGTTCCAGTCCCCGGAAGCGAGATCGTACGTGGCCGTCAGGTCGAGCGCCACGCCCCCCCGCCGCGTGGATGCCGAAAGCGACGCGCGCTCCGAGTACATCCCGCTGTGATCCGCGAGGATCACGCGCTGGTACGTCACGGAGGCGGCCGAGCGTGGATCAGGCCGAAGGCGGACGAGCGCGCCGAAGATGTAGCCGTCCTGCTCGGGCGGGATGTTGTCCACCGCCGAGAGCTGTGAACTCGTGTACGGTTCGCCCAATCCTTCGACCAGCGCGCGGCCGGCCCACCCTTCGAGCGAAAATTTCTTGCGGGCGACGAGCGCCTCGGCGCCGTCGAAGTTGTACACGCCCAGCGCGCCGGTCACCCACTGGCGCCCGAGCCGCGCCCGCCCCCAATCGCGGTCGAGCTGCAGATACGCGTCGAGCAGCTGGAAGTGATCGTTGGCCCGAGGGTAGGCCAACCCGCCGCTCCCAAGGTCCGTGCGCATCCGGAGATTCGAGTGCAGGCTCAAGCCCTCCGCGATCCCCCACGCGTTGAGCGTGAGATCCTGCAGCACCGGGAGCGCGCTGATCCGGTTTGCGGACGTCTCGAACGTGCAGTAGAGCGTGTCACATACGGATGGGACGCCGAAGGCGGCCGTGCGAAACTGTCCGGTGCCGGCCACGGCCGACGCGGGAAGCGAGTCGATGACGAGCGGGCGCAGCTCCACGAGCTGCATGGTCGTCACGCCGGAAATACGGACCCCCTGCGCCGCGAGCATCGCCGGGATGAGAATGCCGAGCAGAGCGATGCGTTTCACTTGGGACTCCCCGCTTTCGCGCCGGGATGCAGCTCCACCGCGTGACAGGCGGCACAGTCGCCGACGTAATGTTTGGCGCGCTGCTCCTTATGGCAGGTGAGACAGAGCGCATTTGACGACGTGAGCGCTGCGACGCGCGCGTCGGTGTGGCATCCGGCGCACCCCTCGTGGACGCCGCGGTCGTGCCCGGCCCGCGCAGTGGGATGGCAGCTCGCGCAGTCCCGCGCTGGCGCGTGATGATCCGCGTGGCAGCCGTTGCACGTCGCCGGCTCGACGGTTCGATCCAGGTCGGTCGCGTGGCACTTGGCGCACTCGACGGCGCCGTGGCGTGCGTGCGCGAACGGGACGGGACGCGTCTGCTCTTCCCGCCGTACCGAGACGCGGAACCGCACCGGCACCATGCTTAACGACGCCGGCCCTGTGGCGTGGCAGGTCGAACAGGCCGCGCGCTGCGCCGTACCGTGGTGGCAGCCGCGGCAACTGAACGACGATGTGACCTTGCTTGCGCCATGCGCGCTGGGCTTCGCATGGCAGTCGGTGCACGCGAGCGACTGGTGGCGCGCGTGATCGAATAGCGTGTCCGATTGCTGCGCGCGAGGCTGACCCGCAAGTCCCTGCAGCAGGAACGGGAGCAAGAGCGCCGGTGAGATCATTGGTGGGTATGGTCCCGACAAACGTACATGCGGGGCCGGAATCCCCTGATCAGAGTGTTCCGACCCCGCATGAGAACGTCGTCTCTGTTACGTCCGTCGACTCTAGCCTACCGGAGCGCCGAGCCGAACAGCCCCTTCTTCGACGGCAGCACGATCTGCGGCGTCAACGGATAGGATACGGCGGGCATGATACCGTACTGCGTCTCCATCTGCGTGATGGTCGTGATCAGCAACTGCTCGATCAGGAACGGGTTGTGGACGAACGCCCCCGGCTTCGTCGCCAGCGAGACGTTGAACACCATCCCCATACAGGTGGTGAATGCCGGAAGGGTCGTCGTGGCGGCTTCGGCGCACTCCGTCTTCTTGATGGCCGTTTCCTTCGCGATCAGCGAGTTCGCCATCGTGACGAGCTGATATACCCGCAGCGAATCGGTGTTGTACGCCGAGATCGCCGCCGTCTCGCTGGCGTGGCAGCCGCTCTGCACGCACGCGCGGTAGGTCTTGCCCGACTGCGCGCACGTCTGCGACACCGTGGGCTGGCCGTTCGCGTCCACGCATGGAGCCGCGATGAACGAGTGCCCGGCGTCCTGGAACACGAAGGTGCTGGTGCCGGCCTTGTTGACCGTGAAGCGCTGGACGTGGCAGCCCGCGCAGAGCGTCGGGTTTGCCGACGGGGTTCCGTGCGTGCCGATGATCGTATCCGCCTGATTCCAGTTGGGCGGGAACCAGCCGGCCAGGCCGAAGAGCGTCGGCCCCTCGGGCGAGTGCGCGCTGTTGCGGGTCGTCAAGGCGACAGGAGTCGGGTACCGCTGGTGGCACTGCACGCAGAGGTTCTGGTCCACGCTCGGCGCGCTGATCGAATAGCGGAGTTGATGGGTGTTGGGCGACCCGTGCGGATCGTGGCAGACGGCGCACACGATCGGCAGCGCGTTCGCCGCCGTGATGCTGGCGACGCTCGAGACTTGTTCGACGTAATTCGCGGTCGGATTGAATCTCGCGAGGGCGCCCTGCGCGGTGTGGCAGCCCACGCAATCCGGGCTGGCGTTGCCCAAGGCGTGCGATTGGATGTGGCTGTGCGACAGTCCGGCCGCGTTCGCCATCTTCCACTGGTTCACGAACGGCTCATGCGTGCCGGTGTGGCACTCGCCGCAGCCGTTCGTGGCATTGGTGTCCGCCTTGATCGACGCGAGCGGATGGTTGTTTCCCGTCGGGCTGCTCGCGTGCGTGAGCCCCGGACCGTGGCAGCTCTCGCACTGGACGTCGTGATACCGGGCATCCTTGGTGGAGCGGTATCCGACCGTTGTGTCCGTGACGCCGTTCCCCAGATTGTTGGTCGTATGGCACGCCTCGCAGTATCCCTGCGAGCCGCCGCTCGCCTGCAGATCGGCCCACGCGCTCGCATGCTTCGTCTGCGACCAGCGCGTCTGATAATCGACGTGGCACGAACCGCACACCGTCTGCTTGTTCGTGACGTCGTAGTAGCCGATGAAACTCGCGGCCGCGGTAGGACCAACCGCGAAGTTGACGCCGCTCTTGTACACGATCTTGTCGCTCGTGCACGCGGCAGCGATGGCACACGCCGCCAGCGCCATGATCACCAGTTGATTCCGTCCGTAAAACCTCATTGGATCGTTCCTCCCAGAGGCCCTGTGTTCGTCATTAGGTGCAAACCGCCCAACGCGATACCGTAACAGTACGGATGGCGGCCATGCCCCAAAGTCGGGGAAGTCCGGAAATCTTGAAGGGTAAAATCGAGCTTTCACAGGCAATTCCTTGCTATCTGGCGGGTTCACCCATGAATGGCGCGTATCCCGCATTCACGTGGCCTCCACGTTCGCCGTCACGCCGCGCAGGCCGCCGAACAATCCGGCCGCCGGCTGCCGCGCCTCGACGCCAAGCACCGAGCGCTGGCGCTGCGGCAGGATCGACGTGACCGCGCCGATCACCACGATCAGCCCGCCCGCCCAGATCCACGGCACGAGCGGCTCGTAGATCACTTTCACCGTCACACTCGACCCATCGGGCCGGAACGCCTGCAGGTTCGCATAGACGTCGCCGAATACCGTGCTGCGCACGGCCGGAGTGGGGACGGGCTGTTCGGAGGCAGGATAGAAGTTCATGCGGGGCTCGACGATCCCCACGACGCGCCCCCCCTGCACCAGCTCGAGCGTGGCGCCCACCACCTGTCGTTGCGCCTCATTCCGCCCCCACACCGACTTGAGTCGAAGCGTCCGCCCCGCGACGGTCACGGATTCGCCGGGCCGCAGCGAGGCTTCGCGATCGACGCGCATGGACGACGACGCGGCAATGCCGATCGCGGCCGCGAAGACTCCCAGATGAGCGACATAACCGCCGAAACGCCGCCGATTGCCGCTCGCCGACCGGAGCAGCGCGACGCCCCACCCCTCCCCGCGCGCCGCGCGCCGCGCGAGTGCGCCGGCGAGAAGCTCGCGCACGTTCGCGACGATCGAATACCCCGCCAGCGCCACGACCGCGAGCGCGTACGCGTTGCGCATCCCCGCGGCGAGCGCGATCGCGAACAGCACAGCCGCTCCCGCTGCGGGCGGCACGAGCTTCCGTCTCATCTCGTCGCGCGACGCGCGCACCCATGGCAGTGCCGGCCCGACGCCCATGAGGAACACGAGCACGGCGATGACCGGCAAGGACATCCGGTTGAAGAACGGTTCCCCGACGCTCACCTTCACGCCGCGGATCGCTTCGGCCACGAGCGGGAACAGCGTGCCCACGAGCACCGTGAACACGAAGACGGTGAGGAACAGGTTGTTCAGCAGGAACACGGTCTCCCTCGAGGCCGCCGAATCGAGGCGGCCGACGCTGCCAAGACGATCCGAGTTCCCCGCCACGAGCGCGAACGCGGAGACCAGCACGATCGCGATGAACGCGAGGAAGAAGTAGCCGATGGTCCCCGTCGTGAACGCGTGCACGGACGAGACGATCCCCGAGCGCGTGAGGAAGGTGCCCAGAATCGTGAGCACGAACGTCCCGACGACGAGATTGACGTTCCACAGCCGCAGCATGCCGCGCCGTTCCTGCATGATGGCCGAGTGGAGGAACGCCGTGGCCGTGAGCCAGGGCATGAACGACGCGTTCTCCACGGGATCCCAGGCCCAGTATCCGCCCCATCCCAGCACTTCGTACGACCACCACATCCCCGCGATGATCGCCGCGGTGAGGAATCCCCACGACAGCAGGGTCCAGCGCCGGGTGAGCCGGATCCAGTCGTTCGACCCGATCTCGCCCGAGAGCATCGCCCCGATGGCGAACGCGAACGGCACGCTCACGCCGACGTACCCGAGGTAGAGCAGCGGCGGATGGACCGCCATCAGGATGTGATTCTGCAGGAGCGGATTCGGCCCCGGCCCGTCCGGAAGCACGGGCGAGACGAGATGGAACGGATTCGCGGGACCGATCAGCAGGATGCCGAAGAAGAGCGAGACGCACAGGAGCACGGTCGCGGACCACGGCACCAGCGCTCCCGGTCGCCTGCGATTGGTCCAGACGACGACGGCCGCGTAGAGCGAGAGCACCCAGCCCCAGAAGAGGATCGACCCTTCGAGCGCGCTCCACAGCGAAATGATCGTGTAGAAGAGCGGCGTGGCGCGGCTTCCGACCTGCGCGACGTACGACACCGAGAAGTCGTGGGTGACGAGCGCCACGACCATCGCGCCCGTCGCGATGGTGACGAGCGCAAAATTCGTATAGACGGCGGAATAGGCCGCGTTGATCCATTCCTGGCTGCGCGTGCGCCCCGCCATCACGCCGGCGCAAATCCCGAGCGCGATGACCGCAACCGAGATGAGCAGCGATCCGTGGCCGATAAGTCCGTTCATGTATTCGTCCGGTGAGTCAATGTGTGCCCGGACGATACCGATCACGCTCTACGCGAACCGTCGGCGGCCAACCGTTGTGTTTGTCAGGCAAAATCGGACGGTTGTGTCAGGCTACTGGGCGCTCAGACCTCGCGGGCGAGAAGCGCAGCGGCGATCGCCGCCTGCCCGTAGCTGATCGCGCCGTCGTTTGGCCCGAGCCGTCGCGGCACCAGCACGCGCAGCCCGGATTCTTCGAGCCGTCCGCGCAAGCCCGAGAGCAGGCGGGCGTTCTGGAACGACCCGCCTCCGAGCGCCACGACGCCGAGGCCGGCCGCCGACGCCACGGTGCGCGCAACACTCGCGCACGCATGCACGACGCTCTCGTGGAATTGTGCCGCGAGCCGCCGTACGTCCTCTCCGCGCTGTCGCCGCTCGCCGAGCGCCGCGAGGAGCGGAAGCGGGTCGAGCACCAAGACACCATCCTCTTCACCGATCGGGAGCGGAAGCGGTTTTGCGCCGATCGTTCCGGCCAGCGACTCGAGTTCGGAAGCCGCCTGCCCCTCGTACGAGGCGACGCGCCGCACGCCGAGCACCGCGGCAGCCGCGTCGAACAGTCGTCCCATCGACGACGCAAGCGGCGCGTTGAGATGCCGCTGGATCTGCCGGTCCGCGAGGGCGCGCTCGTCGTCACGCACGCCCTCGAACGCCAATGCGAACGTCGAGGCCGCGCCCCCGTCGAGCGAAAGGTATCCGAGCGCCGCGCGCCAGGGCTCGCGCGCCGCGAGATCTCCGCCGGGAAGCGGCACGTAGCGCAGCTGCGCCATCCGGCGGTAGCCGCAGAGGTCGGCAACGAGCGTCTCGGCGCCCCAGATGTTGCCGTCGGCGCCGAACCCGGTGCCATCGCACGCGAGCCCCACGACGCGCCCTGACGCGCCGTGCTCGGCCGCGACCGCGGCGACGTGCGCGTGATGATGCTGCACGGCGATGATCCGTTTCACGTTGAGCGACTCGGCCACACGCGTCGTGAGGTAGCCGGGATGGAGGTCGCGCACCGCGACCTCGGGCGTGATGCGAAACAACTGCTCGTACCGCGCGAGCGCCTGGTGGAAATACGCGAGCGACTCGAGTCCGTCGAGGTCGCCGACGTGCGGACTCACGAAGGCGGACGCATCGCGCAGCAGCGTGAAGGTGTTCTTGAGGTGCGGCCCGACCGCGACGAGCGGGACCGGCGCGGGCACCGGAACGGCAATGGCGAGCGGCGCGTAGCCGCGCGCGCGCCGCATCAACAGCGGAGCCTCATCCACCACGCGAACCACGGAGTCGTCCACCCTCGAGATGATCTCACGGTCGTGGAGGAGGAAGAGGTCGGCGATGTCGCGCAGCCGCGAGAGCGCCTCGTCGTTGCCGATCGCGATCGGCTCGTCGGAGAGGTTGCCGCTGGTCATCACGAGCGGGCGGCGTACGGCGTCGAGCAACAGGTGATGCAGCGGCGTGTACGCAAGCATCACCCCCACGCGATTGAGTCCCGGCGAGACCGATGGCGCGGGACGCGTCGGGTCGGCGCGCGCGAGGAGGACGACGGGATGTTCCGGTCCGTTGAGGAGCGTCGTCTCGGTGGGCGAGAGCGTCGAGAACGCTTCGGCTTCCTCCACGGTGCGCACCATCACCGCGAACGGCTTCGCTGGGCGCTTCTTCCGCGCGCGCAACTCGCGCACCGCCCCTTCGTCTGTCGCGTCGCACGCGAGGTGGAACCCGCCAACGCCCCGTATCGCGACGATGCGCCCGGCGCAGAGCAGCGCGGCCGCGTCGAGGATCGCCTCGTCGCCCTCGGACATCACTCGCCCGTCGTCCAGGGCAAGCCAGACGCGTGGTCCGCAGAATCGGCACGCGACGGTTTCCGCATGGTGGCGTCGATCGGAGGGGCTTTCATACTCCGCTCGGCAGCGTTCGCACAGGTCGAACACGGCCATCGAGGTGCGTTCCCGGTCGTAGGGGAGCGACTCGATGACGGTGAAACGCGGCCCGCAATCGGTGCAGGTGATGAACGGGTGCCGAAAGCGGCGGTTCGCCGGGTCAAACAGCTCTCCGGCGCAGCTGTCGCAGGTGGCGACATCCGGCGGCACGGGACGGTTGCCGCCGGCGTCCGCGCTCTCGAGAATCCGGAATCCGCTCGCGCCTTCAGCACCCGCGGCCTCCGCGACGAGCGTCGCGATGCTCGAGACGGGTGGTGCCTCCGACCTGAGCTCCGACTCGAAGGCGCCCAGCGACTCGGCGTCGCCCTCCACGTGGATCTCCACGGTGCCGGCGACGTTGCGAACCCAGCCGGCGAGATCGTGACGGAGCGCGAGCCGATGGACGAACGGGCGAAATCCAACCCCCTGCACCACACCGGTCACTCGCAGGAATCGCGCCGCGAGCACGCGGCTCGACGTCACACGACGGCCCGCTCGGCGCGGACGGATGCGCGGAGAAAGTCGAACCAGTCCAGCATCCCACCGCCCTTCAAGCCCGACAGCTGGAAGAACTCGAGATCCGGATTGACCCGCCAGGCATTCTCGATCGCGCGCTCGATGTCGAACGGCACGTGCTCGAGGAGGTCGGTCTTCGTCATCACGACGTGGCTCGAGCGCTGGAACATCGACGGATACTTGAGCGGTTTGTCTTCGCCCTCCGTCACGGAGAAGAGAACGATCTTCCCCGCCTCGCCAAGGTCCCAGTTCGCCGGACACACCAGGTTCCCGACGTTTTCGATGAACAGGAGCCGCGTCCGGCCAAGGTCGATGGCGTCGAGCGCGGTCATGACCTGCAGCGCGTCGAGATGGCACGCGCCTCCGGTGACCACCGCGCTCACGAGCCGCGACGTGTGCACGGCGAGCCGGTCGGCGTCGTTCTGCGTCTGCACGTCGCCCGTGATGACCGCGATGTCGAGCTCCTCGCCGAGCTCGGCCAGCGTGCGCTCGAGCAGCGTCGTCTTGCCCGCGCCGGGGGACGACACGAGGTTGAACGCGACGATCTCGTGCGTCGCCAGGCGCGCGCGCACCTGCGCCGCGAGTTCGTCGTTGCGCGCCATCACGCGCTCGCGCACCTCAATCTTCTGGACGGCCATCGTCGATCTCCAGGTAGGCCACGCGCAGCACGTCGCCCGCGCAGCGCAGGATTGCGGGTTTCGCGCCGGCGAAGGGCGGCACGGCGAACACGGCTTCCAGGCAGAACTCGAGGCTGCCCGGCTCCACTCCGGAATCGTCGCCGACGTCGACCGCCACGGTCACACACTGCGGCGAGCGCTCGCCGAGTTTCTCCTCGGCAATGCGCCCGATCTCCATCGCCATGCTCATCTCGTGCATGGGGCGTCCGCGGCGCGCGGGTCGCACGCATGCCCCCAGAGCCGGAGGCGGTCGACGACCGCGGCCACCAGCGCCGCGATGGCTCCCTGTACGACGGGACTGAGCTCGGTGCCGAGCGCGACGACCGCGGGCTCGACGCCGAGCGCGACGCACTCTGACGGAAGCGTGCCGCGCAGCTCCGCGGCAGCCAGCACGTCCCGGAGATCGGTTTGATGCGGAGAGAGCGCGCGAGTGAAGTAGATCGGGAGCCGCCCGCGCTCCAGCACGGCGATGTCGCCGGCCGCGCCGCCCGCGACGATCGCGTCGATGAAGATGATCCGGTCCGCGTCCTCGATGTCCGGCAGGAGCGACATTCCCCAGGTGCCGCCGTCCACCAGCGACACGCCGTCGAGCCGCCACTCGTTGCGCAAGACTTCAAGGGCGACGAGGCCCGTGCCGTCGTCGCCCATCAAAGGATTGCCGAGCCCGATGACGACCGTGCCGGTCAATCGCCCTTCCCCGGCGCCGGGAACTCGCCCGTGGGCCACGGATTCGACGGCACCTTGGCGACGTCGTAGTCCTCGTAGGTACGATCGACGGAGATGTAACGCCCGCCGGTGATGATGGACGACACCACGCCGGCCCGCTCGACATAGTCGGAGCGGATGGCGAAATACACGTGCATCTCGATGAACAGGATGAACGCCCACGTCATCAGGTGATGAATGACGCGCACGCCCTGCAGCCCGCCGAGCAGCGCCGGCAGCCAGGAGAACGCGCGATAGATGAGACTGCCGGGCGCGGACTGTCCATAGAGCGTGAACCCGGTCACGACCGTCACGATCATCGCCAGGTACACCCCCGTATACGACCACTGCTGCATTGGATTGTGGCCGACGAAGTCGGGCTGTTTTTCCGGCCGGAACGTGAGGTAGGCGTTGGCGGTCTTCAGCAGGTTCGAGAGGTTTCGCTTCGTCGCCGGAAAGAGCGCGGAGACACGCTCGAACTGGTTGCCGATCATCAGCCAGTAGACGCGGACGATGCCGGTCATCACGAGCACGGCGGCCGCCGCGAAATGGACGAAGCGGACGCGCCCCATCAGGAAGTGCGCGCTCGCCTCGCCGCCCGTCGCGAAGTACGGACGCCCGATGTAGAAGCCGGTGACGATGAGGGTGAGGACGCACGCCGCGGCGATCCAGTGCATCGCGCGGATCGGCGCGCTCCAGAGATAGACCCACGTGAAGTTTCCGCGTTCGCGGGCGAACACGCGCTGGACCCGGCCAAGCAGGCCCCGCGCGCCCCCGATCGATCCGGCGCGAGTCGTCATTGCACTTTCACCTCCACGACCTCGCGGCCCTGCGCGTCGAGGACGTGCACGCCGCAAGCCATGCAGGGGTCGAACGAGTGGATCGTGCGGAGGATCTCGAGCGGCCGCTCCGGATCCACGAGCGGGTGATTGTCGGCGAGCGACGCCTCGTACGGGCCTTCCTGTCCCTTCGCGTCGCGCGGCGAGCAGTTCCAGGTGGAGGGCACGACGCACTGGTAGCGCGCGATCTTCTCGTTCTCGATCTGCACCCAGTGACCGAGCGCGCCGCGCGGCGCGTCGGTGTATCCGTAGCCTTCGGCCGTCTTGGGCCAGGAGGACGGCTCCCAGCGCCGCTTGGTGAACGTCGCGGTGTCGCCGTTGGTGATGCGCGAATTGAGCTCGCCGAGCCACTGCTCCATCTTCCGGCAGATCAGGACGGTCTCCATTCCGCGCGCGGCCGTGCGGCCGAGCGTCGAGAAGAGCGCCGGCGCGCCGACGTTGAGTTTTCCCAGCACCTCGCCGACGAGTTCCTTCACGTCCTTGTGTCCCCCCGCGTACGCGACGAGCATGCGCGCCAGCGGGCCCACCTGCATGGGACGCCCTTCATACCGCGGTGACTTCATCCACGAGTACTTGGTCTCGTCCTGCAGGTACGTCCAGGGCGCCTTGGGGCCGGTGTACTTCGGCGAGGTCTCGCCCTTGTACGGATGCAAGCCGGCCTCGGCCCCGCCGGCGTACTCGTACCAGGAGCTGTGGATGTATTCCTCCACCTTCTTCTGGTCGTACTCGTGGACGCGGGTGAGGTCCTTGTTGAGGATGATCCCGCGCGGGAAGTACAGCTTGTCGAGGTCGCGGACATCGGCTTCCGGGAACTCGCCGCACGCGAGGAAGTTCGGCACGCCGCCGCCGATCGCGCCCCAGTCCTTGTAGAAGCCCGCGATGGCGACGAGATCGGGCCAGTACACCTGCTCGACGAACTCGCGGGCGTGTTTGATCATGCCGGCGAGGTCGGCGATTCGCTCGGCGTTGATCGTCGCGGTGGAGTCCACGTTGATCGCCGACGCCATGCCGCCCACGAGGAAGTTCGGGTGCGGGTTCTTGCCCCCGAAGATCGTGTGCAGGCGGATGACGTCGCGCTGCCAGTCGAGCGCCTCGAGATAATGCGAGACGGCGAGGAGGTTCACTTCCGGCGGCAGCTTGTACGCCGGGTGGCCCCAGTAGCCGCCGGCGAATATTCCCAGCTGACCAGTGCCAACGAACTTCTTGAGCCGCGTCTGCACCGCGCGCAGTTCCGACTCGCCGTTGTTCGGCCAGGGCGAGATCGACTCGCCGATCTTCGCGGCCGCGGCCGGATTGGCGGACAGCGCGCTGACGACGTCCACCCAGTCGAGCGCGTGCAGGTGATAGAAATGGATCACGTGGTCCTGGATGTACTGCATCCCCGTGACCAGGTTGCGGATGGTGTTGGCGTTCGCCGGGATCCGGATGTCGAGCGCGTCCTCGACGGCGCGGCAGCTCGCCACCGCGTGGACCGTGGTGCACACGCCGCAGATGCGCTGCACGAAGGCCCACGCGTCGCGCGGGTCGCGCCCTTGCATCACCGTCTCGATCCCGCGGAACTGCGTGGAGGTCGCCCATGCCTTGGAGATCTTGCCGTTCTCCGATTGTGCCTCGATGCGCAGATGGCCTTCGATGCGGGTGATCGGATCGACGACGACCTTGGTCTTAGCCATTGTGCGACTCCTCCGAGGACGTCGATTCGGGTACCTGGTTGGTGTTGCGGCGGCGACGGATCTGCGTGTATACCGTGGCCGCGCCGTGCGCGGCGATTCCGGCGGCAGCCCCGATCGCGAGCGCGGCGCCGATCGTGTCCGCGCGCTCTTCCACCGGGAACCCGCCGACGTCCGGCAGTCGGCCGTAGAACGGGGTCATCGTGTCCCAGAAGTGCGGCTCGGTGCAGCCGAGGCACGGATGCCCGGCGCCGATCGGCCAGCTCGTGCTGCGGTTCCACTGGAAGATCGGGCAGGGCGAGAAGGTCGCCGGTCCCTTGCAACCCACTTCGTACAGGCACCAGCCCTTTCGCGCCCCTTCATCATCGAACGTCTCGACGAACTGGCCCGCGTCGAAGTGCGCGCGACGCGAGCACTGGTCGTGGATGCGCTTGCCGTAGGCGAACAGCGGGCGCCCCTCGCCATCGACCGCGGGAAGGCGTCCGAACGTGAGGTAATGCACGACCGTCGCGGTCACGACGTCACCGATCGGCGGACAGCCCGCGATCGTGACGATCGGCTTGTTCCTGATGACTTCGCGCACGCCGACGGCGCCCGTCGGGTTGGGACGCGCCGCCTGCACGCTCCCCCAGTGCGCGCACGCCCCGAGCGCGAGAATCGCCGCGCAGCCGGAAGCGGCTTCCTCGAGCACAGCCTTGGCCGTGCGTCCGCCGATCGTCGTGTACATGCCGTCCTCCTTCAACGGCACCGAGCCGGTGACCACCAGCAGATACTTCCCCTGATTCGCGGCCATCGCGGTCTGCTTCGCCTTCTCGACCGCGGCGCCGGCCCCAGCCATGAGCGTGTGCTGGTAGTCCAGCGAGATCACGTCCAGCAGGAGGTCGCCGATCCGCGGCGCCTCCGTGCGCAGCACGCTCTCGACGCAGCCGGTGCACTCCTGAAGCTGGAGCCAGATCACGCTCGGCCGCTTGGCCGTCTCGAAGGCCTCGGCGATGCGCGGCGTCGCCGCGCTGCCCAGCCCGAGGACCACGGCCATCTCGCCGCAGAACTCGAGAAAATCGCGACGCGAGACACCCCGCGACTCGAAGTGTTCGACAAGGGTCTCACCCTCGACCCACTGGTGTGCGCTGGGCATGATCATGCGATCGCGTCTCCTTGGCCACAGGCCGCGTTCATTTTTCCCGAGAACTTCCGCATGAACGTGTGACGTCGCGCACGATGTGTTTATCAGGAAATTGACTAGGGGGTGTGCGGAAAACCCTTACCAACAGAGGGTTGGGAAACGACTGCTGACTGCCGTGAGCTGAGAGCATCATGGCTGTGAGCTCTTAGCGTCGAGCGATTAGCCGCGAGAAACGGCGACAGGACCACTTGGCGCACTGAATGGTCCTGTCGCCGTTTCTCGTGGCTCCCAAGCTCTTGGCTAACAGCTCAGAGCCTTGATGCTCATAGCTCGAAGCTCACATCAGCAGTGCCCTCGACTCTAGCAAATCCGCGGCAACTGATCTCCCGGCAGCAGATCCACGATTCGTGTCCCACCGAGCGAGGTTCGCAACGCGACCATGCCCCGATGCGACTCGACCACACGCCCGATGCAGACCGCGCCGGCGCCGAGTTCGTGCGATCGCAACACCTCCAATGTCCGCGCCTCCTCGGCAGCGGGGACGAACGCCAGCAGCACCCCCTCGTTCGCCACGTACAGCGGATCGAGGCCGAGCATCTCGCATGCGGCGCGTACGTCGTCCGGCACCGGCAGCGCCACTTCGTCGATCTCGATCCCGACTCGTGACGCCATCGCGATCTCGTTCAGCGCGCTGGCCGCGCCCCCGCGCGTGGGATCGCGCAGCACGTGCACCTCCACGTGCGCGGCCTTCAGGCTCTCGACGAGGTCGATGAGACACGCGCTGTCGCTCGTGATCGTGCTCTCGAACTCGAGTCCCTCACGGGCGGCCATGATCGCCATGCCGTGTCGGCCGAACGCGCCGCTCGTGATGATCACGTCGCCGGCGCGCGCGCGCGCGGGCCCGGGGCGGAATTCGGGGTCCAGCGCGCCGATCGCCGTCGTGTTGACATAGAGTCCGTCGGCCTTGCCGCGTTCGACCACCTTCGTATCGCCTGCGACGACCGGCACTCCCGCGAGCCGCGCCGCCGCGGACATCGACCGTACGACACGGTCGAGCACGTCCATCGGAAGTCCCTCCTCCAGCACGAACCCGGCCGTGAGGCACACCGGGCGTGCGCCCATCATGGCGACGTCGTTGAGCGTTCCATGCACCGCGAGGGAACCGATGTCGCCGCCGGGAAATTCGAGCGGGCTCACGACGAACGTGTCCGTCGAGATGACGATCTCCGTGCCCGCGACGCTCACCACCGAACCGTCCCCAAGTTGCGCGAGCGCGTCGTTCGAGAGATGGCTGAGGAACCGCTCGCTGAGGAGCGTCGCGCTCATCCGGCCGCCCGAGCCGTGGCCCAGCTGCACGCGATCGACCTCGGTCAGCGGCATCGCGCATACGAGCCCTGCGACGTTGACGACGTTCATGCCGTCGCCGCCGCACCCGCGGCGCCACGGTGCCGGCCGATGTGGTAGTAGGCCGCGCAGGCGCCCTCGGCCGATACCATCAACGCACCGAGCGGATGATCGGGTGTGCACCGGGTGCCGAACGCCCCACACAGCGGCGGCTTGAGCCGGCCGGTGAGCACCTCTCCGGCGCGGCATTCCGCCGGCTCGTTCACGGTGATGCCGCCGAGCCCGAACTTCTTCTCCGCATCGAACGCGGCGAACTCCGCTCTCAGGCGCAGCCCGCTCATCGGGATCTCCCCGATGCCCCGCCACTTGCGGTCGGCGAGTTCGAACACGTCCTCGATCCTGGCGCGCGCCGGCGGCGTTCCCTCGCGCCGCACCGAGCGGACGTATTGGTTCTCGACCTCGTGGCGCCCCTCTTCGAGCTGCCGCACCGCCATCAGGATTCCCTCGAGGATGTCCACGGGCTCGAATCCCGTAACGACGATCGGCACACCGTATCGTTGGGCGAGCGGCTCGTACTCGGTCCACCCCATGACGGCGCACACGTGACCGGCGGCGAGGAATCCCTGCACGCGATTCCCGGGTGACTCCATGATGGCGGTGATGGCCGGCGGCACGGTCACGTGCGAGACGAGCACGCTGAAGTTGGTCACCCCGAGTTCCCGCGCGCGCCACACCGCCATGGCGTTCGCGGGCGCTGTCGTCTCGAAGCCGACCGCAAAGAACACCACTTCGCTCTCGGGATGCCGCTGCGCGAGCGCCAGCGCGTCGAGCGGCGAGTACACGATCCGGACCTGGCCGCCGCGCGCGCGCACCTGCTGGAGGTCGCACTCGCTTCCGGGCACGCGTAGCATGTCGCCGAACGACGTGAAGATCACGCCGGGACGCGCGGCCAGTTGCAGCGCCTTGTCGATCTGCTCGAGCGGCGTCACGCACACCGGGCAGCCCGGGCCGTGGATCATCTCCACCGCGCCGTCGAGCAGCTCGTCGAGCCCCTGCCGCACGATGGTGTGCGTCTGTCCGCCGCAGACTTCCATGAGCGTCCAGGGGCGCGTAGCCGTCCGCCGAATTCGGTCGATGAGCGGGCGAGCGATCGCCGCGTCGCGATATTCGGACAGGTACCTCATTTCTTCACGGCTTGCGCGGCGCGCAATCCGAAGTCGATGTCGTGGCGATGCTCGTCGTATTCCGGGACGGCACTTGGAAGCTCCGTCTTGGCCGCCGCGACGAAGCGTCGCTCGTACGTGGATCTGAGTTGCGGCGTGGCCGCCGTACGCATCGCGAGCAGGAGCCCCAGCAGGTGGGTCGGACGCTCGTTGAGTATGTTCGTCGCCTCGGCGCGTGCCTTGGTGGAGTCGCCGACCACCGCCCAGATCATCCCCACGTCGTAGCGTGAGTGCGCATCGGGCGGGCCGAGGGCCGCGTACGCCTGCAGGGCCATCGGCGCGTAGATCCTCGCGCTGTCGAGATGGCCGCTCTCGCCGTCCTGCATCACCTTGTCGTACAGCCGGCTCGCCCGTTCCTGCGGCGACATCGAGGCAAGGTCGGCCGCGCTGAACGACGCGCCGTTTCCGCCGGGCGTGCTCGCCGCTGCGCCGACGGGTTCGCGCCCACCGGTACTCTTCCCGGCGAGATACCCACCGAGCACGGCCACCGCCATCACGGGGATGACCCAGGCGAGCATCTTTCGTGTCGGCCGGGCCATCGGACGGGCCGTCGGCGCGGCGACTGGTTTCTTCGTCATGGCGCGGGGTCTCGTTCCGTTGCAGTGGAGGGCACGCTGGAGGGCACGCTGGAGGGCACGCTGGAGGGCACGCTGGAGGGCACGCCGCCAAGCTCGGCCATCCAATCGAGTTCATCGTGCCGGCTCATCTCGCGCAGCACCTCAAACGTCCGTTGCGCCTCGGACTCGTCGACTTTCGAGATGGCGAAGCCGACGTGCACGATCACATAGTCGCCGAGCCCGACTTCCGGGCGCACGTAGGCGAGGCAAACGGACCGGCGTACGCCTCCGAAATCGACGACACCCATGGGGAGCCCGCCGTCGTCGTCGATCTCGATGATCCTGCCGGGTATGCCGAGGCACATGAGGCGGTTCTCCGGAGTCGTGGGCGCGCATGCGGCCGTATCGTCGTTGACGACGCGTCACGCCCCCCAACATAGCTCGAACCGGCCCGTCGTTCTGCGAGGAGAGTCCTGATTTTTCTGACAGCGATTTCCCTACACGTCTCCATGGTATATCCCGATGTTGGGCCGGGCCACCGACGCCTAACGTCCGGACGCGACGGCCATGTCGCCGTGCGACGGAGGTGTCCTCGTGTTGCTGGGTGGGCGTCGAACAGCACAAGCCGGCACGGCCAAGCCGTCCGCGCTGGACGAGCTGCTCTCCACGGAGCAGGAGATCGCCGCGCAGCTGGCGGCCGCGGAGCGCGAGGCCGCAGAACTGACCGCGGCCGCCCGTCATGATGCCGAGGCATTGGAGCGCGAGGCCGATGCCGCTTTGACCGCCGAGCTGGCCGCGCTTGACAAACGAGATGGCGACGCCCGCGCGGCGCTGGTTCGGCAGCTCGAGGACGAGGGAGCGCGCCTCGCCGCGAGCTACGGCGCGCTGTCGAATGCGGACATCGAGCGGCACGCGGCCTTCGTGGCCTCGGAAGTGACCGGTCTTCCCATCGAGCCCGGCCGATGATCATTCCGATGGCCAAGGTGCGGATCCTCGGTCCGCGCGAGCATCTCGACCCGACGTTGATCGCGATCCAGGACCTTGGACAGCTCCAGCTGGCCGAGTCGCCGACGTTTTCGGGAGTGCAGGCGGCGCGTCTCGACGCGCGGAGCGAACGCCGGCGACGCCAGCTGACCGCCGTTCTCACTGATGTCGATGGTGCGCTGCACGACCTGGAAATTCCGATTTCCGCCACGCCACAGCCGCCGCAGCGGCCGGCGGCGTTCGCGGCGGACTTCGCCCGTTGGGCCCGGCTCGCGTCCAGGACGCGCGGCGCCGCCGGCACGTTGCGCGCGAAGGAAACGGCGCTCACCGACGAGCGGGCGCTGATCGCGCGCTACCGGGACTTTCTCGAGGCGGTATTGCCGGGCGTGCGGAAGGTCGCGGGATCTCCGCGCCTCACGAGCCACGCGGTGGTCGTCCCGGCCGCGGCCCGGGGGACGATCGAGCCGCTCACCACCGCGCTACGGGAGCAGCTTGGCGCCGAGTTCTCGATGACGGCGCATGAGCTGCCGGGGGGCGATGTCGCCCTCCTCCTCGTGCTGCCGAAGGAGTTCAGCGGCCGGCTCGAGCAGCGCCTCGCGGAGGCGCGCGTCCCCGAGGTGCCATTGCCGGAGGCGTACCGGCACGTACCGCTCGAGGAGGCGATGCCCCGCATGCTGGCGCGCCTGTTCGAGATTCCGGCCGAGATACAGGAGTGCCGTCGCCAGCGCTCGGCGGTTGCCGCGAGCACCGGGCAGGACCTCCTTCGCGCCAGGGAGGCCATCGCCGACTGGAACGCCGCCGCCACCGCGCACGAACAGAGCGCCGTCACCGCGCATGCGTTCACCATCGAAGGCTGGCTGCCGGAGCGCAGCGCTCCGGAGCTCGAACGCCGCGTGCGAGACAGCGCGGGACCGTCCGTCGTGGTGGAACGGATCGCCCGCGAGGAGTGGGGACACGAAGATGCGCCGGTCGTCCTCTCCAATCCGCGTCTCTTCCGCCCGTTCGAGGTGCTGATCTCGCTGCTTCCCCTCCCCCGCTACGGGAGCATCGATCCGACGCCGTTCGTGGCGGTGTTCTTTCCGCTGATCTTCGGGATGATGCTGGGCGACGTCGGGTACGGTGTCCTGCTCGCGGCGATCGCGCTGCTCGTGCACCGGAAAGCGAAGCCGGGATCCTTGCTGTACAAGGCCGCCGAGATCGCCGGTCCCTGCGCGGCCTTCGCGATCATCTTCGGCGTCCTGTTCGGCGAGTACTTCGGCGACCTCGGCGCGCGCACCCTCGGCCTCCGCGCCATCGCGTTCGACCGCGAGAAGGCGATCTTCGCGACGCTCGCCGCCGCCGTGGGCCTCGGTGTCGTGCACGTCGTGCTCGGCCTGGTGCTCGGCGCGATCACGGCGGGCGCGCGGGACAAGAAGAAGGCGCTGGGACAGGGCACATCGGCCGTGATGGTGCTGCTGGTGGTCGCGGCGCTGCTTGCCGCGTTCAACGTGCTGCCGTCTCGCTTCTTCACGCCCGCGGTGATCGCGCTGCTGGTGGCGTTCCCGCTGCTCGTGTTCGCGGAGGGGTTGATCGCGCCGCTCGAGCTGCTGGCCACGCTGGGCAACGTGCTCTCCTACGCGCGCATCATGGCCATCGGCACCGCATCGGTGATGCTGGCCATCGTCGCGAACCAGATGGTCGGGGCGGTCGGGAGCACGGTCGTCGGCCTGATGTTCGCGCTCCTGTTCCATCTCGTGAATTTCGCGATCAGCCTGTTCAGTCCCGCGGTGCATTCGTTGCGCCTGCAGTACGTGGAGTTCTTCGGAAAGTTCTACAGTCCCGGCGGGCGTCGGTACGAGCCCTTCCGTCACCGGGCGCCGCCAGCGGCGCCAACGTCAACGAGGTCATCGTCATGAGCAGCTTGTGGGTTCCCGTGAGCGCAGCGATCGTGCTGAGCGTAGCCGCGCTCGCCACCGCCTGGGCACAATCCAAGATCGGCACCGCCGGTGCGGCCGCCCTCGCCGAGAAGCCCGAGCTCGCCGGGACGATCGTCATTCTCGTCGCGATTCCGGAGACGATGGTGATCCTCGGCTTCATCGTCGCGGTCCTCATCATCCTTCGCACCGGCGGAGCCTGAGCCGTGTCCGGCGCCGCCGGACCGCTCCTCGACCAGATCCGCCGCACGGCCGTCGCGACCGCGACGGATCTGGTCGCCGCCGCGCGCTCGGAGGTGGACGCCATCCGCGCGGGCGCCCGCGACCGGGCGCAGCGCCGGCGCGCGCACGCGGTGGCGGATCACGAAAGAGCGGCGGCTGCCGCGTTGTCGCGCACGCGCGCTGAGACCACTGCCCGCGTTGGGCACGACTCCCTCGGGGCACGCGCCGCCGCTCTCGACCGCATCTTTGTGGCGGCGGAGGAGCAGTTCGCCTTGCTTGCACGGCACCCCGGACTCGGCACGCTGCTCGCCGCCACGATCAGCGACGGCCTGACCTACCTGCCCCCAGGACCAGCGACCGTGCGCTGTGCCGCCGCCATCGCCGAGCCCGTGCGCGCCGCGCTCGCGACGGCCAGGCGCACAGACGCCGCGCTCGCGGCGGCCGAACGCATAGACGCCTCGGTGCGGCTCGACGAGAGCGTCCCGATCGGCGTGATGATCGAGGCGGGCGACGGATCCGTCGTCGTGGACGGCACGCTGGCGCGGCGACTCGCACGCGAGCGGCCGCGGCTCTCGGCCATCCTCGCGGGCCGGCTGCTGGAGCATCCCGAGTGACCGACTGGGGCGACGTGATCGTGCGCTCGCGCGGGCTCTCGTCGCACATCCTCGCGCCGGCGCGTTGCGCCGCCCTCTGCGATGCGCGCAACGTCGGCGAGCTCGCGGCGCAGATGGCGAGCAGATCGGAAGAGCACACGTCTGAACTCCAGTCACGCCAATATCTCGTATGC
>OCZT010002181.1_pt1 | contig 20287 bp, 22 predicted proteins | sample 1539031 | NCBI WGS metagenome assembly OCZT01 (sample SAMEA3539308, study PRJEB22396) | soil metagenome | biome: tundra; feature: field; material: soil | place: USA | collected 2010-05 | depth 0.15 m | reverse complement strand
AGCCGGTGATGCAGTTGAACACGGTGGTCTTGCCGGCGCCGTTCGGCCCGATCAGGGCGGTGATCTTGCGTCGCTCGGCGCTAAACGTGAGGTCGTTGACGGCGATGATGCCGCCGAATCGCATCGACAGACGATCGACTGACAGAATGGAATCGCCGCTCATCCATGCCCCTCCTTGACGAGGTCGGACGAGATGGCGTGGCTGTGCCGCAGGAAGACGGTCGGAGCGCGGTGGCCGATCAGTCCGCGCGGCCGCCAGATCATCAACACCACCATCGCGACGCCGAACACCAGCATGCGATATTGGTCGAGACCGCGAAACAGCTCGAAGCCGCCGATCATGGTCAGCGCCGCAAGCGCGACGCCGAGCTGCGAACCCATGCCGCCGAGCACGACGATCGCCAGCACCAGCGCCGATTCCTGGAAGGTGAAGGATTCCGGACTGATAAAACCCTGCCTTGTCGCGAAGAACGCGCCGGCAAAACCGCCGAACATGGCGCCGGTGGCGAATGCCGTCAGCTTCGTGGTGGTGATGTTGATGCCGAGCGCGCGGCAGGCGACCTCGTCCTCGCGCAGCGCTTCCCAGGCGCGGCCGATCGGCAGACGGCGCAGCCGGATCGTCACCCAGTTGGTGAGCAGCGCAAGCGCCAGGATCAGGTAAAACAGAAACACGATGCGGTGGGTCGGCGAGAATTCGATCCCGAGCCTGGCGGCAAGACCGTCATCTCCGGGCGTCAGCGGAATGCCAAACAGGGTCGGCCGCGGAATGCCACTGACGCCGTTCGGGCCGCCGGTCAGGCTTTGCCAATTGATGATGACGAGACGGATGATCTCGCCGAAGGCCAGGGTAACGATGGCGAGATAGTCGCCGCGCAGCCGCAGCACCGGAAATCCGAGCATCACGCCCCATAACGCCGCGAGGATGCCGGCCAGCGGCAGGCAGACCCAGAACGACAGCCCGAAATTGGTCGCCAGCAGCGCGTAGGAATAGGCGCCGACGGCGTAAAACGCGACGTAGCCGAGATCGAGCAGCCCGGCGAGTCCGACCACCACGTTCAGTCCCCATCCCAGCATCACATAGGTCAGCACCAGGATGCCGAGATCGAGGATGTAGCGCTGATCGTAGAAGATCACCGGCACCAGAAAGGTGAAGATCAGGAGCACCGGCGCGATTGCGCGCCGCGCGACCGCAAGGGTGCTCTGCACCGCCGGCGGAACGATCCTGATGGTGCCGACCGGTCCCCACCACTGCCGCAGCAATTCGACGGCGATGCTGCCGCCGAACACCGTTGCCACCATGGCGGCGAGATCGCCGAATCGTGTCCAGTAGATCAATTGCCCGGTTGGTCCCGCTTCGGTGCGGATGCCGATCATCAGCGAAAACAGCACCAGCGCCACGAGCGCGCTGATCAGGGCCTTCTTGAAGATGAACGCGATGCCCGGAGCGCGCGACAGCGGCGCTGGTTCGGGAGCGGGTGCTGTCACGCCGCCGCCCGTCAAACTTTTTCAACTTCGGGCCGGCCCAACAGGCCGGTCGGCATGAAAATCAGCACGATGATCAGAATCGAGAACGCCGCGACGTCCTTGTATTCGACGGAGAAATACGCCGACCACATGGTCTCGATCAGCCCGATCGCGAGCCCGCCCAGCATCGCGCCGGGCAGCGAACCGATGCCGCCAAGCACCGCCGCGGTGAACGCCTTGATCCCTGCGACAAAGCCCATGTAGAAATCCACCAGGCCGTAATACAAAAGGTACATCATGCCGGCGACCGCGGCGAGCGCGGCGCCGATCACGAAGGTCATGGAGATGGTGCGGTCGACATCGACCCCGAGCAGCGCCGCCATGGTCTGGTCCTGTTCGCAGGCGCGCATGTCGCGGCCGAGCCGGGTCCGCGCCACCAGCCAGGTGAAGATCGCAAGCAGCACGATGGTGGTGACGACGACGATGATCTGCACATTGGACAGCCGCACCACGAATCCGTTCTGCTCGAACAGAGAGTAGCCGCCGGTGATGATCGGCGGCACCGGCTTGACCCGCGCGCCCTGCGCAATCTGCGAATAATTCGACAGCACGAACGACATGCCGATGGCCGACAGCATCGGGGCGAGGCGGAACGAGTGCCGCAGCGGCCGGTAGGCGATGCGCTCCACCGTCCAGCCATAGAGCGCGGTGATCGCCATCGATACCAGAAGGACGATCAGCAGGATCACCGGAACCACGGTGAGGCCGATCGAGACCAGGATCAGGAAGCTGATCAGCGCGATAAAGCCGCCGATCATGAAAATATCGCCGTGGGCGAAATTGATCATGCCGACGATGCCATAGACCATGGTGTAGCCGATGGCGATCAGGCCATAGATCGAGCCCAGTACAATTCCGTTGATCAGTTGCTGGGCGAAATAGTCCATGCGCTGCCGTTAGAGCATTTCCCGGCAAAGTGGAAACCGGTTTGCCGCAGGAAAATGCTCTCTTAAAGTTGCGCGTATTCCGATCGCAAAACCGGTACCCACTTTTGCGGAATACGCGCTTTGGATGACGCGGCGAGGGCCCCGGCAGCCGGAACGACGCGTCGTCTCATTTTCTAACAGTGGGAACCCGGTGCGGCAACAGCGCGGGGTGCGGCTTGAAGGGCTTGTACAGAGGTAGTTTAGGGTCCCGGGTTCCGGCGCCACAGTCGCAACAAGCCATTGCCACGCAATGATCCCGGCGGAACCCAAGTTCCGCTGAAACCAACTGCGGATCATCAAGTTATCTTCTGTTGCGTTCAACAAAGGGAGATCCCGATGTCCAACCAGAATCAGAATCCGGGCCAGCAGAACCAGAACCCGGGTCAGAAGCCCGGCCAGCAGCAGGGCGGCGGCCAGAAGCCCGGACAGCAGCAGCAAGATCCGAACCGTCAGGGCCAGAATCCCAATCAGCAGGGCAAGGGCGGTCGCTAGTTCGGATCTCGATTGAGCAAGAGCAGGAAGATCCCGCCGCAAGGCGGGGCTTTTCTTTTTTGGAAAGCCGCAGCGTTCGTCGGGACGGCCCGTAGGAGATGTAGCCGCGGCAACGGTATGCCAGTCCGGCCCGCTCTGCAATTAAGGTAAACAAAAGGTTTAAATTGCCCGTCGCAGTTTAAGCGAGTTAGCTCGCCGCCAAGCCGCTGCTCCCATTCGGAGCCTGCGGAGAAGCGGGAAGCGACATGTCCACAAACTGGCGGATCAGCTCATTCAATGGCGCGCTATTGGCGGCCTATTTCATTCCGACATGGACCATCGTCGCCTTCAAGATCATGATCTCGCCGATCCACGGCCTCTATGAGCGGCCGAATATCGCGATTGCGCTGTTCATCAGCGATCATCTGCAACTGGCGGCGATGACCACGATCCGCCTGGCGTGGCTGCTGGCATTGGGCAAGCTCACTGTCGTCGCGTTCTTTGCCATCTTCCTGGTTTTCATCACCCGTGCCACGATCCGCAAAACCGGCGGCTGCGACGAAGCGCTGGCCATGGCCCTTGCCATCGGCAGCATCATCAGCTTCGCGAGCATGGTGATGGCATCGCAGGTCGGCGAGACCGAGGCGCTTCGGCTGCATGCGACGGAATTGCTGATGCTGCTCGGCACCGCGATCGTGTTGCTGGTCGAGCCTCCCGCTCAGCCGCAGACCGATCGCAGCGTGACATCAGACGATTTATCCCTTCAGCAGTCCCAACTCCCTTACAATCGCTGAGCCTCCTAATGGGAGAGGTCAGTCTGAGTTCGGCTCTCTAGCGTTGCGTCAGAAAACCGATCACGGCTTCGGTGAAGGCGTGCGGCTGTTCGACATTGGAAATATGCGCGGCGTCGAGAATCGTCAGACTGGCGCCGGGAATCTGGCTGCGGATGAACTCGCCGGCCGCGACCGGCGTCGACATGTCGTGGCGCCCGGCGATCACCAGCGTCGGGCTTTTGATCTTTGGTAAAAGCGCGCGCTGATCGAGCGTACTCAGGGCTTCGCAGCAGGCGAGATAGCCCTGCACCGGAGAAGCGATCAGCATGGCCTTCATATTCGCGGTGATCCGCGGTTCGCGTTCCCGGAAGTCCGCCGTCAGCCAGCCGGCGATGACGGCGTCGGCTACCGCGGCGATGCCGCCTTCCTTCACCGCCTTGATGCGATTGAGCCAGTTGGTCGGATCCGGATAGTAGCAAGCGGTGTTGGAGAGAATAATCCGGTCGAAGCGATCAGGTGCGTTGGCGCCGAGCCACTGTCCGACCATGCCGCCCATCGACAGCCCGCACCAGTGCACCTTCTTGATGTTGAGGTCATCGAGGATTGCCAGCACGTCGCGGCCGAAGCGTTCCATGGAATAGGGACCCGGCGGTACGCCGGATTTGCCGTGGCCGCGCCGGTCATAGCGGATGACGCGAAAAAGCTGCGTGAGCGCCGCCATCTGCGGCTCCCACATCTGCAGCGTGCAGCCCAGCGAATTCGACAGCATCAGGGTTGGCCCGCTGTCGCGGCCTTCGACGGATACGTTGAGCAGGCAACCATCGGCATCGATCATCGGCATCGGGAATTCTCCAGGGGTCTTATTTGTCGTCGAGTGAAGCAAGCAGCCGGTCGATCAGGACTTGCGAGACGCCCTGATAGGCCATCGGCTCGAACAGTTTTGCCAGTTTGTCTGCACTCAAATGTGCGGCGACCCTGGTATTTCTTGTCAGGACGTCGCGCAGGTCTTTCTTGTCGGCGACGGCCTTTTTGCTCGCGGCCTCCACCAGATGATGAGCCTCGCTCTTGCCGATCTTTTCCGCCAGCGCCATCGTCACGGCTTCGGCCATGATCAGCCCGTGGCTGGCGTCGAGATTGACGCGCATGCGCGCAGCATCGACTTCCAGCCCTTCGGCAATGTCGACAATAGCCGCGAGTGCGCCCGACGTGACGAGCTGCAGCATCGGCAGTGTCGGCCATTCCGCGTGCCACGGCCCGGCGCTGCGCTCGTGATCCTGCACCTGTGCGGCGAAAATCGTCGCCGCCAGATTAGGCGCCATGGTGGCTGCGGCCAGCGCGGTCGCGGCGGCGACGGGATTGCGCTTGTGCGGCATGGTCGATGACCCGCCGCGGCCTTCGCCCGACGGTTCGAACGCCTCGGCGACGTCGGTCTGCATCATCAGCTGTATGTCGCGGGCGATCTTGCCGCAGGTTCCCGCAAGTATCGCCAGCACCGAGGCCGCCTCCGCGATGCGGTCGCGATGGGTGTGCCACGGCGCATCCGGCAGCGGCAGCTTGAGCTCCTGCGCCAGTTTTTCGGCAACGAGCAATCCCTTGTCGCCGAGGGCCGCCAGCGTCCCGGCGGCGCCGCCGAACTGCAGCGCCAGGGCCTCGCGGCGCAATCGCTGCAACCGCCCGCGCGAGCGACGCAATGCGGCGGCATATTCCGCGAGTTTAAGGCCGAACGGCATCGGCAATGCATGCTGCAGCCAGGTGCGCGCGACTACCGCGGTGTCGCGATGCTGCCGCGCGAGCCTGGCAAAGCCGGCGATGGCGCGGTCGATATCCCCAAGCAGCGCATCTATGCCTGCGCGCAGGCCGAGCATGGTGCCGGTATCGATCACGTCCTGGCTGGTGGCGCCCCAGTGCACATAGCGCGCGGCATCGGCGTCGACCCTGGCGACGCTGACGGTGAGTGCCTTGACGAGGGGGATGGCGAGGTTGCCGGAGCGCGTCGCCGCCTCGGCCAGATCAGCAAGATCGAACGCCTCGGCTCTGCAGGCTTTCTCGATCGGGCCTGGCGCGCTTGCGGGGATGACGCCGACTGCCGCCTCGGCGCGCGCGAGCGCGGCTTCGAAATCGAGCATGTGCTGGAGGCATGCCACATCGTCGCATACGGCGCGCATGGCGGCGCTCGACAGCATGGGTGCGAGCAGGGGCGAGAGGGAGGAGCTCATGATGCGCGCGACCTAACCATCCCGGCCTGCCTCTGCCAATCCCAAAGCATCAGCACTCGTCTGTTGCGCTGCGAATATGCATCGCCCGTCGTCTAATGATCCCCTTCCTTTTCGGGCGGGTGTGCTTTACTTGGGGGGAAAGAACACGAGCGACCCGGGAGGCTCAAATGGCCATGACGATGAACGGCGAAGTCCAGCTTGCGGCGCCGCGCGAGGCCGTGTGGGCCAAGTTGAACGATCCGGCCGTGCTCAAGGCCTGCATCCCCGGATGCGAGGAGCTGGAAAAAACCGAAGACAGCGGTTTCCGTGCGGTCGCCAAGATGAAGGTCGGGCCGGTGTCGGCCCGCTTCAAGGGCCGGGTCACGCTGAGCGATCTCGATCCGCCCAACGGTTACAGGATCTCGGGCGAAGGCGAGGGCGGTGTCGCCGGCTTCGCCAAGGGTGGCGCCACGGTGGCATTGGCCGAAAAGGACGGCGGCACGCTGTTGACCTACGACGTCGAGGCGCAGATTGGCGGCAAGCTGGCCCAGCTCGGTCAGCGTCTGATCAACGGTGCGGCCAAGAAACTGGCCGATGAATTTTTCGCGAATTTCGCCAAGGCGGTACAGGGCTAGTTCCGGCAAAGTCCCGGCAAGTCATGTGAGGCTATGCCCAAGGTGAGGTTGCTCATTGCCGGGATGGCCCATATTATGGCCCTGCAATGATTTTAATGACTGTACTGCCGTGCAATGCGGCAGCGCAGATGAAGAGAGTGCTGAATGGCCAAGATTTCCCTTGTTGTGAACGGTAATCCCGTCAATGCCAATGTCGACCCCCGCACCCTGCTGGTGCAGTTTCTGCGCGAGAATTTGCGGCTGACCGGCACCCATGTCGGCTGCGACACCTCGCAATGCGGCGCCTGCGTCGTGCATCTCGACGGCAAGGCGGTCAAATCCTGCACCACGCTCGCCGTGATGGCCGACGGCCACGAGGTCAGGACCATCGAGGGCCTTGCCGCCGACGGCGCGCCGCTGCATCCGATGCAGGAGGCGTTCCGCGAGCATCACGGCCTGCAATGCGGCTTCTGCACCCCCGGCATGATCATGACCGCGGTCGACCTCGTCCACCGCAAGGGCCACGATCTCAGCGACCACACCATCCGCGAAGAGCTGGAAGGCAATCTCTGCCGCTGCACCGGCTACCAGAACATCGTTCAATCGATCGCGGCGGGCGCCAAGGCGATGGCGAACTCCGATCTCGCGTAACTGACGTCACCGCACGGCGATTAGGAATACCTCATGTACGACTTCAAATATCATCGTCCGGCGACCGTGCGGCAGGCCGCCAATCTGCTGGTGAAGAATGAAGACGCCAAGGTGATCGCCGGCGGCCATACCTTGTTGCCTGTGATGAAGCAGCGGCTCGCCAGCCCGCCGCATCTGATTGACCTGTCCCACATCGAGGGGCTCGACGGCATCGAGATGAAGGGCCGATCATTGGTGATCGGCGCCACTGCAAAACATGCCGATGTCGCGGCTTCGGCAATTGTCGGGGAGGCAATTCCGGCGCTGGCCGAACTCGCCGGGCTGATCGGCGATCCCGCGGTGCGCCACAAGGGCACCATCGGCGGCTCGCTCGCCAACAACGACCCCACCGCCGATTATCCCGCGGCCTGCCTGGCTCTGGGCGCGACCATCGTCACCAACAAGCGCCGCCTGAAGCCGGAAGAATTTTTCCAGGGGCTGTTCACGACGTCACTGGAGAGCGACGAGATCATCACCAGGGTGATGTTCCCGGTGCCGAAGAAGGCCGCCTACATCAAATTCCGCAACCAGGCCTCGCGCTACGCGCTGGTCGGGGTGTTCGTCGCCAAGCGTCCGTCGGACGTGCGCGTCGCCGTCACCGGCGCCGGCTCCGAAGGCGTGTTCCGCGTCACCGCGTTCGAGGAAGCATTGAAGAAGCGCTTCTCGCCGAAGGCGCTCGATGGCTTGACGGTGCCCGCGGACGGACTGAACAGCGACCTGCATGGCAGCGCCGAATATCGTGCCCATCTGATCGCGGTGCTGGCGCGCCGCGCCGTCGAAGCCGCGACCGGCAAAGCCTGACGTTGCCAATTCCTGGCTCATCAAGACTGGCTCTCCCATGAGTGCATCGGCGCTGCCCAATTCTGTCGATGCGATGCTCGAGCTGCTGACCTCGCGCGGCTACCTCGCCGAGCGCTCGCTGGCGACGGTGACGTATCTGGCGCTGCGGATGGGCCGGCCGCTGTTTCTGGAAGGCGAAGCCGGCGTCGGCAAGACCGAGATCGCCAAGGTGCTGTCGGCGGCGCTCGGGCGAAAGCTGATCCGGCTGCAGTGCTACGAAGGACTGGACATCGCCTCCGCGGTCTATGAGTGGAACAGTGCTGCGCAAATGATCGCGATCAGGCTCGCCGAGGCGGCGGGGGATACCGATCGCGACCAGCTTTCCAGCGACATTTTCGCCGAACGCTATCTGATCAAGCGGCCGCTGCTGCAGGCGCTGGAGCCGGATGTGGCCGGCGCTCCGGTGCTCCTGATCGACGAGCTCGACCGCGCCGACGAGGCGTTCGAGGCTTATCTGCTCGAAATTCTCAGCGACTTCCAGGTGACGATACCCGAACTCGGCACCGTCAAGGCGCCGCATCCGCCGATCGTCATCGTCACCTCGAACCGCACCCGTGAAATTCACGACGCGCTGAAGCGCCGCTGTCTCTATCACTGGGTGGACTATCCCTCTGCCGAGCGCGAGCTGGCGATCGTGAAATCGCGCGTGCCCGGCATTTCCGCAAAATTGTCGCAGCAGGTTGTCGGCTTCGTGCAGGCGCTGCGCGAGCAGGATTTCTATAAGTCGCCAGGCGTTGCCGAAACCATCGACTGGGCCACCGCGCTGACCGAACTCGACGCCCGCTCGCTGACGCCGCAGGTGGTGGGCGATACGCTCGGCGCGCTGCTGAAGTACCAGGACGACATTGCGCGGATGCAGGGCGACACGCTGCAGAAGGTTCTCAAGGAAGCGACCAGCGAGAATTAGTTACGCGTCGTTCCGGGGCGCGAGTGAAACGAGCGAACCCGGAATCTCGCGCAGCAATCTCTGGATTCCGGGTTCGCTCTTCGCGCGTCCGCAGATGTGCAATTGCACATCGGGGAATGACGAGGGTGACAATGACCACGCCGACCACCGCTCCCGTCACCGGCCTGATCGCGGACAACGTGGTCGGCTTTGCCCGCGCGTTGCGCGCCGCCGGGATGCCCGTCGGTCCCGGCGCGGTGATCGATGCGCTGAACGCGCTGCGGGTGATCGAGATCGGCAACCGCGCCGATGTCTTCACCACGCTTGAGGCCATCTTCGTCAAGCGCCACGAGCATGCGCTGATATTTGCGCAGGCGTTCGATCTGTTCTTCCGCGCCGTCGAGGACTGGAAGCATCTGCTCGATTCAGTGCCATTGCCGGATCACGCCAAGAAAAAGCCGCCGCCGGCCTCGCGCCGCGTCCAGGAGGCGCTGTCGCAGCCTTCGATGAGCGAAACGCCGCAGGTCCAGGAACAGGAGCTCAGGCTCTCGGTGTCCGACAAGGAAGTCCTGCAGAAGAAGGATTTCGCGCAGATGAGCGCGGCCGAAATCGCGCAGGTGACCCGCGCGATCGCGCAGATGAAATTGCCGCAGGCCGAATTGCACACCCGCCGCTATCAGCCTGACGCTCGCGGGCTGCGGCTGGACATGCGCCGCACCCTGCGCGCCAGTCTGCGCACCGGCGGCGACATCATCGATATCCATCGCCTGGGGCGGATCGACAAGCCGGCGCCGATCGTGGCGCTGCTCGATATCTCCGGCTCGATGAGCGAATATACCAGGCTGTTCCTGCACTTCCTGCATGCCATCACCGATGCGCGCAAGCGCGTTTCGGTGTTTCTGTTCGGCACGCGGCTGACCAATGTGACGCGGGCACTGCGGGCGCGGGATCCCGACGAGGCGCTGGCAAGCTGTTCGTCGACGGTGGAGGACTGGGCCGGCGGCACCCGCATCGCCACCTCGCTGCACAGCTTCAACAAATTGTGGGGCAGGCGCGTGCTCGGGCAAGGCGCGATCGTGCTCTTGATCTCCGACGGGCTGGAGCGCGAGGCCGACGCCAGGCTGGCGTTCGAGATGGACCGGCTGCACCGCTCCTGCCGCCGCCTGATCTGGCTCAATCCGCTGCTGCGCTATGGCGGCTTCGAGGCCAAGGCGCAGGGCATCAAATTGATGCTGCCGCACGTTGACGAATTCCGCCCGGTACATAATTTGAGTTCAATCGAGGGGCTGATATCGGCACTCTCGTCGGCGGCGCCGATGCACCACCGCAGCCTGATTCGATCAGCAGCTTGAAAGAGGTTCCCATGCTCAATCGCGACCAAGACATTCTCAAAGCGGCTGAGGACTGGCAGAAGGCCGGTCACGGCGTGGCGCTGGCCACCGTGGTCGAAACCTGGGGCTCGGCGCCGCGGCCCGCGGGCTCGAGCCTCGTGATCAACGATGACGGCACGTTTCTGGGCTCGGTCTCCGGTGGCTGCGTCGAGGGCGCCGTCGTCACCGAGGCGCTCGACGTGATCGCCAGCGGCCAGCCGAAAATGCTCGAATTCGGCGTCGCCGACGAGACCGCGTGGAATGTCGGCCTGTCCTGCGGCGGCACCATCCGGGTGTTTGTCGAGAAAGTCGGCCAATCGTGAAGCTCGAGACGCTGGCGCAGGTCAATGTCGAGCGCGCCGCACGGCGGCCGGTGATTGTCATTACCGACGTGGCCAACGGCGAACAGCGGTTGGTCAAGGCTGCCGACATCGCCGCCGACCCGCTGCGCGCCGACCTTGCAAAGCAGTTGCGCATGGGCAAAAGCGGCATGATCGAGGCCGGCGGCAAGAAGCTGTTTCTCAATGTTTATGCGCCGACTGCCAAGCTCGTCATCGTCGGCGCGGTCCATATCAGCCAGGCGCTGGCGCCGCTGGCGCGTTCGCTGGACTATGACGTGACGGTGGTGGATCCGCGCACCGCCTTTGCCAGCCCCGAGCGGTTTCCGGATGTGCCGCTGATCGCGGAATGGCCTGACGTGGCGCTGCCGCCGCTCAATATCGATCACTACACCGCGTTCGTGGCGCTGACGCACGATCCCAAGATCGACGATCCGGCGCTGCTGCATGCGTTCGAACGCGACTGCTTCTATATCGGCGCGCTGGGCTCGCGAAAGACCCACGCCAAGCGCGGCGAACGCCTCAAGGCGCAGGGCGCAAAGGATGCCGACATCGCGCGCGTTCACGCGCCGATTGGCCTGCCGATCGGCGCGGTTTCGCCGTCCGAGATTGCGGTCGCGATCATGGCCGAGATCACCGCGCAGCTCAGGTTGCCGAAAGAAGCCGCGGCATGAAATTCGGTCCCGCCAGTCCGGCGGACGCGGTCGGCGGCGTCACCGTTCACACCCTGCGCCAGGGATCGCTGGTGCTCAAAAAGGGCACCACGATCGGTCCCGCCGAGGTCGAGGCGCTGACCCGCGCCGGCGTCAAGGAAATCGTTGTGGTCCGGCTCGAGGAGGGTGACGTCTCCGAAGACGTCGCCGCCGCCAGCATCGCGCAGGCCGTCGCCGGCGACGGCGTGAATTTCGAACGCGCATTTACCGGCCGCGCCAATCTGTTCGCGGCCAAGGCCGGCGTGCTGGTGGTGGACCGCGCGGCGGTCGACCGCATCAACGGCGTCGACGAAGCCATCACATTCGCTACGCTGGCCGCCTACAAGCCGGTGGTCGAAGGCGAGATGGTCGCGACCGTCAAGCTTATTCCGTTCGGGGTCGAGGCAAAGCTGCGCGACGCGGCGGTTAAGGCGGCCGGCGGCGGCGCGTTGCGGATCGCGCCTTACACCATCAAGCGCGTCGGCATCGTCTCGACATTGCTGCCCGGGCTGGTGCCGAAGGTGGTGGAGAAGACCTTGCGGGTGACGGCGGAGCGGCTGGCGCCCGCCGGCGCCAGCATCATCGCCGAGCGCCGCGTTCCGCATGACGAGGCGGCGCTGGCGGCTGCGATCAGGGAATTGCTCGGCCTCGGTGCGGAGCTTGTGATCGTATTCGGCGCCTCCGCGATCGCCGACAGGCGCGACGTGATTCCGGCGGCGATATCAGGCATCGGCGGCGCCATCGAACATTTCGGCATGCCGGTGGATCCCGGAAACCTGCTGCTGATCGGCAATGCGGGCGGCGTGCCGGTGCTGGGCGCGCCGGGCTGCGCGCGCTCTCCGGTGGAGAACGGTTTCGACTGGGTATTGATGCGTCTATTGGCGGGCCTCAAGGTCACGCGCGCCGAACTCACCGGCATGGGCGTTGGCGGGTTGCTGATGGAAATCGTGACGCGACCGCAGCCGCGCGAGAAACTCGGCTCCGACGGCAACCGCAATGTCGCCGCGATCATTCTCGCGGCCGGGCGCTCGACCCGGATGGGCGGCCCCAACAAGCTGTTGGCCGAACTCGGCGGCAAGACGCTGGTCCGGATCGTGACCGAGCAGGCGCTGGCCTCGAAAGCCCAGGGCGTGATTGTCGTGACAGGCCATCAGGCAGAGCAGGTCGAGAAAGCGTTGCAGGACCTGAAAGTGACATTCGTGCGCAATCCCGATTTCGCCGAAGGACTGGCTGGCTCCGTGAAGGCCGGCATCGCAGCGGTGCCTGACAATGCCGACGGCGCGGTGATCTGTCTTGGCGATATGCCGCTGATCTCCGCGCATTTGATCGACCGGCTGATCGAAGCATTCGCGCCGGATCGCGGCAGCCTGATCGCGGTGCCCGTCAGCGACAACAGGCGCGGCAATCCGGTGCTGTGGTCGCGCCGCTTCTTCAATGAATTGATGACGCTCGACGGCGATATCGGCGCCCGCCATTTGATCGCCAAGCACAGCGAGGCGGTGGCGGAAGTCGCGGTCGAGGGCCACGGCGCCTTCCTCGATATCGATACGCCGCAGGCGCTCGAGGATGCGCGGCGAGGGTGAGCGCTTCGGCGGTGTTTGCATCTCGTTCACCCCAACCCTCTCCCAACGGGAGAGGGGGCGCACTTCCGTTACGGTGATAATGAAGCTACGCTTCACTCCATATAGTTCGAATCCCAATCACCGGCCCAGCCATCCATGCAATTCGATACCAAGATCGCGGTCGTGATCCGGACCGACCTTGAAGCGTGGCAGAAGCTGAATGTCGCTTCCTTCCTGGCCGGCGGCATTGCCGCCGCGTTTCCGGAATGCATCGGCGAGCCTTACGAAGACGGCTCAGGCACCCGATATCTGCCGCTGATCGGCCAGCCGATCCTGATCTATGGCGCCGACCGGCCGGCGCTGACCCGCGCGCTCGAGCGGGCGCTGGCGCGAAACGTGAAGCCCGCTGTTTATACCGAGGACATGTTCAAGACGACCCACGATGCGGCCAACCGGGAGGTGGTGAGGGCGGTGATCCGCGCCGACCTCAATCTGGTCGGTTTGGCGATGCGCGCCGAGCGCAAGGTGATCGACAAGATCGTCGATGGGCTGAAGTTTCACAGCTAGCGGTCTCAACGCTTTTCAACGTCCTGCGATCTTGGGGTGTGGACTGATAAACGCGCGGATAAAACCTCACTTCCTGGGGAATGTCGGCTAAAGCATTGCTCACGTCGGTATGGCAATCCGGTATAGCATTTGATCCGAACCAGTCCGAACGGCCCGGCAACGCGGCGCCAAGGAAGCGAACATGACGGCGGTTACCAAAATCATCTTTCTTGGCGCAAGCAGTGGATCGTTCGGCATCAGCATGTTCCGGGATCTCTTCTCCAGTCACGACCTGGCCGGCAGCACCCTGGTGCTGGTCGGCAGGAGCGTCGACAGGCTCGCGCGCGCCGAACGCCTGGCAAAACTGCTCAACGAGAAATCGGGCGCGGGATTGAAGATCGAGCGCACCACCGATTGGCGGGCGGCCTTCGACGGCGCGGAGTTTGTCATCCATTCGACGGCGATCGATCGGAACCGGCTCTGGAAGCTCGATTGGGAGGTGCCGCGCAAATTCGGCATTCGTCACACATTGGGAGAGAATGGCGGCCCAGGCGGATTGTTCTTTACCATGCGCACCTTGCCGGTGGTTTTCGATTTTGTGCGCGAGATGGAGCGGCGTTGTCCGCAGGCGCTGTTCATCAACTTTTCCAATCCGGAAAGCCGTATCGTTTTGGCGCTGGGGCTATACAGCAAGATCCGCACCATTGGTCTGTGCCACGGCATCTTTCTGGCGCGAAACCAGGTCGCCTCTATCCTTGGATTGCCTGCCGAACAGGTGGAGGTGTGGGGCGCGGGCCTGAATCATTTCCAGTGCCTGATGCAGATCCGTGATCGGGAGACCGGAGCCGACCTGTATCCGCTGTTGCGCGAAAAGGAAAAGAGCCACGACCCGTCGGTTTCTCCTCTTACGCGGAATCTGTTCCGGGCCTTCGGTCATTGGCTCGGCTGCGGCGATGGCCATGTCGGTGAATACCTGCCATTTGGCTGGGAGGCCGGCGAGGGCGGATACAATTTCGAATGGGACGAAGGCGAGCGGGCGAAACTGGACCGGTCTATCGACGACGTGCTTTCAGGAACGGCAGAGATCCCGGCGTGGTGGCTGACCCCATCGGGCGAGCGCGCCGTTACCATAATTTCGGCGGTCCTTCATCACCGCCAACAACTCATCGAATCGGGCGTGGTCTATAACCAGAAAGCGATTCCGAACCTCCCGGCCAGCGCCGCTGTGGAAGTTCCGGTCATGGCAGACATGGCAGGCATTCATCCCGTTTCACTCGGCCCGTTGCCCGATCCGATCGCCAAACTCATGACCGTTCAGGTCAACGTGCAGCAACTGGCTGTCGAGGCAGCGGTAAATGCTTCAAAGGAGCTGGCGCTGCAGGCGCTGCTGATCGATCCCGTCGTTAATTCCGCAGCCGCTGCTCGAAGTCTTCTCGATGAATTGTGGGAATTCAACCGGCCCTATATCCGGAAATGCATCTAGCGCGACGCCGGACATCGAGCGGCCACTCCAATTCTGGAATTTGAGATAACGGCGATGTGACAATCGCTCGGCTGACCTCGATTGACAGTGACTGACTGGTCAGTCATATTAAATTCATGTCAAGCTCTCGAACAGGACCGGCAGAGGGTGCCCCCTCGAAGCCGGCCAATCGCCGGCGCGGCGAGAAGGCGGCCCCGATCAAGCCGCCCAAGCCGACCTTGCCCAAGGCTGCGTCGCTCAAGCCTCCTTCCAGCCGCGCGGCGCGCGCGGCGGAGCGGCGCCAGGCCATCATCGAGGCGGCGCTCGATGAATTCATCGCGCGCGGCTTTGCCGCGACCCGGCTCGACGACGTCGCCAAACGCGCCGGCGTCGCCAAAGGCACGATCTATCTGCATTTCAAGGACAAGGAGGCGCTGTTTCAGGAACTGATACGAACGGCGCTGGTGCCGCTGATCAACCGTCTTGCCGCGCCGCCGCCATCAGGCGGATCGGTTCGCGCGGCACTTGAGGGCTTTGCGCAGACCTTCGCGCAGGAGGTTGTGACCACGCGGCGCGGCGACATCGTCCGCCTGATCGTCGCCGAGGGGGCACGATTTCCGAGCGTCGCCGACTTCTACTACCGCGAGGTGGTTTCGCGCGGCATGGCCGCAATGCGCGCATTGATCGAGCTTGGCATCGCGCGCGGCGAAATTGCGCAGGAAGGCCTGACGCGCTTTCCGCAGATCGTGGTTGCGCCCGCGATTGTCGCGGTGATCTGGCAGGGGTTGTTTGGCCGGCATTCGCCGCTCGACGCGACCGAAATGCTTCGCGTCCATCTCGATCTGATTTTTGGCGAACGGAGGACGACATGACGTCGTCGCGAATGGCGTTACGAATTCTCGTGGCGCTTGCGCTGGCCGCGATGCTCACCGGCTGCAACGAGCGCAGGGATCCCGGCTATCAGGGTTGGGTCGAAGCCGACATGATCTTCGTCAGCCCCGACGAATCCGGACGCGTGACCAAACTCAGTGTTCGCGAAGGCGACGAGATCAAGACCGGCGCTCAGCTCTATTCCGTCGACGACGATCTGCAGCAGGCCGACCTCAACCAGAACAACGCCACGCTGGCCAACGCGCGGCAGAGCTACGACCGCGCATCGTCCCTGAGCAAGACCGGCTCCGGGACGCAGGCCAATCTCGACTCCGCGGTCTCGGCGCTGCGCGTTGCCGAGGCGCGGGTCAATACCTCGCATACGAGGCTGGCGCGGCGCATCGGCTTTGCGCCGGTCGACGGGACCATTCAGCAGATTTATTTCCGCGAGGGCGAGACGGTGCCGGCGCAGCGGCCGGTGCTGTCGATCATGCCGCCCGGCAACATGAAGATACGATTTTACGTGCCGGAGCCGGATCTGCCGAAGCTTGCGATCGGCGACGAAGTGCGCGTCGCCTGCGACAACTGCGCCGGCGATCTCACCGCGAAAATCTATTTCATCGCGACGTCGGCCGAATACACCCCGCCGGTGATCTACAGCCTGGATGAGCGCAACAAGCTGGTGTACCTGATCCAGGCGCGGCCCTCCAGGCCCGACTCCTTGCGGGTCGGCCAGCCGATCAGCGTGTTTCTGGGCGCCAAGACGCCAGTCGCGGACAAGCGATGACCGCGGCGCCGGCTTCCGTATCCGACATCGCGATCGACGTGCACGGCCTTTCGAAGTCGTTCGACGGCCGCGAGGTAGTGCATGACCTGTCGATGCAGGTGAAGCGCGGCACCATCTACGGCTTCCTCGGCCCCAACGGCTCCGGCAAGACCACCACCATCCGCATGCTCTGCGGCCTGCTGACACCCGACAGCGGCGAGGGCACCTGCCTCGGCTACGACATTCGCCGCGACGCCGACAAGATCAAGCGCCAGGTCGGCTACATGACGCAGCGCTTCAGCCTGTACCAGGATCTGTCGGTGCGCGAGAATCTGGAATTCGTCGCGAGGCTCTATGGCGTGCGCGATGCGCAGGGCGCCGCACGCGACATGATCAAGCGGCTCGGGCTCACGGGGCGCGAAGAACAGCTCGCCGGCGAACTCTCCGGCGGCTGGAAGCAGCGGCTTGCGCTCGGCGCCTGCACCTTGCCCAATCCGCAACTGCTGCTGCTGGACGAACCCACCGCCGGCGTCGATCCCAAGGCGCGGCGCGATTTCTGGAACGAGATCCATGCGCTGGCGGCGGAAGGTCTGACGGTGCTGGTCTCCACCCATTACATGGACGAGGCCGAGCGCTGCCACGAGATCGCGTACATCGCCTATGGCTATTTGCTGGTTCATGGAACCGTGGACGAGGTGATCGCGAAATCGGCGCTGACGACCTACACCGTCACCGGCGACGACCTCCATAAGCTGTCGGACGAACTCACCGGCAAGCCCGGAATCGACATGGTGGCGCCGTTCGGCACCAGCCTGCATGTGTCCGGCCGCGACAAGTCCGCGCTGGAGGCCACGATCGCGCCCTGGCGCGAGCATCACGGATGGCATTGGCAGCACAGCGAGCCGTCGCTGGAGGATGTGTTCATCGAACTGATGACCCGCTCGAAGGATAATTTCCAATGAGCGCAGCCGACCACAGCCGCGACAGCGCGGAGCCGCCGTTCGGCTTCTGGCGGCGCAGCTTTGCGATGGTGGTCAAGGAATTCATCCAGTTGCGGCGCGACCGCGTGTCGTTCGCGATGATCGTGCTGATCCCGGTGATGCAGCTAATGCTGTTCGGCTACGCCATCAACACCACGCCGCGCAATTTGCCGACCGCGGTGCTGCTGCAGGAGGACAGCGACCTCGCGCGCTCGATCCTGAAGGCGCTGGAGAATACCGCCTATTTCCACTTCACCCGGGAAGTGCACGATGTCGCGGAGTTCGACAATCTGCTGCTGTCGGGCAAGGTGCTGTTCGGCGTGGAAATTCCGCGCGGCTTCGAGCGCGCGGTGCGGCGCGGCGATCATCCGGCGCTGCTGGTCGCCGCCGATGCCACCGATCCGGTGGCGGCCGGCTCGGCGATGTCGGCGCTCGGCGTCGTGATGCAGACCGCGCTGCAGCACGATTTGTTCACGGGCGATCCGCCGTCGCTGCCGTTCGAGATCCGCGCCCACGCCCGTTACAACCCGGCGGGCTCGTCGCGGCTGAATATCGTGCCCGGCCTGGTCGGCACCATCCTGACCATGACCATGCTGATCTTCACCGCGCTTTCGGTGACGCGCGAGATCGAGCGCGGCACCATGGAAAGCCTGCTGTCGATGCCGATCAAGCCGGTCGAGATCATGCTCGGCAAGATCGTGCCCTACGTGCTGGTCGGTTTCATCCAGGCCTCGCTGATCATCGGCATCGGCGTGCTGCTGTTCGGAGTGCCGGTGCAGGGCAGCCTGATCATGCTGGCGCTGCTCTCTACGCTGTTCATCACCACAAATCTTTCGATCGGCTACACCTTCTCGACCATCGTGCAGAACCAGCTGCAGGCGATGCAGCTGTCGATGATGTTCTTCCTGCCCAGCATCCTTTTGTCCGGCTTCATGTTTCCGTTCGCGGGCATGCCGGTATGGGCGCAATATATCGGCGAAGGCCTGCCGCTGACGCATTATCTGCGCATCGTCCGCGCCATCATGCTGAAGGGCGCGACGCTGCAAAATCTGCAATACGATGCGATTGCCCTGCTTGCCTTGATGCTGCTGGCCATGACGATCGCGGTGACGCGCTTCCGCCGCACGCTGGATTGATGCAAGATGAGCATCGGGATAGATGTTCTGGCTGATTTTCGGAAACCGGAGAGCTCAGATGCAACGGCGCTATATCACCGTCGACGTCTTTACCGACCGCGCCTTCGGCGGCAATCCGCTGGCGGTGGTGCTGGACGCCGGCGGGCTCTCGACCGCGCAGATGCAGGCCATCGCCTCCGAGTTCAACTATTCCGAAACCACCTTCGTGTTGCCGCCGCGCGATCCCGCTCACGATGCGCAGGTTCGCATCTTCACCGTGCGCTCCGAGATCCCGTTCGCGGGCCATCCCAATGTCGGCACCGCCTTCGTGCTGGCGACCCAGGCGACCAGGCCGCCGGCGCGGCTAAAGTTCGAGGAAGGCGCAGGCCTTGTGCCGGTCGAAATCCTGACCGACGGCGGCAGCGTCGTCGGCGCCGAACTCACCGCGCCGCAATCCCTGAGCAGGTTGACCCAATTCGGTGTCGAACAGGCCGCAAGCTGTCTTTCGTTGTCTACAGCGGATATCAGAACCGACCGGCATCCGCCGCGGATTTTCTCGGTGGGCTTGCCGTTTCTGATGGTGGAGATAGCCTCGCGCGAGGCGTTGCGGCGGGCGCGGCCCGACGCCGCGGCGTTCGCCCGCATTTTTCCCTGCGACGGCAGCGACGCCGTCTATCTCTATACACGCGACGTGCCGGAGGCCGAGAAGGCAACCGACCTGCAGGCCCGGATGTTTCACCCGGGATCGAGCGGCCTTTCCGAGGACCCCGCCACCGGCAGCGCCACGGTGGCGGCGGCTGCCATGCTGGCCGATCTCGCGGGCGAACGCGAAGGCGTGCTCAGACTGCGCATCGGGCAGGGTGTCGACATGGGACGGCCGAGCCTGCTGCTGACGCGGGTGCGGAAGGAAGACGGCAAGGTCGTGTCCGCGCATGTCGGCGGCGGCTGCGTGCAGATGATGGAAGGCACGTTCCGGCTGGTGGGGGAGGGGTGAGGTCGGGTTGCGTTGTTGACAACAAAGGACGTCATTCCGGGGCGCGAGCGAAGCGAGCGAGCCCGGAATGACGGCCCTTAGACCTGCTTCCCGACCAGATTCTCGACCTTCACCCCGTCGCGCTGTTCGATGATCTCGGCGATCCACTGCCGGTGGCAATGCAGGTGATCGCGCTCGTAGCAGAGGATGCAGACCGGGCCGGATTTCTTGATCAGCGCCGACAGCTCGTCGAGTTCTTCTTTGGCCTGCGGCGTCTTCAGATGCTTCGCGTAGATCTTGTGCAACACGTCGAATTTGCCGCCGCGTGCGGCGTCGCGGCCGTCCTTGGGCGTGCCGAGCCCGCGCAGATGCAGGTAGGAGATGCCACGCTCGTCTAATCCGGCCGCGAGCTGGTTCTTCGAAAAACCCGGACGGCGCGACGCCGCGACGGCGCGCACATCCACCAATAGCTTCACCCCGGCCTGCTCAAGTTCGTCGAGCACCGATTTGGCCGGCGTCTGTTCGTAACCGATGGTGAAGAGCTTTTTGGCTTTGGCCATTTTGCGGTCCGGTTATTTCACGCGTTCGATCAATTCCATCGCGCCTGATGGAGCGCGCACCTTACCTTCGTGGATCACATAGGCGAAGACATCGCGCGGCGCGTTTTTGGCACTTGCCGGTTCGACGCGCGGCA
>OCZT010002180.1_pt1 | contig 20292 bp, 19 predicted proteins | sample 1539031 | NCBI WGS metagenome assembly OCZT01 (sample SAMEA3539308, study PRJEB22396) | soil metagenome | biome: tundra; feature: field; material: soil | place: USA | collected 2010-05 | depth 0.15 m | reverse complement strand
TGCCTGCGTTTGCCGGTGTTTATGGGGTCATTTGAAAATGAGGGGATTCGTAAGGCGGCGACGAACAATATTGCCATCCGGCGGCAAGGCCGATTACTTCAACAACGGACAATGTTGACAACCGTTGGCTAGGCCGATTACTTGATGTCCGCACGGCGGTCATTAGAGGCTGTCCAAACCTGCGTAAGATTATGCACGAAAATAATAGTCGCCCGGCGGGAAACTCTCAGCCTGAGCTAGAAGTAAGATTATTAGTTCCTTCAAACGACATCCAAAATCCCGAATTGTCCATTGTAATTCCGGCGCTAAACGAAGAAATTACAATCGGACTCTTCGTCGACTGGTGTAAGCAAGGCATCGCCGCAGCAAAAGTCGACGCTGAGATTCTCATCATCGACAGCTCGAACGATCACACCGCTGAAATCGCGGTGGAGCACGGGGCGCGCGTGCTCAAGACTCCCAAGCGCGGCCTCGGGCGGGCCTATATCGATGCCATTTCCGTCATTCGCGGCCGCTATGTGCTGATGGGCGATGCGGACTGTACCTACGATTTTCGCGATATCCAGGCGTTCGTCGAGAAGTTCCGATCCGGCTCCGAGTTCATCATGGGCTCGCGGTTTAAGGGCTCAATTGAGCATGGCGCCATGCCTCCGCTCCACAGGTATTTCGGAACGCCGCTAACGACTTGGATTCTGAACATAATGTATTGGACTCACTTTTCGGATATTCATTGTGGCATGCGGGGGATCACGCTTGATGCCCTCAAGCGCATCAATCTCGTTTCTCAGTCATGGGAATACGCATCGGAGATGGTGCTTAAATCGGTTCATCTCGACTTGACCGCCAGCGAAGTTCCGGTGCGTTTTCTGAACGCTCCGGAAGGCCGCGTCAGCCATCTCGTGCAAGGTGGTTGGTCTGCGCCGTGGAAGGCAGGTTGGATCAACCTGAAGGCAATGTTTGTCTTCGGTGCGGACTTTTTCCTGATCGTTCCAGGCCTCTTGCTGTTGGTACTAGGTCTCGTACCGCTAATGTTGTTGGCTGCGGGACCTCGTGCGATCGGCGAAATTACATTTTCCGTCAACTCGATGCTCTTAGCTTTGGTGATCAGTATCCTTGGCCTCCAGTTTGTTTTTATCGGCGCCATCGCGCAATCGCTCTATGACGCAGTCGGCCGAAAGCGGCGGCGTTGGCTCTCGATCTTCTCCTACACGCGCACCACGCTTCTTTGCGCTGCGGTGTTTCTTGTAGGGTTGCTCCTTGAGGTGCGCTTTGTGGCAGCCTTCGCCGCGAAGAATTATCAGATGAGCGAATCGCTTATCGCGGTGAATCATCAAGCGATTTTCGGCGTGTTTCTGATGATGGGCAGTGCCATCGTTTTCGTGTCCACGCTGCTTATTCATGCGATTGGTCTTTATCTCCCGCTCAAGCAGTCCGTGGCATCCGGGACGGCCCACATCGTTTCGGCGGCCGAAACGGGAGAGGGCGCAAGTGGCTCGCCGCGCCGCGATCGCCCCTCGCAGCACATAGCGTGAAACCTGGAGAATGCGATGTCCTTTGCTGCTGATTTTCTTCAAGAGACGAGCAAAATTCTAGCAGTGCTCGATACCAATGCAATTGAAGCGGTGGCAAAAGGACTTGCCGGCGTGCGTGAGCGCGGTGGACGTCTCTTCATACTTGGCGTCGGCGGCTCCGCCGGCCATGCCGGCCATGCAGTTAACGACTTCCGCAAGATCTGCGCCTTCGAAGCTTATGCTCCTACCGACAATGTATCGGAGCTCACCGCGCGCACCAACGATGAAGGTTGGGAGACGGTCTTCGAGGGATGGCTCAGGGGCTCACGGATCGGTCCGCGCGACGGTGTGCTGATCTTTTCCGTTGGCGGTGGCGACAAGCAAAAAAACGTCTCCGTCAACCTCATACGCGCGATCGACGTGGCAAAGGCTGCCGGCGCTGACGTCTATGGTATCGTCGGTCGCAACGGCGGCTATACCAAAACCAAAGCTACCGCCTGTGTCGTGGTACCACCGCTTTATGCCGACCGTATAACCCCGCACACGGAAGGCCTCGCTGCCGTCATCTGGCATCTCTTGGTCACCCACCCGGCACTGAAGGTGGTCGGGACGAAATGGGAGTCCATCCGTTAAAGCACGCCGCTTTGGTAACATTTCGCAGCGGTCTCCATTTGCCACCTAGTGGTCAGAATCTAACGCTTGGTACCCGCCGTATGAAGCAGTTTGCAGCGAGATATCAGCACTTCCGGCGGACTCAAGTGTTTGAATTGCACCACTAGCACTGCGCGGAGGCGGCCAATTGCCCGGTTGAAGGCGGGGCCAAAAAATGAACTCATCGACGGGTGAGCCACCGATGCTGCGCCGGGCCGTGTTCCTTGATCGCGACGGCGTGCTGAATGCGGCCTTGGTGCGCGAGGGCCGCCCCTATCCGCCTGGCTCTCTTGCGGAAATGACCCTGCTTCCCGGCGTGGAAGACGCCTGTGCTCGCCTCAAGCAAGGTGGATTTCTGCTCATCGTTGTGACCAACCAACCGGACATCGCCCGGGGCACGGCGGCGAAAGGGGAGGTGGCAGCGATCAACGCAGCGCTTAAGACACGCTTGGGCCTTGACGAAATCTGTGTCTGCCCGCATGACGATGCGGACAACTGCGCTTGCCGGAAGCCGAAACCAGGCCTTCTTCTCGATGCGGCGCATCGCTGGAAGATCGACCTTGCACAGAGCTTCATGATCGGCGACCGGTGGCGGGACATTGAGGCGGGGCGGGCCGCGGGCTGCCGAACCATATTCGTCGACCATGGCTATGCCGAGCGCCTTCCCGATGCTCCTGACATAGTCGCACCATCGCTTGCGGCGGTTGTGCCAGACATTATCGCTGCGTAAGTGAGGAGTAATTCATGACCCCCAGTGCCGGCGCTTTGAAGGTCAAGATTTTCGCCGACGGCGCCGACCGGACGCGCATGCTCGAACTCTATGCCAACAGCATGATAAAAGGGTTCACCACCAATCCCACGCTAATGCGACAAGCCGGCGTGGCGGATTATGAGGTGTTTGCCAAAGACATCTTGTCGAGCATCTCGGACCGTCCCATTTCGTTCGAGGTGTTCTCCGACGATTTCACGGAGATGGAGCGCCAGGCACTCAATATCGCCTCGTGGGGCTCCAACGTCTTTGTCAAGATTCCGGTGACGAATACCAAGGGCGAGGGCGCCGCACCCCTGATCCGCCGCCTGGTTAAACAAGGCGTGCAGCTCAATGTCACCGCGATTTTCACGACGGCGCAAATCGACGAAGTCGTGGACGCGTTGAAGGGCACCAGGCATTCCTATGTTTCGGTATTCGCCGGCCGCATCGCTGACAGCGGCCGCGACCCAATTCCGTTCATGCGGTACGCGGTGGATGCATGCAACCGGGCCGGCGGCATGGAAGTGATCTGGGCGAGCCCACGTGAACTGCTCAACATCTTCCAGGCGGACGAGATTGGTTGCCACGTAATCACGGTAACACACGACATCATTAAAAAACTGGGCGGCGCCGGCAAGGACCTCGGCGTGTTCTCGCTGGAGACGGTAAAGATGTTCTACAATGACGGCGCCGCCGCCGGATACAAGTTGTGAGCGCGCGCACAATGGCTGGCTCTACCGATACCCTTGGGCATCGAACCACGCGTTTCTTTTTTCGCCGTTACAAAAAGGCGCGAGAATTTTTTAGCAATAGAAAACCCGATGTTTTAACGCGGGCGTTTTTCTGGTTTCGATACAAGCTGCAGGTCATCACGTCGGCGCGCAAACTAAGCCGTCTCGACAAGCTGGAGAGGACGATATGGAAAGCACTCTATTTCCAGCGCTTCGGCACCGAGCCGTTGTATCGGGCCGAAACTGACCGGCCGGTCGCGGTTCAAAGCGCCGATCATAAGTGGCCGCGCGGCACCGCCTTCGACAATAGCTCCAACCGCAATTTCAACTTGAAGCTCTATGCTTTCTTTGGCTTCGGTCCCGATCTTCGGGTCATGGACCTTGGATGCTCAGGGGGCGGATTCGTCAAGTCCTTCCTAGAAGATGGATTCACCGCGGTCGGTCTGGAGGGCTCTGACTGGTCGAAGAAGCTTCGGTCCGGCGAATGGGACACGTGTCCGCATCACCTGCTGACTTGCGACATCACCAGCTCCTTTAACGTGCGCGACCGCAGCGATACGCCAATGACCTTTCATTGCATCACGGCGTGGGAGGTCTTGGAGCACATTCCGGCAGACAAGCTGCCAGCTCTGATCGACAATATCGCCCGGCATCTGGCGCCCAACGGGATATTCGTCGCCTCCGTTGACACGGCCCCCGACAGCAACCCCGTAACGGGCGCGGTCTACCACGCGACCTTGCAACCAAAGAGTTGGTGGTTAGCCCAATTCGCAAAAGCCAATCTCGTCGAGTGCGAGGAGCACCTTTTCACGACGCGCGACTATGTCCGCGGGCATGGTATGGGCCTTACCGACTGGGATCCAGCGGACGGCGAGGGGTTCCATTTGGTCTTACGGCGTGCGGGCTCTTGACGTTTTTCTGCTTGATCTAGCAGGAGCAACTTGCGTCCCGCTGAACATCCTCAGCCGCGATAGGCGAAAAGCAAAAGATTGCTCGACCAGCCGAAGAGCCTGGCAGTGACAATTTTGAATTTCCATCCCTCGATACCTGCTACGGCCGTTGTCAGTTCTTTGCGCGACATCAGGTTCAGATTCTCTTCTTCCGCAAAAAAGCCGTAGCCGAACCTGCGCATTAAGGCACGGGATGCCGGCTTCGTCAGCCAATGCACGAGCGGCAATTGGGTATGAAACTCAATCGGGAACCACCGGTTGGGCGTGGTGAGGCAGATGCCTCGCCGCGCGACGCGTAGACATTCCTTGATCATTCGAACTTGATTTTCAAATGACCCGACGTGCTCCAATACGGCTGACGAGTGTACGAAATCGAATGCAGCGCCTTCGAAAGGCAGGTCCGTCGCATTTGCTTGGACATAGGTCAGTCCCGGGTACATCGTCTCGAGGAATGACGCGTCACCTAATCCGCAGGCGGTGATCTTGGCTTTGAATGGGTAGAGCGCCTCGAAATAATTTGAGACCGAATAAACCTGATCCGAGGTCACCCCCACATCGAGCACCGTTTCGTCCGGGCCCGGCTTCAGACGACGCATAAATTCGTCGAACATCTGGTGCCGCACGCGCAATCCGACGCGAACCGCAAGCGAGTCAGGAGCGGCCGCATTGTATTGGTCGTTCGGTCGCTCGTACGTCACAATCGACGTCCTCTTGCCGTCTTATTTTGCAAAACCGCTTCCAATGAACCGCGGTTTAATTTGCCCTTAGCCAACTACTGCCGGTCCAGGACCGAAGCCGTTTGGTATGCATCATCGGCTTAAGCGTTTCAGCCGAGAGGCTGTCAAAATAGATTAGAATTTAGCTGGTCATGTCAAATATCCATTCTCTTTCTTGCCTTCGAGAGTGCCCCTGCGACCATTCGGCGGGGCGCAATCCGGAATAAAATGTAGAGCACTTTTAGCAGGGGGGTGGCCGTGACAACAACGACCGCCCCACGTTGCGCTGCTTCCAATCCAGCCTTGGCAACATCGTTGCTTTCCATCAAAAAAGACTTAGGAATGGCGTCGCTTCCGTGATTGATCTTGCCGAACCACTCGGTTTTGGTGAATCCGGGGCAGACCGCGGTAACAGTGACGCCCGTTCCCATTAAGTCTGCCGCGACCGATTCCGAAAATCCGACAATGAACGCCTTCGAAGCAGTATAAAGGGATGATCGATACGTCCCAGGCTGAAATGCCGCGATGGACGCGATATTGATGATTTTGCCTGAGCCACGCTCAAGCATGTTTTTCGCGAAACGGTAGGTTAACTCTACTACCGACGTGACAAGGATGCTGAGGGAGGCGTTCACCTCGCCCCACGACATTCGATGAAATATGCCCGTAACGGGATAGCCAGCGTTGTTGACAAGTATCTCGATTGTCCAGCCAAGCCGTTCGCACTCGGCCGCGATGTTCGCCGCCGCCAGCGGATCCGTTAGATCCTGTATGATTGTATGCGTGCGAACGCCATAGCGGCTAGACAGCGCTTGCGCCCGACGTTCGAGAACTTCGCCACGACGTGCCACTAAGATAACATCGAAACCGTGGTGTGCGAGCAGTTCACTGAAGCTCGCGCCGATGCCGGCACTTGCCCCCGTGATCAAAGCAGCCGACTTTCTTTCGATGCGAGCGTCAGCAAGAGGTTCACCGCTTGGTCGAGAGCGGTGTGCTGTTGAATGTAAAAAACGTGTGCGCTCTCGAAGCAGAGCACGAGGCATAAATTTTGACGCAACTACAGTCAGACGGTTAAAAACGCCGCTGACTCGTACGGGTACATTATTCATCACAGCCCGAATAGCTTCTTCTGCGACCTGTTTAGGATCCGACCACATAAATGGCGGCACCGAATCGGCTACGTCGGCAATGCCGCTGCTCTTAAATATTTCAGTTTTCATGAATCCAGGGCACAGGGAAGTGACTTGGACGCCGGTGCCGACAAGTTCGAGTCCGATGCCTTCCGAGAATGGGATCAGAAAGGCCTTGGAAGCATTGTATATGGCGAGCCGCATACCTCCAGGCATGAAGCCAGAAACGGACGAGACGTTGATGATCCGTCCCCAGCCGCGCTCAATCATCGGCGGCAGGAATCGATGGCACATCTCGACAACAACCCCAAGAAGCAAATGCATGTTATCGCGAATCGTGGGCCACGGTATTTGGTGCAGAGGCTTGTTCAGCGACAAACCTGCGTTGTTCACCAATATGTCGACCGACAAGCCGAGGATGTCGCATGCGGAGCACAGGTTAACGGCAGCGGCGGGTTCGCAGAGGTCTTGCGTGATCGGGTATGCTTTAATGCCAAAATTCTGGACAAGTTCGGCTGCGAGCGCTTCGATACGCTGAGATTGGCGATCAACCAGAACCAGATCAAATCCTCTGCGCGCCAAGCTTTCCGCGAATTTCGATCCGAGCCCTGCAGCAGCGCCCGTTACTAGAGCAGTCCTGCGTCTACCTGTTAATCCTGCCATCACAAAGTGGGCCCGCTGAGTTTTAGATTGTCATTATAAAGTAACATTAGGGCGCCCGGAGCAGAACTGAGGGTTTGCGAGGCACCGAACAAAACTGAAACCGCGAAAGCTGGCTGTGGATGAACGCCTTCTAGCCCGAACAGGAAGACTAAGAGGCCTTCGCGAATACCCCATCCGGCGATCGAAATCGGGATCGTCGTTGCGATACTCGATATAAATACGATCAATGCAATATCTCGCCCTGCAACATTGATGTCTAGCTCTATGGCAAATATCGCCGTTGCGGCGACGGGCAGAAGTTGATTTAGAGCTGCCAAAAAGAAGACGGCGCCGGTTTTCATTGGATTTCTGGCAAACGCCCAGACGCTCTGATGCAGGGTGACCAACCGCCGATGGAGTCCGGAAAGCATCGGTGTCGAGAACTCAGCTTGGCGACTTAGCGCCCATAGGCCAATAAGTCCCAACACCGCGAGTCCGGCGACGGCGAATATGAACCATTCGAGATTTGTCCGCCCTTCCCGGAAGTCAGCAAAAGGCAAAAGAATTGCAGCAAAAATAAGTGACACTAGGACTCCAGTTGCACGGTCGAGCAGTACGCTGTGAATCGCGGTTTCCAATGGTGTACCAAGCTGTTTGGCCCGTAACGCACGGAAGATATCGCCCCCAACGATGGTCGGCAGCAACTGGTTAAAAAGGAAGCCAAGGAAAACGCTACCGATCAACGCAGTCCACAAGGTCGGATAGCCGAGCACGGACAGGATGGCCGCCCATCGCAGCGTCACGAAAAAGACGCTGGTAGCAAGTAGCAAAGTTGCAGCGGCAAACGCCTCCCATGAGACAGCCCTGAGATATCCGACGATCTCGCCCGAGCCGATATGGTAGGCTAAAGCCGCCACCAGGCCGATCGACAAAATTGCCCGAATGATCAACCCAAATCTACGTCTCGATACGGTCCGCACGCATTGCCTCGCAGCGCTTTATCTTGGATCCTGGTAAACATCGCCAAGTTGTGGCACTGTTTTTTTTAGGTTTTTGACCGTTTAAATGAGCCGTGTCCAATGAAATTTTGTGGGGCGGATCTCGGAACCGATGCCAATTGACCCGCCCGCGAGATGGAATCTCTCGATTATTTCATCGGCCGGCCCGCTCGGTAGCTCTTCAACGTGTCGTAGTTTAATTAGGCGTACTGCAAACAGGAGCATTTTTGGCATGATGAGCGCGAAAGTTAATAGGGAACCGCGGCTATCATGAGCACTGAATTCGTTAAGAAGTTTCACACCCTGGCGAGTCGTATCGTGGATTTTAGCGTGCCGAGGTGGTTGGCATACGTCTACGCGATTATGCTCATCTTGGCTTATGTCATTGTTACGGTACACACGCCCCTCACCATTTATCTCGGCGCGCCCCACGACGACACATTGTATATCAGGCTCGGACGATTCTTAGCCGAGGGGCAATGGCTCGGCGGCTTCAATCAATTCACGCTGATGAAAGGTCCGGGATATCCGGCATTCCTCGCCATTGCGAATTGGTTCGGCATCTCCGTGTCACTGGCGCACGCCCTATTTCACTGTTTCGCGGCTACATTCTTTGTGGCCATTTGTCATCGCTTCATCAAGTCTTACCTGATCTCAGGTATTCTTCTGACATTGCTGCTCTGGCATCCGATTTCTCTGAGCGGTTATCGTGTGATTCGAGATGAAATCTATTATGGCCAGACTCTACTTGTGCTCGGGACCATGCTGTGGATGTTGTTCGGTCCGCTCGAAGCAAGGCGACGACTGCTATGGGCGGCTGTTGCCGGAGCCGTTCTCGGCTGGTTCTGGCTCACACGCGAGGAGGGCATCTGGATTGTGCCCGGGCTCGTACTCTTGTACCTGGTGGCCAGCCTTCACGCGTTTCGACTACATCGCGTTCGCGAACTTGCGGTGTCACTGTTGGTGGTGACTGGCGTCTTCGGAGCTACCCAGCTTGGATTTTCCTCTATCAACCGGCTGGTTTATGGCAAGTTTGTGGGCGTTGATGTGAAGGAAGGAAATTTTAGGCGAGCGCTGGGAGCCATCGATAGCGTTCGCTCCGGTGAAACGAAGCCTTTCGTATCTATTACTCACGCCGCAATGCAGCGCGTTTATGCGGTAAGTCCGGCATTCGCGTCACTTGCCCCCTACATTGATGGGCCTTGGGTGGCTCTCGGCTGCCGCTTTATTCCCGACCTCTGCGGCGAGATTGGTGGCGGATGGTTCATGTGGGCGCTGCGCGACGCTGCTACCGCGACGGGGCACTACACATCACCAACGGAAGCCTCGAGGTTCTTCGGCCGCATCGCCGACGAAATATCCGTCGCTTGCGGTCGCGGCGAGCTCGAGTGCCAGCCTCAATTGATTCCAGAAATGCCTCCGATAAGTTGGCCTGACGTCTGGAAACGTTTGCTGCCTCGTTCAATGGATGCATTTAATTTACTCGTCCTGCGCAACCCGCCGCTGCAACTCGATTCGAGCGGTGGCGGGGAACTGGAGCCAGCTTTGCGGTTCCTGAACTATCCGTTGCATACCAATTCGTCAGACGTTTCTCCGGGCGACACCTACGCGCTCTCTGGCTGGTACCTCAAATCTGGACGTGATTGGATATCGGCGGAAGTGATGTCACCGACGCGAGACGCTGTGAGTTTTCAATTCGATCGACGTACCAGTCCGGATATTCAATTCGGATTCAAGGATCCGCTGGCATCCGATCAGAGATTCGTGTTTCGGGCGCGCTGCAGCGACGATTGCATTCTGGTGTTGCGGGCTCCCACTGGAGAAGTCGTGGAAAAGAAGCTCGGCGAATATAGAAAGGCTCCGATCGATATTGATCTGGGCAAGGGGCGCGTCCACGTCGACAGCGCTATCGTCCAGTCGGATCCTCAGTATGCTGCTACTGCACTCGATCGAATCTGTGCTTGGCTGCGCATCGCGATCCTTACTTCTTATGGCCGGCTGTTTTTGCCGATCCTGGCTTTGGGCTTTGTCGCATTCGTCGCGTCAGCGTTCACGTACCGGGGGCGGGCCGCGTGGAACGTGAGCTTCGTAATGGCTTTCGTTTGCTGGGGTCTTGCATTTTCGCGCACTGCCCTATTGCTGCTTATCGATGTAACGTCATTTCCGGCTTTGAACGGCATCTACCTAGCGCCAGCGTATTACTTATTGGTGACGGCGGCAATATTTTCCATTTCCGCGTGGACGCAATAGAATATCGAAGCGCGTATGCCGGATGAATCGTTGTACACTCACCGCTCCGAATTACTAAATATAACCAATTTGATTCGCCATCCAACGAGTGAACACGCATAGCCAGAGTCCAAAAGCCAGACGGCGGCAGAGCAGGTCAGTGCAATGCATAATATATCAAACCGAGTGAGCATCGTTTACACCGCAATGCTCGGATCGTTGTTTCTTACGGTTTCAGGACAGCATCCAACTTCAATCATGGCCGTGCTTACTGCTGATGAAATGCAATATATCCGGGAGGGGATGAACGTTGTGTCAGGGCACTCGTTGGGTGATTACGAACCCATGACGTTGGTAAGGGGCGTCAGTTATCCCTTGTTTCTGGTGGCGAATTACATGACCGGACTGCCAGTCGGGGTAGGGCAAGCTCTGTTTTATTTTGCAGCAGTGATGTATGCCTCGCTTGTTTTATCCAAGATTTCCCGCAATGAGATAATTTTTTTCATACTTCCTGTTCTCCTGCTCACGCTGCCTGTCCTGTATGCAGCTGAGCTTCAGCGGGTGCTGCGGGAGTATTTTTACTTATCAATTACGCTGCTGATATTTGCCGCACTTTTCGAGTTGTTGTTTGTCAAAGAAAGCAGACGAGTGCATTTTGGGCACTCCGTAATTTTAGGGCTGCTGCTTGGCGTCTTTTGGCTTACACGCGAAGAGGGCATTTGGATCGTGCCAGCAATAATAATCGCGTTGCTGTTCGCCGCGTTCGAACAAAAGAGGCAGCAATCTCATGCGCTATGGCGCGCATTTTTTGGCAAGATATTAATAGCATTCGCAGGTGCTGCGCTGGTCATTGTTGCCGTCGGATCGCTGAATAAACTTTTCTATGGCCGGTTTGTAATCAACGAGCTCAAGGAATCAAGCTTCCAGAGCGCGTATAATGCGCTTCAGCGCGCTTCCTACATGTACCATAGGCAATATCTCCCGGTGCCCAAGCAGGCGCGATTACGCATCTACGAACAGAGTCCATCATTTGCAAAATTGAAGTCCTATCTCGATCCGGATGGCAAGCCGTCCCCGTGGAATTACGCCTGTGATGTCGCGTTATATCGGCAACTTTGTGGCGATGGCGACATAGCGAGCGGATGGTTTATATGGGCTTTAAGAGAGGGCGCGTCGTCTGTTGGTGCGCACAAAGACGCCAACACCGCAGCCCACTTCTATGACGCAATTGCTAGAGAGGTTGATGTTGCATGCTCGCAGGGGCGGCTGACGTGTGCATCATGGCTTCCGCCCCTTATTCCTTACATGGATTTTAATGAAATCTTGGCGGTGCCTCGCCACATGGTAAGCGTCCTTGAGTCCATCACAATGCTGCCGCCGATGTCATTCGATGCATCACCATCGGAATTTGATAATAGTACACGGGACCACGTTCTCGACTTTTTGAACCACCCAACCCATGTCGATGGGCCCCCCCGCATTCAATTTGATATTTACGGTTGGTATAAAGGTGAAACCAAAGAGTGGATTTCCGTAGAAGGGAAGGGACAATCAGGTCCTAACTCGATATCGAGAGATCCAAGTCCGGATCTAGTTTCGGGTTTCAAAGATCCAATGCTTAATCAAAATAGATTTCATATTAGCGGAACGTGTTACACGCAGAAACCTTGTTCGCTGACATTCAAGGATGAACATCAGAATACTCTGGAGATAGTACTACCTCAAATGAAGGCTCCGTTTGGAACGACAATCGGTGGCGGTCAGATTAATTTTGACGCCCTCCAGTGGACCCCGAAAGCGTTTCAAACTTGGAGAACCTCACTATATGAAGGTTGGAAGCGTTTTATTATAACCATCAAACCATTATCGTCTGCCTTCATCATCGTCGGATGGCTGGCGTTCTTTGCCGTCATGCTTCGCGCCTTATGTCTGCGACGAATTTCCGCAGCCCTCATGGCGGCTTCCATTTTGGTGATCGCTGTCTTGTGTCGCGCTACATTGTTGGGTCTTGTAGATGCTTCGTCATTTCCTGCAACGTATTACACATATTGCGCCCCCGCTACCCCTCTGGCGATGGTAGCGGCAACGCTGGCGATATTTGAGGGGTTTCGCATGATATCGGAATTCAGAGCGTGCAAGAAACTACGTCGGCGTCCCGGTCAGCCGGGTCATTGGCTCAAAACTAGTCAAACGTCTGCATTGTGTGTATCGGAGAGTGCGGCATCCGAATATACCAATAAGCAGCGAATGGCATTTTTGTGAAACGCGCCTATAATTATTGCCTGCCTGGGCTGCAACCCTTAATGATTGGCTTGACCTTCAGATTGCACTAAGCAATACGATGTCTATGCGTTTTTTCATCACCGGCGGAGCCGGATTTCTTGGCTCGAATCTCGTTAATACCATTCTGGACCGCCGCCTCGGTGCGGTGACCGTGTTCGACAATTTCCTCACCGGGCGGCGTGAGCATTTCGGCGACCGCGTCCGCGCCACGGAATTGGCTATCGTCGAGGGGGACGTCGCCGATACGCCGACGGTCGCCAAGGCCATCGCTAGCCACGACGTTGTTTTCCACGTTGCCGCCAATTCCGACATCGCCCGCGCTGCGAAAGATCCGTTGGTGGATTTCGACAACGGCACCCGCCTTACGCAGAGCCTGCTGGAAGCTATGCGCACGAGCGGAGTGAAGCGCGTCCTGTTCACCTCGGGCAGCGGCGTATACGGGGAGGTGCCGCCCATTCCGGTGGCGGAAGACTTCGCCCCGATGATACCAATCTCCACCTACGGCGCGTCGAAACTTGCCTCGGAGGCGCTGATCAGCGCCTACTGCCATATGTTCGACCTGGTCGGCACAGTATTCCGCTTCGCCAACGTCGTGGGGTCGCACATGACGCACGGCGTCAGCCACGATTTCACCCGCCGGCTGCATGCCGACCCATCTCACCTGCAAATCCTCGGTGACGGCAACCAAAGCAAGCCCTACATCCACGCCGATGACGTGGTCGCGGCCATGTTGTTCCTGCAGGAGCGCCAGACAACTGGATATGAGTATTACAATGTCGGTTCTGAGGACCACCTGCTTGTCCGCGAAATCGCCGACATCGTCGTCGGCGAGATGGGATTGAAGAACGTCAAATTCGAGTATACGGGTGGTGCACGCGGCTGGCGGGCGGACGTTCCGGTCTATCGGCTGGACACCTCAAAGATCCGCCGCCTGGGTTGGACGAACAAGCGAAACTCTCGCGAGGCCGTCGTCGCCGCCGTGCGCTCGTTGCTTGGTGAAATCGCTGCGGGCTTGTAGCAACCGATCGGACCTCAGTCGTGCAATTTCCATCTCATGTAAAGCGGGTTCTGCTCACCGGCGGCGCCGGATTCATCGGCAGCCACGTGCTCGATTTGTTGGCGCCGTCCGACGTCCATTTCACCGTCTATGACAATCTGACGAACGGCAAGCTCGAATACATCGAAAGCCACTTGTCGCGCCCAAACGTAACCTTTCTCAAGGCGGATATTCTCGATCGAGAGCGCCTAATCGAGGCCACGCGCGGCCACAATCTGGTCTGGCATCTCGCTGCCAACACCGACATCATCAACAGCCACGATCAGCCCTCGCGCGACCTTGATGATTGCGCAGTGGGAACCTTCAATGTGGTCGAGGCGATGCGCCTCACCGATGTGCGTGACATCATCTTCGCCTCCAGTGGCGCCGTTTACGGCAACATTTGCGCTGAGCAATCGGTAACTGAGGACGCAGGTCCGTTGCTGCCGGTGTCGACATACGGCGCCGGCAAGATCGCCAGCGAGGCCTTCATCTCGTCATTCTGCCACGTCTACGGCCTGCGCGGCTGGATGTACCGCTTCGGCAACGTGATCGGCGCGCGCATGACGCACGGCGTGATCTTCGACTTCCTCGGCCGACTGCGCAAAGATCCGACTCGCCTCCTCGTGCGCGGCGACGGACGTCAGGAGAAGAACTACTTCCTCGTTGAGGAATGCATCGATGGCATGTTGTACGGCTATACAAATGTCCCCCTGGACGACGATAATCCATGTGCAGTGTTTAATCTTGGGACGCCAACCGTGAGCAAGGTCATCGATATTGCGCAAATAATCGTCGACGAAATGAGCCTGCCGGACGCCCGCATAGAGATCGAAGGGACCAAGAAAGCCTGGCCGGGCGACCAGCCGCGCGTTCACTTCGAGGTTGACCGGCTGGCCGGGCGAGGGTGGACATCGCGGTTGAACTCCGACCAATCGGTGCGGATTGCGGTGCGACGCATGCTCGGCAAAGAGAACAGCCAGGCGTGGGTGCGATGAAGATAGCCGTTCTTGGTCTGTGGCATCAAGGTGTCGTCGGTGCTGCATGCCTCGCCGATATGGGTTATGAGGTGGTGGGAGCGGATCCGGACGCGGAACGCGTCGCGCGACTTCGCAATAGTCAGGCTCCTTTATTCGAGCCAGGGTTAGACGAGCGCCTCGGCAAAGGCGTGAAATCCGGCCGGCTGTCGTTACTGACCGACTACGCCCAAGCCGTCCGGGACGCGCCTTTCGTCTTCGTCATGTTCGACACGCCGGTGGACGAGAACGATCAGAGCGACCTTAGCGAGATATTCCGCGCCTTCGAAGCCATCGCGTCGGTACTCGAGCCGCATGCCGTCGTTCTGGTGACGGCGCAGGTTCCGGTTGGTACCTGCGACAAGCTGAAGGACCTGTTGCGGAAGGCCGCGCCGAATGTTTCGGCGACGATCGCCTATATGCCGGAAAATCTGCGTCTTGGGCAGGCGATCGAGCGCTTTATGGCGCCGGCGCTGCCGGTGATCGGTTGCGACGACCCCGCGACCTTTGAGCGATTGCTGATGGTGTTCGGCCCGCTGGCTCCGCAATGGCACCGGGTGAGCTTGCGGACCGGCGAGATGATGAAGCACGCGCTTAACGCTTTTCTCGGGCTCAGCATCTGCTTCGCCAACGAACTCGGAAACATTTGCGATGCGGTCGGCGCCGACGGAAAGCGGGTCGGCGAATTGCTGCGCCTGGAACCGCGCGTCGGCCCGAAGGCCATGCTGCTACCCGGTCTCGGCTTTTCCGGCGGAACGCTAGCGCGCGACATGCAGACGCTGCGGGGACTAGGCCGTACGTTCAATCTCAACACGCCCCTTCTCGACGGTGCTTGGAAGGCTAATGAAGAGCAGAACCGCCTCGTCGTGCGCAAGCTGGAAAGCGTCAATCCGAACTTGCGGGGCGCGCGCGTAACCGTACTCGGCCTGACGTACAAGCCGGAAACCAGTACGCTGCGGCGGTCGGCCGCCATGGAGGTGATCGCTGACTTAGTGGGCCGCGGCGCGGCGGTCAGCGCGCACGATCCTCTTGCGGACCGCGAGGAACTGAAGAGCCATGCAGAATTCACGTTCTTCGAAGATGCACTCGCTGCCGTGGAGGGCGCGGACGCACTTGTCTTGATGACGCCCTGGAAGGATTACAAGGATCTCGACTTCGCGGCCATCAAGCAGCGCATGGCAAAGCCTTATGTGTTGGATACCGCGGGACTTTGGAATGCGGACCAACTCACCGCTCTTGGATTTATGTACGATGATATCGGGCGCGGCCGGCGCGCGCGGGTCTGAGATTTAAAGCGGAGATCGGCCTCATGCGGGTTGCCTTCATCGGATCTGGCTTGCAGACGCGCCGGCGCGCGCCCGTCGTTGTGCAGTCCCCAGATGACGAGCTGATTGAAGTGGTGGGAAGTGAAGCGAGTCCGCCCAAGGGATTGATGGACCAGCTCGGCTGCGCCTGGGGCTCCGACTGGCAGCGCACCGTGGAGCGTAAGGACATCGACGCCATCGTCGTTTGCACCCCTCCTCATATTCACGCCAAAATTTCGATTGCTGCGCTTCAATCGGGCAAACATGTCTTATGCGAAAAGCCGCTCTGCCGGACATTGGAGGAGGCTCAAGAAATGGTGGCGGCCGCGCGTGCGTCAGGGCGCCTCCTCAAGTGCGGCTTCAACCATCGTCATCATCCGGCGATTTGGGAGGCGCGACTGCGCTTCGATCGCGGTGATTTCGGGCGGCCGATCGCCGCTCGCTGCCGCTACGGAATTTGCGGGCGGCCCGGCTATGAGAATGAATGGCGTGCTGACCCAGCGCGCGCTGCCGGCGGCCAGTTCGCCGAACAGGGCGTGCACGCGATCGATCTATTCCGCTGGTTTCTTGGAGATCTCGTTGAGGTAAGCTGCATGACGTCGATCGGATATTTTCGCGAGCAGCCGCTCGACGACAACGGTATGGCGTTATTTCGTTCGACCGACGGAGCGCTTGCCACGCTGCATGCAAGTCTCACGCACTGGAAAAACCTGTTTTCCTTTGAGCTGATGTGCGAGGACGGGTATTTCACAGTCGAGGGCTTGGGCGCCAGCTACGGCACCGAGCGCTTGTTTATCGGCAAACGTGACTTCAGTGCACCGTTCCAGGATCATGTGATTGAATATCGCGGCGGCGACATTTCGTGGCAATCGGAATGGCGCGAATTCAAATCGGCGATAGCAGAAGGCCGTCAACCGCTGGGTAGCGATGTGGACGGGCTGGAAGCGGTTAGGGCGACACTCGCCGCCTATGATGCCGAAAAGAGCCGGACGGTTGTGAACATTCCTGGCTTTGGAAGCAAGGAATAGGAGCCGATGCGGATCGTCGTCACCGGTGCGAGCGGCTTCATCGGGTGGCACCTCGTTGATGCAATGGCGCGGCGCGGGGACACGGTCCAGGCTTGGACGCACCGCCGAACCGACGACCATTGGCAGGGTGGCACTGAAGCAATAGCAGTCGACATCACTGACCGCGTGGCAGTTTCTAAACAGCTTGCGGCGTTTGTGCCGGAACTTATCATCCACTTGGCGGCGCAAAGCCTTCCCGGGCGTTCATGGAAGGAACCGGCGCTTACCTACCAGGTCAATGTCATCGGTCTGATCCATCTTTTGGAATCCATTCGTAGATTGGCGCACCCAGCACGCCTGTTGGTCGCCGGCTCGAGCGCCGAATATGCGGAGCCCGTCGATGCCCGCGCGATTAGCGAGGATGACCCGACCGATCCGAACAGTCCTTATGCCTCATCCAAGCTTGCGGCTGATCAGCTCGTTCGGCTGTATCGCCACCGCTACGATTTGGACGTTGTGCGTTTCCGTCCTTTTTTTCTCGCTGGGCCGCGCAAGCAGGGGGATGTCTGCTCTGACTTCGCGCGACGCATTGTAGCTTTGGAGCGTGGCGAAGAGCGAATACTCCGTGTTGGCTCTCTCGATGTCATGCGGGACATCATCGACATCAGGGATGGCGTGAGCGGGATATTGCGCATCGCCGAGGTCGGCAAGTCGGGTGAGGTCTACAACGTTTGCGGGGGCCAGTCGGTGAGTATCGGCGATATACTCGATACTTACAGGAGGCTCGCGGCAGTGCCCGTTCAGGTCAGGCAGGATCCGGCGTTGCTACGGCCTTTGGAGCAAAAGTCGAAGGTCGGTGATCCGAGCAAATTGCGGGCGCTGGGCTGGAAGCCCGAGAAAGAACTGGACGAGACGCTCAAATCAATTCTTGAATATTGGCGTGCCGCTTCAAAAGAGACTTAAGAATACACCGCAACGCCAGCGTTGGCACTTGATACGGGAATTCCAATGATGCAGTTGTTTCTGGATGAGAGCGGCACAGTGCACGAAGACATTTACGGGAGCCTTTTGTGATCATCGCACGCGCACCGTTGCGGATATCGATCGGCGGGGGTGGTTCTGACCTGCCATCCTACTACGAACGCTTCGGCGGTTTCTTCATTTCGGCTGCGATCGACAAATATGTCTTTGTCGGCATCAACAGCACTTTCACAGACGAATACTTCATACGATATTCGTCGCAGGAGCGTTTGACCGACCCGGGCGCGATTCGCCATCCGATCGTCCGCGAGGCGATCAAGCTGCATCGTCTCGCTCCTCTTGAAATCGTGAGCCTTGCTGACATACCGGCCGGCACCGGACTCGGGTCTTCAGGGACCTTCACGGTCAGCCTGTTGCGGGCAATCTATGCCCATAAGCGGGAGCCGGTGACGACGGCGTCGCTGGCCGAAGAGGCCTGCCACATCGAAATGAACCTTCTACAGGAGCCGGTTGGAAAACAAGATCAGTACATTGCAGCTTATGGTGGCATCACCTGCTTCGAAATTGAAAAGGCTGGCCAGGTTCAGGTTTCTCCTCTCGCCATCACCAACAAAGGGCTGCACGATCTAGAAGACCATTTATTGCTCTTTTTCACAGGCTATTCGCGCAGTGCTTCGGCATTGCTCGCTGATCAAAAGAAGCGATCGCAGGCAGATGACGAGGAAATGATAAAAAACCTGCATTTTGTCGTAGAGCTAGGGCACGAGATTCGAAAGGCGCTCATGGCGGGGGACAATCGGACTTTCGGGACGCTGATGCATGAGCATTGGTTACACAAGCGAAAGCGTTCATCAGGAATGTCGAACGAGAGCATTAATCGATGGTACGACGCCGCGAAGGCCAGTGGCGCGCTGGGAGGCAAACTCGTCGGTGCCGGCGGCGGCGGCTTTCTCTTGTTTTATGCCGATGACGTGGCCGGCGTGCGTGAGGCAATGGCGCAAGAAGGTCTCAAGGAGGTGCGTTTCAAGTTCGATTTTGATGGGGCCGTCATTCAAATGCGCGAATAGGCCAACCTCCATGCAATGTGTCATTCTCGCGGGCGGAATGGGTACGCGCATTCGCGAACGCAGCGGCGACATGCCGAAGGCCCTTATACTGGTTCTCGGAAAGCCATTCATATTTTACCAGCTTGCGTGGTTGGCACGTCAGGCCATAACGCGGGTTGTGCTGTCAATAGGATACCGCGGAAGCATGATCCAATCCGCAGTTGGCGATGGCTCTCAGTTCGGTCTGTCCGTCGCCTATGCCGATGAAGGCGACGCCCTCCGAGGTACTGGTGGTGCGCTTCGCTTCATTGCCGACCTTGGGCTGCTGGAACCTGGGTTTTTTGTGCTGTACGGAGATTCTTTTCTTCCCCTCGATCTTGCTCCCATGTGGCAGGTTTCGGAGGAGGGAAGCGTTTGCACGATGGCGGTCCTCCGCAACCGAGGGAGATGGGACAAAAGTAATGTCGTTTTCAAAGACGGCAAAATAGTTCTTTACGATAAGTTCGCCAGTGATCAAAATACCGCTGATATGGAATACATCGATTACGGAATATCGGTGCTCACACGAGAAACTATCCTCGGTGAAATCCATTCAGACGAAGTAGCTGATCTAGCCAAGTTGCTAAACAGTCTCAGCATTCAAGGACGCCTTAAGGGCCACGAAGTGTTTGAGCGATTTTACGAGATTGGATCGCCGCAGGGATTGGACGACTTTGAAGCTTATGTCAGCGCTAAGTGCCTCGGGATTTGGTAGGCAAACAGGGGGTTGTAATGAGCAACACAAATAATGGGACAGACAGGCCGTGGTATTTTTCGGGGGATCTTAAAATATTCGCCATCAAGACTTGCCTAGTGGCAATTGTCACTATTTTTGCCGCACTTTGGATCATCGATAGTGTGGCGAATACTATCAGGGAATCAGTTGTATACACGATGGCCGAATTACGTGAACAAGTGCAGCTCCCAAGAGGAGGCAAGCAGTTCTGGGAAAAAATTGAACAGCAATTGGATCGCGCAGCCGATACGTCGTCCGATCTACCCCCGGAGAAGAAACAAAAACTCATCAATGATGTGCGCGTGATTGTTGCGCGATGGAGGCCCTTTATCGATGCGGTGCAAAGCGAAATGCAGAAGCCACCAAATGCAAAATAGCAAGTTTGTTTGATCCGAGTGCATCTGGGAATCGGATGCTAAAGGATCAGCCGGTGCTTTCGATTACTAGTGGTGCAATTCAAACACTTGAGTCCGCCGGAAATGCTGATATCTCGCTGCAAACTGCTTCATACGGCGGGTACCAAGCGTTAGATTCT
>OCZT010002179.1_pt1 | contig 20301 bp, 11 predicted proteins | sample 1539031 | NCBI WGS metagenome assembly OCZT01 (sample SAMEA3539308, study PRJEB22396) | soil metagenome | biome: tundra; feature: field; material: soil | place: USA | collected 2010-05 | depth 0.15 m | reverse complement strand
AGAAGAACATTTGATCGAGAGTTTAAAGAGATGGTAGTTGAACTCAGCCACAATCGAGAAGATCTTACTGCATTAGCAGGCGAAATGGATATACGTCCTGATCTGATCTACCGATGGAGGCGAGAAGCGACGAAACATCCAGATGCGAGCTTCCCAGGTCAGGGTAATAAGATTCAGACCGAAGATCAAAAAGAGATCGCAAGATTAAAGAAGGAACTTCGGGATGCACAGATAGAGCGTGACATCTTAAAAAAAGCTATAAGCATTTTCTCCAAGAACGATGGCAAATATTCCAATTCATAAGGGCTAATAACTCCATATTTCCCATTGAGAAAATGTGTAAAGTATTAAAGGTAAGCAGGAGTTCATATTACAGCTGGCTCAGATATTACTTATATTAAAACTTCGCAGGGATGGCTTTATTTGACTGTTATAATAGACCTCTATGATAGAAAAGTTATTGGATGGGCATTTAGCAGATCTTTAAAGGCAGTTTATACAACCATTCCAGCATGGAGAATGGCCATCAGGAACCGACCCATTACACAAGTGCTGATCTTTCATTCTGATCGGGGTGTGCAATTTGCTTGTAATGAGTTTAAAAACCTGTTATCCTCATATAGACTTGTAGAAAGAAGCATGAGTCGAAAAGGAGATTGCTGGGATAATGCTGTTGCAGAAAGCTTCTTTAAAACATTGAAAGTTGAACTGATTTATCAAAATAGTTACAAGACTTTTAAAGAAGCAGAATTATCTGTATTCGAGTATATTGAAGCTTGGTACAATGTAAACAGGATACACACTACAATAAAAACATCAATTAAGAATAAAAAAGAAACATTAATAAATCAATTAGTAGCTTAATTAAATGTCCGGAAAACTATTGCAGGTTCAATTCAATTTCAGATTTTTGCTAATAAGATTCATATAATACCATTGTATTGACAGGATTTTTGTATAATTGTATTTAACTTATAACTACAAAATGATCATATATGGAAAAATTTAATCTTGTGACTTTAAATTTATTAACTTGTCCTGGTTATTTATAGAAACGGCATATATCACATGCAAAATTCTCTGGAATGCAAGTTCGAACAATAGAAAACGAAGCTTTGTTGGTGCATAATTTATCAAAAGGTAATCTTTTGGCGTTTAATACTTTGTATAATGAATACAGTTGGAAAAGCCAGTGACCTTGACCATATTTCGCCGGAATAAATTGACCTTCCAGGGAAGGAGATAAGTGTTTGTTGGTTACCGATGTACGTTACTTGCAATCTGACCGGCCAGATATGGTCAATACTTCCGGCTTGTTCATTTTTATTTCATATTACACTCAAAGTCCTGCTTTTCCAGAACTATTTCAAAGACTGGTTGCTTCCCCAATAATGAAGAAAATTGATGATGAGACAGGCAACAAGGAAGAAAAAGACAGGATATATAAACAGGATTGGAAACCAAGAGTAAAGACTTTATTCACTTTTGCATCAGTTTGTACAATTAGACGTATATTTGAAAGAGCAATTCTATAACATGAAGGACCAACTTGCTGCTAGAATTAAACTGGGAGATGAACAGGCTTTTGAGCTTTTCTTCCGCAAGTATTATGTCCGGTTGTGCGCTTTTGCCAATAAATTTCTAAATGACCCCGAAGAAGCAAAGGAAATAGTGCAGGATGTGTTTTCCAAAATTTGGGAAAGACGTGACGAAATTGATCCTGAAGATTCCCTGAAGTCGTACGTTTTTAAAATTGCACAGAATCTCAGTATTAACAAGTTGCGAAGAAAAAAAGTAGAGACAGCGTATACTGAATTATATAAGCTCGTCTATATCGAACATCTGGAATTTTCTGCTCATGAGTCCCTTTTGGCCAAAGAGTTGGAGGAAGATATCGCCCAAGCGATTAATAAATTACCTGCCGAATGCAGTAAAATATTTGAATTAAGCAGGGTTGAAGGTCTTAAATACAGAGAAATTGCTGATAGTCTTCATATTTCTGTTAAGACAGTCGAGGCACAGATGTCGAAAGCCCTCAAGTCGCTCAGGCTTGAGTTGTGTGATTACCTTACACTTCTTATTATCGCGTTGATAAGCAGTAATCTATGGATCCTTTAAGGCTTTATAGTTATCAGCGGAATGAATTTATTTTTATGACTATCGGTAATGTTTAATAACGTTTTGATAATTTATAGTTACACAGGCAATTAACAACCTGTCAAATAATTGATCACCAAAATTTCTTCGATTCACTTTGTAACAGAATTCATCCAGATAATTTTGAGTGTATTTCGTAGAGATCATGTGATGTACACCTAGCAATGTACGCTTAGCATTATCCAATTGATATTTACTGTCCCTGGATCCCATGGTTATTCTGAGCTTCTGCATCATATACCAGATTGGCTCATAAAATTTATGACCAATTTGTCTTTGCATCTCCAATGCAGAAAAGGTTTTTTTCGTACCTGTTAACAGATGAATCGCTATAAACCAATGTCTAAACGGAAGGTTACTTGCTTGCATTACTGTTCCACTTCTTAGTGTTGTCCTTGTTTTACATTTCTTACATTGGTACTGCTCTAAGGTCTGCAACCAATAATGATCTTTGCTCCCACATTTTCTACAAATGACTCCTTGTGCATCTCTAAATTCCTTAAATTTGATCCTGCATGAGGATTCATCAGGAAATGATTCAATAAAATTTGATTAGATTCATGGCAAATATTTTCTTATAATATAATCAATTATTTATCATTCCCGATACTCATATTTATTTTTTAAAAATAATTAAATAAATCAAATTACCTGTAAGGGTAAAACAGAAGAAACTTGTATTATCCTATGTAATTTCTTTTATAGAGAGGTTAAGTTAGGATTTTGGTTAGTTATTTTTGAGATTTTGTTAGTTAGTTTTTTGTGAAGCGCTAAATCAGATTTAGCGCTTCACTTTTTTATAAAAACATAAAAACAAATTCCTGTTTGAAAAAAATTCTGATTCTCAAATAAGGGTAAAAAGATCTTATCTTGTATTAGCTTAAGTTTAAAATAATGAAGGAAGAAGAAAAAGTGGAATATCATAATCTGATAATTAAGTTTTTTGAAGGAGAAATCTCAGATAGTGAGATGATCCTTTTAAAATCATTGCTTAACCGGAATCCTGAAAACCGTCGCATCTTTAACGAGGAAAACGAGTTATGGCAGGAAGTAAGTGAACAGGCAAAACTTAAACATTATAATACCAACACAGGGTGGATGAATATTTCCTCAAGACTTGGGCTTGGGAAAACTAATGGCAGGTCCATTACAATATTAAGCAAAAATAATTTCCGGATATTAATCGCTGCAGCAACAATAGCTTGTCTGATAGCCATTGGGGCGCTTGGTTCTCGAATGGCAGAGAAAACAACTTTTCAGAAAACTGAGACTGCTTCGACTACAGTTACTACAAATGAAGGCGAAAAAGCACACATTTTTCTTGCTGATTCCACTGAAATAACTCTGAATTCTGGAAGCACATTACAATATAATGGACAATATAATATAAAGGATCGTAAAGTAAAATTTAAAGGAGAAGCCTTCTTTAATGTCAGGACTAATCATGAAAAACCCTTTGTAGTACAACTCGACCAAATGCGCGTTTCTGCAACAGGTACCCGGTTTAATATTTTTTCTTTTGACAAAGAGGACCGCGTGGAGACAACTCTGGAAGAAGGTGTAATAACGGTTTCAATTCAAGGATCGGAGCCTATAAAAGTGAAATCCGGTCAGCAGGTTGTTTATTTTGTGAAATCTAAAAATGTTCTGGTCAGGGATGTGGTTACTGATACCTATACATCATGGAAGGAGAATAAACTGCGGTTTAATGACACACCTTTTGAGGAAGTTTTGAGAAGAATCGGCAGAAAGTACAATGTCCGTTTTGAAATATCGAACCGAGATCTTTTGGATTTGAAATATACTGCAACATTTATTGATGAATCTATTGAAGATGTTATGCAAATGTTAAAAACTGTAAGTCCGATAACTTATAAAATTTATTACCTCACTTCAATTAATGATAAGAAATACCTTAAACCAAAGATTGTTGTGGGGAAAAGAAAACCTCTATAATTATTAACCCTTAACCTGAAAATCTGATGCCTATGAAATATTTTTTTAACAATTTCTTTTAAAAAGAAGCAGGAAAATCCGGCCAGACCTTCCTGCCTTGATTTTAATGCATTAATACCAAAAATAAACCTGTATTAATGCGATTTAGTTATAAACCGTCTAAATCATTCAAACTTATGAAAAAATTCGACATTCTACAACGAATAGCTTTATTTAAAGTATGTTCGAAAAAAACCTTTAGAATTATGAAACTTTCAATCTTTCTGCTTTTTGTGACAATTTTCAATGTATTCGGGAGTATAACATACTCCCAGAATGCACGACTGAATCTTGACATAAAGGAGGCTACAATACAAACTGTGCTTAAGGCCATTGAAGGCCAGAGCGAATTCTTTTTTCTCTACAGCTCCAAGATGATAGATGTAAATAAAAAGGTGGATATCAATGTTGCTGACAGAAATATAACTGATGTTCTTGATGAACTTTTAACAGGCACGTATATAAAATATGCTGTCAGGGGAAAACAAATCCTTTTATTTAGTAAAGAAGCGGATATGTCTATGATCTTGCAACAGAACGGGATAACCGGTAGAGTTACAGATGAAAAAGGTAATCCATTACCAGGGGTAACCGTTCTTGTGAAAGGAACTACTCTCGGTGCTCTTACTGATGCATCAGGTAAATACACCATAAACAATGCACCTCAGAATACCACACTGATCTTCTCTTTTATCGGTATGACAACTCAGGAAATTCCTTCAGACGGTAGAAAGCAGCTTGATGTTGAATTGAAAGAGGAGGCAATCGGACTGGATGAAGTTGTTGTTATAGGGTACGGTACGGTAAAAAAATCGGATTTGACCGGTGCTATTGGAACACTAGATTCAAAAGCTATTAATACACTTGTTGATACTAAAGTTATCAATGCAATACAAGGGAAAGTAGCAGGTGTAACGATTGAAGCTATGGGTGGTGATCCCGGAGCTGATATGAGAATTCAGATAAGAGGTGCAGGATCTTTATCTAATAATGCGCCACTTATTTTGATTGACGGTATCCCAGGTTCAATGTCTATGTTGAATCCAAGTAATATAAAATCGATACAGATACTTAAAGACGCCTCCGCTTCAGCAATTTACGGGTCCAGGGCAGCAAACGGAGTTATACTTATTGAAACCAAAACCGGAAGTAAAGGGGCGATAAAGCTTTCTGCAGACATAGATTACGGAATTCAACAATTAGGTAAGAAGATTCCTTTACTTAATGCAGAACAATGGAGGAAGGTTGACACAGATGCAAGGACAGCGGCGGGCTTAGCGCCTTCGGATTTCTTAACAGAGTTGGCTGGTAGCCCCTTACCGATTAAAGGAACTGATTGGCAGGATGCAATGTATGTTAATGCTCCGGTAGTAAAATATAATATATCTGCCAGCGGTGGCTCTGAAAATATCAATTATAATGTTGCACTAGGCTATCTTGACCAGGATGGTATCATACAGACTACCAATTACTCTCAACTTAATTTACAAATTAAAACTGATTATACTAAAGGAAAATTTAAATTTGGAGAAAGTCTCTTAGTAACCAAAGAATTCAGAAAAAATACACCTGATGATGGCGCTGGACGAGGAAATGTGGTTGAATCTGCTGTCATGGCTAATCCGAACGTTAAAATTTATGATTCTGAATATACAGATGCACAAAAAGCAATAGCAACTACCCCGGTTGGAAGTGGCGGCAATGTGATTGGTATTTTAAATTTAGACAAAGATCAAGCCAGTTGGTACACAATATTTCTCAGTACTTATGGGCAATATGAAATTCTTCCCGGGTTAAAATATAAGCTAAGCATAGGATCAAATAATACCTTTACTAATAATATTTATGCCCGACCTATTTATTCTTTACAGGATGTATATGCCATGGGAACACAAATGAGGGCTCAAGATGGGGAAATTACAGAATCCAATTCCCAAAGCACGTATTGGTTAATTGAAAATACATTGAATTATCAAAAAGAATTCGGACGTCATTCCTTAAATTTATTAGCTGGACAAAGTGCAGAAGAAAATAATTATAGGAATGCGGGAGGAACGGTATACAATCTGCCAAATGGGGTTCAAGTATTAGGTGCTGGGGGCAGAGATCCTAGCGTCTTTGGAAGTGCATCTGAAAGTACAATTGATTCATACTTTGGACGTGCAATTTATTCGTATGACTCAAGGTATATTCTTACAGCAACTATCCGACGAGATGGTTCTTCCAAATTCAGCACTAATAATAAATATGGAATTTTCCCATCATATGCAGTAGCATGGAATGCATCAAATGAAGCTTTTTTGAAAGGCAATACCACTATCTCTTTGCTTAAGTTTAGAGCAAGCTATGGAATATTAGGTAACGCGGAAATAGGAGATTATGGATATTTGGGATTAATTCAGCCAGCATTTGCTATGACCATTGGATCCACTTCTAGTTTGTGGACAGGAGCTATTCAGACTAATTATCCTGCTACCAATATTAAATGGGAATCAACAGCAACAAGCAATTTTGGTGTGGACCTTGGTATGTGGAAAGAGAAATTAGATTTTACTTTTGATTATTTCGAGAAAGCTACTACCAACTTGCTCCTAAACATCCCTATCCCAATATCTGTAGGTGCAGGATCAGACCCCTATGGGAATGCTGGTAAGATCACGAATAAAGGTTTTGAGACATTACTGACCTACAATGGCAAAGTTAGGGACTTTAATTTTTCGATAACAGGAACATTCTCCCACATTGTCAATAATGTTGATTACTTAAGTACTGTTTCACAACAATTATCAGGAGCTGTAGCTTCCCTTCATGGCGGAGCACCTGTGACTTATACTAAACCAGGCTATCCAATTTATTCTTTCTTTTTAATACAGTGTGACGGATTATTCAGAACTCCGGAAGAAGTTGCTGCTTACAATAAAGATGGGGTATTAATTCAGAAAAATGCACAACCTGGTGATATTCGTTTTAAAGATGCAAATGGTGATGGCATCATAGATGGAAATGACAGGGTTTATTGTGGCAGTCCCTTCCCAAAATTTGAGTATGGATTTAAAATTGATGCAAACTGGAAAATGTTTGATTTAAGCTTGTTATTCCAGGGAACTCAAGGAAACAAAATATACAATGCTTTTAGAACTTATGACGAATCCGTCCGGGCAGAGAATAATTTTACCACAAAAGTACTGGATTCTTTTACATATAATCCAAATGGTAATTTCCCAAGATTAGACGTAACTGACCCTAATGGAAATGGGATAGATAACTCCGACCAGTATCTTGAAGATGGCTCATATTTTAGGCTAAAGACCCTTACATTAGGTTTTAATTTCCCTGCAAAATGGGTAAATAAATTATCTATACAAGGTGTAAGGTTTTATGTAGGTGCTCAAAACATCTTTACACTTACCAAATATCAAGGTTATAATCCCGATATTGGTGGAGGTGGATGGCAGGGATCTAGTATAGCAACTAGAGGAGTTGATTATTCCGATTATCCTTTAGCCAGATCTTATCATGTTGGTCTTCAGTTTAATTTTTAAATAAATATAGCTATGAATACAAAAATTAAAAATACATGGATTCTGGTTTCAATCTCAGTCTTGTTAATCATAACTGGATGCAAGAAGGAATTTTTAACTTTAGATAATCCAAATCAAACAACAACCGTGAAGTTCTGGCAATCCGAAACTGATCTTTTACAAGGAATTGCTGCGACATATAAAATGCTTAGTGAGGAAGCTGATGGAAGTTATTATATGAGGACGAACCCACAACTTGTTGAAGGGAAAACAGAAAATTTTACTATTAGTACTGACGTTACTGGTAGGTATGAGATAGGCAGTTATGTAAATACTATGTCCAATAATAATTCCTTGCAAGTTTTTGGAGCTCAATATCGCGGAATTTATAGAGCTAACCAGGTAATTCATTATGCACCACAAATAAAGGGTATTACTGATGAGGTAAGGAATACGATTGTGGGAGAAGCGAAATTTTTACGAGGATTATACTACTTCCATCTGGTAAATGAGTTTGGATCAGTACCAATAACAACAGACCTTGCTAAAACTGATGCAGACTATTTCAAGTCTAAAGCTACTATTCCAGAACTTTGGCAACAGATTATTTCAGATTGGAATGATGCTGAGGCTGTTCTGCCAGTTAGCTGGCCCTCAGAATGGACTGGCAGGGCAACTAAAGGTGCAGTTATAGCTTTTAAGGGCAGAGCTTATCTTTACCAAAATGATTGGAATAATGCTATTACCGAGTATGAAAAACTTGTAAATAACGAAGCCACATACGGATATGCTCTAATGGAAAATTATGCTCAACTCTGGGATGGTCAACATAGAAACTGCAAAGAGTCAATATTTGAGATACAATACAGCCGAAACCATGCTGATGTTTGGGGAGGAAGCGCGGCTACCAGTACAGTCTACGCTCAGGAAGTTTGCTCCAATGAAGCAGGCGGATGGGAAGAAGTTCTCCCTACAACTACGCTATTAAAAGCTATGACACAAGAATTAACAGTGGATGGTGATTTTGATCCTCGAGCTAAAGCTACGATTGCATGGAATTATCCTGGATGTATACATTATCAGTCAAAGTTCGACTCTGTTTACGCTGTGGAATTAGCTGCTGGGAAGGTTGTTTTACAGAATAGGAAAAACTGTAATTGGTGGAATAAGGATGAGGGCGATTGGAGATCAGACCTTAACGAAATTCCAATGCGTTATGCTGACGTTCTTCTTTCGCTGGCAGAAGCATATACCATGACAGGGCAGGTTGGCAAGGCAGTTCCTTTGGTTCATAGGATCAGGGCCAGAGCTAATCTTGTTGATAAACAAGCAATAATGAATGGATGGTCTCAGCCTGAGATGATGACCGAAATTATGCATCAGCGTAATGTTGAACTTACACGTGAATTTGTTCATTTTTTTGACTTAAGGCGTTGGGGGACTCTCGAGCAAGTCATAAAAGACTCTAAGGAATTAGGATGGCAAAATTATAGTTCAAAATATGAATATTATCCTATTCCTGAATTAGAGCTCAAAGCTAACCCGGCGATATCACAAAATCCAGCATGGCAGTAATGGCACTTTATTAACTTTAACCCAAGTTGCATTTTTCATAAGCTACAACTATTGCAACTTGGGTTATTTAAATCTTTAATAAAAGGTCTTTCATAAATTGGGTTAGCCAATAGTTAAAAAAATTGTTACTCTAAAGAAAATGTATAATCCAAATAGGGATTTTTTCAACGAAGTTAATGGAAAGACTATAGGATAAGACGAATAAGTCTTTTGAAAATGGGGCAATTTAATATACAGAAAAATCCATACTACCCAATAGAATAAGTACGAGTGGCTTTATTATATTTTAAAAAGTCAAGCATCAGGTATACTGTTTTGGATGCAAAATAATAACTAATGATCTCCAAATGAAGTATTTACAAATATTTTTATCGTCAATTAGTCGATATTATGAAAAACAATTTTGTAACAATAGTATTGATCATTTTTCCCTTATTTCCACTATGTAGAAGGAGCTTTACGAAATCCTCAGATCGTTGGTAGTCATTGGTTTCAGTATGGTGACGAGGCCTTTACCGGTAGGGATGATGGCGAAAATTATCAGATCGGTTTTATAGATATCTGCGATAATCCATATTCCGAAATGGTTGGTGTAGCCAGAAAAATAGGATACAATATGTATGTAATAAGGTATAGGGAATAAATCATTTATATAAATAGTTGTATTCCAACCTATTAAAAATTGTTTTTGAAAAAAGAATATTTTGAAAAAAACATTGCCATCGTTAAATGTATACGAATTTAAAATAATCTACTTCCAAAAGGAATCAAATAGTATAGTAAAACAGATTGCTAAACAACGAGCCAGATAAAATATTTTATGACTGTCGGCAATCATGAATAAAACTTCTAGTTTTTATTATTTATACCCCCTTCCCAACCTTCCCCAAGGGGGAAGGAGCTGAAAGTAAGGCTTTTCCCCCTTGGAGGAAACGGGAAAGGGGGTTATATAGAATATAATGAAAGTAATTGATTATTAACATTATAAAATTAACAAAAATTTAATTTTAACTTTTTATTATTGATAACCGATAGTCATTAAATATTTTAATATAAAACAGAAAGAGAAAAGGGATGAAACACTTTGCAAATTTCTTAATAAATGTTATAACTATAGGAGCTATGTCAACATTTACTGCCTGTAATCAAAGGGTCGACTCCCAAAAAATATCAGAGATTCCTTTACCTAATATTAAGGGGGATTTTATGCTTATTCCTGAATTAAGTGATGAGTTTGAGGGGGCCAATTTCAATACATTAAAGTGGTTCCGCAATAATCCGACATGGTTAGGAAGGCAACCTGCATTTTTTTCCGAAAAGAATGTATCACAAAATGATGGAAAACTAAATCTTATAATGCGAAAAGAAGAATCATCGGAAATGCTCAAAGAGAAAGGTTATCATACATACTCAAGTGCAGCAGTTCGCAGCAGAAATACAGTAAAATATGGGTACTTTGAAATCAAGGCAAGAGCAATGAATTCCCGAGGATCTAGTGCGTTTTGGTTTTATGATCAGGCGCCAAGTCTTTGGACAGAAATTGACGTTTTTGAAATCTGTGGAAAAGGCGAACGAGAAAATCAATATAACATGAATGTTCACGTCTTTCGCACTCCCCTAAAAGAGGAACATTGGAGTAAAGGGGGCGAATGGAGAGCGCCATATCATTTTGCTGATGATTTCCATGTTTTCGGGTTGGAATGGACACCCTATGTAATCCGTTGGTATGTGGATGGTGAAACAGTAAGAACTGTTGAAAACACCCATTGGCATCAACCTCTGACACTGAACTTCGATAGTGAAACCATGCCGGATTGGTTTGACTTACCCGATGATAGAGATTTACCTTCCACCTTCAGCATTGAATATGTGCGTTCTTGGAAATTTAAGACAGCCGAATGGATGGGTGAGGGACTTTGGGGAAAGTAAGATAAATTAAATATTAAGGTCGATCCTAAGACCTGAAATTAAGATGCATTGATTAAATTAAACTATTGTAAATAACTTTTTTTAATTTGACACATATGAAAAAATATTTTGTTGTTATTTTCTTTTTGGCATTCTGTGTCGTCAGTAATGCACAGCAAAAAAAGGTAGTCATCAAAGAGGAACTTAAAGTTATTCCTACCTATGAAATAGAATCTCCAGATGCCAACCCGCGATTCTACGATGGTCGAAATACACAGGGAGCAGAGGGAAAGGTATATCCCTACCCTATGTATGACCGACTCGGCAACAAGAAGATTGACAAAACCTACAGATTGGTTACCCTTGAGAATGAGTATTTGGAGATCACTGTTCTCCCTGAACTGGGTGGGCGCATTTACTCAGCTGTTGACAAAGTGAACAAATATAACTTTTTTTATAAGCAAAGGGTTATTAAACCGGCTCTCATCGGTACCATCGGTGCATGGGTTTCCGGTGGCGTTGAATTTAACTTTCCCCAGCACCACAAGGCAAACACTATGCTTCCTGCTAATTATTTCTTAAGTGAAAACGCTGACGGAAGTGCAACTCTATGGATTAATGAGTTAGACAGAGGTCAACGATTAAATCTGACAATGAGCATGACCCTTTATCCCGGAAAGTCATATCTTGAGGTTAAAGTTAATCCATCCAACCCTACTTCATTTGAACAAACTTTTCTTTTTTGGGCAAATCCGGCAGTGCATGCAGATTCTACTTACCAGGTTATTTTCCCTCCAAATGTTCAGTATGTGACTTATCATGCAAAAAGAGAGTTCACTGAATGGCCGATTTCACAAAGCCCTTACAATAATGATTTGGATTTGAAGGGATCTGATATCAGCTGGTGGAAAAATATTAAAAGTCCGGAATCTTTCTTTTCCTGGAACTATGAAGCAGATTATTTTGGTGGATATAACCATGGTAAAGATGCAGGCGTAGCTTATGTTACAGATCATCGTCTCGCGCCAGGCATGAAGTATTTTACTTGGGGAAACGGAACTGAAGCATTTGCATGGGACAAAGTATTAACTGATAATGACGGTCCTTATATTGAATTGATGGCAGGAGTATTTTCCGACAACCAGCCCGATTACAGTTTTCTCAAACCAAATGAATCCAAATTTGCCACCCAATATTGGTACCCTATCCATAATCTGCAAGGAATGGAATATGCCAATATTGAGGGAGCACTTAATATTTTTACTGAAGGCAACTCCCTATCTGTAAACATGATCACTACCTCCAAACAAACCAATGCCAAATTTAAAATAATGAATGGACAACAATTGTTATCCGAAAAAGTAATCAATATTGCACCGGATTCCACCTATTCATTTAAAACTACTCTTTCTTCAAAAATCGACAAGACGAATCTTACAGTTAGTTTAACAGATAAAACAGGTTTGGAACTGTTAAACTACAAACCTCAGAACTACCCGAAAATATCAATGCCAAAAAGTGTGAAGCCTCCTTTAAAACCTCAAGATATAGCAACTGTTGAAGAACTCTATTTTGAAGGATCAAGACTTGACCAGTTTCACAACTCACAAATTGATTCCAAAATCTATTATGAAGAAGCACTCAAACGTGATTCCCTTAATTCATTGGTAAACACTAATGTTGGCATTCAATATTGCAAAAAATTTATGTGGTCAAAAGCTGAAGAATCCCTGACAAAAGCTGTTGCTAGGATTTCCAGTAGTTACATCCATCCTAAAAATGCTGAAGCCTATTATTATTTAGCCTTCGCACAGGAACAACAAAATAAAAACAAAAAGGCTTATGACAACTATTATAAAGCTGCTTGGGATGAAGCCATGGAATCGTCTGCGTTTTTTCAGCTTGCCAACATGGATTGTAAAAATGGTAATTATCTGATCGCGAAGGATCATATCAATCGCTCGCTCGATTTTAATCGTAAAAACCTGCAAGGCATTGCTCTTCTTGCTTACATTGAAAACCAGCTCAAAAATCATCAAAGTGCCATATTAGTGCTGGAACAGGCTGTTTCAGACAATCCAATAAACCAGCTCCTCCTGAACCAGCTTGTCATAACATACCAGCTTACAGGAAACCAGGCTAAAAAAGAGCAAACCCTTCAGCGTCTCAATAATATAATGGGTAATAACTCTGAATCTTATCTTGAAATCGCTACTTTTTATTTTAATTGTGGGGCTTACAAAGATTTAATTGATCTGCTCTCACGAATTGATATCTCTATAAATCCCAAAGGTTCCACTTATCCTATTATTTACTACTATCTTGGATATTGTTATGATCAAACAGGTCAAAAAGAGATGTCGTTAAAGTACTATTCGTTAGCAGGCATTCAATCCCCTGAATTTTGTTTCCCTTACCGCCTCGAGACTTTAACTGTTTTGAAGGAAGCCTTAACTAAAAATCCTAATGATGGTAACTGTGCTTACTACCTTGGTAACTTACTCTACGACCAGCAGCCGGGCGAAGCCATGAAATATTGGAATATTGCTGAAAGTAAACCAAACCCGACTTATCATGTTTTCAGGAACCTGGCTTTTGGATACAGTCAAATGAATAAAGATTATGCAACTGCAATTCCCCTGATGGGAAAGGCAATAGATTTAAACAATAAGGACGCGAGGCTTTTCTATGAGATGGATGTATTGTATGAAAACAACAAAACTGATCTTGCAATCCGGTTGAAAAAATTGGAGGGGAATATGACTACTGTCAAATTTCGAACTGATGCGACTACCCGCCTGGTAATTGCCTATATCCAAAGTGGGCAATATAATAAGGCAACATCACTTTTAAATACTTACAACTTCTCTCGTTGGGAAGGGGGTGAAGAACTCCGAACATATTATGAGGATGTCTATTTACTAATGGGGATCTCAAATTATGACCAGAAAAAATTCAGCAAAGCTCTGGAATACTTTAAAAAAGCAGATGAATACCCCGAAAACATGCAAGTTGGAAGACCTGCTGTTTCGGACCGCTTTGGGCAGATTTATTTCTATATAGGTCTAAGTTATGAGGCTTTAAATAACAAAGCAGAAGCTACAAAATATTATAAAAAGGCAGTTGAATTCGAATTTGACAACACATCCTACCTTTACTACCAGGGGCTTGCTTACCAGAAATTAGGGGAGAAAGATAAAGCAAAGGAAGTATGGGAAAAACTTCAGGCTTACTCTGAATCGAATAATGGAGTAGACTTTTTCGCGAAATTTGATGAAAAAAGTAGAGCCGACATTTTATTGGCCAAGAATTATTACATTCTAGGTTTAAGTGAATTAACCAAACAAAACAAAACAGCAGCAATCGCTGATTTTAATAAAGCTTTGGAATATGATCCAAATTATTACTGGGCAAAATCAGGATTAAACCATCTGATTAAATTATAATCTTTGTAATAAGTATTTATGTTACAGTCATTTAAGAAAATTATGAAAGCGATTATCTTACTTTATTTATTACTGTCTTGTTCTTCTCAAAATAAGGAAAAAACATGGAATCTTGTATGGTCTGATGAATTTAATTATAATGGTCTTCCTGATGAGAAAAAGTGGATTTTTGAAGAAGGCTTTGTCAGGAACAGTGAACCCCAGTATTACACCAAAGAACGTCTCCAAAACTGTCGGGTTGCTGATGGTAACTTGATAATAACTGCCTACAAAGAAGATTATAAAGGGGCCAAATATACTTCAGCAAGTATAAACACGAAGGGTATTTATGGATTCACACAAGGCAGGGTTGAAGTCAGAGCAAAGCTTCCCAGTGGCAGAGGTGTATGGCCTGCAATATGGACTGTTGGTACAAATAGCGATCAGGTTGGCTGGCCATCTTGCGGGGAAATAGATATAATGGAATATTGGGGTCACGACCCAAATGACATTCATGCTAATGTTCATACCCGTGATTATAACTGGACAAAAGGAAATGGTCGTGGTGGTAATATCATTTACGATAAGCCGTGGGAGGATTTCCATATTTATGCTGTCGAATGGTACCCCGATCGGCTTGATTTCTATTTTGATGACACAATGTATTATTCTTGTAAGAAGAAAGGAGAAGGTATCGGTGAATGGCCTTTCGTTGCGCCTCAATATTTGCTGATTAACCTTGCACTTATTAGCGGAGAACCCGGCATTGACGATTCTATTTTCCCAATGGAGTACCTTGTTGACTATGTTAGGATTTATAATTTGAAGTAAAAAATTACATATGGGGAAAAAAGCAGTAACAAAAGTTACTTTGTTTATAGGATTTTGTTTTCTTCTTTCACCACTCATATCATCAGTAGTTGAGGGCAGCCCCAAAGAAATACCTTTCTCATATACTGTCTGTAATTTTAATACCAATGAAGGGTGGACGCTCACCAGTAAAGGAGAAAAGGGGAAGTCTTCTTTAAAAGGTAAGACATGGTCGCTGGATTTCACAAACGGGGCAAAATCAATCTCGATATCTCCAACTCCAGTTTCAATGCTTGGAACAGTTGAGACAATTCATCTTAAAGTAAGAGGGGCCACGAAAGATCACCCTGTGCATATTTATATCCAGACTCATTTTATGACATTCCACAAGGAAGTTGGTATATTATCCGGGTCAGGTGAACAGGAGCTGATATTTGCTACCCCTCCGGGGAATGGCTGGTTATGGCAGGATGGTGAAAATGATGGTAAAATTCATGGTCCTTTTCGTCTTATTGAAATAAAAGTTGATGGGAACAATATCAAAGATGAATTTCAGCTTGAGTTAATTAGCATAAGTATTGATGGAAAAGTAGATGAAAACAAACTTTGTGTTCTTACTTCAGAATGTGTTGCCACTGATAAACCAATAACTTTCAGGACAAAAGTCAGATCAATCAGTGATAAACCATTAAAAGGGATATTAACATGGAGTATATACAACTGGGACAAAAGAGAACTTGAAAAAGGGCACAAATCAGTTTCAATCGTGCCTGAAGCCAAAGAAAATATTTTCGAAATAAAAACCAATCAAAACAAACCAGCTCTAAAATTTATTGAAGCAGTTTTTCATCTTGAAATTTCTGGTCAGGAGATTCCGGGCTCCGATGCATGCTGGCTGAAAACTAATGAAGTTCAAACAGATACAAGCTTGAATTCGCAAACCTCTTTTGGGATGGGAGTTTATCTTGATCGATATCATGGGATCGAATTGGCAAAAATGGCACAAAAAGCAAAGGAAATCGGAGTAAAATGGGCACGAGAAGATTTTAGCTGGGCTTATTTGGAACCTGAAAAAGGGAAATATAATTGGGCTTTTGAGGATTCAATCGTTGAGATTGCCAGGCAAAATGGAATTTCAGTTTATGGAATTGTTGCATACTGGTCTCCATGGACAAAAGAATATTCAAAAGCGGGAATAGATGATTTTATAACCTTCTTGAAAGAATTGGTTAAACGTTATAAAAATGACGTACATCAGTGGGAAATATGGAATGAACCAAATATCTTTTTTTGGCAGGGGCCAAAGGAGATGTATGCTGAACTTCTGATGAAAAGCTACATGGCTATAAAAGACATAGATTCAACAGCTCAGGTGCTAGGTATATCAACTGCTGGCATTGATTATGATTTTATTAAAAAGATGCTATTATTACAAGCACCTTTTGATGTTTTAACTATTCATCCATATCGCGAAACATTAAATGAAAAGGAATTTATCAGCGAACTGAAAAAAGCTTCTGATTTGGTTGTATTGCCAGGTGGGAAAAATCGTCCGGTTTGGATAACAGAAATGGGATGGACAACCTATACTCCTCACAATTCATGGGTTCAAAGAGGTTTTCAACCAACGTCCCTTCGGGTCCAGGCTCAATTAATAATTCGGTCATATTTGTCATGCATTATATCAGGGGTTGAGCCAAAAGTATTTTGGTATGATCTGCGAAATGACGGAACAGATCCTCATAATTTTGAAGATAACATAGGGATCATGTATAAAGATTTCTCTCCAAAACCTGCTTTTATTGCCTATTCAATAATGACCAGAACCCTGAAAGGAATGAAATACATTAGCAGTCTAAATATGGCCGAAGGGGTTTTTGCCGGGCAATTTGAAGACGAAAAGGACAAAAGCAATAAAGTAATTGCAATTTGGTGTTCTTCAGAGGATAAGCGCGTAGAAATAGAAATAAACTCCAATAAAGCTACACTTATAAATACTATTGGTGAAATAGCGGATTTACCAGTTCTAACTAAAGATATGAAGAAACTTATCTATGTACAATTGAAGCAAGATTCTCCGGTATATATTAAATATTAATTACCTGAAGTAGTTCTTTTCCATGCTTACAATAGTCGTTTTTCAACCTATATTTTTTTGAATATTTTGAACTTCATAAAAACAAATGGAACCACAAAAAAAACATTCAGTCTGCCGTCGCGATTTTATTAAGACCAGTGCAATGGCGGGAACAGCTCTTATTTCTGGCGCTGCTTTTGTCGCCTGTGTAAAATCATCGCCTAAGATTAAGGGATTACAAATAGTTCCAAAAGGAATTCTTGGACAATTGAAAAAAAAGGGTAAAAGTTCATTACTCCCGGATGCTATAACGTACATTGCAGAAAATCCTGGCGATGGGTTAGATTTTTATTTTCCAAAAGGTACACTTGCAGATAAAAAGTTTATCACTGCAGATATGCTTCTTGACGGAGCCAACGCAACAAATTTTCGTATCGAACTTCAAGAGGGAGAAAAGGGGCCAGTGTTTGGATTTCAATTCTCTTGTCTAAGTCAGTGTGGATTGCGTGTCCGGATGCCCCTAAATATGGTAGATATGAATCGCTGGGGAATCGAGCGGGAGGGTGCATTTCTGAAACCGCGTTGCAGTGGTGACCGGGTGAATCTTAAAAATGTTGATCACATGCGTTTTATCGTATATCGCAAAAATCCTGATCCCATAAGATTCAGCATCACGGAAATTGTAGCCACTAAAGATGATGTGCCTTTGATTACTGAACCTATCCTTCCTAAAGGTCCGCTTTTGGATGAATTAGGACAAAGTACTATCCATCAGTGGCCTGATAAAACAAAAACTATTAATGAGATGTCCGCGCGTTTGCAAAAACAACTCAAAGAAGCACCATCTCAAAAATGGCCCGACACATTCACTCGTTGGGGTGGACAGACAAAAAATAAATTAACAAAAGGGTCAGGATTCTTTAAAACCCATCATGATAGTAAACGCTGGTGGCTTGTAGACCCTGATGGATATGCGTTTTGGTCTGCAGGGTTAGATTGTGTTATGGTTGATACAGCAGCTGCTTACACTCAACTCGAAAGTGCCCTGACTTTTCTGCCCAGTAAGGAAGGGGATTATGCGGATATCTTTAATAAATCTGAATGGGCGAATCAGACACTTATTAATTATCTGGCTGCAAATTTCATCCGCACTTTCGGCCCGGAAGGCTGGCGTAAAAAATGGGCAGAAATAGCTTTGTCAGAGTTACGCCGAATGAGGTTAAATACTGTGGGAAATTGGTCTGAATGGAAATTTGCCTCGGAAGTCAGGTTTCCTTATGTCAGACCAATGGAATTCAAACCTGCTCATATAAAGCTTATCTATCGTGATTTTCCTGATGTGTTTCATCCTGAATTTGCACTGGATACTGCTGAGTATGCCCTTACGCTAAAGGAAACGGTAAATGACCCGGCATTAATAGGATACTTTATGATGAACGAGCCCCAGTGGGGATTTTCAAAGGAGCTTCCTTCAGTGGGCATGATGTTCAATACCCCTGATTGTGAAACACGGAAAGCTCTATCTCAATTCTTGAAGGATCAATATAAGACAGATCAGGCTCTTTCAAATTCATGGGGATTGCAAACCACTTTCGATGCCATTTCTTCGGGAATCTGGGAGTCATCCTTTTCTGAGGCAGCACTTCGTGATATGGAATCATTCAGCAGCGTAATGGCAGATAAATATTTTACAACTTTATCAGAGGCCTGCCGGAAAGTTGATCCTAACCATTTGAACCTTGGAATTAGATATGCCGGTGTCCCTCCGGAGTGGGTCGCCAAAGGGATGAAGGCATTTGATGTATTCAGCATAAATAGTTATACAGATAAGGTCCCTAAGGATATCACGGAGAAAATAAATAAAATGCTTGGACTGCCTACTATTATAGGCGAATGGCATTTTGGTGCACTTGATGTAGGGCTTCCCTTTTCAGGTATAGGTCATTTGAAAAATCAGAGCGATAGGGCTAAAGCCTACAGGATATATTTTGAAGATGCTGCCGCCAATCCAAATTGTGTTGGTGTTCATTGGTTTACTTTATACGATGAATCTGCTTTGGGCAGAGAGGATGGTGAGGCTTACAATATCGGGTTTTTAGATGTTTGTAACCGGCCATATTCGGAGTTGAGCCAGGCTAGCATCCAGAGTCATGAACGGATGTATGACCTTACAAATGGGAAAGATAAACCATTTGATGAAGTAATTGAATACCTGCCGAAATTATATTAGGGTAGTAAATAGCGAGTTGCTTTTAGTATTCCAGGTTCTATAAAATATCAGTGGGATGGAAAAGTTTTCCTGATCTGGGTTAATGAGGTTTGATTTCCTTGAAGGGAATTTGATGCTCTGACTTAAGGCTTGAAGAAGACGATATATTGTATGTGATTATTTTAATTATTAATTCCCGGGAAACATGAAAAAACAATTTAAAAACATGAATTTAAACCTGATGAAGATTCTTAATGTCTTGGATCTTTTCTCTTTTAGAATGTCTGTTTTGATCGTTTTAATACTTATTGAAGGAGATTTGCTGGAGATAAAAGCTCAACGGTTATCACGAGATCTTAATGTCGATCTTCTGGTTAATCAGGTTGGTTATGTTCCTCAGGCCGGAAAAACCTTTGTTACAAAAGGAACAAGAAATGGGAATTTTGAGGTAATAAATTTAGAGACTCAAAAGGTTGTTTATTCTGGAGTTCTTAAGCCAAATCCAGGTGATTTTGGCGAATATTCGGTTGGGAATTTCAGCGCACTTACCCAGGAAGGGCATTATTATATAAAATCTGATACATTGCGTTCCTACCCATTTCAAATTTCTAAAACAATCTATCA
>OCZT010002178.1_pt1 | contig 20308 bp, 18 predicted proteins | sample 1539031 | NCBI WGS metagenome assembly OCZT01 (sample SAMEA3539308, study PRJEB22396) | soil metagenome | biome: tundra; feature: field; material: soil | place: USA | collected 2010-05 | depth 0.15 m | reverse complement strand
CACGGCGAGAGATATGTCTTCTCCCCGGCGAGCCACTCCCGGTGGCTCGCCAACCGGATCCCGGGCGCGAGCGTCCTCGTGCAGGCGGGCGCCGCCCACTTCGGCGCCCTGGACGTGCTGCCGGACATCCTGGGCTGGCTGGCAGCCGGCACTCCGCGCGCCTGACCGGGGCATGCGGAATACCCGGCCAGCATTTCCGGCTCGGTCGGTCAGGTCGGCTGCGGCTCCAGGTCCCGGCTGACCCGCTGCCAGTCCTGCAGCCGTCCCGCATGCGGGTGACCCGGGCCTAGGACACGGCTGAGGTCATCCAGGAGCAGTCCTCTGAGCCGCTCAGCTTCCTCATTCCGCCCCGCCTCGTGCAGGGTGACCGCGAGATCGACCTGGCAGGCCAGCGAGTCAGGGTGGGACGGACCGAGCGTTCGCTGCAGCCGCGAAAGCGCCTCGCGGTGCAGTGCCTCGGACTCCGCGAGGTCACCCGAGGCGCCTAGGCAGCTGGCCAGGTTGACCGCACAGGAGAGCGTGAAGGGATGGTCATCGCCGAGCCTTCGCCGCATCCGGCGCCAGGTATGTTCTGCCAGTTGGCGTGCTTCTGCCAGCTGACCGGTGCCGCGCAGGTAATTTGCCTGGTTGTTGGCGGCGACGAGCGTGTTGGGGTGATTCTCGCCAAGGTCGGCCTGATAGGCCGCCCTGACTTTGGTCACGATTTCCAGCGCCTTGGCCTTATCCCCAAGCCCCGAGTAATCACTGGCGAGATTGAGTGCGCAGGACAGCGCGTCGGGAGAATCGCTGCCATAGCGGCGTTTATAACGCTCGTAGGTCTCCTGCGTCAGGCTCATCGCCCCGTCCTTATCTCCGGCCTTGCGCAGCGAAACGGCCAGGCTCTTGGCGGTGCGCAGGGTATCCAGCAGGTCGTCGCCCAGCACCCGGCCGTACTTCTCGTACGTATCGCGTAGCAGGTCGACAGAATCCTGGAAGTCGCCCGCCTCGCGCATGTCGTGGGCCAGGTTGGCGGCCGAGAAGAGGGTGTAGGGGTGGTCACGGCTCAGCACCTCCTCGCGCCGCGCCAGCGTCTCCTCGTCGATGCGCCGCGCAGTGAAGCAGTCGCCTACCAGCCGGTAGCAGACCGCCAGGTTGTTGGCGGCCGCCAGGGTGCGCGGGTGATCCTCCCCGAACTGTTCCTTGAAGCGCTCGTAGGTATCCTTGTCGGAGCTGAGAGCCTCCTGGAACTCACCGAGCGCGCGCAGGTCAGCGGCTAGGCCTCCGGCGGTCACGAGGATGTGCGGGTGGTCGGGCGCCAGGTTCGCCCGCTGCCGTTCAAGCACATCTGTGTCGAGATCACGGGCCTCGCTGAACTGCCCCTGTGATCTGAGCACATTGGCAATCTGGGAGCGCAGGTGCAGCGTCTGCGGATGATTCGGGCCGGGCTGCTGGGTCCACAGGTTCTCCAGCCGGCGGCCAAGGCGGAGGCCCGACTCGAACTCGCCATGCTTCCACAAGTACCGCACCCAGTCGATGAGCAACTGGCGAGTCGGCTGCTCACTGCACTCCTCAGCACGGGATGGCACCAGGTGCGGCCAGATCATGTTGTAGCGGTTCCAGTTCTCCGGGTCGTCGGTGCCACCCCGGCGCGGCCGGGCGCCGACTAGGATCTGGTGCACCTCATGGCAGGCATTGATCCGGTCTTCCTCGGTCATCTGGGATTGGATGACGGCCTGAACGAGGCGGTGTATCTGGACTGAGTTACTGCCCTGATCGACTTTCACCAGCGCGAACCGGCTGGCGTCCCTGATCACCCGGCCAAGGATGAGCTTGTCGCTCAGCGCCTCGTCGAAAGGCTGCAGGAACCTGATCATCTCGTCGCTGTAGAGCAGGGTCATGGAGATCGGCCCTGGGGAGAAGAACGCGCAGAGCTGCAGCATCCGCACGGCCGCCGGTGACCGCTCCTGCAGCCGGTCGAAGGACAGGTTCCAGGTCGCCACCGCGGGCACCGGGAAATCCGACGGCTGCTCCAGCGCCATGATGAGGGTGGCCTGCGTTTCCAGCTGCTGGACATAGGTGGCGGCGGGCATGCCGGTCTGCTCTAGCCATGCGCCGGCCTGTTCGATGGCCAGCGGCAGGTCTCCCAGGGCAGCTGCCACCTTCATCGCTTCAGCCGGATCCAGTTCGGGAACGTGGCGCACCAGATGTGCAATGCTCTCCCGCCGGGTGAAGACGTCCACTTCAAGCGGCTGAGCGGCGTTCGTCCACGCCTGGTTCCGTGAGGTGATCACGACATGGCCAGACCCGGTGGGCAGGTGAGCGGCTAGCTCCTTGGGATCGTCGGCGTTGTCAAAGATGAGCAGCCAGCGCCCGGCAGTCTCCAGGCGCAGTTCCTCCAGTGCTGCCGCAGCCGCCTCTACGACATTGTCGCTGACGTGCAACCCCAGCCGGCCAGCAAGCTCCGCCAGTGCCTGGCTGATCTGGTCGGCGCGTTCTGCGGGTACCCACCAGACGATGTCGTAGTCGGCCTTGAACCGGTGCGCATACTCCAGCGCGACCTGCGTCTTGCCGACACCGCCAAGGCCGTAGAGCGCCTGGGCGACGACGACCGCTACGCCGCCGCCGGCGAGTTTGTCCCGCAGGCTTTCCAGGACTGCGCCGCGCCCGGTGAAGTCGGCGTTCCTGGTCGGCACATTCCAGACCGGCGGAACCCGGCCGGGAAAGCGGGGCTCATCGGGATAGAGTTCCGGACGCCGGGGCAGCACCGCCGGGCGGTCGAATGCCCGCAGCAGCGCCGCGGCTGCCTGGTCCGCGTCCAGCCTCACCAGGTCCACCACGTTCTGGCCAGCGAAAGGCGCGCTGAGCCGCATCTCGCCAACCTTGATCGGGACGACCGGCCGGCGTACGCCGGCCGCGTCGGCGGCTGTCATCGCCTCCCACGTGGTCTTAGCCTGCGGCGAGTGCAGGTACGCACCAGAGAGCAGCGCGATCGCCCGGGAGGCGGACCGGAGTTCGCGTTCGGGCGGGACGCTGTCGGCAGCATCTGCCTCGTCCTCCGCCATCACGCTGCGCGGCACGATGTCCAGACCGGACCGGGTCAGGATCGAGTCGATCCAGTCGGCCCACATCCTGTCTTCCGGCGCGTAGCTCAGGAACACCAGGGCGGACGATATCGGCTGATGGCGCGTGTAGGCGTCCCGGTACCGAAGCCGGAGGTCCTCGGCCAGCGGCGGCATGGCCATGACCTCTCCGGACGTGACCTCACCAGTGATCCGCTCGTACGAGGCGAGCAGCGAGGCCGGAGCAGCCGGGCCGTCACCGAACGTCGCCAGCGTCTCCTCAAAGGCATAGAAGGGCCGGTAGGGGACCTCGACCGAGCCCCAGTACTGCGCCGAAGCCTCCGGTGTCTTCCTAACAGGAAGACCATCGAACTTCATCCGGGCCAGCGCCCGGCCAGCATCGAGCTTCTCCTTCTCAGCCTCCTCGATTCGTGTCGGCACCGGCAGTATCCGGATATTCCTATCGCCATACCGGCCACTGATCCTCCGGGCGACATCAGAAGCGCCATCTATGCTCTGATTATTTAGCGTGAAGCAGACGACAAGGACGTCTGGGAGTTCGACCGTGCAGATATCCGCGACGTCACTGAGCCCGGTACGGCTATCGATCAGGACGTAGTCATAGTTCTGTTTCATGTCTGCGCGCATTGCGCGGAAAAACTGACCGCCGCCTAGCCGATCATAAAAATTATCCCAGTCCAGAGAGCAAACCGCAGCCGAATAGTCACGATTCTGCCGCCCAGCGGATATGAAGTCCAGAGAACCCGCACCGGGGAAATAGTCCCACATGAGCGAAACGGCGTGCGGGAGAACTCGCGCGTATTGCAGATGCCAGTCGGCAGACCGCGGCCCGGGCCTTGTGGCCGCTGACATGTAATCATTGATAATCTCGATTACGCCGGGCGTTGCGCCGACTATCGACTCATCGAGAAATGGATGGAAGAATTTGTGCAGCCCTGGTGATTCCAGATCCCAGTCGACAGCCAGGACCCGTTTCCCGCTGCTCGCGAGTATCCATGCGACATTCGCGAGCGCCATCGTACGGCCGGTCCCGCCCTTGTACGAGTAGAATGTGACGACCTGGCCCTGACCAGCGTCATTCATCAGGGTCCTCCTGAATTCTCTGGGTGCGCGTCCCTCAGCCGGGGTCGCTCGAGATGCGGGCCCCCGGCCGGATAGGCCGGCGCATTCTTGTCATTGCGGAATCTCTTCAGCATAATCATGACCAAGCGGGGCAGTATCTGGCCGAAATCCCGCAGGGTCGGAATGCCAGTGGCGGCCATCCGCCAGCGCTCCGGTACGCTTGATAGCTTATGGCTCAGGGTCAGCGCGAGGCCCTTCCGGAGTTCCTGCTCGGCGGCGGTCATCTCGGCATCCTGGCTGTTCCACAGCACCATCACGCACACCCACGGCTGGCTGATCTTATCGAGGCGCTGAAGCCTTTCCTGGTGCGCAGGCGAGATAGTCACCCAAGGATCGATCAAGCACAGGCCAGGAGGAATCGGCCGTCCGTTAGCGGCCCAGTTCGTAGTGTGCTCGTCGAAGGTTTCTACGGCAGGCGGGCAGCCGAAACATGCCGCCAGATCCGCGGCGTACTCAGCAAGCGGTTGCGGGGACGCTGGGCGGTAAGGGTTCCACATTTCCGGCGTGCTGCCATAGTGGTCTACCTTGCGACCTTTTGGCAGCGTGCCGGTGTCCAACGCTAGTACGGTAATTCGCAGCTGATCTCCGGTCATTTCCGGGTTATCAGAAGTGCGCGATCCGAAGGGACTCTCCAGCAGAGAATAGCTGGTCGGCTCATCGGGACTGAGCTGCGTCTTGTCGGCGACGTCGACGATTCTGCGGGCAAGCTCCCAGACTGCCACCTCATAGTCTTCCTGGTATCGCTTCAGTTTGATGAGCCCGAAAAATCCCTCCGTGCCGTAACGAGAGCCGAAGTCAGAATGGATATATTGAATGTCCCTGGCCACGTCCGGCAAGTCTTCCTCTCTCACCGGCGCCCACAAGGCAGGTACGATAGCATCGACAGGTTTAAGGCCCCGGGCCATCTGATCTGCCTTGCGGAGCGTGAAAGCGAACCATTCCTTGCCGCAGTTGTCACTGTTAAAATAACGCCGCGAATACAACGGGACGAAGACCCGGCAGGTCGCCAGAGCCTGACTCAGCTCTCGTGTCCAAATGGAACCGGCCCGGTTGTTGCGGTCCATAAATCCAGCTGACCCTGACTGGGCGCTGGTCATGCCTAAGATATTGTCGCAGAGGTCCCGGTACAGTTTATGTACCCAGCCATCCGGATCACTTGTGTCGCTCGGGTCCAGGCGCGGTGTACGAGCGTAGCTCAGGAAGAAATACGGCTGTTTAATGTCAGGCTCCAATTCGTGCCCTGCAGACATCGCCGCCTAATCCCCCTGCCACCACGCCAGCATCGTGAGCCCCCGGCCGCCCCTCCGGGTGCGGACCGGAGGAGACCGCCTATTTCATGAAGTTGCGTACGTTGGATGATATATGGGAAACCGGGAGATGGTCCAGAGCCTGTTCCTCGCCCAGTCCGCTGGCAGCGCAAGAAGATGACAAGCTGGCCTTGATCGCACGGCTGACGACAGGCTACGGAGCTAAAGACCGGCAGCGCTTCTGTGCATTCGGAGCCATTCTGTCGCGAAGTCCACCGCTGGCACCATCGGCACCAGGCGACACTCAGCCTGGCCGACGCGACCCCGAAGCGCTAGGCCGGTCCGCTCGAAATCGGCACCTAGGCGCCCGAGATCGGAATCGTCGAGGAGGACATCGGTGTACTCATGCCAGACGGGCTGGCCATCCACGGCGATGACGCACCGGTAACTGCGAGTCGGCGGATGGGCGACATAGCGGTATTCGGCGAGATGGAACGCTGAGCAGGCCGGGTAGTCCACGCCCAGCAGGAGTATCCATGCCCCTATCTCGTACAGTCGCGCCAGCGGGGAGGACTCGCCATGATGGCAGTCCATCGCATGACCATCGGTCAGCTTGCGGGCCATCGGGCCGAGCGCCGCGAAGGAGCTTTGCGGATGGGCACTGCGTACCGCTCCCGGCGTGGTCCGGACCTGCTCGGCGATGAGGCCCATGCCTTCCGACGGCGTGCTGACCGGGTCGAATGGCCGCATCTCAGCCGTGTACCTGCTGATCTGCTCAGCGGTCATGCCAGCAGTCCGGGCGAGGTAGCGCCGGGAGGTATCCGAATTGCCCGCGGTCCCGACCGGGACCGCCAGCGTGCCCTCGAAGCCGACCGCATCGGTCAGCGCGGCTACCACCGCTGCCGGGCCGCCTTGCACCGGACCGACGCTGCGCATCGATGCATGGACCAGCAGCACCTGACCGGACCTGACGCCGAGTGCACGCAGGTCCGTGAGCAGGCAGTGACGAGTCCGGCCCGTGTCACGGGCGCGAACCGGGACGGGCGTATGCGTCACCGGCTGGTGCCCGTTCACGGGGCCGGCACCGGCTCGGCAAGCATGGGCGCGACGGAGGCACGCATTCCCTCGATGAACAGCTCGCCGAGCGGGGTCAGCGAGCCCGACGCGGCCAGGGTCTCGATCGCGTCGGCGGTCTGGATGCGCCAGTGCGCGAATCTCGCCTCGGCTGTCTCGGCTTCCCGGCCGGCCGTAGCGCGCCGGCGGACTCGCCAGAAGTCAGTGACGGCGATGTGCGCGTAGGTGCCCTGCAACAGGCCCTCGAGCGGCCGTGGGTCGTCCCGCCATGGCGCGTTAAACAGCCGGTTATCAGCTGCGTCGTACAGGTCATACAGATCCAGTACTGCGCCTAGCTTTACGTGCTGGAACTCGTGGATCAACAGCAGCGCCAGGATGCTGTGATCGCCGGGCAGCGCGGCAGCGACCGCGCCGAAGGCTTGCCGTGCGGTGGCGCTCACGTCGCGGCCTGCCGGGGCCGCGGCCAAGGGCGTGACGGTGGATAGACCGGCCGCCAGGCCGGGGGCGTAGGTGCTGTACTCCCGCCCCAGCTGCGCCCATGCCTCGCGGAACGCCCGCTGCCAGTCGGCAAGCTCCGCGCCGGTTAGCCGGGGCGCTGCTGCCCACTGGTGGCAGTCGCGATAGGGATCGGTGTCTTCTAGCGCGATGGAGATACCGGGTGCCGTCAACGTCCGTACCGGTTGCCAGCACGCGGATCCGAGGTCGGTGTCTACTGGCTGGCGGGCCAGCAGATCACGGCGGGACAGCGTCCACTGGCCGTCGGTCGTCCGCACCGTGACCAGGTCGCCTGCCACCTTTACGGTGGCGGTCACCAGCGCTGGCGCTGGATCCAGGACTGACGCGAGGGCCGGAGCCGGCTGTTGCTCGCCCCGAGATGGCAGCTCAGCCGGACTGATGACGAGACGGCCGAGTGCCGGCAGGTGCACGGCGCCGTCGCGAACCGGGACGGTGATGCGGGCGCTTGCGCCGGACCGGATGGCGGCAGTGACGGCGATCGCCCCGAGATGGCCGATGTCAGCCGCCAGTGCCGGAACGCCGCGGGCACTCTCGCCCAGCGGCATCCGGAGCTGCTCCAGGCAGCGCACGGCCCAGACCCGGACGTACGGGTGGCCCAGCACATCAGCGAGCACGTCGGGATTGTCGGCGTCGATCCTAGTCAGCAGATCCCACGCCGTCTGCAGGTCCAGAACGCTCATGCCGGGGATGTCAGCCGCTTCAGCGCTCTGATAGACCGCGGTCAGCAGTGCACGGCGCAAGCTGCGCTGCGTTTCAACGAGATGCTCGATGGCGCTCGCCGTGCCAAAGCCGGCCGCCAGCGCGCGGAAGTCCGCAGCGGGAATTACATGGGCCGGACTGGCAGGGACGCCGCCGCCCCGATCCGGCTGACGGGTCCGGCTGTGCACGTGACTGATCAGCTTCAGCAGGTCGGCGCAGTAGGCAGACGGATTGTCGAAGCCGGTGCCGGTGCGGTAGCGGTGAGCGTACAAGCCGCCGCCGCAGCTGGTGACGACCGGGCACTGCTGGCAGGTTTCGCATAGTCCGGCGAGTCCCTGCTGGCGCGCGAGGATTCCCGGATGCTGACTTACTACATCCAGGGTCTGGGCGAACACGTCGAACCCGGTGGCCGGGGCACCGTCGTACGCGGTCTTCAGCGAGTCCGCCTGCTCGTAGCTGCCGTCGGTCTCGATGACCACCAGGTCGCTTGGCCCGAGCCCGAGCGCCTCGGTAAGGCTCTCACCGCCGCCGCTGGTCGAGATGATCGAGTCGAACGTCCGGACCCCGACCGGCCGGCCGCCTGCCAGCCAGCGATCAAAGATCGCGATCAGCCAGTCCGCATACGCGGTCGGCGCCCGCGCCGGCCGGATCGGCGGTTCATCCCAGGTGGCATGCGGCAGCAGGAAATCGATCCGCGGCGGATCGAGCTCCAGGAGTGCCTCATAGACCGCGACCGGGTCATTGGCCACGTCGATCGTGCAGAGCAGCCCTGCGTACAGGCTCCGGTACCGCTCGGTGCGCAGCAAGCCGATAGTCCGGAGCACCTGGTCGAAGCTACTGCGGCCATCGGCATACCGCCGGTGCCGGTCATTCGCTGCCCGGTAGCCGTCGATGGAAATACCGACCTGCACGCCGCAGTCAGCGAACAGGTCACAGAACGCCTCGTCCAGCAGCACGCCATTGGTATGAATCCGCAGGTCAAGATCGCACACGCCAGCTAAGGCCGCCCGGAGCGTCCCGGCAACCTGCCGCAGCCGGGCCGGACCGGCGAGCAGTGGCTCGCCGCCGTGCAGGACCACGTGCACGGCAGCCAGCTGATGATCTTTCGCATGCTCGGCGATCCGCCGCGCCGTCCAGTCGATCGTCTCGTCTGACATCGTCATCGGCCGGCCGCGCCAGCTCTGGTCGGCCCCTTGATAGACGTAGCAATGATCACAAGCAAGATCGCAGCGACTGTGGACCTTCAGGACGAACTGGCGTAGCGGTATGACAGGCCGGCCCATGCCGGGCCCCCCGGGTGTCAGATAGAGGAGTTGAATGCAGCTACGGGAACCTGCCCGGCCAGCGGCGCCGGCACGAGCCGCCGCAGCGCGTTGTTCAGCACTCCGTCATTCAGCGTCGGCACGTCCGCGAGCGGAATCTGGCGCAGGTCAACCAGCTCCGACGGGTACCCCGAACGCTTCTCATCAGTGGCTATCATGTATTGGCCTGTCTGGGATGTCGGTTGTGACCCGACCATGGCTAATTGTGAGTCTAGCGCAGTAGCGGAAACACGTAGCCGAGCCGGCAAAGCCAAAACGCCAGCTTGGACGTGCTGATATTACTCCGAGTTGCCTTTCTGTCCAGCCAGTCCCGCCAAACACAGCGGCCCGAGAGCAGATCGTGATCTGCTCTCGGGCTTAGCGCACGCGCGATGTCAGTCGGCCCGCCGGTAGGCACGGACAGCGAGCGGTGCGAAGACGAGGAAGATCCCGGCCAGCCACGCGATGCTCTTCCACAGGTCTGGCTCGATCGGTCCGCCGCGTGCCAGCGCGCGCATCGTGTTGATGACGTAGGTGACCGGCTGGTTGTTGGCAAAGGCCTGCAGCCAGCCGGGCATGCTCTTGATCGGCACGAATGCCGAGCTGAGGAACGTGAGCGGGAAGATCCAGATCAGCCCGAACGCCTGCACTGACTCCTCATCCCCGATGGCCAGGCCGGTATAGGCCGAGACGCAGCAGATGGCCAGCCCGAAAACGGTGGCGAGCACGATCATGAGGATGGCGGGCAGAACGCCCTGGTCGAACCGGAAACCGACCGCGTAGCCCACCCCGGTGACGATCAGGATCGTCACCAGCATCCGCCCCGTATCGGCGGCTAGCCGGCCGGCCAGCACCGCCGAGCGCGCCATCGGCATCGACCGCAGCCGGTCGATCACGCCCTTCTGCAGTTCCTGCGCCAGCGCGATGGCCGTGCCGAACGTCGCGAACGCCGCGGTCTGCGCGACGATGCCCGGCATCAGGAAGTTGACGTAGCCGCCCGTGGTATGCACCGGGATCGCGCCGCCGAAGACGTAGCGGAACAGCAGCACGAACATCACCGGCTGGATCACGGTGAACACGAGGTAGGCGGGTACCCGCATCCAGACCAGCAGGTTGCGCCGGGTAATGGTGAGCGTGTCGCTCACTGCCCAGCGGAACCGGACGAGCGGGCCTGGCGCGCTGACTTCGGCAGCGGCTTGCGTGGCGACGGCGGTCATGATGCTGCCCTCCCGGCGTCCTTTTTACTAGCGGCGTCCTTTTTACTAGCGGTGTCCTTCTTACTAGCCCGGCCGCGACGCCGGCGGCGGCTGCCGGGTTCCTCGGCCTCCTCGGCAGCGTGCCCGGTCAGGGCGAGGAACACGTCATCGAGGGACGGCCGGCGCAGCGCGAGGCCGCGGATCTCGACGCCCGCGCCATCGAGGCCGCGCACCACCTCGATCAGCGCCTCCGAGCCGCGGCCGCCGACCCCGACGCTGACGACGCCCGTCTCCGCGTCGACGTGCGGCTCGCCCTCACCGACCTTGGCGATCGCCGTCACCGCGTCAGTGACACGGCCGCGGTCGGGCACCGTGAACTCGACCACGTCCCCGCCGACCCGGCCCTTCAGTTGCTCCGCCGTCCCGGCGGCGATGACCAGGCCGCGGTCGATAACCACGATCTCGTCCGCCAGCTCGTCGGCCTCGTCCAGGTACTGGGTGGTGAGCAGCAGCGTCGTCCCGCTGGCGGCCAGCGACCGGATGATGTCCCACATGCCCAGCCTGGAGCGCGGGTCCAGGCCAGTTGTCGGCTCGTCGAGGAACAGGACCTGGGGATGGCCGACGAGGCTCGCGGCCAGGTCCAGGCGGCGCTGCATGCCGCCGGAGAAGTTCTTGGCGGCCCGGTCGGCAGCATCGACCAGGTCGAACTGCTTCAGCAGCTCGTCGGCGCGGCTGCGGGCATCCGGCCAGCTCAGGTGATACAGCCGCCCGATGATCTCCAGGTTCTCCCGGCCGGTGAGTTCCTCCTGGATGGCTGCCGACTGCCCGGACAGGCCGATCGACCGGCGGACGGCGGCAGCCTCCCGCACGACGTCGTGTCCTTCCACCACCGCCCGTCCGCCGTCCGGGCGCAGCAGCGTCGTCAGAATGCGCACCGCGGTCGTCTTGCCAGCACCGTTCGGGCCGAGCACGCCGAGCACGGTCCCGCGGGGGACCGACAGATCGATGCCCCGCAGCGCGTGCACGTCCTTGAACGACTTGGTCAGGCCCTCGACCAGGATCGCCGGCTCCGAGCTCATCCGTGCCACCACATCCTCCTGAACAGGCCAGCCGACACCTCGATGTTCGCGCCCCATGAACCTAACGGCAGCGCGGCGGTGCAGGCGAACGAAAATACGACGGCGTCGGCACTGGCTAATCATCGGTGCCAGGCCAGATTTGTCCCGCGCCCGATTGGCGGGCACGGATGCTGGACTATGCCAAGGTTGCCAGCCGTGACTGACAGTCCTGCCGCCAATTACAGCAAGCCGGTCGCATCCGCCGTCAGGCGATGTTGCAAGATAATACTGCAAAGACTATCAATAGTTATAGGTTTTGAAGCTCTGATTAATTAACTACTGCGATAGCTATCAGATATGAGATACAATGCAGTGGTGCCGCATCGTGGAACCCGCGCTCCCATCGCCGAGATCGCCCAGGATCAGTGGGGTCTCATCACGCGGCGCCAGGCTGAGCGCGCTGGCACCGCCCCAGCCACCCGCGACCGGCTCACTGCTGACGGGAGAGTACTGGAACGCATCGCCCACGGCGTGTATCACCTCACCGGCGCGCCCCTGCCCGACCACCTCGACCTGCGGGCAGCATGGCTCCAGCTCGCGCCCGGGATCCTGGCATGGGAGCGGGGCCCTGACCAAGGAGTCGTCTCGCACCGCTCGGCGGCCGTGATATTCGGGCTCGGCCATCTCCCCGCCGACCGGCACGAGTTCACCCTCCCGGTCAGACGCCAGTCCAGACGAGCTGATGTCCGGCTCCACCACCGTGATCTCGATGACGGCGAATGGATCAGCCGCCGCGGCATGCTCGTCACCCGGCCGTCACGCATCGCGGCCGACCTGCTGACCGACCACGAAGACCCTGAGGCGGTCGGCCATCTCGTCGCTGACGCCATCAGAGCCGTCTACGACTACCCCGGTAACTTCGCAGACTCACTTGCCCGTTCCGCGGCTCACTTCGGGCTCCGGCGGGGTGATGGCATTGGCCTGCTGCGCTGGCTGCTCGACCTCGTGGGCGATCCGGACACGCAGCGCTGGATGGACGAGGCTCATGCTCACGTCGACCGAGAGCATGAGCCGCAAGGACGTCGCTCGCCAGCAAGGGCCCGTGCCCATGGCTGACAGCCACACATATGCGAGCCCGTCGACGTTCCGGCGCGCCCTCACCGGCAGGCTTAAGGCCCTGGCAGCCACGAGCCGATGGAACCTGCCGCAGCTGCAGCGGCAGATTGCCTGCGACAGGCTGCTCGAACGGCTCTACCTCATGGACGACGGCTGGATCGTGAAGGGCGCCACTGCCCTCCTGGCCCGTGATATCGGGGTCCGAGGCACGCGCGATGTCGATATCTATCGCGAGGCTGCCCGCCAGGTCGCAGAAAGGGACTTCCGAAATTCGGCTAGCCGGGACATCGGGGATTGGTTCCGGCTCGAACTCGCAGCCAGCCAGCCAGCAGGCGACGGTGCCCGTGGCGTCCGCATCCCCGTTGCGGCCTACATTGGCACGACCCCATGGGCGCAGTTCCATGTCGATCTCGTCGGCTCCGACCTCCGCATGACCGGCCAGCCCGACGACGTTCCACCGCTGGCGCAGGTGTCCATGCCCGGCATTGAACAGCGCGGCTACCGTGCCTACCCGCTCATCGATCATGTGGCCGGCAAGGTAGCGGCGACATACCAGCGCTACGGCGATCAGGCCAGGCCATCGACTCGCTATCGTGATCTTGTCGATCTTGTCGCCATCGTGATCGGGGCCGACATACCAGCGCAGCCGCAGATGGCTGCCCTCGACTCCGAGTCCAGGCGGCGCGGGATAGCGCTCCCGGCCCGGTTCGATATCCCTGATCGGAACCTGTGGATACCGGGCTACGCGGCCGCAGCCGCAGATTCTCTCCTCCCCAGCGCACGCACGCTCGATGAGGCCCTTGCCGTCGTCCGACCGTTTCTCAGCCCTCTCCTGGCGGGGGCCGCCACAGGCAGGTGGGATCGCCACGGCGGTGAATGGACGGCATGACGCAGCTCGCACCTCCGGCCGCGGGTTCGACGACGTAGTCCGCCTGAGCGAAGGGAGAGGGCATGACGCAGGTCTTCACGGCCTTGTCGGCATCGCTGGATGGCTTCATCGCGGGACCGGACGACGATCCTGCGCAGCCCCTGGGCAAAGGCGGCACCCGGCTGTTCGACTGGTACTCAGACGGGGACACCCCGAGCCGGTACTACGAATCCTTCAAGCTGTCAGCGTCCAGCGCCGAGGCCTTCGACGCGATGGCCGGCCGCGTCGGAGCGGTCACTTCTGGCCGGCGCACCTACGACATATCCAGCGCATGGAGAGGAACGTGCCCGCTCCCCGGGGCGGCGGCAGGCGGCGGAGCCCGTCAGCCTGACGGGCTCCGCCGCCGTCCAGCGGTGCCTGCGGGCCGGGCTGCCGGACGAGATCGAGATTCACCTGATCCCGGTGCTGCTTGGCGGCGGCGTGCGGCTGCTCGATCACATCGGCGAGAACTCCGTGCAGCTGGAACGCTTGCAGGTAGTGGACGCACCCGGCGTGACGCATCTGCGCTACCGCGTGGTCAGGTAACCCGGGCCGCCTGGCGGAGTCCTCACTGGCGGATGCGGGCGAGGACGAGGGTGATGTCGTCCTCACCGTGCTGGCGTAACATCTGGGTCACCGTCTCGCAGGCAGTTCCCAGCGTGGCGCGAGGCCCGGCGAGTGCGGAGCTGAGCGCGTCCCGCAGCGCGGCCAGGCCGTCGTCAAGCGACCGGCTACGGCTCTCCACGAGGCCGTCGGTGTACAGGGCGACGGTGGCGCCAGGTGGCAGGCTGATCTGGGTGACCTGGAAGGATTCAGCGCCGAGGCCAAGGGGCAGCCCGGGCGGCAGGTCGAGCACCCGCGTCGCACCGCCGGGCAGCACCAGCACGGGCGGCAGGTGACCAGCCTGGGCGGCTACACATGAGCTGCCTGACGGGTCGATGACGGTGTAGATGCAGGTCGCGAACGGCACGCCGGACATTCCAGCGGCCATCGCGTCGAGCCTGTGCAGGACCTGCCCCGGCGGCAGGTCAAGGCCGGCCAGGGTGTGGGCCGCGGTTCGCAGCTGCACCATGACAGCCGCCGCCTCCGGGCCATGGCCCATCGCGTCACCGACGATCAGGGCTGCCCGCCCGCCGGACAGCGGGACGATGTCATGCCAGTCGCCGCCGACGACGCTGGCGCCGACCGGCAGGTAGCGGTGCGCGACCTCCATGCCCGCCGGGACGAGTGGCTGGCCGGGGAGCAGTCCGCGCTGCAGCGCAAGCGCGGTCCGCCGCTCCCGGTGATAGAGCCGGGCATTGTCGATGCACACCGCGGCGCGTGAGGCAAGCTCGCCAGCCAGCGTGATGTCACTGGTGTTGAACGCGGGGCTGGCTGGCGTCCGGCCGAAGGTCACACATCCCACGACCACCCCGCGGGCGATGAGGGGCACGGCCAGGAACGAGGTGTAGCCGGCGGTGATCTCCCGGCCACCGGGGCGGCGGCCGACCCGTTCGGCGGTTTCGCCGTCCAGCTGGTCGAACAGGACGGGACCGCCGGTCGCCATCGCCCGGGAGTGGGGGGTGTCCGCAGCGAAGGCCAGCACCTCGCCGGGGGGCAGCAGGCTGTCGGCGACGGCCACGTCATGGCCGGCCAGGCGGCCCGCTAACCGCCGTACCAGCGCCCCGTGCCCGGCCCGGAGCGAGGTGAGCTCATCGGCTGCGAGCAGGCGTTCCGCCGCGTAGATGACGGCCGCATCGGCGAACGCGGGAACCGCGACATCGGCGACCTCGGATGCCGTCTGGGTGAGGTCAAGCGTGCCGCCGATCCGGGCCGCTGCCTCGCTCAGCCAGCTAGGGCCATGTTGCGGCGAAATACGCTGGGCGATCACCAGCGCGCCGCCGAGCCCGGCCAGTGGCTCACAGCGGATGGCGAACCGCCCTTCGCCCAGGCTGCCGCCTGCGACGGTTGCCGTCCAGACCCGTCCCGCCGCGACCTCGGCCAGCGCATGGCCTACCAGCTGGCGCTGGCCAGGGCCGGTCATCAGCACGTCGCACACGTCGTGCCCGGTCACTGCGAGCGCCGGATGCCCGAACAGCCGCGTGGCGGTCACCGACCAGGAGGCTACCCGCCCCTGGGGATCCAGGGTGAACGCGGCGAGGCCGGCCAGATCCGGCTCGCGCCGCCGTGGCAGCGCGGGCTTACCGTTCCCGGCTCTCTGCGGCTCCACCGGTATCTGCACCAACCTTGACGACCAATTCTGACCAATGTGCCGGTCTTTGCGGCTGCCTGCCCTGGTAATAACCGCAGGCCATTCGCCCAGTGACCGCCCCGCACGGGCAGCAGCCATTGCCACTACACTGAGATATCCTGCAAGTACAGAATGTATCGCATTATCAATGTCGAAATAGGCTTAGTTCCAGGCACTGAGGAACTTATCCGGGCGCCGGAGCCAGCGGCAGGCGCCGCCCACATGCATCAGGGAGAGAGTCACGATGGCCGACGAGCCGGACTGGGTACCGCCGGGAGTCGACACCAAGCGGGCGAACGTCGCCCGCGTCTACGACTACTGGCTGGGCGGCAGCCACAACTTCCTGGCCGACCAGGATCTGGGCCGGGCGATCGCGGCGGTCGAGCCCAACGCCCGGAAGTTCGCCCGCTCCGGCCGCGACTTCCTCGGCAGGGCGGTGCGGTTCCTCGGCGAGGCTGGGATCCGCCAGTTCCTCGACATCGGCTCCGGCATACCCACCCAGGGCAACGTGCATGAGGTCGCCCAGCAGGCAGACCCGGATGCCCGGGTGGTCTATGCCGACATCGACCCGGTCGCGATCGCGCACAGCAAGGCCATCCTGGCGGGTAACGAGCACGCCGCGATCATCGATGCTGACCTGCGCGAACCGGAGAAGATCCTCGCCCACCAGGTCACCGGGCTGCTGATCGATCCCAGCCAGCCGACGGGGCTCCTGCTCGTCGCGGTCTTGCACTTCATCGCCGATGCCGACGATCCCTGGCGCCTCGTGGCGACGCTGCGCGATGCGCTCGCGCCCGGCAGCTATCTCGTGCTGGGCCATGCCACCGATGAGAGCAGCAGGCCCGACGTGGCGCAGGCCGCCGGGAAGGTGTACAACCGCAGCGTCTCCACGCAAATACACATGCGCTCGCGCGCGGAGATCCTGCGTTTCTTCGACGGCTTCGAGTTCGTGGATCCCGGGCTGGTCTCCCCCCCGCTATGGCGGCCGGACGCGCCCGGCGATGTGCCTGGCGACCCCAGCCAGGTCTGGGGCCTGGCCGGCGTGGCGCGAAAACCCTGACATGCCACCAGGCAATTGCCCCGGCAAAGGCCAGCTTCCGTTGACGGCCATGAGAGCGCCATTCGCCACGAACTCGTGGTGTCTCATTGCGTAGACATGCGCATCATCCAATATGACATCTTGATGACTACGATATCGGACACTATGATGTCTGTATGCGTACCACCTTGACCCTCGATCCTGACGTAGCCAGGCTCCTCGAGGATGCTGTGCATCGCGAGCGACGCCCGATGAAGCAGGTCGTCAACGATGCCCTCCGGCGAGCGCTGACCGCGCCGAGTCCGCGCCGCGAGCCTTACAGGCTCGAAGTCCATGAGTCAGAGTTGAGGCCGGGGCTCGACCTCACCGGGTTCAACCGGCTCGCGGATGAACTTGAGGATGAGGCGATCATCGAGGTCTCCGGGCGTCGTCCATGATCGTGGTAGACGTCAACCTGCTGCTCTACGCGGTGGTCTCTGGCTTCAGGCAGCATGACGCGGCCCATGCCTGGAGGCTTATTCAAAACTATTTCCAACCAAGCTCGACAACTCGCGTATCCGCAGGTCAGGTCGTTGAGCAAGATCACGTCAAGGGGGGTTTTGAATAATCCTCCTGGTGGGAGGAAACTCTCAATGGACCAGCTGACGTTGGATTGAGCAGCCCCGCGATATTCAGGTTCCTTCGCATTTCCACCAATCCCCGGATACTGACATCGCCGCTTCCGGCTGAGGAAGCGGTCGGCTACGTGACCGGGTGGCTCGATCAGCCAAACGTTTCCTTCCTGGTCCCTGGACCACGCCACCTGGACATCGCATTTGATCTTCTTCGCGGCATGGGCACGGCCGGCAATCTCACCACAGACGTTCAGCTAGCCGCACTCGCGATCGAGCACAATGCCGACATGTGCTCAAACGACAATGACTTCGGCCGATTCCCCAGGCTTCGCTGGGTCAATCCGCTTACCTGAGGCATGCGCGGCGCTCCCATCCACTACACCGCCGACCCGGAAACCGGCCCTCCCGCCCCGGCACCGGGAGGAGCAACACTGCTATCCCTAGCAGGCCGATTGATCAACCCCCGAAAGACTTCCGGGCGCGACCACTTAGGCAGCAGTTTGAGCAGTGCCAGGCCAGCATAGACCAGCACCAGCGCGGTAACGATGATCCCCACCATGTTAAAGCCGGTGATGGGCAGGAAGCCGGCCGTTGCTATGCCGGTGCCTGTGGTAATCCTTCCGTACATGATTTCCCCCCCGTTTACGTGGCAGCCCAGTGCTGCTTGCCGTTGCGCAGTGCCCCGGCCACGCACGAGACGTAAACCGCGTGCTGGAAGAGGTCATACGCAAGCTCTACTATCAGCGTCCCGGCGACGAGCATCGCCGCCCGCCCCGCACGGCGAACTGTCACTATGCGCTCGATGACGAACAGCAATCCGATGATCGTCCACGGGATCGATACCGCGATGTGCCCGGCCATCGCCCAGCCCGCAAGGGTGTACGTGCCATAGAGTGCCAGGGAAATAACACTGGCGGCCATGCCGAACTGGCGCAATATGTAGGGTCGCGTTGTCTTAGTCCATTTGTAGGTGCGCAGATTCTCCAGCGCACCGCGCTGCCACCGGACCCGCTGCCGCCACAGTTTCGGCAGCGTGGACATGACCTCCGTGACCACCCGGCATTCGTTCGGGCTGACCGGCCGGTAGCCGAGGGTCTTGAGAGCCAGGGTCAGCTCATTGTCTTCGGTGAAGGCGTCCGGGTCATAGACACCGGTTCCGCCCGGCAGCGTGCCTGCCGCGCGCGCCTGGACCACGCGCCGCAGGGTAGCCGCGCGGAAGAGGGCGGCGGTCCCGGACAGCACGGCCACCTGGTCCTTGCGGTCAATGTCCCTGGCGTACCTGGCGAATTCGCTGCGCTGAAAGAATCCGAGGATGCCGCCACCGGGTGCGCCGTAGAAAACCGCGCCGACCGCGCCGGTAGTGGCAGTGAGGTGCTGTTCGGCCACCTCGACGAACCTGGGCACCAGCACGGTGTCTGCGTCCTGGATGAGGACCTGGTCCTCATCACCGGCGTTCCGCAGATATTCGCGTAGTGCCTGATTCAGCGCTCCGGCCTTCTTGTGCATGTTGCCCTGGGTACGGAAGACCTCGGCCCCGGCCTGAGCCGCGACCTCCTCCGTAGCGTCCGTGCTGTTGTCGGACACAACGATGATCTTGTCCACCGCCCGCGTCTGCGCACGAAGGCCAGCGATAGCGTCTGCGACCTGGTCCTCTTCATTGTGCGCAGGAATCAGAACGGTGATCATGATCGCTGCCTCCCCGGCTGGCCGTTCCCGGCACCGCCGACGAGCTTTCCCCGGCTGATTGCTGCTGCACTGTTGCCCATGCGCCCAGGCTCTTCGGCGCAGATAGCCGCTTCGTTCGCAACCGGTTGCGAGCTGGTAGCGGGCTTAACCCCAGTGCCGGGCAGTTAAGGGCCGGGTGCGGCGGTCAAGCGCTGGTCTCGGCGTGTCGCGGATGGAGTCGTCGTCTCGGGGCCGCTGATGATCACGGCGCCACAGCTGCATCGTAAAGACACGTGTCTAGATTATAAGACGCTCGTCCGTTACCCTAGACACCATGGATCTGGGCCGCCCGATCGCAGACATGATCCCGGGTCCGCGCGGGCAGCTGCTTGCCACCCTCGCCCAGCTCGAGGCGCCGGTAACCATACGTGCCCTTGCCCGGTACGCAGACGTCGCGCCCCAGACAGCGCTCAACGTCGTCAACGACCTCGCCGACGCGGGAATCGTCTCCGCTGCGCGTGCCGGGAGCGCGCAACTGATCACCCTCAACCGGGCTCACATCCTGGCGGAGCCGCTCATCGCGCTGAGCAGGACCCGCGCCAGGCTCATTCAGCGGCTCACCGGCGAGCTAGCCGCGTGGCCGCTATTGGCAGGAGCATGGCTCTTCGGATCAGCCGCCCGCGGAACCGGTGATCGTGAATCCGATGTCGACCTGCTTCTCGTGGCCGAGTCAAGCACGCAGACCGCCCAATGGGCGGACGCGGCAGCACGGCTAGTGGATCATGTGCTGAGCTGGACGGGAAACCAAGCCCAGCTCGTCGAGCACACGCGGAGTTCCTTTGCGCAGCTAGTGCGCAGCGACAATCCAATTGTCGCTGCCGTGCGCGCCGAAGGAATCGCGCTCACACCGCATAGCCGGAGCCTGCTCCGGCGGGTCGCATGAGCCCCCGGCCCGCTGGACGGTGCAGTCCCTGCACCGTCGCCGACGCCAAGGCCCGCCTGCACGACGCCGAGGCGTTCCTCGATGCCGCCGAGACCGCGAAGGATCCGGACGTCATTGCCACCAACGCCATTCATTCGGCCATCGCCGCCGCCGACGCCGTGTGCTGCGTCGCCCTACGGGAGAGATCGGCCGACGGAAGCCACCCATCAGCAGTCCAGCTGCTCGGCCGGGTCGACAAGGGACTGTCAGCCGCCCTGAAGCGAGCACTCGACCGCAAGACCCAGGCTGCCTACGAATCGCGAGACATTTCTGCCAGCGATGCGAACATGTGCCTGCGCCAGGCCGCGATCCTGCTTGGCGCGGCGCGAGACAGGGTCCTCGCCATCTGAGCGACAGCCACGTGTATCGCGAGCGACGCCGATGAAGCAGGTCGTCAACGATGCCCTCCGGCGAGCGCTGACCGCGCCGAGCACGCCCGAAAACGGCAGCACGCCGGGACCATGCGCACGGCAGCGGAGCCCT
>OCZT010002177.1_pt1 | contig 20315 bp, 16 predicted proteins | sample 1539031 | NCBI WGS metagenome assembly OCZT01 (sample SAMEA3539308, study PRJEB22396) | soil metagenome | biome: tundra; feature: field; material: soil | place: USA | collected 2010-05 | depth 0.15 m | reverse complement strand
TTCCGCATTTTGAAACAGTTTTGTCATTGAAGCTCGCCTCGCTGGCGGAGCGGGACATTTCTTCCACTGGATATGTGGTGGACACACTAACGGCGGCGATTTGGTGTCTGCTGACCTCAAAGAATTATCGCGAGACTGTGCTAAAGGCCGTCAACCTCGGCGGAGACACCGACACAACCGGCATCGTGGCTGGTGGATTGGCCGGGATTCATGGCGGTCTGGTGTCGGTGCCGGAAAACTGGCGCAACGCAATGGCACGAGCCGGGGATTTAACAACCCTGTTTGAACAGTTTGCGGCAATCTGCCCGTGATCCCGATTATCATCACCCCGACGTCGGCCACACGTCACGCCGCTTTAGGCCAGATGGTGCGTTTTTCCACCGAGACCGGCCCTGACTGCCAGTTTTAAGAACCGGCGCGCGTCAGGGCGGAGTGAAGCCAAGCTTTAGTTGCGCTACAAGATTTCTTTGCTGCAATCATCGTGGCGTGATAAAAAGGATGCATGACCCTGCGTGGAGCAGAGAAATTACCCAAAGCCATGAAACATATTGAAAAGCCGGATTTCAATGCCCGGTTTCAAAGGCTATATTGCGCAGGAATTCGTGCCGAAACGCCCGGATGCTCTCGCCTCACTTCGACAAGGTGTGCGAATTTGCGAGGTGTAAATTCAATTTGTAATCCGGTTCAGCGGGCCGTGAGTTGCAATTGATAATTGGGAATGATTTCGAGGCGCTGGAGAGTGGCCACGCTGTCAGCCCTGCCGAAATGCGGTCGCGCTTTTTCGGCCATATAGATAGGCGCGTCTTTGCGAAGCGGGAGTATGGCAATGCGGAGGTCGCCCTTGAGAATATCAGGCGCGTGACGGCGCAGACCAATGTCAAAAGCGTTGCCGTTGTAAAAGTCGTCGGTAATAAACTTGCCGTCCAACATCACGCGGGCGACGTCGCCGACGTAATGAAGGCGGAGGATGGGATCGGCGCCGAGGTCAACGTCAGCCGGAATTTTAACGCGCCAAACCGCCGCTTTTTCAAAGTCCGAATCCAGCGGAGCGGTCGCAACGGGTCGCTGGATCTTGCCGGTGGGAATTTCTCGCGGCGGCCCGGCGGCCTGCACGCTTTTGAAGGTGGCTTTGAGTTTGACCGCTAGTGGGGCACGGGGAGTAAAGCGCTCGAAGACGCCGTCGGTTTTGCGTGCGAGATCGTTGCCGTTGTATGCGAGCGAAGCGGGGGCCGGATAAATGTCCACACTTAGGTCCGCGGGAGCGGTGGAAGTAAGGCGCAAACTGTTTCCATCAAGGACGAGGCCGGCATGGGTAAGAAATACCCGGTCGCGCCCCTGCAAATTTCCCTTCCAAAAAGCGAGGGAGCTTTTTTGGTCAAGCACAACAATTTGGATGGAACTGCCGTCAGCCAGCCGCACTCTCGCCGCGACCTTTGTGCCGGGTTTAATGTCGCGGAGAAGGTTGACGTTTTCGCCATGCGTGAGATGACCGGCAAGAACTTCGACGGCTGGACCGTTTGTTTCGAAGGCAAATTGCGCGGGAACGCCTTCGGTTTCTGCGAAAAAGACGGTGCGCACATTGCCATCGTCAATGGCGGTCAGCGGCTGCGCCGTGGCCCAAACCAACCGAACTCCGTTGCCCAGATCAAGATTGAACGGCCAGATAAGGCTGGCGTCGGACGGAATGGTAACTGGGTTTTGTGGAAAGGTGAAAGGGCCGGAAGGAAGATTAATCACGAACTGCACGTCCTTTTTCGGAGGCATGTTCTGAAGGCGTTGGTAATTATTCGCGAAAACGAATCCGCTCTTTCCGTCGGAGCGAACGCTCCAGCGCAGGGTGTCGAAATCATTTTTTCCATGCGGGCGCTGGTCCGGCATGGTCGCCGGCATCCCAGCCAAAGTCGAACCCCATTCATGTAGGAAAATATGGAGGCGTCGCAGGAGGTGGTATTGCGGGCGGATTTGACCGTATTGGCCCAAGGGCGCTTGAAAGTCGTAGTTTTTCACGGGCATGTCATTCCAATACCCCGTGGCTTGCGATTCCATCAAAGTCGTCAGTTTGCCTTCGGGATTCACGCCGCCATGATACATATAATAGCCGGGCAAGGTGCTGCCCGAGCCGAGCTTGATGAGCGTGGTGGACTCGACATCCTTGGGATTGACGAGAATGCGCCGATGGTAGCTGTTCATCATGCCGCCGCCAATTTCGCAGGTGAGATACGGATATTGTTCAGCGTCCGGCGGGTCTATAGCACCTCCGTGACCAGGGAGTTCACTGGCGCCGGCGTCATCCATGCGGAAGTTGGAAAAATGAAACCCTTTCCAATAGCCGGCCGGCATGGGCGTGAGAACCCGATCCCAAAAACCTTCAGCATAGACGCCATAGAGCGGAATGAGTTCGCCGAAGGACATGTGCCCCGATGGTTTATTCCAGCCAGTGCGCGTGTAGATCGGCGCGTCGAGTCCAACTTCCTGACCTATGCGTTTAAGTGTCAACAGATGTTCGGCGGGGCCGTTGTATTCGTTTTCAAACTGGATGCCAATGACCGGCCCGCCATTTTTCCAAAATAGTCCGTCAAGCTGTTTGGCGATTTCGCCATAGAAGATTTTTGTCTTGTCGAGATAGTTGGTATCGTTGGAGCGTGTTTCCCAGCCTTTTTTCAGAAGCCAATCCGGGAAACCGCCATTTCGCACTTCGCCATGATCCCACGGACCGCAGCGCACAAACACTTTCAAGCCAACTTCCTGGCAGGTTTGGATGAAGTGACGCAGGTTTCGTGATCCCGACCAATCAAATTGTCCTTCGATCTCTTCGTGATGAATCCAGAAAACATAGGTGGACACGATGTCAATTCCGCCGGCCTTCATCTTGAGCAATTCTTCGCGCCATTCATTTTCCGGATAGCGTGCGAAATGGAATTCGCCCATGACAGGCGTCCACGGTTTTCCGTTGAGCAACAGACTGCTGCCATCCAGCGTCAGCGTGGTGCCGTCGGGACTTCGTGCCTCGCCCATTTTGAAACCTTCAGTTGCCGGAGGCTTTGGGCTGGTAATAGCGATGGTATGACTGTCCGCAACGGCAATCGTCGAAGCAAGAACGGCAAGGCATACTGTCAACCCAAGTTTCCGCAGGTCGAATCGAGTCATAACAAAAACACTGTTCACAAATTATATGAGAAAGGACAAATCAGAAGAGGCTGCAAGTGGCTTTAACCGCTTGCAGCCCCTCTGATTCCGAGGCGGAATGCCTTTTAAGGACTAACGAGCCGGAAGAATTTCTGGGGTCCGGTCACAGACACTGGCCATGAATAAACTCCCGAGGTGTTGGGCACATCCTGCCAATATATGCTGCTGCTCAAGTTGGTCGAACTTTGCAGATTCACCGCCGGGTTTCCAACCCACGAGAGGCTAAGACTGCCGCCGGTCAAAGGCCCAACGTTGATGCCGCCAACTCCGGTTCCCATAATCACGAGATTATCGAAGTTGAAGGTTCCTCCGGTCCTCACGGTGACAAACACCACGCCAGCTCCGGTCATCACACCGCTCAAGTTGTTTGCCGCCGTTGACCCGATCAACCCGCCTGATCCGGTTACGGTTAAGTTTTTCCAATTCGCCAGGGCGGGATTAAAGGCCATCGGGTAAGTGGCGTATGTCGCGCTATCAGGTATGTTCGACACTGGCAGAGGACTCGCTGCGACATACCAATTTATGCCATTGAGCTGCACCGCAAGATACGCGGTGACATTGCTGCCGGCAAAGCTTGGCGCAATATCCACTGAAATGCTCAAGTCCGGATAAGATGCCAGGTTGATGTTCGGGAATGGTAGTCCCGCCTGGTTGGTGTCAGTTGCCGTGCTTGTATAATACACAGTCGTGGCCGGGGTTCCAAAATATGCGAACACCGCCCCACCGCTTGTTCCAGCCCCGCCAGTCCTGAAAAGGGCATTTTGAGCGCCGGAAACCGCCTCCACCCAGCCAACATTGCTAATCGGATAATTGCCTGCAAGCGGGCCAACAAAAGAAAACGCTTCGGAATAAAGCAGGCCAACGGGAGGGTTGGTTACCGTCAATGTGGTGGGATTAAAGATACTGTCGCTTTCATCAAAGCCGACAGAGTTAGTGACAAAAGCGACTATCTGCATACCGTTGTCGCCGCTATTTAGATTCGCGATGGTCAATGTCGGGGTGGTTGCGCCGGAGACTCTGCCCCCATTGTGAACAGCAACACCGTTTGTCGTCCAACCATAAGTGAAGGGCTGTTGCCCGGCGGCGGAAACGCCAAAGCTCGCGCCACCTCCTGAAGGGACACCCACGTTGAGGGGGATGTTGTTGCCAATCACCGGCGCCTGTATCGTAACTGCATTTGTCACAATTGCGAAATTTTGGAAATTGATGTCTCCACCACTTGCATTGTGAACAAAGACCAAGCCTGCGCCAGTGATATTGCCGGTGAGAGCGCCCGAGGCTTGACTGCCGATTGTTACAGCAGTGTTAACTGCGTCAATTGTCAGATTGTTCCAATTCGTTGCCGCGGCGTTAAACGCCAACTGGTTCGCCAGATAATTGTTTTGCGCTGCGAGACTTATCCCTGCGGGTTGCGCAGAAGAATACCAAGCTCCATTCATCTGCACCGCCCAATAAACAGTGACCGCTCCGGCGACTTGCCCCGCTCCATTCCCCGGCGTGAAATTGGCCTGCAAAGTTACAGCGGGATAACTGGCGGGATTTATAGCCACAAACGGCAATCCGGACAGGCCAGTGTCATTGGTGACCGTCGTGAAGTAAGCGTTGGTTGTGGCGGTGGCTGAATAGGAAAAGACATCACCGAGACCGTGACCAGGCGAGTAAATGCCGACCGTGCCGCCAGATGCTACGCTTACCCAGCCAACACCGGTTATCGGCAGGTTGCCATTGGGACCCACATACGGGAATGTTTCCGCATACAAATAGCCAGCAGGCACAGGGCTGACAATCAAAGTCATGCCGTCGTTCGTGGCGCTACCAAAAAAGTTGGTCACGACCACCGAGTAAGTGGAAAGTGCATCGTCAGCGTTGATATTGGTGATGGTTAGCATATTGCCGGTTGCGCCGGAAATCCTGCCTCCGTTGTTCAGAGTGACTCCGTTTGTCTTCCAGCGGTAAACTAAATTTGGTGTGCCTGCGGCTGATATTAAAAATGACGCTCCGCCGCCGACATACGCATATTGGGGGGTAACCGCGCTGGCAATAATGCCCGCCGGGGTCGTCGGTAGCACACCTTGATTAATGATAATCTGGTTATAATCGAATCCGGGGGTGCCAGTGATATTGGTATTATTAAGTTCAACAATGCCGATACCGGTGATTGGACCGGACAAATTGGCTCCCGCCGTCGAACCGATGGTTACGTCGGTGGCGTTTATGGTCAGATTATTCCAAACGGATGCCGTGTTGGTGTAAAGCATGGTCCAATTGGTAAAGGTGGGATAAGTGCCGTTGTAGAGAGGCAGCGGGTTCTGGGTTGCCACATACCATGACCCTCCCACCCGAACTGCAAAATAGTTGGTTAAATTTCCCCCACCATTGCGAACTTCTACGTTAATGGTCAAGTTGGTATATAACGTCGGATCAATAGCGGCAAAGGCGGAATCGCCGGCGCTTCCAGCGCCAGCTTCGGTTGTTGTGTAAAACATCCCAGGTCCAGTTTGGTTAGTGCCCGTCAAGCCGGTAAAATAAACCGTGTTCGGAGTCAATCCTAAGCCGTTGGCGGGGTCGTTCGCGCCTGCGCCATTGTATATGCCGAGATAAGGCTGTGCAGTCTGTGATTGGGCAACACCGGTCCAGCCAACAAGAGGAAGACCGCCGTTCACACGGACCGACGTGTTGGCGTTGCCCCAATCTTCGGTGTAAATAGTCACCGCCGATGCGAACTGGAGCGCGCCAAAAAGGATGGCGATTGATAGTATTTTTTTCATGGTTTTATGGGTTTGTTTGGATTATCTGCTTTGTGCAATAAAAGGAATGTTACAAGCGTTGAAATTCAGACAGACATTATTTGATTATTGGTAACCGTTCAGCCATTTCGGCCAATTTACATTCTGGTCTGCGTATGTAGTATCGAAGATTGTGCTCCAATTTAACCGATAAAGTTCTTTCAATCCTACAGGCCTGACGGACGAATCAACGAAAGCAATGTTCACGGGCTTTTTACCGGCATGTCTCGGAATAGAAAAATTCGACATATCTACTCGCCCCGCACTCTGATCGCCCGGAATGGTGGGCGGCGGATCAGTTTCCTGTGGTTCGCTTCCATCCCACATGCAATCACCAAAAACCGGCACACTTGGCTTCGTGCCAGCCCTTCCCAATTTCCGCCAGAAGCCCGCTTGATTCTGGCCAGTAAGAACCCCTCCTGCGCCGGTGGGAGGTGGAGGATTGTGCGTCCAGCCGTTAATGCCATAACTGCCACCCAGTCCGGGAGCACCCCAAACCACCGTGCCAGTCGACATGACAGGATAACCATTTGAGCCCATTATTCCCCATGCAATTGTAGTGGCGGGAATGCTTGATCCCGGTGATCCCGGAAGCCACTTGTCTGGCAACGTGTCCCGCGTCGTTGTTGCCATGGGGCAGTAACGTATCGCATCGGCGGTGTAGAATTGCTTCAAGGCAACCATCCACATCCCGTTCCCTGAAGGATCATCCCATCCCGCCGGCATGCTGTCAGCGTTGTCACCAGCGTATAAGTTGAAGCACACATTCCATTGCCTGAGATTCGATATGCATTGAATACGCTTCGCTTTGAGTTTTGCCTGGGAAAGCGCGGGCAGCAACATCGCCGCCAAAATGGCGATGATGGCAATGACCACCAGCAACTCAATCAAGGTAAAGCCCGGCCGTGATCGAGGCTCATTTTTCAATTTTAACAGTTTTAAATTAAGCATTGGGAATTAGATAAATTGTCCAAATTGCATTATTTCGTTTAACCCACCACTCGCGACGACAAAACTTGCGCGTTTTACATGGCTTTTTCAAATGATTATGTTAGCATTGTCGCTCTTTTTCCGACTTTGCCTAGCCTCACAAAGGTGTGGTTCTGCATGATTGCCGTTGGTCGGTTGCGATAAGTTTCAGAGCGAGAATGACCGACAAACCATGGCCGGTCGCAAATTTTGACTGACAAAGAAGAGCGTTTTCGCCTAAAGGCTGATAATTTCAACTTCACAGCCAGCCGCCAAGCAGATGGGCTGAAACAGATGCAAGTTTGAAACCCCCGCATTTGTGAGGCTAGGCAGACTGCGAGTTTCCTGACACGATGAAAACTGTGTTCAATAAATCTCAATCAATGTGTCAAAATCCGCCCTTGAATTGTGCTTGGCATTACGCAGGGATATTAGTCGCCAGCCTGCCATTTTTGTTCACAGGATGTGCCACCACCACGGCGTCTACAACCAAGCCGCCGTCATTTTATCTGGGGGCCGACATTTCCGAGCTCTCCCAACTCGAGCAACAGGGGGGAGTTTATATGGATGGCGACAAGCCGGGTGATGCTCTTGCCATTTTCGTGAAAAACGGCTGGACGTGTTTCCGCCTGCGGATTTGGGTTGATCCACGCAACGGAGTCAATGGACTTGAATACACGACGAAACTGGCAAAGCGCATCAAGGACGCCGACGGGACTTTCATGCTTGATTTCCATTATTCTGACTGGTGGGCCGACCCGCAAAAACAGAACAAACCTGCGGCGTGGGCCAAACTTGATTTTGACGCGCTGGTCAAACAAACCGAATCCTACACGGCCAACGTGATTAAAACCTTGAAGGAAGCTGGGGCAACGCCGGACTTCGTGCAAATTGGCAACGAGATCACCGGCGGCACTCTGTGGCCCGATGCGCAGGTAAAGGTTCCGCTATCCACCGTCAAGGTGTTTTCAGGCGACGTGGTCGTGATTACTCCGCCTGAGCCTTACGATGACGCGAAACAGTGGAACCATCTCGTCCGCGTCCTCAAAGCCGCTGGCGCGGGCGTCCGCTCCGTGACTACGCCGGCCGATCATGTCCGTATCATAGTTCATATTGACTGCGGCGGTGACTGGCCCGTTACCCGGTGGTATTTCGATCACCTTAACGAAGCCCGTGTTGACTACGACATCATCGGCCAGAGCTATTATCCGAACTGGCACGGCACGATGGAAAATCTCCGCGACAACCTCCGCGAGACCATCAACCGTTACCATAAAGACGTGATGGTCGTAGAAGCTGCCTATCCATCTCGAAATGTCAACCCCTCGCCCGCTGCGCTCAAAAACATGATCTGGCCGATGACGCCCGAAGGCCAAAAGCAGTTCCTCGCCGACCTCATTAAGACAGTCAAAGAAGCACCTGAAGGCCGTGGGATTGGGGTCAACTACTGGCGCCCCGAGGCCACCTATATTCCCAACGCAACTGATCAAGGTGGGCCAGACGCCAACTCGTTCTTTGATGCCAAAGGCAATCCACTGCCCGCGATGAATGTATTGGGTCTGCAGCCCATCGCACCAGCCACGCCCTAAAAGTCATCAGCCCATAGAACAAAAATCAAACGGCACACTTCCATGATTCGATCCCTCCTGCGTTGGGGATTCAGCCCATGCCTCTTGGCCATTTTTTTAGCATCGCTTCGCCGCTACAGGCGGATAAACCACCTCGTCAACGTCTCACTGCCGATTTCGGCTGGAAGTTCATCGAGGACGACCGCCAGGCGCTTGACAAACCCGACTTCGATGACACTGCTTGGCAAACGCTTGATTGAAATTATTAAAGTAATGCTGTCACTTGAATCCAATTACGTTATACACGAAATTTTGTGATGCAAAGGCAAAGTCCAAAGGATACACTGGTTCACGTGCGCTCGGCTTTCTTGATTTGGTCTTGGCGAATGTGGGTTTGTTGCAGATTGACACTTGGTGCGGGATTGGTCATTCAAACCGCACGAGCCGATCAGATTTTCAATGACCAGACTTCAGCCGGGATAACCAATGTCCATCAAATCCGTCTTTTGGCTGTTCAGATTCCAAAAACGAGCTGCTCCATCCGTCTTGAAGGAGACGTCTGGTGGGTAAATCAAGCGCAGGGAAAACTCGTTTTGAAGGACGACTCCGGCGCCGAGGAATTGGAAATGGATTTGCACGGCGAGTCTGTGGAGCCGGGACAAAGAGTCCGTTTGGAGGGAAACGGCACCATTACGCCAACAGGCGCCGGATTCAGGATCGGAGCCAAAGGGCCGGTCGTGGACAACGACGGCGTCCACGTCATGGTTGAGAAATCGGGCGCGGTTTTTTTGAAGGCCGGGCGCAATCCGATTCGAGTCGAGTGGTTCAACGGAGTCGAGAAATACGGACTGGATGTGGAGTATCAGGGGCCGGGTCTATCCCGGCAGAAAATCCCTGACTCGGCGCTGTTTCGGGTTCAAATGGATGGACCAGATGGAGTGAGCAATTTGGTCAATGGCCTTGATGTCCGATGTTCTGAAGCCCCGGCCGAAATCCTGCCTGATTTTAATCTGTCGCCTGCGCTCAAAACGGGGACGGTGAACAACTTTGATCTGCGCGTCATGGCCCGTCCAGAGCATGTGGGGCTTTGTTATACTGGTTTCTTGGAAGTTCCCCGGGACGGCCTCTACACTTTCTATACGACCTCAGATGACGGCAGCCGGTTGTTCGTAGGCGAACCCTCGCTACAGTTGAAAGTAATCGGCCGGGCGGCGTTCCCCAAACCACAACCCATGATCATAGGTCAAATGTTGCGTCAAGGGGAGGATGGCCAATGGGTGGAAGTTGAGGGGAAAGTGGTATTTGTGAGCGAAGCGCCGGACGGTTTGAAGCTGGAATTGAGCGCCGGCAAAGGCCGCATGCGCTTGGAGGTTGCCAATGCCGCCGGCCTCTCACCAGGGGTTCTTTTGAATCGCCGCGTTCGGGTGGCAGGGTTTTGTCAGAGCGTCTATACCATCGAGGGCCAGGGAGTTCTGGGTATGTTATTAGTCTCAAGCGGTCATGAAATTGCGCTGATGGAGGAACCACATCCTTCGGTTGTCGAAAATATGGGAACCAACGCCGGGGGGCTTCCCCTGCTGGTCAATGCCGCTGAAATCCACCACTTAAAGCGCGAGGAAGCACAGCGTGGATACCCGGTCAAAATTCGCGGCGTCATCACCTCGGTGCTGCCGGAACATCAGGCCTTCACCCTCCAGGATTCCACCCGCGGGATTTATGTCATTGATTACTCCGAGAGCCGTTCAGATTCACCCCGGATCGGGGAATTTTTGGAAGTTGAAGGCGTAACCGAGCCTCGCGAATTTGCTCCGATTGTGAATGCCCGGCAGGTGCATAGCCTGGGTGCCGGGGACCTCCCGGAACCCGTCCATCCTACCCGCGATCGATTGATGAACGGGAGTCTGGACGCCCAATATGTTGAACTTCAGGGTATCCTTACCGCCGTGCAGGCTGATGGGGTGATCCTCCTGACACCGGATGGCAGGATCAAATCCGAACTCCGCGTCACCGGCCTTAAGCCCCAAGACCTCGGGCGTTATGAGGATGCTTTGATCCGGGTGCGGGGATGCCTATTTGCCTCCTGGGATTATGTGACGCACCAAGTGAGGGTAAGCGAGATTCGGATTTATGGTGCAGACATCACCGTGGACCAACCGGCACCAACGGATTTATTCTCCACTCCCAGAAAGACGGCGGCGGAACTATTCCTGTTTGACCCCCAGGCCAGCGTCTTTCAACGGGTGAAAGTCTCCGGTCAAATTATTCATCTGCGGGAACCGGATTGCTTCATGATGGACGGTAATAGCGGCGTCCGGTTCATAGCCAAGCATCCCACAAGCTTGGAAGTCGGCGATCTGGTGGAAGTCGTCGGTTTCCCAGAATTGAGCAGCGCCCCTCCCGTATTGCGCGAAGCGGTGGTGCGCAAGACCGGCCATGCCGCCCTTCCCAAACCCAGACCGCTGGGTCCGGACGATTTGATTCGCACGGATCTGGATTCGACACAAGTCCGGGTGAAGGCGGTGCTTGTGAATCTAAGGAACACCCCGACGGGGCAAGCACTGGAGATGCGAATGGGGTTGCGGTCGTTTTTAGCCTGGTTGCCCGGCATAGATCAGGACGTTCGGGCCATACCGGTTGGGAGCCAGTTGGAGCTGACCGGAACGTATGCCAGCCAAGGCGTCAGCCAGGACGTTACTTCCTTTGGCTTGCTGCTCAACTCGCCGGCGGACATCACCGTGCTGGCGCGGCCGCCTTGGTGGACACTGGGAAAACTGTTGGTCATTCTGGGGGCGTTAGGCTGCGTCCTGGCGGTCACGGCGCTCTGGATCACCCAACTTAGCCGCAAGGTTGAGCGGCGCACGGCCGAACTTGAAATCCAAATCCGGGAACGGCAACGTGTCGAGCAGCAGCACGTCATGGAGCAGGAACGGGCGCGCATTGCCCAGGATCTCCACGATGAGTTAGGATCGGGTCTCACTGAAATCACCATGTTGGGGATCCGGGCGCGATCTGCCTCCGCGCCGCTGGAGACGCGGGGAAGTTATCTTGAGCAGATGGGTGACAAAGCGCGCCAGATGGTCACGGCTCTGGACGAAATCGTTTGGGCCATGAACCCCATGCATGACTCGCTGGCCTCAATGGTCAGCTATTTTTCCCTTTACGCAGAACGCTTCCTGGGATTGGCGAACATCGCCTGGCGGCTCGAAGGACCATTCGAGCCGAATGACTATGCGGTGGACTCGCGGCATCGCCATCAATTATTTCTCGCATTCAAGGAAGCGCTGACCAATGTTGTGCGCCATTCCGGAGCCACGGAAGTTCGCTTGAGCATCCAAATTGAACACGGACAGATCCGCTTGACCATTGCCGACAATAGGCGGGGCTGGGCCGAGGCCGGCCAAACGGAGGGAATGGATGGCGTGGCCAATATGCGGGCGCGCCTGGAAAAACTCGGCGGTCGTTTTGAAGTCAACAGCAAAACCGGCAAGGGCACGATCGTGCGTTTTGACCTCTCCTTGCATTGAGGATCTATGACTAGAATCGCAATTGTTGAGGACAATAGGGTCATTCGTGAAAGTCTCATGGAATTTGTCAAAGCGGATTCGGAATGCGAGTGCGTGTATGTTTGCGCGACGGCCGAAGAAGCTCTCAAAGAAATCCCCAAGCATCAGGCAGACATCGTATTGATGGACATTCAACTGCCCGATATTTCCGGCATCGAATGCACTGCCCGGCTCAAACAACTGATGCCCTCGGTCCAGATCATCATGGTCACTGTTTACGAGGACACCGAACGCATTTTCAAGGCGTTACGCGCGGGTGCCAGCGGCTACCTTTTGAAGCGCTGCACACCTGATGAACTCATTTCCGCCATCCGCGAGGTTCGGCAGGGAGGCGCGCCGATGTCACGGGAAATCGCCCGCAAGGTCATTGTTTCCTTCCAAGAACCGGTTGCCATTGCGGCCGAAGTTGAAGGTCTTTCTCCGCGCGAGCGCGAAATTCTGGAATTGCTGGCGACAGGGTTTCCCAACAAACAGATAGCCGCTCGCGTCGGTCTCATCGACGGCACCGTGCGCTGGCATCTTCGGCATGTTTATCACAAGCTGCATGTGCGCTCCCGGACCGAAGCCGCTCTCAAGTTTCTTTCGGCCAAGGCAGAATAGCTTTGACGGCAGACCGAATTTGTCAACCATGCTTAAACATCCACTGCCCACTATAATTTGCCAAGAACCATACATCTGTGAGGCTAGGTAAATCCTAAGAACAAGCAAAAATATGGAATGCACCCGCCGAGAGCTAATTTGATTCTAATGGAACAGGCGGTGCCGATGGCGTGCGGCTTTTGGATCTGGTTTCGTAGCATTTGATTTAACCATGAGAGGTATATGGGTTTAAAACTTTCAATTCTATTTGTCATAACTTTCGTTTTTTTTGGCGGTTCAGCGCGGGCGGACACTAATTTCTTGGCGGCGGCAGACTTCTCCGACCTGGCATTTTTTGAATCGCGGGCTATTACCTATAAAGATGGCGGACAGGTTCAGGACGGGCTTCAAATTCTGAAGAACCACGGCATCAATTGCGTAAGGCTGCGGCTTTTCACCAGCAGTGCGGCCCAGGCCAGCGCGAATCCCTACAACTACATCAATAACACCAACTATACTGTGCCGCTGGCGGTGCGACCGTCAACGACAATTAAAATTCCCCATTGGCGACAGGAGTAATTCCCCATTGGACATGAGTTGTTTGGTATGGGGCTGAGGGGATGCCCTGGCTGGTGGCGTGGAGTCAAGAGGGCGTAGCCCGACTGACGGAACGCCACCAGCCAGGGGGTGGCAACTCACGCGGATTGCCGGAACTTGGCTTTCTTGGCGCGCACGCTTTCACCGTCGAACTCCAGGATTGTCGAGTGATGCACGAGCCGATCAATTGCCGCCATGGTGGTCATCGGGTCCTTGAAGATTTGATCCCATTTCGAGAACACCAGGTTGCTGGTGATCATCACGCTGCGCCGCTCCTAGCGTTCGGCCAGGAACGTGAACAACACTTCCATTTCCTCCCGAATGGAGCGGGAAATAAAATCGCAACAGCGGAACATCAAAGCCGCCGAAAAAGCTTATGGAGAAAGCTTGTTCAACCTGACGGTTGCGCGGAGCTATATCAAAAAGTTTTTGGGAAACGCCAAAATCGCCGCATATTTGAAGGCGAATCATCCCGATATTTTCTCCGAGTTCAAAGCCATTGCGACGACGGAGACGTTGTAGTTGTCGCGGAACGAAGGAACAGCATGGCCGGAACCAGTGGTAACGCTATCGTTTCAATTATTTTGAATTTGTTTCAGGCGAGCCAATGCGCGCTGGCAAAGCGGGTGTGGAACGCTACGCAAGCCAATCTCCAAGGAGCCGCGAACGGAATCGTCCAACACAGGGTCGAATTCACCTTCGATCACCTGTCGGACGACGTGAAGCCACGGAGCACAATCATCCGTTAAATGAATGGCCCGTGCCTCAAGCCAGTCAAGAAGCGCCGGCTTGTGCTCAATCAACAAATCAGCGAACTCCGGCGTTAAACGATTACGTGGGATGACGGCCAGATTCTCACCACGAGGTTCCAGTCGAAGACCGCGTTGGGAAGCTTGGTCAATAATTTCTTGTGCAGTCATAATATAACCTCATCCGGTTCCGCATTCGCAACGGGTGGCGGGCTGGCGAGCAGCCATTTATAAGTCCCGGCATCGCCGCGCACCCCTCTCTGCCGCTTTGTCCCTTTTTTCGTTTGCTTCAGCAGGCCATAGCCTTCCAACTGGCGCATGATGCGTTGAGCCTGCATTGAGAAAATGCCCAGCCGGGTGCCAAGTTGATCGAATGAGATAAAGAACGTCATCCGCTCGCGCTCTTGTTCTGGCAGCATCGCCAAGTCGCGGCAAATGCGAAAAGCGTTTTGTTCATTTTCGGGGAGCGCGGTATAAATGTTCCGTTCACCGGCGGAGAGTGAATCGGCGTAAGTAATGGCAACTGAATCTTGCATGGCTTTGGCTTCCCTCATGTGTTGTTCGCGGGAATCATTGAAAATTGCTCGGTTGCAATCATAGAAGTGCCCAACGAGATCCAATCCGACTTGTGGTGCCGTTGCGCGATAGAGGAACGGAACGGCTACCACAATGAATTCATTTCGTGCTCGCGGTAACGCCTGAAACCGAGATTCAACGATATCCGCATAAAGTTTGGCCAGATGGGGATGGTGGGCCTCCAATGCCTCCTGCGCCTGATTTTTTGAGATGATATTTTCGTAAATCGTGTCAGCAGGACTATGGGAGGATGCAGTGTTATGTAGAGGTGCAGATATGCAGTTATGCAGAGATGCAGTAATGCAGGATGCAGAATGCAGACGAATCCCCGAGAAAAAAGTTTTTTTAGGTCGGGTTGATTCTATGTTTAAAACCACCGAATTGGGGTTTTCCCACATTTCCGGGTCTTGCGAGACGAAACACAACCGGAGCCGGTCTTTGACGGCCTTGTTAATCCGAAGGCCATACCGATCCATGAAATGGCCTTCCGCCATGGCGAAACTTTCCTCATGCCGGTCGCCGGTGATGCGCAATCCAAGTTTTAGGCCGTCGCCGCTAGGGCTTACGAAACCGAAAGCCACATGCGGGTCGTTTTTGACTTGTTCGCGGACAGCCGACAGAGAATCGCCGAGATTGTCCAAGTCAATCTGAAGAAATCCAGAATGAACCAGCGGTGTTTTTCGATCTGCCGCCGTGCCGGACATGCAAAAGCTTGGAAGGCGTTGCTTCGCGGAATTAACTGCCTTTTTTGCCTGTTTCACGTCGCCAGTTTGAACTCGGACGTGTTGGTAAGTTGCACGAATTGATGCAATGGGCTTCGCATACCGCCCTGCGCGAACATCGTCAAGCAATTCAGCAAGCATACAATCCGATTGCTTTTTTTTAACGTATGCATTGGCGAACATGGTTACGAGAGCTCCGAGGCATCCGACGCCGATTGGTGGATTGGGTTGAATTTCATTGGAGCCGAGCGTTGTTGTGGTGGCACCGTCGAACGGGTCTGTTGAACGGTGAACGGACGGGTTATGCGTTTGGGTTAAAAGGTCTGTTGGCATGGTAGTATCATTGGTTTTGGAAAGCACCGCGCCGGTTGTTCAGGCCGACGCGGCTGGAATGATACCGCAGGATTGCCGGTGGCCTTGGAAGGCCAAGTCGGCAAATTATTTATATTTGTTGAACGCTGTAGTATCATCATAAAAACTTCGCTCTATATTTCTTGGCAGCAAGCGCAACTTTACCACAGGGTCATTGTAAAATAATGACGTAAACATTGGACAAAATGAATTTTCGCCAAAAACTGGTCAAAATATTGTTCAAGTTGACCTGAACCTTTTACGCGCCAAACGCTTCTGGCTTCCGGTAGATCGTCCAGTTCTCCGGCGTCTCAAAGATGCTGCCAATTTTGCTGAGCATGGCTGGCTGGCTGGATTTCATGGTTTTAAACTGGCCGGAATTTTGGCGCGCACTTTGGCCACCAGACCGGGATGCAAAGGCCAGTCCTCCCACTGGGCCAATTCCGCCATAAGCTCTTTCAAGCGTTTTTCGACCGACGCGGGATTCCTGACGTCAATCCCTTCGCTCGCCGCAATTTCTGGCCGCCTCCCCGCCGACCGCAACGCCTGCACGCGTTGCCGGATATCTAAGATCAAATCCTCGGCACTCTGGGCTTCAGCATCCATCTCCTTCATCGCAGTATCATCTTTGCCGAATAGGTCAATCTGCTTGGGACTGCCGCCCTTTGTCCGGTTAATCACGGCTTTGATGAGATTTTTTGCGAACTCCGGTGACTTCCCGGTCACGGCGGCCTTGATCCCGATCCGTTGTGCCGCTTCGTTGTCCGGTGCCGCGTTTGCAATTGCCCGCGTCGCTTCGGGAGTAATTTGTTCATTGTTGAAGCTATCGAAAAGTGCAGCACTGGCTTTGAAGCCAATGTCTTGGGCTGCCCGTCCGCGCGAGCCGATGCGCTGCGCTACTTCCAACTCCACCTTCTCGCCGTGTTTTTCCATGAGTTTCCGGATGAATTTTACCTGGTCATAGATGGTTCCTTTTCCATCGTCGATGTTAATCTCCGCAGCCAGCCGGGCGGCATCTTTAGGGCTAAAACCATCCGCCTCGCGCACGATCTGCGCGTTGTAACTCTTCACATCCTGCGACTGGCCAAATGCAAACCGGTGATGCCCATTCGCCACGACATATTTCTTGCCGGGCGCAAGTTGATGTTCCGCCGGATTAAGCGGCTCCCACAAAAGCAGATTGCCCGCTTTGTAATCGTCCCACTGCCCGGTCAACTTATCAGCGTCGTTCACACCCGTGACCGAGTCGTCCATTCGTTTGAACTGCATCAAATCCGGGCGCGTGGCAATGGCCGATGCAGGAATACGACTTACCGGCACTTTCCTGTGGTCGTCCACCTCCGCAGCCGGCTCATTAGCTCCGTCGGACACGTCTGGTGCGTTCGACGAAATGGCCGATTCCTCCCCCATCGGACGGAATGCATCGGAGATATCCTTCGTCGTCAGTGTCCGCGCCTCGGACTCGGCCTTCGCCAGAGCAGAATTAAAGATTTCCTTGCGCTGATCCTTCGGCACTTTGGCGAGCTCGCGGGCCACACGCTCCGATAGAATGTCACCCACGGGTGACAGTTTTTTCGCGATCTCGGCGGCATCTATTAACCTGTATGCATGAGCCCGCGAGAAATTCCATTTTTCCCGGCAGTATTCTTCAAAGGTTTTGAATTGAGATTTATAGAGACGATTATCCCGGATTTCCGCCAGAGCGGTTCCCATTTTAATAAATGTCCGCTGTCCGGCCTCGATGTCCCTTTCCAGTGCAGCGAGCCGTTCGGACTCGACCGAAGTGAGCGCTTCCTCGATGAGATCGGGGATATGGAACCGGCGGCTGCCAGCGTCGGGCAAAACCGTCAGCACGCATTCAGGGGTGGGACGGGAACACGAATGACGGGGACTGGGGCCAACGAAAAGCTGGGCGTTAGCGTTGCGGCTGCCGTTATTACCGCGATTTGCGTTTTCAATTTTTAATTTGTTCAGTTTCATGGAGTTTAGTTTTCGTTTTTGTTTTCGATCAGTGCGGCGATATCGCTTTCTAAAAATCCTGCGGCCCGGACGCGGCCCGGCAGTTTACATTTACGCAAAACATCGGTGGAGGCCAACTTGTCTACCGTCCGAGTCGAGCAAGACAACCGGCGTGCGGCCTCGTCACGCTTTATCAGCCTCGGAGCGGAAAGAATTGGTGGCGTCAGCGCAGGAAAAACTGGCGACCGCAATATGGCAATAAGGCGCGTTCGCTGCTCCGGCGAAATGGTGTGGTCCGCCTTGAGACTCGCCTTAATAATTTCAATAGTGGCTTGTGTCATAAATGGTTTTCTAACCCACTTATAAGTTTGCGAATATTTTTTGAATTCGTCAAACCGGAGACGTGCATCACTTAATGAGAAGTCAGAAAAAGACCGTAAACACAGGAGGATTTGCTATTCCTTGCTTTGTAGAATTTTCTTGAGATGCATTTCTACAACAAAGAAATCACGTGTAAACTGGAATAATCCTACGCAGAAAGTTGCGAAACGAGTGAGGCTTAGTCGGTCGTTAAAACCGTAAGAAGATTTTTTTTTATTTTGCCGGAATTCTTTGAAGTCATTCTTTCAACAATTTGATACGCGTCACGAATAATTTCCACAGGTGTGCGTTTTACTGGCGCGGATGAATCTGTGATGCTCGTGACGTTGGGGAGTAGGCCGATTGTATCGGATGCGGCCAGTTCCCCGACGTGTGTATAATGCCGCGTCATCGACGGGCTGCTGTGTCCAACAATGCTTTGCACTACGGCCAGCGGCGCGCCGCTTGCGCGACAAAGACTCACGAAAGAATGCCTAAAGGAATGAAAACCGACCTCGATCACAGCGCGTTTGCCGTCCGTTCCGGTGCCGGGTTTATACAATTTGATTCCGCACGCTTTAAAATGCTTTTGCACCATGTCCGTTACCATGTCGGCGCGGTGATTGTATGTTTTGGCGATTTCCGGCAATACGTAGTCGCCTCTTTCGTCAACTGGCGTTCCAATTAGCATATCGCGCAAGGCCGGGTGGATTGGGACTATCACTGGCTTCGGATTGCGGCGTGCGGTTTTATTGGGAATACGACGAATCATTCCGCGCAGCAAATCCACTTCGCACCAGCGCAACGTGGCACAATCACCCAAGCGCAAGCCGGAATAAATACCAAGAGCCAGCATTTTCTGTAATTCACCAGTGGCGGTTTGGCAGACTTTTCGAAGTTCATCAACTGTAAGTTCGCGTCGGCTATGTGAAACCATATGCTTGCGTTGAATATCTTCCCACGGATTACTCATCAGCTTGGCTTTGTGTTTCAAGACACGGAAAACCATTACGATCAAATTCAGGTGCTTGTTGAAAGTGGACGGGCTAAATCTTCCATGATTCAAGCTGCTCGCGTATTCCTCGGCGATTTCTTTTGTGACCTCACGCAGCGCCGTCTTGTCGGGGTGTTTTTCCTTCATCCAATCGGCGAAGGCTTGCCATTGAAATTCGTATTGACGCAAGGTGGATTCGCCGCTGTCGGGGCGATTGGTTGAATTCAGAAAATCACTCCATGCCTGACCGATGGATGACGGCGGGTGTTGTTCATCCTCCCATTTGGCGAGTTCAGCTTTGTGACCTTTTAGTTTTACTTCGATGGATTCCAGCATGGCAACCTTGTCTGCCGTAAAGATAGGTGCCATTAAGGCAGTGCGTGCGATTTCAGCCTCACGCCTTTTCGTGATGGGTTGACCACCGGCATCACGCAATGCACGCGTTATTGGTTTCCCATCGACTCGCCACGAACAGTAAAAATTGTTTCCCCGTTTGAATAAAAACCCAGTTCGATGTTTCATATGATCATGTGCGCTTATGTTCCCTTCGATTCCGCTATGTGCGCCAATTAAGCCATAGCAATGCTAGAAAGTCAAACATAAAGCATACAAGACACTTAAATAGCCAAACAATACCAACTATAAAGCAGACTGTAAATCTGTCGGCTAACGCCTTCAATGGTTCGAATCCATTACCTACCACCACTCTTTCTTTGCAAGGGAAACAGGGGTTTTGTTCAAATATATTAATGGTTTTTCCCGTATCTCTGTTTTTGAATCTCTGCGTTTTGGTGCTTTTGGTGTCTCTTGCGTTCCTTTCCATTAAGCCCTCAAAAGTCATACAATGATTTTGCGGCAATGCGCCAAGCACACGCATAATGCGCGTCCAGCGGAATCCAGCGCACGGCAACCGACATCGTTGCGCGTGTCCGGCAACAAAGAGTTTCCTTTTGTGTCGAGCCTGGCGTCGCGGCTGCAAAATCCTCTCCCTGATTCTGGAAATCCATTATGACAACTACACGGAAAAATTCGGGAAAAAATGGGCGTGGCGGCTCAAGGAAACCATCAGCGTCCTCGGCAAAAATTTCGAGCAAGCCCTCTGGTTCGCCGCGCAAGTCCCGGAGGCTCCTGATGAATATGGAATCAAAGGACACGCTGTATGCAGTTTTAATGTCCCAACCGATCAAATAATTGAAGTCAAATCTCACTTCGCCCAATTTGGTTACAACGGGCTGATTATTAGAACTGGCTTCAAGCCGATGGCCATAAGCATTACGCTTTATGAAGTGTCTGTTCTGGGCCTTTCTACAGTTCTGACTTGGTTTGTGCTAAAATTAAAACGCCGATAAAACTGCA
>OCZT010002176.1_pt1 | contig 20320 bp, 19 predicted proteins | sample 1539031 | NCBI WGS metagenome assembly OCZT01 (sample SAMEA3539308, study PRJEB22396) | soil metagenome | biome: tundra; feature: field; material: soil | place: USA | collected 2010-05 | depth 0.15 m | reverse complement strand
AGCTGCCCACTCATCCCCGGCACACAATTGCATCTACACTCCTGCCTGAACCGGGAATTCAATTAAAATACGGCGACATGGCCCGGCGTATGCCAAACATCAAATATTTTTTAACCTTTTGAACACATGAACCTCATCATCCAAGCCACTCACACCATAGCCGCGACGCATCTCGACCATCTCGCCAAACTGGCGCAGAGCAGGCAATGCGAGCAGATCGCCGACCACGCCTATCGCTTGAACGCCGCGCAGGCGCATACCGGGATTGCGCCCTACTGTCTTGCGAACCGGCTTGATTACGGCTTCGTGGCGCGCGGCCGGAAGCTTGCGAATTTCGGGCTCATGGTAATGGACATGGATTCGACGCTGATCGCCATCGAGTGCATCGACGAGATCGCCGACATGCAGGGACTGAAACCTCAGGTCGCGGCGATCACCGAAGCAGCGATGCGCGGCGAGATAGACTTCGCCGAAAGTCTGCGCCGCCGTGTCGCGCTGTTAAAGGGACTGGACGAGCACGCTCTGCAACGCGTGTATGATGAACGTTTGCGACTCTCACCCGGCGCGGAGACCCTGCTTAAGGCACTGCAAACGCACGGCATCAAGACACTGCTGGTGTCCGGCGGCTTCGTATTCTTCACCGAGCGCCTCAAGGCAAGACTAGGTCTGGACTACACCCACGCCAACACCCTTGAGATCGCCAACGGCAAGCTCACCGGCAAGGTGCCTGGCAAAATATTCGACGCGCAAGGCAAGGCCGACTGGCTGGTGAAGATCCGCGAGGAACTTAAACTGAAACCGGGGCAGGTCATCGCCATGGGCGATGGCGCGAACGACTTGAAAATGATGACGCAGGCGGGCATCAGCATCGCTTACCACGCCAAGCCGGTGGTTCGCGAGCAGGCCAGCTACGCGCTGAATTTTGTCGGACTGGATGGCCTGGTGAATTTGCTGGCGAACTAGCAAATGCGGAAGGCATTATTACGGGAAAGACTGTTCAACATTTACCCGGAAATCCGTCTTTGAGTACTCTTGCAAGAACTGTACTTAAGAACTAAATCCACTTAGCTTATCTTGCGAGTTAAGTCAAACTATCTAGGCCGAAATATGACTTGCAAAAAAAATTGAACCCCCTAGAATTAGTTCAAATTAAGGGGAAAACTACTACATATAGTGGTTTTGAGTTTTTCGGGCTGAAATAGCCCGTGCAATCAAGGGGGTTGTATTATGCTTGTTACAGAAAGTGTTTTGTCTTCGACATCCGCCCGCAACATTTCCGAATTCTCCGCTTTGCCCAACATGCCGTCTGACCAACACAAGGCGTCCCCCCGCAAGGATCCCGCGATTCAGTTTGAGCCGGCGAAGGCTCCCATAACTCCTTTACAGGACGACCAAATAGCAGGCAAATCAGCTTTCAAAGGAACAACTGCTATGACGCAAGAAATCAGCACCGAAGTATTGTTGGAGAAGTACGCTGAACCCGGCGAGACCTCCGTTGAAGATGTGCGCCGTCGTGTGGCCCGCGGATTGGCGCAAGCCGAAAAACCGGAACAGCGCGCCCATTGGGAAGAGATCTTCTTCCGGGCTCAGGAGAACGGTTTCGTGCCTGCCGGCCGCATCAACTCGGCAGCGGGATTAAGTAATCAGGCAACCCTGATCAACTGCTTTGTGCAGCCGGTGGGAGATGCGATCTCAGGCATCAGCGCCGGCAAGCCCGGTATCTATGATGCCTTGCAGCAAGCCGCCGAAACCATGCGGCGCGGCGGCGGTGTCGGCTACGATTTTTCGTCGATCCGTCCCGAGGGGGCTATAGTCAAGGGCACCAATTCCCGTGCCAGCGGGCCGATCTCCTACATGCGCGTGTTCGACCGCTCCTGCGAGACCGTGGAATCAGCCGGCGCACGGCGCGGTGCGCAAATGGGTGTACTGCGCTGCGATCATCCGGACATCGAGCGATTCATCCATGCCAAGGACCAGGGCGACCTGCGCAACTTCAACATCTCCGTCGGCGTAACAGATGCTTTGATGCACGCCCTGGAGAACAATCAGCCGTTCGAACTGGTGCACAGCGCAGAACCTTCCGAAGCGCTCAAGGAGCAAGGTGCTGTCCAACGCAGCGACGGCAAGTGGGTATATCGCAAGGTGCAGGCCGCCGATCTGTGGAAGCAGATCATGGAGAGCACCTACGACCACGCCGAACCGGGTGTGCTGTTCATCGACCTGATGAACCGGGACAACAACCTGTCTTACTGCGAAGAGATAGCGGCAACCAACCCCTGCGTCACCGCCGATACTTGGGTTATGACAGACCAGGGCGCGCGCCAGGTACGCAATCTGATCGGCAAACCCTTCGCCGCATTGATCGACGGCAAACCCTATCCTACCGAATCGCAAGGTTTTTTTCAAACCGGCGTCAAATCGGTGCTGCGCCTGAAAACCGCCGAAGGACATTCATTGCGACTGACCGCAGACCATCCGGTGTTGCGCGTCTCGCGCATGACGCGTTATTTACGTGAAACGGAGTGGGTAAAAGCGGGCGAACTCCGTAGCGAAGATCAAATCGTGTTACACGATCATCGTGCCATGAGCAAGTGGAATGGCGCGCACAATGAAGACGAAGGCTATCTGATCGGCTTGCTGATCGGCGATGACACGCTCAAGAACGACAAAGCAGTGTTGAGTATTTGGGATACCGCTGCGCTGAAAATCGCCAACGGCGGGGACATGCTTCCATCTGCCGGAGTTGCCGGTGTCATGTATGCTGCTGAACAAGCGGCGCGCTCGTTGCCGCACCGCGCCGATTTCAACGGCTGGCAAAAACCCGTTGCAGGCCGCGGCGAATATCGTCTGGCGACAGGCGCGTTACGCACGCTGGCACTGGAGCTGGGTCTGACTCCCGGCAGCAAGCGATTCACTGCGGCGATAGAAACCGGCTCGTCCGATTTTTATCGCGGCGTATTGCGCGGCATGTTCGATGCCGATGGTTCAGTGCAAGGCTCGCAAGATAAAGGCATCAGCGTTCGGCTGTCGCAGATCGACCTTGGCAACCTGGAGGCCGTGCAGCGCATGCTGCAACGTCTCGGCATCATCTCCACCATCTATCAAAATCGCCGCCCCGGTGGCATTAAGTCATTGCCGGATGGCAAGGGTGGCTCCAAGGAATATGCCTGCCAGGCACTGCATGAACTCATCATTAGCGGCGAGAACATCGGGCGTTATGCCGAACTGATCGGCTTTGCGGATAGCGACAAGATGGACAGGCTGAATGGCTTGCTAAGTAATTATCTGCGCAAGCCGAATGCCGAACGTTTCGTCGCAACCGTGCTGTCATTGGAAGATGATGGCGTGGAAGATGTGTATGACGTAACCGTTGCCGATGTCCATGCTTTCGATGCCAATGGACTGTATATCCACAACTGCGCGGAACAGCCACTTCCCCCCTACGGCTGTTGCTGTCTGGGCTCTATCGACCTGACGCGCATGGTGAAGAACCCGTTCTCTGCGCATGCCGGATTCAACCACGAACCGTTCAAGCAACTGGTGCGCGTCGCGGTGCGCATGCTGGACAACGTGCTGGACGTCACCGCTTGGCCGCTGCCCGAACAGCAACTGGAAGCGCAGAACAAGCGCCGCATCGGGCTGGGCTATACCGGGCTGGGAGACGCGCTGGTGATGCTGGGCTTGCGTTATGACACCGACGAAGCGCGCGCGTTTGCCACCGATATCACACGCATCATGCGCGACGAGTCGTATCTCGCCTCTGTGGATCTGGCCATCGAACGCGGTGCGTTCCCGCTGCTGGATGCTGACCAATATCTGGCCGCACCGCGCTTCGCCTCACGTCTGCCCGATCAGATCAAGGACAAGATCCGCGAGCATGGCCTGCGCAACAGCCACCTGTTATCGATTGCGCCGACCGGGACCATCTCTCTCGCATTCGCAGACAATGCCTCGAACGGCATCGAGCCGGCCTTCTCGTGGTTCTATACGCGCAAGAAACGCATGGCCGAGGGTGGCACCAAGGATTACGCGGTGGAAGATCATGCCTGGCGTATGTACAAGCATATGGGCGGCGACATGAACAAGCTGCCGCCCGCCTTCGTCACCGCACTGGAGATCTCCGCGCTCGACCACATGAAGATGGTGGCAGCCGTCGCGCCGTTCATCGACACCTCGATCAGCAAGACCGTCAACGTGCCCGCCGACTATCCCTATGAGGATTTCAAAGGTCTTTATACCGCGGCGTGGAAGGCCGGACTGAAGGGCCTGGCTACCTATCGTCCGAACAATGTGCTGGGCTCGGTGTTATCGGTCACGCCGGAAATCAAGCAGGCAAAAACAGAAATAGCAGAAGATCAACCGCAGGACCTGGTGTTCGACCAGGATAGGCGCATCGTGCTGGAAGCGACACCGAAACCCGCGCTCGCTTCATTGCGCTGGCCGGGCCGTCCGGAATTGCCGAATGGCAGCTCAGGCTGGGTCTCGCAAGTGGTGAAGCATCCGCTCGGCAGTTTCGTGGTGTTCATATCGCATACTGAGAACGGCCACAATCATCCGTTCGAGGTTTGGGTGAACGGCTCGGAGCAGCCGCGCGGACTCGGTGCGCTGGCCAAATCTCTGTCGATGGACATGCGCACGCTCGATCCGGTGTGGGTGCGCATGAAGCTGGAGATGCTGATGAAGACCGCCGGTGACGACGCCTTCGACATGCCGATGCCGCCCGACGGCCAGATGAAACGCATGCCCAGCCTGGTGGCCGCGTTCGCGCATCTGCTGAAATATCGCATCGAAGAATTGGGCGCGCTGGAAGCCAGTGCGGACGCAACCACCCCGATGATGGACGCGCTGTTTGCGAAGAAGGAACCGAAGACCGGCACCGATGGCACGATGAGCTGGACAGTGGATATTTCCAACGTCGGCAGCGGCGACGACTTCGTGCTGGGACTCAAGGAACTGGTGCTGCCGGACGGGCAACGCCGCCCCTACTCGATGTGGCTGGCAGGCGTCTATCCGCGCGCGCTCGACGGACTGTGCAAAGTATTGAGCCTGGATATGCGCGTCATCGATCCGGCCTGGATAGGCATGAAGCTGCGCAAGCTGCTCAACTTCGGCGAACCGCTCGGCGATTTCATGGCGCGCGTGCCCGGCGGCATCAAGATGGAAAGCTACCCCTCGACAGTTTCCTACGTCGCCAAACTGATCATTCACCGCTACGCGATGCTCGGCATCCTGGATGAACACGGCTATCCAATACTGCACATGGGCGTGATGGAAGTCCCGAAAAAGAAAAGCAAAGCCGCCGGCATCAAAACACTGGCCGGCAAAGTCTGCAAGGAGTGCGGCAACGCCACGCTGATCAAGAAGGACGGCTGCGAGTTCTGCACCAGTTGCGGCGCGATTGGGGCGTGCGGGTGATGCTGTAAGTTGCAGTGATGGAGTTCTGTTGTTAGCGTTTTGATTATGCATTAATGGCTCCCGTGTTACATGAACGGGCAGATGAAAGTAACTTTAATTAGTGGTCAGGAGCGTGAATGCCAGTTCTAGAGCAAATCAAAAGACGCTTTACAGAACTCGATACGCAGTGCCAAGCTCTTCGTTTGGAGCCTTCCGCGTAGGATAGTGTCGGATGCTATCCAATGGAACAATGGCAACAATGGGCCACAAGCGTTCAAAATATACTCCGCGCAGCCTTTGGTGAGAATTCGCCACAATACGAAAATTTCCAAACCGCCTATGGACATTGTCGCGGGTACCAAGAAGAATTCAACGCCCTTAAAGGAATTTTTCTCGGGGCTAAGTCGGACTATGAAGGCGGGTACGTCTTTTCCATAGAACAGTCTATTTCTGGAGAGATTTTCGGTGACTTCATTGCGATGGCAAAGCATGCTCTAGCTGAGGGCCATAAGGATGTTGCCGCAGTACTCGCTAGCGCTTCGCTTGAAGACACTTTAAAACGCTTTGCGAAACTCCATGAGCTAAACGTTGAAGATAAAGTTCTTCAAGAAGTCGTGAATGCTTTGAAATCTAAAAGTCTAGTTGCCGGCGCCCAAAAGACGCTTCTTGATTCCATGGTCAAAGTTCGTGATTATGCGATGCATGCGAACTGGGAAAAAATCCAACCGGCTGACGTTAATAGCGTAATCGGGTATGTTGAACAGTTCTTGTTGTCGCATTTTTGAAACTTGTAGAAAGCAACTACAACTAAAGGAGTAAGCATCAAATAATTATCTAAGGGTGTCAGCGAAATGAAAAAGTCCAAGAAAAAATCCGATGCTGACTCCTTTAATAATCATTATTCAAACGCTAGACCAATACATAAGCACAGGTATTGGATATGCAAGTTCTATCAGATTCTCACGTGCATACCTAGACAAGAACCAAGGGCTGCTCCAGTGAGCCGCGCAAACCTTAACTCTGCTCTGCAATCGGCGAGCCAATTAGACATTTAAATTAGTTATGAACCTTACTAGCTTTTTGTGGGGCATTGCCCTTGGTGTGATTGCCGTCTTCGGAACTGGATTTCTCAAGAAGGCTGGCGAGGACTTTTATTCTTGGGCGATGAAAAAGATGAATTTCAAAGCATCAGAACATCACACACCACAATTGATAATACAACTTAATACTGAAGCTGGAATTCAATCTGCAGGGGAATCACCAACCGGGTTAATTGAACCATCAATCCTTGAGCGAGTTAGTCAATTGTCTTTCAAGGATATCGAATCTGCAATTAGTGCTGCACCACCTTTGCAGCGTGACCGGGTCGCGGAAAGCTATGTAGGGTTGAGGGTTGAATGGGATACATATTTCTATAGTGGCAATGTACGCGATGACATGATGACATTGCGGCTTCGATCCGACGCCAAGATGCCATACGGTAATGTTATTTGCGAAGTTAAAGTTAATGAGTATCGAGAATTTGGAATCTTGCCTGAAGATACAAAAGTTAGAGTGTCCGGGAAAATCATTAAGGCATCTAAGGTAGATGTAGAATTAGATGATGTTCGGCTACACATTTATAAAAGTTAACACAATACTCGACTCATTCATTCGAGAGCGCGACTAAAGGGGTCAGCATCAAATAATTTTCCAAGGGTGTCGGCGAAATGAAAAAGTCCCATCAATAATTTTGATGCTGACCACTTTAACACTGGCATCTCTGCAAGAAGAAACCATGCATACGCTTATTGCCATCACGTTCCGAATCTGCTTCCAATTCGGCCTGTTCGTTTTGGCTTTTCCTCTACTTGCACATGCAAGTCTCCCCCAATCTTCCAATGTACCCGGCGGCGTTGCGATTATTCCGCTCGGCAGCGTTTCAACCAGTGCCGATACGCCGCAAACATGGTTTGGCGATCAGCCTGTTCTCGTTACATCCGATCACAATCAATGGTACGCGGTGGTCGGCCTGTCGCTTGATGTGACGCCAGGTTCGCATGAGCTGCGCGTCAAAATTGGTGACGTAACGAAAGCGCTGGACTTCGTGGTCAACACAAAAAATTACCCAGAACAGCACATCACCCTTGAAGATACGAGCAAGGTAGAACTATCGGCTGAAGATGAGGCTCGCGCTGACCGCGAGCTCGCGGTCATCCAGGAGCTGAAACACCACTGGCGCGCTGCGCAGGATACCGATCTGACTTTTATCCTTCCCGTTAAAGGGAGGCTGGCCGGGCGTTTCGGTCTGCGTCGTTTCTTCAACGGAGAGCCGCGCGCACCACATGCCGGCCTTGATGTGGCGGTAGCGCGCGGCACACCGGTCAAGGCGAGCGCGCATGGCCAGGTGCTGGCGGTCGATGATTATTTTTTCAATGGTAGAACGATCTTTGTCGACCATGGCAACGGGCTGATTACCATGTACTGCCACCTTGAGCGGATCGACGTGAAAACCGGCGAAACTGTACGCAAAGGTCAGCGAATCGGGCTTTCTGGAAAAACAGGGCGCGCCACGGGCCCGCATCTTCACTGGAGCGTCGTACTTAACGGTGCAATGGTCGATCCAGAATTATTCATTCCGGCAAAGCATCGGCGTCGATGACCTATTCAACAGAATCGCGCGCAGTCCGCAACATGGGGAGAATATCGGCCGTGATCGGGCTGGTGCTGACGGCGCTCACCGTTCCGGCCAGTGATGCCGAGGCGCGTCGGACCGGCAATGTTCGTACGCAAGCCATCGACATGGTCGTGATCCATTCGACGGGCGGCCCCACCTGTGATGCCGGGACAGGCAAGCCTATTTGGGTAGGAGCCGGCACCCTGGCAGAAAACATTCGGAAAATAGAAGCGGATCCCAAACTCGGCATCCACTACATGATAGACCGTGATGGGACGTTGCGCGCCAGCGTGCCCGAAGACGAGGTGGCAAATCACGTTTTTCACTACAGCGGTCGCTCCATCGGCATCGAGCTCATCAACAATGGGGACGGGCTCGACCCATTTCCCGACGCGCAACTGGCGTCGTTGGTGAAGTTGCTCCGCGACATCAAGCAGCGCCGTGGCATTACGCGCGATGGCATCAAGCGTCATTCCGATCTCGACCACGCGCTGCTGTCCTGCGACAGAACGCAGCGGCGCAAGGTGGATCCAGGCGCCGCGTTCCCGTATAAATCGATTTTGGATCGAGTATTTAAACCCCAATAGGAAAGTCGTTGCGCGAATCAACTAAAGGGGTCAGCATCAAATAATTATCCAAGGGTGTCAGCGAAATGAAAAAGTCCAGGAAAAGATTTCAATGTTGACCCCTTTGATACTGTGAGCGCGAACGCTAGCCCCATGTCGCGCTCCTTGCTCATGCTCGCTGTCGTCGCGGTTCTTGTCTATCTCGCGTGCTGCGCCCTGCTCTTCGCGTTCCAACGCTCCTTGATCTACTTTCCACAACCACCCTCGCCCGCAATTGGCGCATCGAATTTCACGTTGACGACTGATGGCGCTCAAGTACAAGTTACAGCGTTGCCAAAGAAAGGGCTGGATGCCGTGGTCTACTTCGGCGGCAACGCAGAAGACGTCAACTTCAGTTTGCCAGGTCTTGCTGCTGCCTTTCCAGAGCACGCCATTTACTTGATGCACTATCGGGGCTACGGCGGAAGTTCGGGGAAGCCCTCAGAAGATGCGCTAGTTGCCGATGCGCTTGCTCTATTTGACAGGGTTAGCACCGAGCATCCAAATGTCGTGGTTATCGGCCGCAGCTTGGGCAGCGGAGTCGCAGTTCATGTGGCAAGCTTGCGCCCCGTTTCGAGACTTATCCTTGTCTCGCCATACGACAGCCTTGTAGAGTTGGCAGCAAATCAGTATCCCTACTTCCCCATCCGCTGGCTACTGCTGGACAAATTTGAATCGTGGCGATATGCGGCTCAGGTTACTGCGCCTACGCTAATTGTCGCGGCAGAGCTCGATGAAGTCATCCCGCGTACGAGCACGGAAGCGCTCTACACACGTTTTCAAACCGGGGTTGCGACGCTCAGAGTTGTAGCTGGCGCGAGTCACAACACAATCTCCGAGAGCCCGGAGTATGAACCGCTGCTCAAGGGCGTGCCATGAATGGGGCTAATCATTCCATCGAAGGGACAGTCAAAAGATTGCGCCTTTGAACATTATGGGACAGACCACGATTTCCGATAGTCTCCTAGTCTTGGAATGATAAAAAAGTAACAGATTTATTTCGTAAAGGTCGAAGATGCGACAAAAAATAAAACTGTCACCTTGTGCACATCAGCCACGCATAACAGGTCTATGAAACTGCTCACTCAATATATCAAGCGTACTCACGTTTTTCTCTGGGGCGAGGAACTAGACACATCCTTCGCGCTGCGCCGCCGGCTCGTCCTCACGCTGCGCACGGTGTATGCGGTCGGGCGCGACCTCGGCGAAGACCAGCTCACGTTGCGCGCCATTAGCCTGCATAGCCTATAATCCTGTTGTGCTGGTATTTTGTGGTGCGCGCCTGAATGCCGCGGTGCATGTATTTTTATCGATCACCATTTTATGAATCTTTGGAGAAACAAATGAAACACTTTAAAGCCGTCCTGCTAAGCGTTGCTATCGGCGTTGCGATAGGAATGTGGTTCGGGGTGAATATCGGGCGCGAGGAGCCTTTTTATTCCGACCCGTTTGACACCAGTTCGCTGAATCAGAAACTCAAAAGGGCAACTGGAGAAACGCTGGAAAAAGGCGGTCATGCCCTGGAAAAAACCGGTCAGTCCTTGCAGGATAAGCTGAATAAATAGGCTTGAAAGTCGCAGCTTATCGTGCAGGCAGCACCCACACCGGAGATATTTCATGAAACTACTCGGTACCAATACCAGCCCCTATGTGCGCAAAGTGCGCCTGGTCTTGCTGGAAAAAAACATTCCCCACATTTATCTCGTCGACCCACCTCGTGAGCCTGGCAGTCAGGTGGCCCGCGTCAATCCGCTGGGACGAATTCCGGCACTGATACTGGATGACGAAACCTGCGTGTTCGATTCGCCGGTGATCGCCGAATATGTTGACACGCTGAACGACACCCCGGCCCTTCTTCCGCGCACCAATGCGCTGGCCCGAATGCGCGTCAAGCGATGGGAAGCGCTGGCGGATGGCATCATAGACTCGGCTGTCGTGGTGCGTACCGAAAGTATTCGCCCGGCAGACAAGCAGGAAGCCAACACCATCAGCGTGCACAATAATGCCATCACGCGCGCACTGGCCTACGCGGCTGACCACCTAGGTCAAAGGGAATGGTGCGAGGGCGCATCCATCACGCTGGCCGATCTGGCACTGGTGAGCGCGCTGATCTATCTGGACTTGCGTCAACCCGAACGCGACTGGCGCGGGCCTCACCCCAATCTGGCTGCATGGTTCGCGCGCATCAGCGAGCGCACCAGCGTTCGCACCGCACTCGCAGGATAACTCGCACATCTGGATTGGGTCGCTTGGCGAAAGATCGCTCATGTGCGATACCGCACGGAAGTGCCTGGGTAAGAGCAGGTAGTTTATGAAAAGTTAGAGTTGGTGTCGCATTGCGTTGACAACCATGACTCCAACCTTGGTTATCGAACTGGAGGTCACAAAATGCTGAAAATTCGCCACGTATTTATTGTGCTAGGGATACTGTTGTGCTCAGTGGCTTCTGCTGATGCTCAGGTGAGCATTGGTATCGGGTTTCCAAACGTAAGCATCGGGATCAACCTGCCGGTATACCCGGAACTCGTTGTCGTGCCAGGTTACCCGGTCTACTACGCGCCACAGATGGAAGCGAACTTCTTTTTTTACGACGGTATGTACTGGGTTTACCAGAATGATAACTGGTATGCGAGTTCATGGTACAACGGGCCATGGGGGTTTGTGAATCCAGAGGATGTGCCGGTGTTCGTCCTGCGAATCCCTGTGCGCTACTACCGCCAGCCTCCTGTGTACTTTCGCGAGTGGCGTTCGGATGCGCCGCCACGTTGGGGTGAGCACTGGGGCGGTGGTTGGGAACAGCGTAGAAGCGGTTGGGACAGATGGAACCGTAGCACTGCCCCGGCGCCTGCCCCGCTGCCTGTCTATCAGCGGCAGTACTCAGGGGATCGGTATCCCCGACAAGTCAAGCAGCAGCAGAATCTTCAAAAGCGGAATTATCGTTACCAGCCGCGTGACCCCGTAGTGCGGCAACACTATCAGGCAGTTCACAGAGCGCCTGCTCAGCAGGTAAAGCAGGGAGCGCCTGCAGAGAGAGGTGCAAAGCAGCCGGATATCCAGCGTTCTACGCCACGCCAGCAGAATGGTCCAGCCGCCCCGCGCGCTCAGTCACCGCAAACGGGAGGCAAAGACGTTCAGAGGTCAGCCCCGGCCTCTCCGCAACAGGGACGCCCGAAAGTTCAAGATCATAAGCAGCCGCCACAGCCAGAGCTAGACCAGCGTAAGCAGCAGATGCCAAGATCGCAGGGCCGGGAAGAAAAACAGCAAGGCAAGGATGCCACGCGCGAGCCAAAACAGGGACAAGGGCAAGAGCAGAAGCAGGGGCAAGTGCAGAAGCAGAAGCAAGAGCAGGAGCAAGGTCGAAATCGCAATGAGTAATACAAGCTGAGCCGATCTCCGTCTTCACTTGGGAGTAGGCGCTGCCGCGCTTGCGCCGTTTTCGAATCGTGCCAAGTGCCGTTGCGATAAATCGATGATGATGCAGGAAATACAATTTTCAGCGTTCCCCTGGCCGCGCTGGAATGCATCGAAGAACTACTTGTCGCCTCATGTAGGGTATTACGGCATATGTGCGCTATCGCACAGAGGTTTTTGGGCCATAAGCGTTATAATTATATAATTAAAAATGTAGTCAGTTCCGGGCCGTACGACTGAAACTGTCGAATGTATTGCAGATGATTTCTATGCTGACCATCTCGTGCAGGTAGATAACGGCATGGTGCAGCGTATTGATCTCCCTGAACTTATATAACGTAACAACAGGATAAGTCATCGGCTCATGTCTTCGTAACTTAATCAAGAACCATTAACCAACTGGAGATTCAAGATGAAACGTTTTCTGATCGCAGCGGCAGTAGCCGCTGCCGCCGTCACCACCCCTGCACTCGCTGCCGACGTTGGAGTCTCGATCAGCATCGGCCAACCCGGCTTCAATGGCCGACTCGACATCGGCGACTATCCGCAGCCTCAAGTGATCTATCGTCAACCGATAGCAATCGAGCGGGTACCGGCGGACCGTCCGCCGATCTATCTGCACGTACCTCCTGGCCACGCCAAACATTGGCGCAAGCACTGCCACGAATACAACGCCTGCGGTGAGCGGGTCTTCTTTGTGCAGGACAGCTGGTACAACCGCGAGTATGTTCCGCGTTACCAGGAACAGCATCGTGATCGCCGGGATGACCGCCGTGACGAGCACAAGGATGATCATCGTGGGAATCATAGGGACGACCGCTAAGGCGACGATTACGACCGCGGCCGTGATCACTAAGGCATTGGCGTAACAACTATCCCGGCTCATACTTCCGCAATGTCGCGAGGGTATTTGTTCGCATCACCCGCGTAACGACAAGCAGGCTCGAAAAAAGTCTGCTCGATCTGGCACTGGTGAGCGCCCTGATCTATCTGGACTTGCGCCAACCCGAACGCGACTGGCGCGGGCATCACCCCAATCTGGCTGCATGATTCGCCCGCACCATCGTTCGCACCGCACTCGCAGGATAACCCCATGCCCCATGTAAGCTTAAACCCAACCACCAATCAGGTGATTCAGACCTACGCCAGTTGGGATGTTCATCGTTTTGAGCAAACTCTGGAAAAAGCCCACAGCGCGCAGCAAATCTGGGCGCGAACTTCTATTGCCCTGCGCGCCGAAGTGCTGTGTGATGTGGCAATTCAGTTGCGTGCGCAGCGTGACCAATACGCGACCCTCATGACTCTGGAAATGGGCAAGCCGTTGCGCGAATCCCGCGCCGAAGTCGAAAAATGCGCCGGTGTTTGCGACTACTATGCGCAACATGCCGAGGAATTTTTGCGCACCGAACCGGTGGAGTCGGATGCCGGCAAAAGCTATGTCGCGTATTACCCGCTCGGTGTGGTGCTGGCCGTCATGCCGTGGAACTTTCCCTTCTGGCAAGTATTTCGCGCTGCCGTCCCCGCCTTGATGGCGGGCAACGTGCTGGTACTGAAACATGCATCGAATGTGCCGCAGTGCGCGCTCGCAATAGAAGCGATCTTCCGCGATAGCGGTTTGATGGAACCCCTAGCCATTCCTCTAACCCACCCAAAGACGGCGGGTAAGCGGCTGGTTATACCGGAAGGATTATTTACGACTCTGATGATTGAAGTCGACCAAGTGGCCGACGCAATCGCCAGCCCGCATGTGCATGCGGTCACGCTCACCGGATCGGAAGCCGCAGGACGCAAAGTGGCGGCATGCGCCGGCCAGCATCTGAAGAAATGCGTGCTGGAACTGGGCGGCTCCGATCCGTTCATCGTGTTGCACGATGCGGATTTGGAACTCACCGTGAATATGGCGGTGGCCTCGCGCTTCCTCAATTGTGGGCAATCATGCATCGCCGCCAAGCGCTTCATCGTCGTGCCGCAAATCGCGGATGAATTCCTGCGCCAGTTCAAAATCAAAGTAGAGGCACTCAAGCTTGGCGACCCGATGGACGATGCCACGCAAATCGGCCCGATGGCGCGCCTCGACCTGCGTGAATCATTGCATAGTCAAATCACCGATTCCATCGCGCAAGGCGCAGTGGCGGTGACCGGTTGTAAACCGGTGAAGCGGGAAGGATTTTTCTATCAGCCATCGATCCTGGATCGTGTCACCGCCAAAACCCGCGCCTACCACGAAGAACTATTCGGTCCGGTGGCGATCGTGATCCGTGCCGCGAGCGAAGAGGATGCGCTGCGCATCGCTAACGAAACCCGCTTCGGACTCGGCTCATCGATTTGGAGTAAAGATGTGGCGCGCGCCGAGCAGTTGGCCGCGCACATTCAGGCCGGCTGCACCTTCATCAACGGTATGGTCAAATCCGACCCTCGTTTGCCATTCGGAGGCGTGAAGGCTTCTGGCTTCGGGCGCGAATTGTCAAAGCTGGGGATACATGAATTTGTGAATGCGAAGACGGTGTGGATTCGGTAGTGCCAGCTCAACCGGTCAATGCAACACATGCATTAAATCTTTCTGCGGGCGTTTCAAAATCTAATGTCTTTCGTGGCCGTCACATCTTTGGCCAGCTTGACGATTACTCTCGCAGCCTTGCTCCCGCACGCGGAGAATTTCCTCAAGCTATTTTGTTGCGCGCACCGCAGCGTAACCGGAGGCCAAGCGATAAATGTCCAGCAGGTCTTGTTCGCTTACATCGATAACGCCGTCCATCTGGGTCAGCGCCCATTCGATGTCCTCTGGTCCAGGCTCGACTGATCTGCCCGCAGTCTGACGCAACGGGGGCATGACAGCGCTACGCATCGGATAGCGCCTGCCGGGAATCAGATTGTTGATGGTAAGCGCCAGCAACAGGGAAAGAATGGTATTGGCGAGTACCGTGCTGGCAGCCCAGCCCCAACCATGCTGATGAAACTGCTCGGCCCCCAACACCATGATTATCGCAGTCGCCGCACCGGGCGGATGCAAACAATGCGACAGGTGCATGAGAAATATTGCCATGCCGACGGCACAGGCTGCGGCCAGAACCGGGTCGGGTATAAGCAGGCTGCATGTCCAGCCGACCATTCCGGAAAGCAGGTTGCCTCCAATCAACGGCCACGGTTGTGCCATCGGGCTATGCGGCACTGCATACAGCAAAGTTGCCGCCGCCGCCGAGGAGGCAAACATGATCAGCGGATAACCGACCTGAGGCAGAAAACGTAACGCCAATCCCATCAACAAAATGCCCGCCGTTGCTGCCAAGCCGCCGCGGATTTTTTCGGTAACGGGAACGGGATCGAAACTCGGTTTGAATGATGAAAACAAATCTTTAAAATTCATGAAGCACTCAGTAAAAACGTCATCTCTGATGGGATCAGAACAGGGGTAACCGGGCCATACCTGTTGTATTGATATATGCGGGACGTATCTTATATCTATTTTGCTCTGCTGACTATCAGCACCGCCCACACACCCAACGCGACATAGCAAATCAGCGACCATTCCGGGATGCCGAGGGTGAGGAAAGTCCAGCCCTTTTCCGCGCATTCGCCGGAGCCGTGCATCAGCTCTTTCAACACGTTGGCCATCGGCATGGTGTCCAGCATGTAGTCCAGGCCCGGGCCACAGGCGGGCACCTGGTCTTTGGGAAGATTTTGTATCCAGATGTGGCGCGCCGCGACACCGACACCAGTCAGCGACAGCAGTACGATCAGTGCCGCATAGACGCGCTCTCCCACCCGCTTCGGGCCGTGCAGTGCGGCAAGCGCGAACACCGCCAGCAGGGCGATGAAGATCACGCGCTGCACCATGCACAGCGGACAGGGATCCTGATGCTTGATGTATTGCAGGAACAGAGCGAAGCCTATCAGGCCGCCGGCGAACAGCGCGCCGGACAGATATAGCCAGCGATTGGAAATGTTGTGCCAAAATTTACACATATTCGTGCGTACCTCTGAGAGGAACCTCTAACGACTTCTTTGGAAACTGCGTTCAGCCCGGCTTCAAAAGCTCTGCTGTTGAAGCCAGTTCGTAGTTGCAAGTTCTTAAGTTGGACTTGTCGCGACTACGTCGCGGCTTTTAACCAATAACTTACGTCTACTTCACGCGACAACTCGGCGTGTCCGACGGCTTCCCATCCAAACGCATGAGAACGACAACCGGATTGCCGATTTTTCGGTGACGCAAGGGAAACGGATTTTATCCGTCAGGCGCGGGTGAATCAACGCGATTGCAGAGTGATCCATGCAAGACACCGTTGAAACTAACCGCCTCTTGCATGGTTTTTTCTATAACCAGTCACTTGGTTGCCGTTGACCGGCAATTTTACTGGCGTTGTTTGCCAACTTAGTTGATCGGCCATGCAAAGCTAACCAGCGGCTTATGTCACCGTATTTTGGTGACTTAGCCGAATGGCTATGCAAAGCCTTTGGGCGACCTATAACCAATGACTTGCCCAGCGTCTTTTGCTGGATTATAACTAACCATTTGGTTGTCGTCTTTTGACAACCTAGTGGAATGGCTAGTAGTTTTATCAGTCAGATGGCTATAACCAGCCGCTTGGCCACCGTTTTTTGGTGGCATAGCGGAATGGCTAGTAGTTTCATCAGTAGTCATATCAGGAGTTTCATCAAGCCGGGACACTCTCCGGTTTAATCATTTTTTTCAAGGAAATGCCTAGAACCTTGGGATTGCGCTTGTTGTGACTATCATCCACCAACTGTTGCAGTGTGACCGCCTGCAGATAATCCAATATGCTATCGTTCAGCCCCATCCACAAATCATGGGTGATGCATGGATGTTGTTCGCCATGACAGTTACCCTTGCCGCCGCACTTGGTCGCATCCAGCGGCTCGTCCACCGCAATCACGATTTCCGCAATGGATATCTTGCTGCCCGGACGCGCCAGATAATAGCCTCCGCCCGGCCCGCGCACACTTTCGACGAGCTTGTTTCTGCGCAGCTTGCCAAACAATTGCTCCAGATAAGAGAGCGAAATTTTTTGCCGTTCGCTGATCGCCGCCAGCGTTACCGGGGCTTTACCGCCGCGCATCGCAAGGTCGACCATTGCTGTCACAGCAAAACGTCCTTTGGTGGTTAATCGCATGTCATCTCCCAGTCATTGATAGAGTCCGATAATTCAATACAGCCTGTGGTGCGCTGTAAATACCGACGGATGGGATAATAGAATACCCGTGTTTTTTAGTCAACAATCTTGTTTAAGTGATTAGGGTCGAATTTGTCGGCAGTGGCACGCTCCTCATCCACACGCACACCCATCTTTTCAAGTTGCTGCAGAATGAATTCGATGCGCTGATCCACTGTCACGCTATGCCCGAGCAGGCCGTGTATCGCCTTGGAGAGCGGGTCGTTCTGGTCGTTGCCGATGCCATACGCGTTGAAGCCGCCGGCACTTTTCTTCTCTTCAACCAGAATCCGCGCAGGAATACCCGCCGCCGTCGCACCGGCGGGAACGTCTTTCACCACCACCGCATTGGAACCGATTTTTGCACCATCGCCGATGGTGATCGGGCCGAGTATTTTTGCGCCTGCCCCCACCACCACGCCGTTGCCCAAAGTGGGATGGCGCTTGCCGTGCCGCCACGATGTGCCGCCCAGGGTGACGCCGTGATAGAGCGTGACATCATCACCGATCTCGGCGGTCTCGCCGATCACCACACCCATGCCGTGATCGATGAAGAAGCGCCGCCCGATGGTCGCACCGGGATGAATCTCGATGCCGGTCAGCCACCGCGCAATATGCGACAGAAAGCGCGCCAGCCATTTCAGATTAGCGTGCCACAACGTATGCGCCATGCGGTGAAAGACGCGCGCATGCAGGCCCGGATAGCAGGTCAGCACTTCGAAAGTGGTGCGTGCGGCCGGATCGCGGTCGAATACGCTGCGTATGTCTTCTCTAATATTTTGGAACATCATTGGTGTTTTGGAACATCTTGGTTCTCTTGCAGGTAGCGAACTTTAAGGCGCGCATTGTACTCGGTTGTGACGCTCAAGATGCCGCGCAGGATGTTGATTTCCCCCTGTTCCAACCTTGCCCGAGCATATAAACGGCGCAAGCGTTGCATCAGACGCGCCGGGTTTTGTGTGGTGAAAAAACCAATTTCAGACAGGGTTTTTTCCAGGTGCGAAAAAAAGCCTTCCACTTGCTCATGCGGTGCCGGCTGTTTTTCCGGCGTACTCGGCAGATGGTTTTGCGCCGCCACGTTCAATTCATAGCCCATCACTTGCACTGCCGCCGCAAGGTTAAGCGAAGAAAAACCCGGGTCGGCTGGAATGTTCACCAACACCTGCGCCTTGCACATTTCCTCATTGGTCAGACCGGACATCTCGGTGCCGAACAATAATGCCACCGGCTGCGTGGCAGCCTGCTGCAACAACAGCGGCATCGCCTCGCGCGGCGTCTTCACCTCAATGGAAATATCGCGCAGCCGCGCCGTCATCGCCACCGTGAACACCACGTCTTGCAAGGCCTCGTCAATCGACTGGCACACCACCGCATCGCGCAACAAATCTTCAGCTCCCGCCGACATCGTATCGGCTTGCGGGTCGGGGAAATGGCGCGGGTTGATTAAATACAGGTGGCGCAAGCCCATGGTTTTCATGGCGCGCGCCGCCGCGCCGATATTGCCCGGATGGGTGGTGTGGCTGAGGACGACTCTTACCTGATTTAAAGGATTTTGTTTATACAAAACGTAATTCCAACTAAAATACGCGACCGGAATTTTCCGACCGCTCATTAAACCTAAGGCAATCATGCATCCCATGCTCAACATCGCGGTGAAAGCCGCGCGTCGCGCCGGCAATCTTATCCACCGCGCCACCGACAAGATAGATCACCTCACCATCACCAAAAAATCCCACGCGGATTTCGTCAGCGAAGTGGATAGGGCCGCCGAACAAGCCATCATCCAAATCTTGCTGGATGCCTATCCGGACCACGCGATTCTAGCAGAAGAGAGCGGCAGACAAGGCGAATCGGAATACCTCTGGATCATCGATCCGCTGGACGGCACGACCAACTTCCTGCACGGCTTTCCGCAATACGCCGTGTCCATCGCCTTGCAGCACAAAGGCATCATCACCCAGGCGGTGGTGTACGACCCGGTCAAGAACGAACTGTTTACCGCGACGCGCGGACGCGGCGCGTTTCTCAACGACCGCCGTCTGCGTGTCACCAAACGTCTCCACCTTGCCGACAGTCTGATCGGCACCGGCTTTCCCTACACCAAGTTCGAGCATCTTGATGCGTACATCGCTATGTTCCGCGACCTGATGCAAAAGACCTCAGGCCTGCGCCGCCCCGGTTCCGCAGCGCTGGATCTGGCGTGGATGGCGGCGGGTCGCTATGACGGATTCTTCGAGACCGGACTGCACCCTTGGGATATCGCCGCAGGTTGTTTACTAATCACCGAGGCAGGCGGACTGGTCAGCGACCTGAGCGGCAACGATACCTATCTTAAAACCGGACACATCTGCGCGGGCAACCCCAACATCCATCCGCTGCTGCTGCAAGTCATCGCGCCGCATCTGACGCAAGGCTTGAAAGGCTGACGCAAAACCATGTTCGAACAGCATCTCCAGCCACAGGCAAAGCAAGAGCCATGCGGCATGGCCAAAACCGCAACCGGAAGTCACACGCCGATGATGCAGCAATACCTGCGCATCAAGGCGCAGCATCCCGACATGCTGCTGTTCTATCGCATGGGAGATTTTTACGAACTGTTCCATGAAGATGCGGAGCGCGCCGCCAAGCTGCTCGACATCACGCTGACGCAGCGCGGCGCATCCAACGGCCAGCCAATCAGAATGGCGGGCGTGCCTTATCACGCCGCCGAACAGTACTTGGCGCGACTGGTCAAGCTTGGCGAGTCGGTGGCGATTTGCGAACAGATCGGCGACCCTGCCACCAGCAAAGGCCCGGTGGAACGCAAGGTGGTGCGCATCGTCACGCCCGGCACGCTGACCGACTCTGCGCTGCTGGAAGAAAAACGCGACAGCCTGTTGCTGGCGCTGCATGAACGCCACGGCAAGCTTGGGCTGGCTTGGTTGAATCTGGCATCGGGGCAATTTTTTATTTGCGAGACATCCGCTGAAAATCTGCCTGCCGAATTGGAACGCCTACACCCTTCTGAAATACTTCATAGCGAAAGTGTACGCCTGCAAGCCAACAGTCATGCGGCTCTCAAGGCACTACCCGACTGGCATTTCGAA
>OCZT010002175.1_pt1 | contig 20322 bp, 23 predicted proteins | sample 1539031 | NCBI WGS metagenome assembly OCZT01 (sample SAMEA3539308, study PRJEB22396) | soil metagenome | biome: tundra; feature: field; material: soil | place: USA | collected 2010-05 | depth 0.15 m | reverse complement strand
TATATATCTTAGCGCGCTTATGCTCAGTTTTTAGTTGCCGATTTGATTTTACCCACTCTAGCTTATTGCTCTCTTTCCACTTTTTAACACTACCGTTCTCGTTGTAGTTAATTAGGTTTAGGGGTTTTCCCTTCTCGTCATTGTTGGCAGCACATTTAAAAGTGCCATCAAAATTGTTATAGCGAGCACATTTTATAGTACCGTTTGGGTTGTAATTACCCAGATTATTAGCTCTTTTTTGGCGATCAATCTGGCGATCTAAAATGCGCAGTTCTTTGCGTTTGGTGATTAGTTCGGAGCAAAATTGAACCAGGAAGGCAAAATCTTTACCAACTCCAGCTACGGTGGAAGGACCTATATCTAAGCCGAATTTACCTTTTCCCTGTTTGTGCTTCTTTTTGTGTAATGGAACACCATTGCTGACCAATTGCACAAAATAGTCGTAGTCTTTAGAGTCTAGTTTTCGACCAGTTCTGCGCACTATGCGAATGTATTTTATCTTGGATTTAAGTCCATGCTTAACGACTTCGTCTTTGGAATTTATGATTGGTTGAAGAGAAAGAATTTCTTTTTTAGTTTTCCACTGGACGCGATCTTCTTTCCAGATCAGTCCGTTGATGTTATCTTTACCTTCCAGTGAATTGAAATCTTTAGGGGATTTAAATCTGGGCTTTCCTTTCTTTTTAAAGTGATAGTCAGCTACAGCCATAAAAGCACGAGTAGCAATCTTCTGGACCATGGTGGATTCCAAGTGCTGGTTTATCCAGCAGTGGTTAAATTGTTTACCATAATTGTGTAAATCATACTCACGAAATCCAGATTCTTGGGCGGCCAGGGCGAATAGTTTTTTGCGCTTTTCTTTATCTTTTTCACCACGAGCTGCAATATACTCTGGCAGATTGAGCATTTTTTCGCGTCGCTTAAATGACTCTCCCAGTACGGCATTGAAAACGTCATCCCCGGCTTCAAATCGCTTCTCTAAGTTACGTTTTTCTGCGATATTTAGCTTCAAAGGTAGCTCGGTTATAAAGGAGGGTTTACCTCGGGAACGTTTACGTTTTTTCTTAATTTTATTCATATTTCTGCTCTTTATTATAACACAAATATGGTTGCTTTTGATTCATCCCCACAGTTGAAACCGGGGCCTTCTCAAAAGCTTTTAAGGTAAATTCCTGATAAGCTTGGATCATTCAGTTCTGGCATCAAAAGATAACCAATCTTTTTGCCGTATGGAAGCCATAGATAAGATCCTAGGTGGTTGAGCGGTTCTATTAAATTAGATTTATTAGAACCGCCTTCCTCCTGCAGAAGGTTAGGATGATATGGAAGAGGAGGATAATGCGTAGGGCTACATTTTTGGCCCTCTAAATATTCTTGAACAACCTCGCTTTCCATCATTTAAGTATAAGATAATTTTGAGATACAGATGCCAAGAGACGATTTCTAGTCAGCCAAAAGTAGCTAAGTTACTTGGAGCAGAATATTCAATCCCGTATTTTTTTAAGATTCGTTTTAAAGATCGTTTTGCCTTACAAACTTCGCAATTATCCTCTTCGATTTCAAAACTATTTTCGGAAGTTTGATGAAAAACCTCTGTAAATGGAACAACCATAGCGCTCAATTTAGACATTTTTTCGAAATCTTGACGAAGCTTATCTTGATCTAAGTTCTTGATCTTTTCGTTTCTCACAACTGCCATGCTCTTCTCCCTATATGAACCAGAAACAATTATAGCACAGGTAAGGATAGAGCGAAAGTTGAAGAGATGATTAATGAATCAATGATACGGTTGGAGGATAAATCGCTCCAGGGCCACTAAATCCATTACAGCAGGGGTTATATATTTGGGTTAGCGTATGATTTCCTGATTGAATATTGGCATCATGAATAATTACCTGTCCAGGAGCTACGTAATATTGTGCATTGCTGGTTAAGTTAAATTGGGCGCTGGGAGCATAGAGTGTGCCTGAACTCGCAAAAATAGTCCCTAAATTACGAATATTAATTTGTCCTTGGGATACAGAATAAATACTAAATGCACCATCGTTTATATTGGAACCAGAGGTAGCATAGGGGCAAGTCGTTCCTACGGGTTGAGGACTATTACTCCAAGGAAGATCTGTCCTCAGACTAGAACAGTAAGGACTTAGGAAAGCTACTAGACCGTTTGTGAGATTGAATCCAGCTTTATTAAAGAGAACGAAAGTAACGCCATTATTGTATTGAGGAGCGCTACTCTTTGGAATGTTTCTAAAACCAGTTGTGCAAGAGCTGGTGTCGAAAATGGGGTAAGGATCGCCTCTCCCAATATCGTAAAGATCATATGAGCCTGCGGCTAAATTAGTGTAGGCCATTAGCTCGGCATTGGAAGTATCTGAAATATAAACATTGTAACTAGTAGCCCCGACCTCAATAGGAATTGTCAGACCTACAGTGTTTTGCGAAAGACTAATACTTATAGTTTGTTCGGCACTTAGGGTTTCACCAAGTGCAGTAGTGGCCGTAACTCTAACGTAATAATTTTTCCCTCCCAAAAGACCAAAGGGAGTAAAGTTGCCGGTTAGCGAGAATGTTGGTGGAGCTAAAACACCCCCGGCTCCGTTACATTGTGGATCGGTAATACTAGATAAAGTGGGATCCATAAACATGCCTGCCGGACAAGGTGCAGTAAATGTATTGGTTAGAGGGACGTTTGGGGCAGCCCAACATTTTCCGGAAATATCTGCATAATTTACGTTCATTGTATTACCGCCAAAATCAACTCCAGTGCAAGTTGCCGAATTGCTGGTATTACAACTTGGATCTCCAGTAATGAAATAGAGACCGGGATTCAGATTATTGTTTATATTAGTGATGGTTGTATAGTTTCCGGGATTGAAACAATCGCTGGGAGTTACGCCTGTTGAGTTTACGGTATTGTTATAGCAAAGATTGTTTGCGGTTGCGGCAGAATAGGCCCCGTTTATGTCAAAGGAAGTATAGGTTGGCGGAGGGATGTACGAGGGTGGAGGGATTGCCTGAGACAATTTAGTAGACGAACCCATGGCTAAAATAGCTCCACCGCTAGGGTTTTGACAATTTGCTAGCGAAGCGTTTGTTTGAATTCCGGCTGGAACGGTGGCGGCAGGCCCAAAGGTTATGTTTCCGGCAGCACTAACGGTTTTTTCAGCACAAAAACCGGCGGCACCCGATGATTGAGTCGAAATGGTGCACTGGTTAATATAAACATCTCCTCCTATAATTTCTGGCTGATTACCTGTACTTATGCAGCCATTGGAATACATACTGTAAGGCAATCTGCCGGACCCGGCGTTTTGACCCTCTATAAATTTTGCGTCTCCAAAACCTCCTGCGGTTACAGTGCTATCTCCCAATAGTCGTAAAAAACTGGTGTTCATTGTTTCTGTAATTCTTACTGAAACAGTACTGAGATCTTGGCCAGGCGAAGTTGTGCAGCCAATGCCAGTTCCTTGAATCTCACCTGGAGAACAAATGGTTATTGTGTCACCGCTATATGGTACAGGTAGAGTGCAAGTTACGATATTACCTTTAAAATAAACTCCCGTTCCGCCTTTCCAGCAATTAGACAAAGAAGTAAAAGGAAGAGCCGAACCGTTACTTTGAGTTAGGTTGGCTCGTAGATAAACATATGCGGCTTGCCTTGCGGCTGTCTGAGCGGCTGTTAAGTTCGCGGCTGTGGCGGTTGGATTTAATTGTTGGGCAGCAGCCAAAGCGGCCTCGTCCGCGAAATTTTGGAGGTTTCTGTGTTGATTTGCAATAACTGCAAAATCAAGCGCTAGTCCGACCATGCCAATTATTACTGTTGACATTAGGGCGAATAATACCAATACCTGACCATGTTCTTTATGTTTCAATAAATTCCTCATTGGCAATACGTATATTGTTGGGCTTGTAGCTGAAAACTAGAAATAACCCATGGAACCAAAAGAGATTCATGCCAAGTGATCGTTATGAGCGTTTGATATTGGGAAGGAGTCGCTTGTGGCGCACACTGATTTTGTGCAGAAACAGTTGAGGGGGAAGGAGAAGGGGTACCCCCTAAACAGCCCCCGCCAGGACACCATTTTATAGAATTACTACTGGTAACAGAACAGCCTTCCGAAACGGTTACGGTTAGATTGTGCACACCTTGAGATAACAAAGAAACTTGTGCAGTAATTTGGTTTGAGCTTACGTAAGTTACAAGCGGAGACTCTATTCCGGCCATGGTTACGGTTGCTTCAGAGGTAAAGTGCGTTCCGATAATATTGATCGTAGTGCCGGTGGTTACTAGCGACGGAGTTACTTGACTAATAGTGGGTAGGACGCATGGAGGAGGACTGATCACGCTTCCGTTGGACGTGACAACTAAAGTCACACTTTTATTTCCTGTGGTTGGACCGGAACCACATACTGTATCTGTTCCTCCAACTAAAACGGTATAAGTTCCTGGAACAGAAGTATTAGTTGTTGAAAAGGTCAATACTGAAGTTCCACCATTACTATTGAGAATTGCCGGATTAAATTGAGGGAATCCCGGAGAGGTTCCGGCAGGATATCCGGAACCGGACAAACTTACAGATGGAGTTTTGTCGCCATTCCTTCCCGCCCCGATTGATAAAGTAATCGTATAAGAAACTAAATTGCCTTGGACATTTGAAATACTACTAGGACTGATGCTTATGTCCCAAGGTAAACATTTTGCGGCCAATACTTGAGATGTCGGACCTATTATCGGACTTGTTTGTTGAGGCAACATTGATGTTGGTGTGGTAACGGGGGTGGCCGTTACGCTAAGGTTTCCGCTTTGACAGTATTTGGTCGAAGCGGCACTTACACTAATAGGAGTTGGGTATGTATTGCCGTCACCGCCACACATTCTTCCCAAAACATAGGACGTAATGTTTGCGTCACTTACTGATATGTTATTCAAGTCTGCCCACTGGGCTCCATCTATTGCGTACTGCTCTAGATTAATTTGATCTGAAAAAAGGATTCCGCCTTGCAGAGTTACTCCGGCCAGCGCTAGGATTAAAGGAACTAAAAGCCCTAACTCAACAGTGGCTTGTCCTTTTTGCTGCATAAACTTGCGAAGTTTTATAATCATTGCTGACTCACCGAAGGCGCTGAAGATGTTAAGGAAATAGTTGGCGAACCTGGACCGATAATAAAATTTAAAAGAAATTGGTATTCATAAGAAGAGCTTATTAGTATAGGACATCCTTGTGGTGCGTTATATGAGCTTCCTCCGCAGGATGTATTTGAAGAAATTATAGGGGTGGCTGCGACAACGTTTGGGTTAGTTGATGTTACTCGCAAAAAACCCAAGTTTCGGTCAACGGTTATTTGGGTTGCCATTGGACAGGGTGATGAATTAGGCCCAGAGGTGACTATTGTTCCGTCGTTCATTGTCCATGTTCCTTTGGCGTTACCGCAAAGGGCTGCAACTCTGGCCCCTTCTCTAATTGCGTTATCTAGACTGATCTGGGCATTCATCATTAGAGCTGAGACAAAGAGCAGGAAAATCAAAATAAAGAAGATTGGCCCAACGAGGCCGAATTCTACTAAGGCTTGACCTTTTTGGCAACTCTTCTGAATTTGCATAAATTTTGCTATCCTTACCTATATTTTAGGTGATATGTACCAAAAGCTGAAAGCCCTGAGTTAAGAACACTAAAACAGAACTTAAGTGTGGAGATTTTATGCTTAATTCCTCCATTTCATTACGGATATTTTTGAATTTGCAACCTTATTTTATTGGCCGAACACTTTACTGAATTAACACCCCCGCGTAACTAGAATTTAACATAAAATCATTCGCATTACAGGCTTTTAAGTCAATGACGCAAATCTGCTACTTAGTGGTTACTTCAAACAACCTCAATGCACGATTTATACACAAGCGTTAATTGCAGGGATGTTCTCCATGTTCTAAAAAATATTTGTTTGCCTTCTTGAATTTCTCGCCTATCCAAAATCCCCAATTGCGACTCTTCTTACCTGTGACCATAATGGTCCAACAGCCTCCAGAATCTACCTTGACAGTATGACGATGGAGAGCCGGACGGTAACCGACAGTACCCGCTTTCATTCGCTTGTCGCCCTTTGGAGAAACGTCTGTATATGCTCCCTTAATAACGAACGTTAAAAACCACCAAGGGTGATCGTGGAAATGGCGAGGATCGTCTGAGGCAATCCAATGGTGCACTCTAAACGAGATAAAACCTAAATTTAACAACCACCGTCGCATGTAGATGCAATCCTCTTGTCCAAGACATTGACCCCAAACTAAAAGTGGAGAAGTGGTACCCGAGGCTGGACTCGAACCGACCTTCGCGTGATCTGTTTTCCGTGCACGGTTGACAGGCGCTAAAGGTTTTCGCTGCCTCCAGGACGTGGCCTGGCGCTCTACCCATGAGCTACTCGGGTATGTGGAACCTCCTTTGCTAAAAGGAAAAAGGGAGCGCGGAGATGGACTTGAACCATCGGCCTCCAACTTAAAGAGTTGGCGCTCTTTCACTGAGCTACCCGCGCTTGGGATATGAAAAGTTTTGGATAAATTAGAAACGGTACCCAGGGATGGACTTAAACCACCGACCTCCAGGATGTTTTTCTGGCATTCTTTCTCTGAACTACCCGGGTATGGGTTTTCCTTGCCTTGAAGGGATGATCTGGCGCGCAGCGAAGGACTTGAACCTCCGACCTCTCCATCCAAGATGGAGCGCTCTTTCTCTGAGCTAACTGCGCGAGCTTGTATTTTATAGACCATCGTCAATTTCCTTTGGGCCCTCTAAATATTCTTGATGCGATAAAATTCTTCCATCTTTGTCTTTGATAGGAGGCGCTTCGGAGTGATCGTTGTATGGAAAGCTAAGAGAGGAATATATCTTGCCTATAGCTTCGTAAACGTTCAAAACAAAATCGAAATTCTCATGCTCTAATGCTTTGAATATTTCTTTCGAGCTTACGAAAACAGATTGTTCATCTACGTTTCTTTGCTGTAAACCCTGGACTACTTCAACGTGGTAGTCAAAGGCGTACGTAATAAAATCATAGTTGTCCTCTTTTATTGCTTCTTGAATCTCTATATCGTCAACTAACCAACTCATTTTTTCACCTCTGAAACCATTGAAATAAATAGAATGGCACGCGGTGAAGGACTTGAACCTCCGACCTCCAACTTAAAGAGTTGACGCTCTTTCTCTGAGCTACCCGCGTAAGCTTGAACTGTTAGATTGAAATTCATTTTCCTACTCCTTCGCTAAAATCAATAACAACTATCTTGTTTTCTTCGTTTTGGGCAATTGCAAACAATTTTGTTATCGGATCATAGGCGTGTGGAGGAGTTTCCCCACTCCCGTAGCTGCTCTGTTCATCTCCACTCTTGATGTTTCGCCATTCTTGTAAAACTCTTCCACTGTTTAATTCAATGAGTTTTGGATATTCGTAAAGACCAAGGACAACTTCAGTTGAGAGAGGAATCATTACACCAATTTTTGCTTCAACTTGAATCTTACTGATCCAACTATTATCAGAAATCGAATAAATACCGACTTCTCCGGATTGAAGAAGAGAGGAATCATTTGAACCAAAATCTTCGCCCTTCTTTCTAGCGTAAATAACGGCCAGTTCGTCATTAAGGAATGAAGCAGATTCAACTTCGCTGTTGACTGGAACAATCCCGAGTCCCTCAGAATCCAGATGAGTAGGATCTTCTAAGGCTTTAGTAATATCAAAAACGAGCACCTCATTGGCGGGATGCCAAACCCAGCCTGCGTCAAGCAGATATTTTCCTGATGGACTTACCTGTAAGCGTGAATGAAAGAAATCTCCGGGATTACGCTTATGGTGTGGATCTTCCGTTAGTAATTTTCCACCGAGAGTTTCGATTTCAAGCCTGTCATAATTTTTAGGACAGTGAATAACAGATTCTCGCCCATCAGGGAGCGTAACAAGAGCAATAGGATAAACGTAATTATCAGCTTGGTATAAATCACGACTCAGTTGACGATGAATATTCTTGGCGATGAGGAGTCCCGTGGTTTGATTGTAGCCATACATAGCCACAGTTCCAGAAGGAAGTGCTATTGCGCGGTCTAAAAGTTTTGAACGATTTAGGAAAGGGCGACTCAGGTCTTGACCATCTATACTCCAACGGTGGTCGTTATTTATCGGATCGACTAGCTGGCCATTATTCCAGACTAATGATCTAACTGGGCCCTATGTTGGGATATAACTTTCCTTGTTCATGTTTTGAAATATAACAGATAAATTTCAAAAGTGCAAGTTTTCTTTTTGAAGGACCAAAAAATGAGGCCCTGTGGTAAAATTGGAACAAATGCTAAACTTTTTCAAGCGAAGCCCCAAAGAAACCTTTGATATTAAACAGGAAGATAAAAAATGTAAGGTATACCAACGAAATGGTGCTCCTTACATTTTTTATGGGAAACAGCTTGAATTTGATAGTATAAAGCAGGCTATTGAAGGATGTGATCGTCTTTGTTCTCCTAATGGAGGAAAGGTTATATGGCGGAATCAAGACGGAAGCGTTTTGGGAATTCATAAAAACCCAAAAGGTTTCCAAACCGTTTCCCAAATTATGGAAAAGTTTGAAAAAGATCTATAGCGGTCTTTCTTGTAATGTAGCGAGCTGGTTCACTGTATAATTGGATTATGAAATTTAAGAAAATTAATGTTGATAAAGATATAGCTGTGGCAGCTCAAAAAGCCAGAAAGAAACAAGAAAAACTTGGCGGGCTATACAAAGAAATTCGAAAAGAAGAAAATATAGAGTTTAAATTTCAGGGACACCCAATTCAAGGCGTGTGGCGTGATGACAAACTGTTGATACTTTCTTCAAGTGATAGTGAAAGAAAAGCGTTAATTGAAATGCGGCCTGGAGGAGTGCTCTGCTGGACACTTACCAAAGAGTATGCCGATGTAGAGAGCGATGAACGAAATGGCAATATCCGTCCGGAAAACAGATATAATGCCGCTTTTGAGAAGGACGATTTAGGCGGAGCTATACAATTTGGGCTTGTGGAGCTTATGTTCGCGGATTGCTCTAAGGTCCTGGATAAAAACGAAGAAACAGAATGGGATGACTGGTTCAATGATTATTTTGTAGCCGAAGAACACTATAGAAGAAACTGGACGCTTTTTGTGCCTTTTAAACAAAATCTTGCTTTTAATATTCCTTTATCCGGTGGACCATTTGATAGCGATTTTGGTCAAGTAGTAAAACTTCGTTTCCCTTTCACAGACATAAAAAAAATGGAAGATGTTGAGTGGCGCCAAATACTTGACGATGGAGTTTGTTGTAATACTTCAATAGCTTTTCGCTTTTGGGGAGATGATAAAGATGTAGTTGTGTCTACACATAATAAATTATTGGAAGTGGATCGTAAAACACTTAAACCGTTATGTTTTTTGCCAAAACTAATTAAGAAAGGAACGGCTAGTGAGTTGGCCGAAAAATCAGACTATAAAATCTCGCTACTCGGACATTTTCTTTCGAGAGAAATTGAAGGATTTCGCGATCAAAAAGGTGTATCGAGGAATTGGGAATTTTCTCCAGTTTGGCTATCTGAAAAGGAAAATAAAAAAGAATGCTGGATTGAAACTCCTGAAAATTCAAATTGTCTTCTTGGTAAACCCGAGGGAATTGAGCGTTATCAAAAGGCGGTTGCTGGTGTTTTGTATAGCCAGAAAACTAAAGACCTACTGGATATATAAAAGATGTTATCCAGGAAAAGTCTTAGCGGTTTTCTGAACGTATTTCACTTCTAACTCTTTAGAGCAGTTAACACAAGATTTGCGAGAGTAAACGCTATTGCCAATGACGCTTATGTTTTCCCAAGGTCCTTCTACATGAAGAACTCCCACCTTGCCCTTGCACCACTTTTTAGTGTTTTTACGCGGCCCTCTTTTGGAACCGAGTTTGTCCTCATCGTCGTAAGGTGCCTGGACTGCATTCTTGTGTTGTAGTTTCCAGGCACCGCCTCCAACTGGTTGTCTAGATAATGTAGCCATTTAGATCTCCTGACTTATGAAATAAACCTTACCTTTATTCTATCAAATTTCAGACTGGTTAAGAGAAGGAAGAGTCTCAATTTGCTGCCAATATGTTAAACTGATGCCAAATGAACACGTTATCTCCGATAATAGGATTTAGAATTTGGCGAATGAGCGACACTCTTATTTCGGCTTATAGGCATTCGCCTTGGAATACAGAAGGTCAAACTCAAGCTAGATGTATACCTTATGTGCCTTATTCAGCCGGTTGGCAAGAGGACCAGAAAACAGAAGTCATCATGCACCGGAAAAAAAGATGTGAGTGCGGACTATATGCCTTTCATCAGTTGAATAGCGCGTGCGAAAAACTTAAAGAAGGAAAAATTTTTGACAGAGGCTTTCCGAAGGGAGTTTTGGGAGCGGTAATGGGTTGGGGAAAAATAGTTGTACACAAAGAGGGATTTCGTTCAGAATTTCAAAAAATAATTGCGTTGGGTTATAATACTGAGCCAAGTACGGAATTGGAATTATTCGCACGCCAGCAACAGATTCTTATCATTTAAGAAAATTCTTTGGAGAACTATGCCAGCGATTTTGTAACGTTAAAGGAACATAGTTGTAGACATTTTAACGATAAGTTATACTTTGGAGCATAAGAATAATGATGGATTATTTTAAGACAACTTATAGGAGACATAACGCTTGGAGCAATGGTCCTGGAGGTTGGAATTGTCCTTGTTGCGGACCTATTAAGAAAGACAGACCCTTAGCTCGTCGTGCGGTTAGACGGATACAGCATCTGGAGGATAAAAAACTTCTGCAAACTGCAAGAGAAAACAGTACATTTCTTCAATAAAATTCTTTTGCCCGGAGTTAAAACAAAAGATCTTGCAGTTTCTTTGAATACAGAGTATCGGTTAGATGGCTTTGAAGAACTTCATTTATTATCAATAATCTTTGACCAGATGTGTAATTGTGGGAACTGGGTTTTGAAAGTTTAAGAGGAGTAATGGTAGCTGGAGTGAATGCCTGACCATTTTTTTGGAGCAGTTTAAACTGATCCTCATGACGACGTATCTCCAGGCTTAATTCGTAATTTCGTTGCTTCAACATAAATATTTCTTCCGTTACTTTTTTCGGTTTATCTATAAAAATTTCTTCGTAAAATATTTTATTGGTTGAGGAACTCTTGTTTACTTGCCAGTAATCGGTCTTATAAGTTTTATTGGAAACAACTAATAAACCACAGGGGGTTCCATCCTGAGCAGGTTCTACATCAGACAGTAAAAAAGATAATGATGAAGCATATTTAGCCCAACTATCCTTCTCTAACTTATGCAAAGCGGAAGTGTATTGCTTTTTGTCAATTTTCCAATGAAGGGCAAAATCGGATTCGCAACAGTTCAGGGAAAAAGAGAGTTGGCTTAAAGTCAATTCGGGCTTATCTCCCTGTAATTTAGGCGGTAATGAGAAAAAGGCAAGATAAGGGTTGGTGGTATCTTTAAGAATTTGCAGATTATAGAATGCGAATCCTAAAGGTTGATCGTAAGGTAACCAGTAAACAATGGTATCCCCCGAAAGCAAATTTGTGGGAAATGAACCTGAAATATTTTCTTCTGGTAGAGGTTTCGAGAGAAAACCGTGATGATGGTCAAAAGCAGGTTTGAGTATTCCCGAAGAACAATTGTCTTTCTGGAAATGCCGCTCAAGGTAATGTTTTGAAAATTTATTTATCACTTTGGCATTTTAACTCTTTTGCGGGACAACCGCTAGAATGACAATTCAACTAAACTGGTGCTGTCTAAAATTGATATCATTATGAAATGAAACATTTACCGCTGTTCTCAAAGCAGATGCGTTCTGGCGAACAGCTCTTAGCTTCAGATTGTAGGAATAAAATTCCGGATCTGAAGCTCTCGTTTCCGAATAGAGAAACTTATAGAAAGGTACAGTCTGAGATGGATTTCAAAGATAAACCGGGAGATTTTATACACGTAGCAATGGAAGGGGTTAGTACTGGATTTTTGAACGAATATCAATTTGAATCGCCTAGGGCTCCTATAGGAATTTGGCTCACAGGAACGTCTTTTAGCTATTTACAAAAAGAAAAACTGGATAGAATAAAAGTTATATCTATAGAGCAAACCTCTGCTTGCTGTAAAGGCAATATGGCACTGGAACTTTTCCGACCAGATTTATCCGACCGAGCACCTTCCTTTGCCTATGACGAAATAGCATCAAGAGAAATTCCTAGCTCGATTTCGCCTCTACATACACTTGATAATAATAAAGAAGAATCTAAAAAGTTGTTGAAGGAGATATATAAACTCCTGCTTTTAGCTAAAGAAATAAAAGAAATGAATAATAAGAAACCAACGTTGTATATCTCGACAGCCTCCTATATTCCGTATAGAGTCGGACCATTATCTCAAACCTTTTATTTTAATCGACAAGGGATGTGTGAGAATAAGGACAGAAAAGAGCTTGATTGGAAAGAAAGATTTTCATTAGGACAAGTTTATGCAGAACGTGTACTTGAGGCAATTATCAAAGCTCACTCGGAACTAGTTTATTCGCGAAGAGTTAGAGACGTTTTAGACTTCTAGTCAAACGTATAATTGAAAGATGAGACACATTAACTTATTGTCAAAACAAATGAGTTTTGAAGAATATCGCATAGCGTCTGATTGTAGAAAAGAAAAAGGCGTAGACTTTTTGCCTATTCGAGATAAAAAACCTTTTGTTGACTTAGAAAAAAGAGGAATAATTGAGCGTACCAGAACTGGACGATTCCTTCACTTAACGGAAGAAGGTCGAAAAAATGGTCTTCTAATAGATCTAGACTCAGACGGAAAAATCTCGCTTACAAACTTGTCTTTCCGACGACAAAAAAAGGAAAGACTCGACGCATTTAAAGTATTCGAGACATCTATTGGGTCTGCTACAAACTGCTGTGGAACCGATCTGTTATTGGCATTTTATGAGCAAGAACCAGCTAGACACTTGAGCGTTTCAGGGATCCCGAAAGAAATATCTCTCGTACATGGCCTTGATAATAATAAAGAAGTGGCAAATGAAATTCTCCCAGAATTTCTACAAATACTGTCCAAACTTAAGGAAAAGACACTATTAAATCAATATGAACCAACGTTTTGTATATCAGAGCATAGTACTTTTATGAACACTATATATTATAATTGGCGGGGCCCAAGTCTGGTTCACGAACGGATGATTACTTCGCAACAATCTCTTAGAAATCAAAATTGTATTGAAGAAGCTATAAATGCTATTCAAGAAACTCAAACATCCTTGGTTTACAGTTCCAAGGTTCGTGACGTTTTAGAGATATGAATTTGTCCGACGTATGTCCTTTAAGTTTTGTTATCTTGATCAAATGAGCATATTAGACGCTTTGGTGCAAGCTTCTTTAGATCCTGCTTCTTTGCGAGCCAAAATAAACGCAGAAAAAGAAGCAGAAAATTTCATAAAGCAGGAAGTCGAGCAAAAGAGAAAAGAGCTTTACGAAAAAGAACAAGAGTTACGTGAAGCTTGGGGAAATAATAAATCAAGAAAGCTTGAGTATTTATTAGACAATTTATACGGAGTATATTCTGGAGTTCCAATTACTATTAATGAAGGTTCAGATGGTCGTTATTGGGTACAGGTCCCAGCGGAAGAAGATCCTTATATTTGGCGTAAGGGAGATGGAAGTACAGGTGAACGAATCAATAATGAACATCCACGATGGTTGAGAATGAGGAAATTAAAAACTGGAGAAATAAAATTGCAGTTTCTTCGATTGGTAACCGAAGACGAACCAAAAGGAGCTAAAAACACTTTAATGGGAAGAAGAGAAATAAAAGTTGTTAAAAACTGGCGAACACCGACTTTTGAGAAAGCGATGAAATTAGCGGTTTCTTATATAATAGAAGGAACGTTGCCAAAGGAAGCCGAAGTTAAAGGTAAAAAATACGAAAAATCTTTAACCGCTAAAGTTCCTTCAAATTTAGAATTGATATAAACTTTAAAGAATTAGACTTATAAAACTGCTTGAAAATGCCCTAAAAAACCCCTCTTTTAAGCCTTATTTTGAGCGACGAAAAGACTGTTTTTAGCCCGGCTCCGTCGGACATCGGTGTAAAACGTATTCAGGGATGTTTGAAACCATGGTTCCGGCGGCCCGCGAGCTGGTCTCGAACTCGTTTTTAGAGATAAATTTTTATAAGAAAAGAAAAATGGCACGCACCCAGAAAAATTTGATAAAATAAGGAGAGGAAATAGAAGAGAAATGAAGTCAGGTTATGCCAACATCAGGGCACTGTTCAAGGAGAGCTAATGACAAAACCAAGAACCGTCCAGACGGCCATCCACGGCGGAGAAATCTCCCTGTGTGGCGTTCAACCGAAGATCACAGAGACCGACTTCCACGCTGAGCGAGTAGATGTTCATCAGAAACATCATCCGGGCTTCGGCAATGTGACGCTGAGACGCAACGGTCTAGAAATTTGGAGCACCGTCTTTGATAAAGAGGACAAGAGTCTTGTTGAAATTGAGAATGAATTCATCCAGGACGACAAGGGCCAATGGACTTTCAAAGTGGACGGACCGAAGACCGGATATCTACTGACTCGAAGGCGCCGTAACTTCTGGACAGTTACGGCAACGGATCTGGAATTTGCTTGATTTTTAGAGCATGATAATAGAGGACAAGAAAATGAAAGTTTATGTGGTAGTTGCGGACGAGTGGACTGAAGGAATTCAGGACGATCAGGCCCAAAATAATGTTAAAGGGATCTATGAGACTCTTGCCAAAGCCAGAACTAAACTTCGAGAAATGTGGGACGAACTAATTGACATGATTGGCGTCGGAGATTTGGAAAGAGATGGCGAGATTGTTCGACATGTTGATGAAACTCCTGATGGATATTGTGTCATGACCGGAGAGGGAGCAACCTATTACTCGGGACGTATTGAAGAATGGGAAGTTCTGTAGCGTTAGTTGTTTTTTCTTCGTTCCATGGGTAGTATTGAAGCTTGACGTTATTCGGACGAATCCGAAACTCATTTTTCTATAAATATGTTCAGGCTAGGCAAATCATAAAACCGGCATAGCCCTGAGGGAGCCAACTGACAGTTTGACTAAAAGACCATTGTTCGAGAGCGCAATCTTGGGTTTTTATGTGACACATGAAATGCTTTGGATTAAGAGATGATAAGAATTCGACGTTTATATTTTTGTGGGTTAGCTATTGCTGCTATGAGCCTTGTTCTAAGCCCAGGAACCAGCTTGGCGGCTACTCCAGCTCCAACCCCACAGGCGACAGCATCTCCTGCACCTAGTTGTGCAATTCCTCCTGGTCTTGAAGGAGATCCCCAAGAACAAGCCTTGGCTGCCAAATGCGTAGCAGAGCAAGCTCAAATTCAGAATGAGAAAGCAAAACTGAGTAACAACCTAATTCTGGCTCAAGGAAGTAGTGATGGCTTAAAGCAGATGGAGAAACAGACTGGCGATGCAATTACTGCTAACCAAAATTTACAAGAAAAGATTATGGCAGACATTCAGGCTCTTGGAGTACACGAAGCGGCAGTTAGTCGCCAAAAAGATGCTACTAAGGCTCGTCTTAAAATTCGTCGAAGTGAGTTTGCGAAATATATTCGTGGCAGCTATAAGTACCAACCCGATCTAATGGCCTCAGTTTTTGAAAGCAAAGGAATTGACGATTTTCTTAATAGGGCAGCGGCTCTCTTATCTATTCGAAATTATGGAAATCTTTTACTTCACAACATTAAGGATGAAGAACAAAAGTTGCAGGACGAAGACAATCAACTGCAAAAAGATCGTACGGTTGCCGCTCAAAAAGAAAAAGCTCTGAGTGATGCGGAAAAGGAATTGATAGCAAATGAAGTTAAGGACGCAACTATTTTGGCATCTTTAAATTCTTCGATCCAAGCAGGCCAGAGCGAACTTGCTCAAGCTAACACCCAGAGCGCTGCACTGGTGGCCCAAATTGTTGCTGCTCAAATTGCTCGTGAGGATCAACTAATACAGGCAGCCAACGATGCCGCTTGGTCCTCTGCTCAGGCATGGATGGCTAGCAATAATATCGTCTCGCCAAATTCTGTTGGTCATTCTACAACACCTTTTATTTGGCCAGTAGGCAAAGGCACTATAACTCAGTGGTTTGGTCCTAGTGACTATGCGGCCGAACCACCAGGTTTTGGGGCTGCTCATTTTCACGCTGGCATTGACATCGCTAACGCCAGTGGTACTTCGATTCTTGCTGCTGACGATGGAGTGGTGGTCGCGGCTGAAGACAGTATTCTTAACGGCCATGAAATTGGATATGGACGACACGTAATTATCGCGCACCAACATGACCCAAACCAACCTATAGTATTGACTCTTTACGGTCACCTTCAAGGATATTTTGTTAAAGTTGGAGATAAGGTCGTTCAGGGACAGACGATTGCTTTGATGGGGTCAACGGGGAATTCCAGTGGACCACATCTTCATTTCGAGGTACGCGTGAATAACACTCCTGTTGATCCAAAAACGTATCTTCCGCAAATAGCAGGAACTAGTTTGAACTGATTGACATCCTCCCCCACTAAAGTAGGGAGAGGAATGCGATGTTTAGAGTAATGGTTCTTTGGCACGAATTAGGTTGACACTAAAATTTAGTTGCCGGAAGAGAGTTTAATGAAGAAGGAACACCTCGAAAACCCTAAATGTTCTCCCTTTTTTACATCTCTTTACATATCTGTTTGCCAGAAAGGAACCAAAAAGTTTCAAAAGGAGTACAATTATTTTAGAAGGTTAGTTAGGAATCTGAAGGATAATGACTAAAGTTGCGAGTAATCATATCGCATCCCCTGCTTTTATGAGTCTAAACGGAACTGAGCCCGTAAAAGTTCTTAAGTTATTGCTGTTGGAAGACAACGACACAGATGCGGAACTAATTAAACACGAACTTAAACGTTCTGGATTGATCTTTGAAATATTACGAGTTGATAAACGGGAAGATTATAAAAATGCTATTAGCGCTGATATCGACTTAATTTTAGCCGATTTCAATCTGCCACAATTTGACGGTTTAGAGGCACTGCAAATACTTAATGAAACAGACTTGAACATACCGTTTATTATTGTCTCAGGAACTATTGGAGAGGATGTTGCGGTTTCGGTAATGAAATTGGGGGCATCAGACTATTTACTTAAGGATCGATTAGTCCGACTGGCACCTGCTGTTCGTCAAGCTATTGAGAAATATGCATTGGATAAAAAACAACAACGAGTTGATGCTGAGCTTATAGAAAGTCAAGAACGTTTTAGAAAGGTTTTTGAAGAAGGATCGGTGGGGATGGCTATTGTTGGGTTAGACGAAAGTTTCACGGAAGTCAATGAAGCTTTTTGTCAGATGCTAGGATATCAAAAACGCGAACTTGTAAAACTTGACCTTAAAAGAATTATTCATCCAGAAGATTATGGCATTGTATCCGAAATTTTCCAAAGAGCTATGAAGGGAGAAATCCCTTCTCCAAAAGGTGAACGACGTTACCTCAAAAAAACAGGAGAAGTTGTTTGGGTCCAACTCAAGACCTCTATCGTACAAGAAACCAAAGGGAAGAGCGCCTATTGTATCGCAATTTGTCAAGACGTAACGGAGCGACGCAATGCAGAACAAGACCTGCTATACCTGGCTCTTCACGACCCTCTTACTGGATTATCTAACCGTACCCTTTTTGGTGATCGTCTTCAGCAAGCAATCAACACAGGTACTCGTGGCAAGAAAAAGTTTGGGCTCTTGCTAATGGATATTGACCGTTTTAAGGAGATAAATGACTCGCTTGGACATGCCGTTGGCGATCAGTTGCTCCAACAGATTGCAATTCGACTTCGAGGAGTTTTAAGAGATTTGGACACAGTGGCTCGACTAGGAGGCGACGAGTTCGCGATCATTCCGGGAGGAGACGTAACGATTGAAGGAACAATTATGACTGCGACTAAAATTATCTCATCTTTTGATCTTCCTTTTGAGCTTGATGACGTTAATGTTGATGTGGGATTATCAATTGGTATTGCAGAATTTCCCGAACATGGTAGCGATGCAAGAACAATGCTTGCACATGCCGATATGGCTATGTATGTGGCGAAGAGAAATAGCTTTGGATATGCTATATATTCGCCACAACAAGACGAGTATAGCGCAGCTCGCTTAGCCTTAAGAGGAGAGATGCGACAGGCTATACGTGAGAATCAAATGGTTTTACATTATCAACCTAAAATTGATCTTTTACTTGATAAAGTATTTGGAGTTGAGGCGTTGATTCGGTGGAATCATCCTGAGCGTGGATATCTTCCTCCGGATCAATTTGTGCCTTTGGCGGAACAAACAGAACTGATGAGTTTACTCGCCCGCTGGGTACTGAAGGAGTCTTTAGCTCAAGTAGCAACATGGCGTCAAAATGGCATCGAGCTAACGGTGTCTGTTAACCTTTCTGCAGCCAATCTGTATGAAACAGATCTTTGCGAAGATATTACCCTACTTCTGGCTAGGTATAATTTACCCACGTCTAGTTTAATGGTGGAAATTACCGAAAATGCAATTATGACGGCCCACGCGGAGACAACGGTGCGTAGATTGAGCGAGATGGGAGTAGGTGTTTCTATTGACGATTTTGGTACTGGGTATTCCTCCCTCAACTATCTTAAAACATTGCCGGTAGACGAACTTAAAATAGATCGCAGTTTTGTTAAAGATATGGTTAATAATAATGAAGATGCTGCGATTGTCCGTTCAACCATTGAGCTCGGACACAACCTAAAGATAAAAGTAGTAGCTGAGGGAGCTGAAGATAAAGCTACTTATGACGTTTTGAGTAGCCTTGGTTGCGACTATATTCAAGGATATTATATTAGTCCTGGACTGACGGCAGATAAATTGCAAGAATGGATGAAGACTTCAGCATGGGGACATGTCGCAAATAAAATACCGTTGGTTGGTTAATAAAAAGTTTTTAAGAGTTTGTTGAGGTATGCTTTTTGAATGCCAGTATTTATCTCTAACGACAAATCCTCTGACAAAATTTTAAAGGAATGGTATAAATTTTCCGCTAAGATAAATTCACTCCTTTTCAAAAACGTGTGCTATACCAAAAGTGCGGCCTTTTCGTTCCGAGAAATAGCGCGTGTTTTTCGCGTCCTTTTTCTGATTTTGTTTATAGGATTGCTGGTTTGGGGAGGAGTATATGGAACTCAAGGCTTTAGCGGTAAATGGATTTTATATGCCCTTTTGGGATTAGGAACTTTTGTGGCGGTTTTGGAATTTTCGGCCAAAGGAATGATTGGCGTTTCTGAAAAATACAAAACCAGACTGAGCGGAATAGTTTTAATAGGTACTATTGGCCTTATTGACCTAGTTCTTTTTTCGCTAGTTTTTTGGCTTATTGGATATCTAATACTCAAATAAAAGAGCTGAGTTTCCCCTCGTGATATACTCAACAGGATGTATGATGACGAAGAATTAGAAAAGCAAATTAAAGAACTGTTAGCGGAAACGGAGATTAAAGATTATAAACTGGCGGTAAGTATTATCAAGACAGCGGTCAAACTGTCAGGCGACTCTATTTCCAGATTAGATCGCAAAATTGTAAATACCTCTCTTAAGGAAATGCGATATGCATTTAGAGTATTTTCAGGTTATAGAGATGTACGTAAAGTAACCATGTTTGGTTCGGCTCGCGCTTCACCCAAATCGCCAGAATACATACAGGCAATGGAATTTGCTGCCCGCATTGTTGAAGAAGACTGGATGGTAGTAACTGGAGCGGGACCAGGAATTATGGAAGCAGGACATGCTGGGGCAGGCGGAGCCCATTCGTTTGGAGTTAATATCCAGTTACCATTTGAAGCTCAAGCAAATCCATTTATTTTAGGAGATCCAAAACTTATTAATTTCAAATACTTCTTTACTCGTAAACTGATGTTTATTAAAGAGGCAAATGCATTTGTTGTTTGCCCTGGAGGCTTTGGGACGATGGATGAAGCCTTTGAGCTATTAACGTTGATCCAAACAGGAAAAAGCGATCTTAGGCCGATAGTTTTTCTGGAACCAAAAGGAAGCAAATCCTGGAATATATTTACCTTATTGGTAGATAATTTTATAAAGCATGGGTATATAGATTCAGAAGATAAAAAACTTTATAAAATTACAGATAATGTTGGGACGGCAATCGCAGAAATCAAGCAATTTTAGTAACTGTTCAGATACCCCAAAGGCAAGTTCTTATGTCACAATCTGAAACACC
>OCZT010002174.1_pt1 | contig 20326 bp, 16 predicted proteins | sample 1539031 | NCBI WGS metagenome assembly OCZT01 (sample SAMEA3539308, study PRJEB22396) | soil metagenome | biome: tundra; feature: field; material: soil | place: USA | collected 2010-05 | depth 0.15 m | reverse complement strand
TCTGGCTCACGAACCAGACGTATCCGATGGAGGTCCAGACCGGGCCGCGGCTGCCCTGGCAGTAAAGTCGGCCGGACGCGTCCGGCCATGATGCGCCGCTATCAGGACGCTCGGGAACGTGCCGCAGCAGCTACAGTTCCGACCGGATGGGGGTCACGAGCCACTCCGTCACCCTTTGCTTCAGGGGGCGTTCCCTCCACATCGTGTACGTGTAGGGACGGCATCGTGACAGATCCCGCCGGTAGCTCTCCTTCATCTGCCCGGCGAACGCGCCGTCGTACACGAACAGATTGATCTCCTCGTTCAGATGGAAGGACCGGTCGTCGAAGTTCGCCGATCCCACCGTGGAGAAGACCCCGTCCACGACCATCGTCTTCAGGTGGAACATCGTCGGCTGGTACTCGAAAATCTTCACGCCCCCCTCGAGAAGCGGTCCGAAGGACGAGCGTCCCGCCGCTTTCGTCGCGGGCACGTCGCTCTGCTCATCCGACGGCACGATCACCCGCACGTCGACTCCCCTCTTCACGGCAGCGACCAGGAGACCGGCCGTCGCGTCGTCCGGAAGGAAATAGGAGTTCGCGATCCAGATCTCCTTAGCGGCGGCGGCGAGCGAGATCGCGTAGACGCGGCCCGCTCCCGACATCGGCGCGAGCGGTGACGACGGCACGACGGCGACGGCGCTCGTGCCGGTCTGCAAAAGCGCGGGAAAAAACTCGTCGCCGACGAGCGCCTCGCCCGTCGCCTCCGACCAGTTCTCCTGGAACGCGCGCTGGAGGCCGCGGACGGCGGGCCCTTCCACCCGCACCTGCGTGTCGCGCCAGTGCTCCTTCGAATCGGCGTTGCCTCGCCACGGATCGGCGAACCCCACGCCGCCTGCGAAGCCGAGCGTGCCGTCCACCACGAGAACGCGTCGGTGGTTGCGATGGTTGAACACCCAGAGCATCCAGGGCTTCATCGAGTGGAAGAACTCCACATGGCAGCCGGCGTGGCGCAGGACGTCGACGTCGCCCGCCTTCATGCGCCGGCCCGGGGAACCGATCGCGTCGAGGAGGACGCGGACCGCGACGCCGTGGGCGGCCCGTTCGGCGAGCGCGTCGCGGAAGCGTGTGCCGACCTCGTCCGACCAGAAGATGTAGGCCTCGAAGTTCACGGTCTTCCGGGCGCCGGAGATGGCGGCGAGCATGGCGGGAAAGATCGCGTCGCCGTTCTCGAGAAGCTCGAGCCTGTTGCCGGACGTCATCGCCGCGCCGGGCAGCGCCGACGGCAGGAACGTCGGCGCGTTCAACGTGAAGTCGTGAGGCAGCTCGTAAACGGTCTGCTTCGGGGCGCCCGCCTTCGCAATAGTGATGGCGAATGCGTAGCCCGCCGCGACCGAAACGAGGATGATCGCGAAGACGGGCAGCCGCTTTGGACGCTGGGGAATCCTCACCGTTTTTCGAATGTGTCCAACCGCTCGGACAGCCACTTTTCGAGCGGCCGCTGGGTATCGTCCTTGAATCGCATCTCGTAAGGCTTTCCCGACGCCTCCGAGTGGGAGCAGACGCCAAGGATGAAGTCCCGCGCTGTCTGCACGCGCTTGCCCGCAAAGAAGAGCTTCGTCTTCAAGTGGGACGCCGCCTTAGAGCCGTCGAATTCGGCGCCGTTCCGGAGAAACGTAGCGTCGGAGCGCTCGATCTCCGACAGGAGCCAGTCGATCTTCTCCTGCTCGGCGCCCGGCCGCTTCGCGGCGGCGAGCGGCAGCGCGACGAGGAGAAGCACCAGGAGGAAATGGGTTCTTCTCATGGCTCAGTAAAACGGCTCCCAGATCCAGAACACCAGCTCGGCGAGGCGCTTCGTGAGCCCGCGGCTTTTCCATGCCTGGAAGGTGATTTCTTCACATCTCTTCTTGTCTTCCTCGAACATCGATTCGACCTTCTGCGCGAAGCCGCGGTCGTAGAAGGCGAGGCTCTCTTCCGCGTTCTTGTTCATGGAGCGCGCGTCGAAGTTGATGGACCCGATCGTGGAGTAAATGCCGTCCACGACCATCGCTTTGTTATGCATCATGGTCGGCTTGTATTCGTAGATTTTCACTCCGTTCTTCAGAAGATCCTTGTAGTGGAGCCAGGACGCGGACCGGACCATCGGAAGGTCGATGTTCCGCCCGGGAACCATGACCTGGACGTCGACGCCCCTCTTGACGGCGGCGACGAGCGCGTCCCGGACCTGCCTGTCGGGGAGAAAGTACGCGTTCGCGATGTGGATGCTCTTCTCCGCGGACTGGATCGCGACGTAATAGAGCATCTTCGCGAGCGAGGACATGTCACCGCGTGACGCCTTGATCGTCTGGGCGGACATGGGCCCCATGTGCGCGATCTCCGGATAGAACTTCTCACCCGCCAGGATTTCTCCGGTCGTGAAGGTCCAGTCCTCGCTGAAAACGGCCTGCATCTGCGCGGCCACGGGCCCTTCCACCCGCACCTGTGTATCCCGCCATTCCTTCGTGCTTCGCGCGTTGCCGAGCCAGCTCTTCGCGATGCCGAGCCCGCCGGTATAGGCGATGCGGCCGTCCACCACCAGGATCTTCCGGTGCGTGCGCTTCCCGACTTTGTAGATGGAGAACAGCCGAAGGGGCCGGTACTTCCGGACGTTCACGCCCGCTTCTTTGAGCGGCTGCTCCAGCTCGCCGAGCTTGCTGCCCCAGGCGTCGATGAGGAGCCGTACCTCGACGCCTTTCTTCGCGGCGTCGATCATCGCGTCGGCGAACTGGCGTCCCGCCTCGTCGGGCTGGAAGATATAGGTCTCGAGATTGACGCTCGTCTTGGCCTGCCGGATGTCCCTCGTCATGGCCGGGAAGATCTCGTTGCCGTTTTTCAGGAGAGATGCGTCGTTCCCCCCGACCATGGCATTTCCAAGCGCCTCTGCCGACCGGCGGAAGTTCGCGTTTTCGACCGCAAAAGGATGGTCGAATTTGTAGACGTTGCGCTTTTCGGAGCCAAAGATACCGCTCGTGACGGCGCAACCCGACCCGCCCAGAGCCGCGGCGGCGATCACGAGCGCGGCGAGCCGGTCGGCAAGTCTTCCCACCGACTCGCCTATTCAAGAACGCTGCCAGCCCGCTCGCTACATGCATCCCCCGCGGGGGCTCCATCGTGGCCGCCGCCGCGCGCCCGGGATCGGCATGCTGCTCTCGACGGTCGCCAAGACGCAGACGCAGGCCATCGCGAGGTTCAAGAAGACGGCGGCTTCCAGGATTCGTTGACCTGCGGTCCCTCAAGAAATAGACTGATCAAAGGGACTCGTGAAGTTCCTCCTCATCAATCCCGCGGCACCGCAATGGAGAGTTCGTCCCGGGAGCCGGCCGCCCCTGGCGACGCGGATCTTCCGCTTCTCCATGCTCTCCAGCCTGCACGTCGCCGCCGCCGCGCCTTCCGGCGTCGAGACGCGGATTCTCGACGAAGAAGTCGAGCCCGTCGATTTCGACACGGACGCCGAGCTCGTCGGCCTCTCGTTCATGACCTTCAACGCGCCGCGGGCGTACGAGATCGCAGACCGGTTCCGCCTGGAGATGGGCAAGACCGTCATCATGGGGGGCTACCACGCGACCTTCAGGCCGGAAGAGGCGATCGGCCATGCCGACGCCGTCTGTATCGGCGAAGCGGAGCCGAATCTTCCGCGCATGATCGGAGACTTCCGCTCGGGCAGGCTGCAGCCCTTCTACAGGGGCGGTCTCGCCGACCTTGGTTCGCTGCTCCCGCTGAACCGGTCCCTCGTTCCCAAGGGGCTCTACCTCTGGGCCGACACGGTGCAGGCCACGCGCGGCTGTCCTCAGCAGTGCATCTTCTGCTCGATTACGGCCTTCTTCGACCACAGCTTCCGCGCGAGGCCAGTGGAGCACGTGACCGACGAGCTCCGCTCCCTCGGGAAGCGCATCCTGTTCATGGACGACAACCTGACCAGCTCGCGCGAGTATGCCAAGGAGCTCTTCTCCGCGATGATCCCGCTGAAGAAGCGCTGGTATAGCCAGTGCAGCGTTAGCCTGGCCGAGGACGACGAGCTGCTCTCGCTCGCGGCGCAAAGCGGATGCCGCGGCGTTTTCGTCGGTTTCGAGTCGCTCTCGCAGGACAACCTCCGCGCCTGGAGGAAGTCCTTCTCACGCGCCCGCGACTACGCACGGGCGATCCGGAAGCTTCACGACGCCGGCATCGCCGTGTACGCCGGCTTCGTCTTCGGCTCCGACGGGGATACGACCGACGTGTTCGAGAGAACGCTGGGTTTCCTGCTGGACTCTCGGGTCGACGCCCTCCAGGCGACCATCCTGACGCCGTTTCCCGGCACGCCGCTGTTCGACACAATGGAACGGGAAGGCAGAATCATCGACCGGGACTGGTCGCACTACGACTTCCGCCACGTCGTTTTCGAGCCGCGGGAGATGAGCCGAGCCATGCTGCTGGCCGGTCATGACTGGGTGCTCTCACGGTTCTACTCCGCGCCGGCCGTCCTCTCCCGGCTCCGGAGCGAGCTGAGCACGCTGCCGCTGTCGACCCTGCTCCTCGGCACCCTCCCGCTGAACTATGGATACCGTCGTCGGCTGAGAACGGACGGCTCCTGGACAGGCGCTGGCGTTCCTCTTTCTCCGGGCGGATACTGATCTCCCGCGCCGCTCCTCGTTGACCTCCCGCGCGGCGGCGCGGGCGGAGGGATGCCATGGAGCGCTCCGCCACGGCCCTGCTCGAGAGTGCGGCCGACCCGCTTCCCGTCCTCGCGGATGCCCTTCGCATGCTGCCCGCCGATGGCGAGGCTCCTCCCGAGCCCGGCGCTGCCCTTGCCCTGGTCTCAGCCGCCGAGCGCGCCCTCGCCGCCGGCATCGTCCCGGCCGAAACGTGGCACCGGTACCTGGACCGGACCCGCCGCCGCGAGTTCCTGCTCGCTCTGCCCGACGCGGCAGCGCGCACGCGCTGGGCGGAGACCACCTTCGGCGCGATCCGGGCTTCGGGATACTCCCTGGCAACGCTCCTTTCGCAGCGCGTCGCCGCCCACCCGGACAGGGTTTTCCTTCAGGCGTCCCCCCGGCCCGAAGCGCCGTGCTGGACGTATGCCCAGACCGAGCGGCGCCTCCGGGGGATCGCCGCAGCCCTCGCCTCCCTGAGCGAAGGTCCGCCCCGCGTGGCAATCGTGGCCGAGAACAGCCTCGACTCCGCCTGCTGCGACCTCGCCTGTCTCGTCCACGGCATCTTCGTCGCGCCCCTCGCGCCCCATCTCCAGGTTTCGGAGCTGACGTCGCTCCTTCAGGGGCTCGGCGCGAATCTCGTCCTCGTCGACACCGCAGACCAGCTCGCGAAGGTGGAAGCCGTCGCGGCCCGGCTCTCGAGCCCCGTTCGTCCGGTGCTCCTCGATGCGGCTGCCCGCCTGAAGCGCGGCACCGCCGCCGTTCTCGGCGAGGAGGTCGGGAAGCTGGGAGCCGAGGAGACGGATCAGGCGCTTCGGGCGCTCTCCCCCTTCGGCCTCGACGAGGCGGCCACGGTCCTCTTCACGTCGGGGAGCACCGGGGCCCAGAAGGGATTCGCCTTCTCGCCCTTCAGCCTGCTCACGAAACGCTTCGCGCGCGCGGCAGCGCTCCCATTCGTCGGCGAAGGGGAGGTCCTTCTCTGCTATCTGCCGCTTTACCACACGTTCGGGCGTTACCTGGAATTGCTCGGCTCGCTTTTCTGGGGCGGAACGTACGTCTTCGCCGGGAACCCCTCGCTGGAGACGCTTCTGGCCGGCCTGCGCCAGGTCCGCCCCACCGGGCTGGTCAGCATCCCCGCCCGATGGCGGCAGCTCCACGAACGCTGCCAGGAGCGGCTGGGCGCCGTGGCCGGGCCGGAGGAGGAAGCGGCGGTCGTGCGGGAAGTGACGGGCGGGCGCCTCTGCTGGGGGCTGTCGGCGGCCGGCTTCCTGGAGCCCGCGGTCTTTCGCTTCTTCGAGCGTAGCGGCATCGCCCTTTGCAGCGGCTTTGGCATGACGGAGGCCACCGGCGGCATCACGATGACACCGCCCGGTCTCTACGAGGACGGAACTGTCGGCGTCCCGCTGCCGGGGATCCGCGTCCGTCTGGGCGAGGACGGGGAGCTTCTCATCGCCGGCCCGTATGTCGCCCGCGACATCGACGAGCCGGAGACGGCAGGCGCCGGGGAGCGATGGATCCGGAGCGGGGACATCTTTCGCGTCCGGCCGAACGGCTTTCTCGAGATCGTCGACCGGGTCAAGGACATCTACAAGAACAGCCGGGGCCAGACCGTGGCCCCGAGGCGCGTGGAGCAGCTCTTCGAGGGGGTTCCTGGCATCCGGCGGACGTTCCTCGCCGGCGACGGGCGCGACGACAACGTCCTCCTCATCGTGCCGGACCTGGAGGCCCCGCTCCTCGCCGAGCTCACGTCCGAGGAAGAACGGCAGGCCTACTTCGGTCGGATCGTGGCCGAGGCGAACCTGGACCTGGCGCCGCACGAGCGTGTCGTCGGCTTCGCTGTCCTCGACCGCGACTTTTCCCTGGAGCGGGGCGAGCTGACGCCGAAGGGGAGCTACAGGCGGAAGGCCATGGAGGAGAGCTTCCGCGACCTCCTCGCCTCGCTCTATCGCGGCACCGCCGTGCAGCTCGAGGGCAAGGACCTACAGGTCCGCGTGCCGCGGTGGCTGCATCGCGATCTCGGGATCCTGGAGGGAGACCTCGTCCTCGGGGAAGACGCTCTCGAGGACCGACGGCGAGGTCTCACGCTGACCCTCCGCCGGTCGGAGGGCAAGGACACGGTTCGCGTCGGCGATCTGGAGTACACGCTCCAGGGCAGCCTCCTCGACTTCGGCCTTCTCGTCCACCAGCCGCTCCTCTGGCTTGGCAACACTTCGCTGGCAGCCTTCTGTCCGGTGAAGGAAGGGTGGGACCTTCCGCTCGGCGCCCTCTCGCCACGCGTGAGGCTGCCGGCTTACGGACGCCCGCCAGCGGGTGGCGCCGTTCCCGGGCGGATCTCGTCCCCCGAGCTCGCAACCTTTCACCAGAGCATCTGCGAAGCGCTTTTCGGAGGGCGCGAGGAGTCTCTGCGAGCCGTCGCCGATCTCGAGGACCGGCTTTCCGGCGCGGACGCGATGACCGCAATGGCGCTGAGACGGCGGCTCGAGGCGCTGGCCCGGCACCCTTCGGCCGAGGTTCGCTGCGCGGCGTTCCGTATTCTCGTTCTCGACGATCCGGCCCCCGGCGCCGCGTCCGAAATGGAGAGCTTCCTCGACTCGGGGCTTCCGTTCCTTTCGGCCGAGAGCGTCGAGCAGATCGCGCAGGCCGGCCTGCCGGGGGAAAGGCTTGCCGTTCTGCGCCGGCGGCTGCACGGCTACCGAACTCGTCTTCCGCGTCCCCTGCCTCCCATGCAGGCGGATCTCCTCTCCGACGTCTTCAACCTTCTCGCGCGTCACATCCGGAGGCACCGCGAGGACTACGTGGCGGTCCGCTCCGAGCTGGCCTGGTGGGCGCTGGAGGAGACGAACTCGCGCGTGGCCCGCACGGCGGCCAGCCTGCTGGACGAGCTGTCGGAGTGGTATCAGCAAGGCCTGCCATCGCGCGCTTCTTTCAAGGGGACCCTCGCATTCCACGAGGGGCTCACCTCCGGGGAGCGCGAGCGGATCAAGCAGCTCTTCGACGAGACGGGATTCCTGGAGGAGTCGCTGGAGCTGGCGTGCGGCGAGACGGTGACGCCGGGAGACCTCGGCCCGGCGGGGATCTGGATCGCTCCCGTTGCAAGGGTGAGACAGCACCAGCTCTACCGCGCCGGCATCAACACGCAATCAGGCCGGCATCACGACCTGCTGCTCATCGTCGGCGACGATCTCGACCTTCAGGCCGTCCGCCAGACGAAGCTCTGGATGGAGGCCCTCGCTTCCCCGGCGCAGGGGGAGCCCGTGGTACCCGCCTTCGGTTGCTTCCGGCCGAAGCTCGGCGCCCTCTCGGTGGGCTGGATCGACGAGCCAACGCTCGCCATGCGGCTCTGGGAGATGGCGCGACCCACGCGCGAAGTGGGGAGGGGCGCGGCCGGGTGGCGAACCCTTTTCGTGAGGGCCCTCGCGGCCTTCTTCTCGGCCTGGGAGGCGAGCGGGCGGCGGCTCGTGCCCGGAGCCGTCTCGCCCGCAAACGTCGTGGTGCCCGGGGACGATTTCCGCGAGGGGACCGTCCTTCTCTCGCTCGCCGGGCATCGGCCTTACGAGGGGCCGTGGTCGCTCGTCGGCCCGATGGTCGCGAACTTCTTCGAGGAGACGTTCGCCCTTTACCCGCGTTCGAGCGCGACGCTCCGGCGTGGCTGGATCGCCGACGCCTGCGTGGAGGCGCTGGGGCTGGAAGATGCGCGGGAGTTCCTCGAAGAGCTTTTGCACACACCGCGCAAAGACGCTCCGGAGGGCGCTGCCGGCGTGCTCTTCGAGGAGCTGGCTGCCGAGAGGCAGTGGCTCGATGCCGCGTTTCATCCGCCGCTGGCTCTTCTCTCGGCCATCCAGCGGTTCGTGGCGTGGGAGGCGCTCGAGCCCGAGGCCCCGCTCTCCGCCCGGGAGGCGATGACGCGAGGCCTCGAGCGCGTCTACCGGCTGGACCGCTTTCCGGAGATCGTCCGGTATCACCTTCACCTGCAGACCACGTTCGCCCGGTCGGACCCTCCCGCGCGACAGGCCTTCGACGCGCTTCTCATCGCGATGTTCCGGCGGCCGGGCGTCTGGCCCGCACAGATGGTGGAACTGGCCGAAGTCCAGGCCGCCCTCGGAAGCGCCGAGGAGCGCCTCGCGTTCGGCCGGCTGGTCTTCCCCGACTCCGCTCCGGACAAGGACGTGGCGCTCGCGGCCGTGGGCGAAGGCGGGCGGCATCTGGTCGCCACGACGCACACGGTCGACCGCACCGGTGCGCGCTACACAGTGAGAGATCCGCACGACCCGGCCGAGCTCGGGCACCTGGTCCAGCTGCTGGTGAGGTCCGGAGTTCCCCGCGCCTACTCGGAAGGGCACCGCCATCTCGTGGCCTTGGACGCGCGGGAGCGCGTCGTCGCTGGCGTCGCGTACTCCCTGCTTCCAGGGTCGGCGGCACAGCTCGACGGGATTGCCGTCACCCCGGCGCTCCGGGGCCGCAGCCTCTCGTCCGCTCTCCTCAACGACCTCTGCGCGCGCCTGCGCGGGCTCGGCGTGGACGTCCTGACGCGGCATCTCGCCTTCCGCGACATCCCCCTGGGCCACGCCTGGCGGTATGACAGGCGCTGGCGCTGCCTCGTCCGGCCGTGCCGGGCGCTTCCGGAGGCGTAAGCGGGCGGAGCGGCGAAGGGGTCGTGACCGGAGATCACCAGACGCCGCGTCGCCCCCGGCCGATCGAGAGGAGCGCCGAGGCAACCGCGAACAGGGCGGCCGCTGCGTAGGCCCAACGAAGCCCGGCCGAGAAGGCCGCCGCCTCCGCGGGGCCGAGCTCCGGCGCCTTGAGAACGCTTGCCGGAACGGCGGCGTAGAGAACCGCCCCCGCCGCCGCGACGCCGAGGACCATCCCGACGCTGCGCGAGGTGCCGAGGAGGCTCGACACGACGCCGAGGTGCTCGCGTGGCGCGGCGCCCATCACCGCGCTGTTGTTCGGCGACTGGAAGGTCCCCGTCCCGAGGCCGAAGACGACGAGGCAGAGGATCACGGGGAGGATACCGTCGCCTTCGGGCCTCGCGGCGAACAGAAGGCACGCCAGCGCGCAGACCGAGCTGCCGCCCGCCGCGAGCGCCACCGTACCGATCCGGTCCGACAGCGCTCCCGCGAAGGGAGCCACGGCGAGGATGGTAAGAGGGAAGGCCGTCAGGACGAGGCCGACGCGCGCCGGCCCCTCGTGAAGGACGCGAGAGAGAAAGAACGGCGTCACGAAGACGACGACGTACTGGGCCATGAAGTTCAGGACGGCGGCGAGGCACCCGAGGCCGAGCGGGGCGCTCCGGAAGAGCCGAAGGTCGAGGAGCGGCTGCGGCGCCCGGCGCTCGATCGCGACGAACGCGGCGCCGAGGAGGACGGCGGCGGCGAGAAGCGCGGCGGCGACGGCGTCGACGCCGCCCTGCTGAATGCGGTTCACCGAGAGCAGAAACGTCGAGAGCGCGCCGAGGACGGCGAGCGCGCCCGGCACGTCGATCCGTCCCGGCCCGCCCCGGAGGTCCGGCAGGACGCGCCGCGCGAACGCGAAAGCGGCGAGCCCGACCGGCAGGTTCACGAGAAAGACGGCGCGCCAGCCGAACGCCGCCGCGAGAAAGCCCCCGAGGCTCGGCCCCACCGCGAGGCCGACGGAGATGCTGCCGGCGAAGAGGCCGATGACCCGTCCCCGGTCGGCGGCCGGGAACGTCCCGGTCAGGATGGCGAGCGGAACCGACGACATCATTCCGGCTGCGAGACCCTGCAGCGCCCGGAACCCGACGAGCGCGTGCATGGTCGGGGCCGCCGCGCAAAGAACCGACGCCGCCACGAAACCGAGGAGGCCGGCGAGGAAGACGCGCCGGTAGCCCCAGAGGTCTCCCAGCCTCCCGAAGAAGAGGATGAGGCTTCCCGCCGTCACGAGGTAGAGCATCGGCACCCACTGCGCCGCCGCGAGGCTCGCCGAGAAAGACCGCGCGATCGTCGGTAGGACGACGTTGACGACGCTCGCGTCGATCGGACCGAGGATCGAGCCGAGCATGACGGCGGCGAGGATCGCGCGCCGTCGGGACGGGTCGGGGCCGGCCTGCTCGGGTCTCACGGACGCCTCCGGCCGAGATCATCCCAGACTAGGCCGCCTTTGCAGCTCCCGCGTGTCGCCTCGGCTGGCGAAGCTCAAGACGCGGGCCGTCGGACGACGGTTACGCTTTGCCCAGGATGCTCATCGCCCGTTCCATCATGTGCGGAAACAGGTCCGGCGGAACCGGATGGCCCGACGTGCTCACCACGTATCGGGCGCAGCCATTCTTGTCCGCCATGCAGAAGGAGTCCTTCATCGCCTGTGACATCGGAGGCATGTCGTCCATCCTGTCGTTGAAGAACTGACACTTCTCCATCTTCTCGCACTGCGACATGGCGGTCTCCTTCTTAAACCATATAGGCATGTGGCTATCAATTCTCGAGAAAATCCCGGTCGGTGTCAAGGCCTTTCCTTCGGGGAGTTTTCGCTCTCAGCGGAGCTGGGTCCTCCAGTTCCGGAGGTCTCACTCCCACTCGATCGTGCCGGGGGGCTTCGACGTCACGTCGTAGACGACACGGTTCACGCCCCGCACCTCGCCCACGATGCGCCGCGAGGCACGGTCGAGGAGTTCGTGCGGGAGGCGCGCCCAGTCGGCGGTCATGAAGTCCTCCGTCGTGACTGCGCGGAGAGCCACGACGCTCTCGTACGTGCGCCCGTCGCCCATGACACCGACGCTCTTCACGGGCAGGAGGACCGCAAACGCCTGCGACGTCCGCTCGTACCAGCCGGAGTCGCGCAGCACTTCGATGAAGATCGCGTCGGCTTCCTGCAGGATGCGCACGCGCTCCTTCGTGATTTCGCCCGGAATGCGCACGGCGAGGCCGGGCCCCGGGAACGGATGCCGGTAGAGCATCTCTTTCGGAATTCCGAGCTCCTCGCCAAGGCGCCGGACCTCGTCCTTGAACAGCTCGCGGAGAGGCTCGAGGAGGTGGAAACCGAGCTTCTCGGGCAGCCCGCCGACGTTGTGATGCGTCTTGATGACCGACGAAGGGCCCTTGATCGAGACCGACTCGATCACGTCGGGATAAAGCGTCCCCTGCAGCAGCCATTCGGCGCCGTCCACGGCCTTCGCGTTCTCGGTGAAGACGTCGATGAAGAGGCCGCCGATGATCTTTCGTTTCCTCTCGGGCTCGGTCACGCCCGCGAGGGCTCCAAGGAACCGCTCCGACGCATCGACTCCCGTGACGGGAATCTCGAGGTGGCGGAACGCTTCCATCACCTCGCGGCCTTCGTGTTTGCGCAGAAGCCCCGTGTCGACGAAGACGCCGCGGAACCGCTTCCCCACCGCCTCGCGGATCAGCACGGCCGCGACCGTCGAGTCCACGCCTCCCGAGAGCGCGCCGAGGACGAGGCCGTGCTTCACCTCGTCCTTGAGGCGCGCGACGGTCGAATCCCGGAAGCTGGCCATCGTCCACGTCGGCTTCGCGCCGCAGACGTCGTAGAGGAAGTTTTCGAGCATCTGGGCGCCGTGCTCGGAGTGATGCACCTCCGGGTGGCCCTGGATGCCGTACAGGCCGCGCTCCGGGTCTTCGAAGGCGGCGACCGGCGCGTTTTCGGTGTGGGCCGTCACGGCGAAGCCCACGGGGGCCGCCTCGACGTGGTCGCCGTGGCTCATCCACACCGTCTCGACCGGTCCGAGGCCACGGAAGAGACGGCCGCCGCGGACCTTCACGGACGCCCTCCCGTACTCGCGCCCCGGCGCGCTGCCGACGCGCCCGCCGAAGCGCTGCGCGATCCACATCATTCCGTAGCAGAGCCCGAGGACGGGGACCTTCAGGTCGAAGAGGCCCGCGTCGCCCTGCGGAGCTTCCTTGTCGTAGACGCTTGACGGGCCGCCCGACAGGATGATTCCCTTCGGTGCGAGCTTGGCGATCTCCTCGGCCTTCGCGTCAAACGGAAGGACGACCGAGCGGACACGCGCCTCGCGTATCCGCCGGGCGATGACCTGCGTGAACTGCGAACCGAAATCGAGAACGACGACGGTGTCGGACGGCGCGTTCACGCGCGAAGTATAGGAGCCCGTCCGGGCCGCCGCAGCCGGCCGACCAGGGTCCGCGGCCCGGCCGCGATACCGCCCGCGACGAGCCCGGCCGCTACGGCCGCGAATGCGGCGAGCGCCACGAAGAGCGGTCCGACGTTGATGCCCCCCGGAAGGTCCCCGCCATGCGCGACGCGGTGCAGAGAGACGCCGAAAGCCGGTGCGGCCAGCGCCGTGCCCCCGAGAAAGGCCCAGCGGCTCTCAGGAGGCAGCGCCTCATCGGCCCTTCGGACGGGGCCCCGCGACCAGAGAGGCGCCGCGGCCGACACCCCGGCGTCGGCGAAGAAAAGCAGCAGGCCCGCCATGAGGTAGGGCGGCAGGAAAGACATGATCGACGCCACGATGAAACGTACCAGGGGTCTCTTCGTCAGGGCGGCCCCGAGGGCGTCGGCGAGAATCGGATACGCCGTGAAGGACTCGGCGGCACGGGGGTGGGCCACGAGGTACGCGATGAGCACGAGGAGGAAGGCCCCCGGAGCGACGAGGAGAAATGCGCGCGCCGTCCGGAACATCGTCAGAGCGCCGCGCGCGCGAGCTGCACCGGCGGGCTCCACAGCGCGAGCACGCGTTTCACGTAATCGCGGGTTTCCCGGTACGGCGGCACGCCTCCGTGCTCTTCCACCGCGCGCTCCCCCGCGTTGTAGGCCGCGAGGATGAGATCCGCGTTCGTCTCGCCGAACCGCTCGGCGAGCTCGGCGAGGTATGCGACCCCGCCACGGATGTTGTCCCGCGGATCGAACGGGCTCTTCACGCCGAGGCGCCGCGCCGTGGCCGGCATGAGCTGCATGAGTCCGCGCGCCCCCTTGCGGGACACGGCATACATATGACCGTTCGACTCGACCTTGATGACGGCCGCGATGAAGGCGGGATCCACCTGGTGCTCCTTCGCGGCCGCGAGGATCTGCGAGAAGTACGGGGACGAGAGAGAAGAAGGAGAAGAGGAGGAAGGAGATTCCAAGAAGGCGCGGATGGACCGGCTCGCTTCCGCAGGCGGTCCGGCCGCGATGCGATTCGCGTCCTCCGGCGCAACGGGAGCCGGGCGCTCGTACTCCTCGTCCACGATGCGGTCGACGACATCGAGGGGAATCGTCATCGAGCCGCCGCCCACGAAGCCGACCGTGAGCCGGTCGCCCTCCATGACTTCGTAGCTCGCCACCCGCAGATGGCGCCCGTCCTCGAAGACGACGAGCGTGGCTGCCGCGGGGGATGAAGTCAGCATAAAGAGCAAGAGCCCGCAACAGGCCCCGACCTCGGTCATCCTTCTAGGAAAATCTTTCTTCTCCCCACTCATCTCATCACGCCCTCGGATGCGTCCGGTCGTAGACCTTGCGGATGCGCGACCTCGAGACGTGAGTATAGATCTCGGTCGTGGCGATGTCCGCGTGGCCGAGCATCATCTGAACGGCCCTGAGGTCGGCGTCGTTGTCGACGAGATGCGTGGCGAACGCGTGCCGCAGGACGTGGGGAGACACGGCGGAAGGCGGAAGGCCCGCCTTCCGCGCCGCGGCCTTCAGCGCGAGGAAGACGGTCTGGCGCGTGATCGGCTTTCCGCGCGCGCCGGGGAACACCCATCGCCCCACCGCACCCGGCTTCCCGGCCCCTACCGACTGCAGGTAGCGCGCGACCCAGCGCGCGGAGGAATCCGCGATCGGCACGACCCGCTCCTTCGCGCCCTTGCCGCGCACCACGATGAAACCCTCCGGGAGGCGCAGGGCCTCCACGGGAAGCGTGGCGAGCTCGGAGACCCGGAGGCCGCAGGCGTAAAGCAGCTCGAACAGAGCGCGGTTCCGGAGGCCCCGCGGGGTCGTCACGTCCGGCGCGTCCAGAAGACGCATCACGTCGTCCGGCGAGAGGACCTTCGGAAGCATCGCCCATCGCCGGGCGTTCGTGAGGTCGGCCGTCGGGTCCGCCTCGAGGATCTTTTCCGCGGCGAGAAATCCATAGAGGCCGCGCAGCGAAGAGGTGAGTCGCGCGAGGGTGCGGGGCGACAGCCCTTCCGCGCGCCGGACGCCGAGATACGCGACGATGTCGCCGCGCGTGACCCGGGACGGATCGGTCCGCGAGGAAGCAAGATGTGTCCCGAACGCCGCGAGATCGCGGCCGTACGCCTCGAGCGTGTTCACAGAAAGGCCCTTTTCCGCCGAAAGATAGTCGAGGAAGAGCAAGAGGTGCTTCTGAAAGAAGACGCCGGCCGGCGTTTTGGTAGGAGATCCCGAACTCACTCGACGATTCTACGGAAGCCGGGCCCGACGCGTCGGGGTCACGATCTCCGGAGGCTCCTGGCGGCCGTCTCGGCGGTGGGGGCCCCCGCGCCGGCCGGATCCGGCAACGCCGACAAAACCGTCCGGATCTCGGCCTCGGAAAGGACGTGGTCGGAGGCCTTTGCGGCCCGGTAGAGCGCGGCGACCCGCTGGGCCGTGGGCTCGATACCCCGTTCCCGCAGCCAGAAGATCACGTTCGACTCGCCGGACATCGGGCCGACTTCGATCACTTGCGTGAGGCCCACCATCCCGGCGGGGACGCCGGAGTAGACCCGGTCCGCGAGCCAGTCGTGGCCCTTCGCGCGCGCCTTCACGATCGCGGCCGCGTGGACGCCCGTCCCGGTCCGGAACGCATCTCGCCCGACGACCGGGTAGCCGTCGGGGATCGGCACCTTCAGGCACGCCGACACCCTCGCGACGTAGCGCGAGAGAGCGGACAGATCGCGATCGATCCAGCCGAGGAGCTGGAGGTTCACGAGCAGGAGATCGAGCGGCGTGTTTCCCACGCGCTCCCCCACCCCCAACCCGCAACCGTGGATCCGGTGCGCCCCGGCGCGCAGGGCCGCGAGCGAGTTCGCGATGGAGAGCCCGCGGTCCTTATGGCCGTGCCAGTCGATGCGCACGGCCGGGTTCTCCCGCGCCACGAATTCCGCGAGGAAGCCCACGAGCGCCGCGGCGCCCTCGGGCGTCGCGTGGCCCACCGTGTCGCAGACGCAGATTCGGGACGCCCCCGCCGCGATCGCGGTCCCGTAGAGGGCAACGAGGTCCCCGGGGCGCGCGCGCGTCGTGTCTTCGGTGACGTACGTGACCTCGAGGCCGTGACGCGTGCCGAGCGAGACGGCGTCGCGCGTCAGCTTCATCATGCGCGAGAGGTCCCAGTCCTCCACGTACTGGCGGATCGGCGACGAGCCGATGAAGGTCGTCATCTCGAGAGCCCGGCCCACGCGCTGGGAGATCCCGATGATCGGCTCGATGTCGGAAGCGAGCGTGCGGGCCGCGCACGCCGGGCGCACCGCGAGGCCCGACTCCGTCATCCGGCGGACGAGCCACTCGAGGTCCTCGCGGGAGCTTCCGCCCGCGGCCGGAATGCCGATGACGGCGGTGTCGATCCCGAGCCGCTCCATGAGGACGATCAGCTCGAACTTCTCGTCGAGCGTCGGCGTGACCGCCGACGGGGACTGGAGGCCGTCGCGAAGCGTTTCGTCGACGAGCTCGACAGGAAGGTGCCGGGGCCGGCCTTCGCCGGCGGCGCGGTTCCAGTCGTACACGAGGTGTTGAGGGTCCATCGAGCTAAGATCGCATTATGGTCGATTCACTCGGCATTGTGGGCTACGACTCGTTCCATTTCGTCGTCCAGGACCTCGAGCGAAGCCGCCGGTTTTACGCGGAAGCGCTCGGCTTCACCGAGGTCGCGCGCCCGTCCGCGTCGAAGATCGAAAAAGGCGGCGAGATCGCCTCGGTCTTCGGCGCCGGACAGATCCGGGTCCTCGTCTCCAGCCCGAAACGGAAGGAATCGCGGGCGGCGCGCTTCCTGAAGATCCACCCCGACGGCATCTCCTCCCTCGCGCTCCGCGTGCACGACATCCAGGCCGCCTGGGACTTCCTGGCGGCCCGGGGCGCCACGTTCCTGTCGGACATCGCTGTCGACGAGGTCGAAGGCGGCGCGTTCCGGACGTTCAACATCGCAACGCCGCTCGACGACACCACGTTCCGCTTCATCGAACGGGACGGGAAGTATCCGCACTTCGCGCCCGACTTCGAGAACGTGGGCGACGGCAAGCCGCGCGAGAATCCGCACGGCTTCGCCACGATCGACCACGTGACGTCGAACGCCTACACGATGCTGCCGGTCGTGAACTGGTACCGGGACGTCCTGGGTTTCTCGCACTACTGGGACGTCGAGTTCCACACGGCCGAACTGGGCGCCCGCCGCATGACGGGTTCCGGCCTCCGTTCGATCGTCATGGCCGATCCCGGCAGCGGCGTGAAGTTCGCCACGAACGAGCCCATGCGGCCGTTCTTCCGCGACAGCCAGATCAACCGCTTCTGCGAGGATCATCATGGCGCGGGCGTGCAGCACGTCGCGTTTCTCGTGAAGGAGATCATTCCGGCCGTCGAATCCCTGCGGGCGAAGGGCATCCAGTTCCTTCCCGCGCCCGGCGCGTATTACGACCGGCTGCCGAAGCGCCTCGAAGACGTTGCGATCACGAACATCAAGGAGCCCATGGACGCCCTGCGCCGCGACCACATCCTCGTGGACGGCGCCGACGACAAGTACATGCTCCAGATCTTCATGCTCGACGCGATGGCGATGTACGGCGACGAGAAGGCCGGGCCGTTCTTCTACGAGATCATCCAGCGCGAGGGCGACCGTGGCTTCGGCTACGGCAACTTTCGCGCGCTTTTCGAGTCGATCGAGGCCGCGCAGCGATCCGATTCGAGCGCCCTCGAGGTGGTCGGTTGATCGACTGGATGCGGTGCGGGGAGCTTCCACCGAAGCCGCACACGGTGTTCCGCTCGGCCTCCGGCGCGCTGCGCTACGAAGAGTGCCTCACGCGCCGGGGCTTCGACGGCGAGTTCTCGATCCTCTACCACGAGGGTCCGCCGATGACGGATCTTCGGATCGGGCCCGCGGCGCCGGGACCTTTCGACCGACGCGCCGGAACGCCCGCCCCTCCTCAGCCTCTCCAGCGCCGGCTCGTGCTCGGCGAGAAGGCGCCCGAGGGATTCACGCCGATCCTGATGAACGACGACGTCGTCGCCTCGCTTTTCCGGCTGCCGCGGGAAGCCGAGAGCCCGGACGCGTTTTCGAATGGCGATGGTGACGACCTTTACTATTTCTATGAAGGTGAGGGAACGCTGGAGTCGCCATTCGGCGACGTCCCGGTTCGCGGCGGCGATTACCTGGCCGTTCCGCGAGGAGTCGTCCATCGCCTCCGGATCTCTTCACCTTTCGAAGGAATCCTCTTCGAACTCCGCGGCGGCCTCCACATCCCGAAGGAATTCAGGAATTCGATCGGCCAATTGCGGATGGATGCGCCTTACACGCACCGCGACTTCGTCCGGCCCGTCTTCAAGGGCCCGCGGCCGGGACCGAAGCGCATCCTCGTGAAGAAAGGCGACCGGTTCGTCGAGCGCTTCCCGGCCGTCTCGCCCTTCGACGTCGTCGGCTGGGACGGAACGGTCTGGCCCTTCGCCTTCGACATCCTGAAGTTCCAGCCGAAGACCGGCCTCGTCCACCTGCCGCCCACGATCCACTCCACGTTCGCCGGGCGTAACGCGCTCGTCTGCTCGTTCGTTCCGCGTGTCACCGACACGCATCCCGACGCCATCCCCTGCCCCTACCCGCACGCGTCGGTCGACTGCGACGAGGTCATCTATTACGTCCGCGGCAGCTTCACGAGCCGCAAGGGCGTCGGGCCGAAGGCCGTCTCGCTCCACCCCGCGGGCGTTCCGCACGGGCCTCACCCGGGCGCGTACGAGGGCTCGATCGGCACGCGCTCGACGGACGAGCTGGCCGTCATGATGGACACCTTCGCGCCCCTGCATCTGACCGAGCAAGCGCTCGCTCTGGAGTCGCCCGGGTACCACGAGAGCTGGATCGCCCGCTGAGCGCCCCGGATCCGCCGGGTTTCGGAAGTGAAGGATTCAGTCCCTCCCCGCACTAAAGGGTTCGAGAGGCGGGAAACATGAACGGTTGCGAAGGCTTCGAGATCGCGATCGAGATGAGGCTCCACGGCGCCGCCGATCGGGAGGCGTCCGAGCGGTTGGACGCCCATCTCGCGACATGCGAGGCGTGCCGTCACTTCGAAATGGAAGTGAAGACTTGCGAAAAGACGATGAAAGAGAGCGGCTGCATGCTCGAGGGCGCTTTCGACAATGCCAGACTCCGAACGAGCATTCGTCGCGCAATGAGTCAGCACTGGCGCGCTCCCCTTGTGTTCGCCGCCGCCCTCTCTTCCATCCTCGCCATCTTCGCTATTGCGTTCTGGTTAGAGAAAGGCCACGTCGCTTACTCCAATCTTCGAAGCATGATTTTTTTGTTCGCGGCCGTCTCAGCGCTCGTCCTCCTGCGTTCTATCCAGACCGTTCTCGGTTTGTGGTGGTCGGAGAGGCACAAGGAGAATCTCCTGCCTGTGCTCCGAAGAGACGTCATGCGACGGATTCGGGCGACCCTGTTCGCCTCCCTCGTCATGGGGGCATTGGCACTTTTCCACCTGGCCTTGTGGCTCGTAAGCTCCTTTAGTCCCTTAGCCGACCTTACGTGGAAAGCGTGGCCCGCTTTCCTGCTTCTGGGCTGCCTCATCGGCGGCGCCCTTTATGGCTTCCGTGTCGCCCTCCCGCGTCTGCGGCGCGAGCGCGCCGAGCTCGCCTGAATGCCGACCGTCCCGTTCGACGCCATCCACGAGTCCGCGCTTCTCGTCCGCGCCCGCGACAAGTCGGCCCGGGAACGCGAGGCAGCATTCAACGAGGTGTTCGAGGCCTTTCGGGGCAAGGTCCTCTCGCTCAGTATTCATCTGACCGGAAACGCAACCGACGCGGAGGACGCGGCTCAGGAAGTCTTCCTCGTCGTCTTTCGGCATTTGCCGAAATTCCGGGGGGAATCCCGGCTGTCAACCTGGATTTACAGAATCACCGTTCGCGTCGCGTTCCGCGTCAAGGCGAAGCACCCCCGAACCGCACCGCTGGACCTCGAGCCGGCGATCGAGACGCCGGATCCCGCGCTCCAGCGGGAGAGAAGCCGTCAACTGGCGCGAGCGCTGGCGCGTCTCTCGGCCGACCACCGCACCGTCCTCGCTCTCTTCTCTCTCGACGGCCTTTCCCACCGCGAGATCGCCGAGACGCTCGGCATCCCGGAGGGCACGGTCTGGTCCCGGCTACACCTCGCCCGGAAGAAGCTTACGGCCGAGTTGAAGACGCTCGGCTTCGATATGTCGACCTGAAGCTGAGCCGTCACCCGACGAGTGGATTCCGCACGCTCAGATCGGGAAAGCGGCCGAAGTCCCGGTCGGCCGACCACAGCTCCCTCACGCCATGCAGGACACAGAGCGCCGCGATGCGCGCGTCGTGCACGCGAGGCCCCGCCACGCCGCTCGAGAGGATGACTCGGGAGAGCTTTTCCCAGTAACCGATCGCCTCTCCGAGGAGGACAAGAGATGGAGATTCCATCCAGATGGAGACCTGCTCCAGTGCCCGCTCGACAGGCGAAGGCGGGTTGAACACTTTCGGATGTGTCACGACCGCAAGAAATTCGTGAACACAGGGCCAAGGGCCGACCACCGCACCGTCCTCGCTCTCTTCTCTCTCGACGGCCTTTCCCACCGC
>OCZT010002173.1_pt1 | contig 20328 bp, 24 predicted proteins | sample 1539031 | NCBI WGS metagenome assembly OCZT01 (sample SAMEA3539308, study PRJEB22396) | soil metagenome | biome: tundra; feature: field; material: soil | place: USA | collected 2010-05 | depth 0.15 m | reverse complement strand
GACCGTCGTGGTTGGAGGAATACTGTTTAGCGGCATGTCGACGATCGTCGTAACCCCGCCGGCGGCAGCGGCTCGCGTCGCACTTTCGTAGCCCTCCCAATGGGTTCGTCCCGGCTCATTGACGTGCACATGTGCATCGACATTTCCCGGCACGACGACAGAAGCGCCGGCGTCGACGTTCTCGGCACCGGGCGATGTCTGATCCCACTCGCCTATACGAGCGATCTTGCCATCGGAAACATGTATCGATGCCGGACAAATGTCGTCGGGCAAACAGACGCGGCGGCTGCGGATGATAAGATCGATCATGAACGACAAGATGATAGCGCAAGAAAGAATAAGAGAGGTGCTCCGAATATGTCGACTTTCGCGCGACCGCCGGTTCACGATCTTAAGAAGCAACCGATCAGGTATTAAAACGATCGAACGGGTAGAATAGCTATTATTTGACTTGAGTTTGCATTTCGCGTAAAACGTTAGCTGATTTTCGGCACAACGATAAGGTTTTCGGTAACTACTTCAAGCGGTCCTTTATGGCATCAAACTTGATTTCGATTCAGCGGCGTGGTTTTGGCGGCACGATGCGAAAGGACGGGTGGTGGATCGTGCCGACACTGACATTTCTTGGTTTTTCGGCCTTCATAGTCTATTCGACGTGGGCGGCGTTTCAGGGTGAACATTATCGGTTCGGTCCTTATCTGTCACCGTTCTACTCGCCTGAGCTGCTCGGTTCCGCAACCGCGTGGTTTGGTCCTAAACCGGCGTGGTTCCCCACATGGATGCCCTTCACGGCGGCGCTTCTGATCCTCTGGGCCCCCGGAGGTTTTCGCTTTACCTGTTATTACTACCGCGGGGCCTATTACAAGGCGTTTTGGGCCGATCCCCCGGCTTGCGCGGTCGGCGAACCGCGGAATGGTTATCGCGGCGAACGCAAGTTCCCGCTTGTTTTGCAGAACGTTCACCGTTACTTCCTGTACCTGGCATTGATCTTCATCCTCGTACTGACCTACGACGCTCTCCAGGCTATGTGGTTCGCGGATGCCAGCGGCGTTCGGCATTTTGGGATAGGCGTCGGAACGATCGTGATGGTCATTAACGTTTGCCTGTTGGGCTCATACACGTTTGGTTGCCATAGCCTGCGTCATTTGATCGGCGGCCGCTGCGACGAGATCTCAAAGCGACCCACGCAGTTCGCGGCCTACAAATGCGTCAGCGGTCTCAATCGGCGTCACATGCTCTTTGCATGGCTTAGCCTGTTTTGGGTCGGATTTACCGATATCTATGTACGGCTTTGTTCGATGGGGGTCCTTCACGATATAAGGATCTTCTAGCATAAAAGGTGGATCGCCGCTTCTTAGCGTGATTGGCGTAGATCGATGCTTCTTTCTTTTTTTGCCTTTTGACTTTTTACTTTTTCCTTTACGAATGACTGACTACCCAACATTTAAACACGACGTTCTCGTCATCGGTGCCGGCGGTGCGGGGCTGCGTGCGGCGATCGAGGCGTCGGCCGCTGGCGTTTCGGTCGGGCTGATCTGTAAATCGCTGCTCGGAAAAGCCCACACGGTAATGGCCGAGGGCGGTATGGCCGCTGCCCTTGCCAATGTTGACGATCGCGACAATTGGAAGGTCCATTTTTCCGACACAATGCGCGGCGGTCAGTATGTCAACAACTGGCGGATGGCTGAGCTGCACGCTAAGGAAGCTCCGGAGCGCGTTCGCGAGCTCGAAGCGTGGGGTGCCGTTTTCGACCGGACCAAGGACGGCAAGATCTTGCAGCGAAACTTTGGCGGTCACCGTTATCCGCGGCTGGCGCATGTCGGCGATCGCACCGGTCTCGAGCTTATCCGTACGCTGCAGGACCATGGTATCCACCAGGGTATCGATGTCCACATGGAGATCACCGTCATCTCGCTGTTAAAAGACGGCGACCGCGTCGTCGGCTGCCTTGCCTACGAACGCGAGCATGGCCGATTTCGCGTTTACAAAGCAAAGGCCGTCGTTCTGGCGACCGGCGGTATCGGACGCGCTTACAAGATCACGAGCAACAGTTGGGAAGGTACGGGCGATGGACACGCTCTCGCCTATGAAGCCGGTGCCGAGCTCATCGACATGGAGTTCATCCAGTTTCACCCGACAGGAATGATCTGGCCACCGAGTGTACGAGGTCTACTGGTAACGGAAGGTGTCCGCGGCGACGGCGGCGTCCTATTGAACAGCGAAGGCCGCCGGTTTATGTTCGACGACATTCCCGAAAATTATCGTGACCAAACTGCCGACACGCCGGAGGAAGGCTGGCGTTACATCCAGGGCGACAAAAACGCGCGGCGACCACCTGAACTCCTTACACGGGACCATGTCGCACGCTGTATCATGCGTGAGTGGAAAGCAGGACGGGGTTCGCCCCACGGCGGTGTCTTTCTCGATATTGCATGGATCAAAGAAAAGATCCCCAATTCAGAGGAACACATCAAGAAAAAGCTGCCGAGCATGTACCACCAGTTCATGCAGCTGGCGAATCTTGACATCACAAAAGAGCCGATGGAGGTCGGCCCGACGACCCACTACATTATGGGCGGGATCCGTGTCGATGCCGACACCCAGGCATCGACCGTTCCGGGCCTCTTTGCCGCGGGCGAATGTGCGGCCGGCATAAATGGAGCAAACCGCCTTGGCGGGAATTCGCTTTCGGATTTGATCGTCTTTGGAAAACGTGCGGGCGAGTCTGCCGCCGTTTATGCAAAGGAGAATGGGGCCGGAGATGTAAACAAACAGGAGATAGACGAGAAGTCGAAAGCGGCGCTTGCCCCATTCGAGCGAGAGAACGGCGAGAACCCGTATACCATTCAGCACGATCTGCAGGATATGATGCAGGACCTCGTCGGGATCGTGCGGGTAGAAGTGGAGATGCAGCGTGCACTCGACGGCCTTGAAGTGCTAAAGCGGCGTACAGCAAATACATCCGTCCCCGGCAATATCGATTTCAACCCTGGCTGGCATACGGCTCTCGATCTTCGAAACCTTTTGACCGTTTCAGAAGCCATCACTCGATCTGCAATAGAGCGGCGTGAGAGCCGCGGCGGTCAGTTTCGCGACGATCATCCGAATAAAGATCCCGAGTACGGCAAATTCAATTTCTCGGTTAAGAAAGACGCCGACGGTGCGATGCAGGTGGGTCGCGTCCCGATCCCCGAAATGCCGGCGGAGCTAAAAGCGATAATCGAGGAGATGGGATAACCCCTGCTGGGTGAATTGCCCGTGGGTGACCTCTCATAAATGAACATAATGAAACCACTAAACACACGAAAGACACGAAACCGGTCTATTCTTTTTAGTGTTCTTTCGTGCATTTCGTGTCGTTTCGTGGTTACAGCTACTTAATGAATGAGTTGATATTAAAGGACGAGGTCTACGCGATCGCTGGTGCAGCGATGGATGTCTATTACACGCTGGGCGAAGGGTTTTTGGAACCGGTTTATCAGGAAGCTCTGGCGATCGAATTGACCGGACGCAATATTCCGTTCACCAGGGAAAGACATCGTGTATAAGGATGTCAGTCTAAAGAAAACTTATCGTGCGGACTTCGTTTGCTTTGATCAAATAATTATTGAGGTGAAAGTGCTTCCAAAGCTGTCCGGCATCGAAATGGCACAGATAATAAACTATATGAGGATCACCAAACTGCGCGTTGGTCTATTGATTAACTTCGGTAGCCGAAAAACCCTTGAATGGAAGCGATACGTACTTTGAGATGAGAAAAGCGACATTTAGCATCAGACGCGGAGGCCGTGAAGGCGGGGAACTGGTCGACTACGTCACTGACGTCAGCGAGGGGATGGTCGTGCTCGACGCCGTCCACCAGATCCAGGCTGAATCGGCGCATGATCTCGCCTGCCGGTGGAACTGCAAAGCGGGAAAGTGCGGCTCGTGCTCGGCCGAGATAAACGGCAAGCCAAAACTGATGTGCATGACGCGGCTCGATACGATCCCTCTCGACGTAAAGGTTACGATCGAACCTATGCGGTCGTTTCCGCCGATGAAGGATCTGATCACCGACGTCTCGTGGAACTACGAGGTAAAGAAACGGATAAAGAAATTCAAGCCACGGCCGCCCGATGCCGACGACGGAACATGGCGAATGCAGCAGGCGGATGTCGATCGCGTCCAGGAATACCGAAAATGCATAGAATGCTTCTTGTGCCAGGACGTATGCCACGTGCTTCGCGATCATGCCAAGCATGAGGAATTTATCGGCCCCAGGTTTCTGGTATATACGGCGGCCCTCGAAATGCATCCGCTCGATACCGAAGATCGCACCGAAGATCTCAAAGAGCTTTTTGGCATCGGATATTGCAACATCACGAAATGCTGCACAACCGTGTGCCCCGAAAGCATCAAGATAACCGACAACGCGATCATTCCTTTGAAGGAACGCGTTGTCGATCAGCACTACGACCCGTTGACGCGGCTTGTGAAATTGTTTACAAAGAAGAAGTGAATACCAGCGATGGAGATCCTATCGAAAAACAAGCACGCAGCATATCTACATTTCTTTTTACGGACGGGATCTTAAAGACGGGCGCTCCGTTTGCTGTTATGATGCAGGTCATAGGTTATTTTCTTCTCCGTGATGAAGGTCAAACGTTTACCGATTACTTCTCGTCGTCAAGAACGTGGCTTACGTTCTTTCTCCACGCGACACTCTTTGGCCTTGTCATGGGTTTTATATATTGGCGGCGAGCTCTTCCGAAACAGACATAACTAACGGAATATGCTCGACCCCGGAGGGCTATAATGTTTGAATTAAAGCCTCTACACCACGAAGCAGTCCCCGCGGCGTTAGAAAAGGCAAATAGATATCGACTACTAAACGAACCGGGTGCGGCCGAAAGCATCTATCTCGATGTTCTGGCGATCGAACCCGACAACCAGGAAGCGTTAGTAAATATTGTGCTCGCGATGAGCGACCGCTTTGGCAAAGACTACGCGGTCGGCGATCAGCGCGTTACCGAATACCTGATGAGCATTCACGGCGATTACGAGCGGCACTATTACAGCGGGATCGTTTATGAGCGTCGCGCAAAAGCTCTGCTGACAAAAGGCGGCGTCGGGGCCTTCGAATTATTCCGGCACGCGATGGACTGTTTTGAAAAAGCCGAGGCGATACGTCCCGCGGGCAACGACGACGTCATACTTCGTTGGAATGGATGCGCCCGCATTATCATTGCAAACAATCTCGAACCCCGTGAAATGGGACACGATTTCCTCGAGTAATCGGTTGCAGTTGTGAGCATTACTGTGATGTATTCACGGATGCATAACCTAACCCGCGCTCTATACTAATAAACTATAGCCCGGGGCTTGCCCGGGCTATTCTTATAAATGAAATATGAAAACGCGACTTGGGGTTGAGCGGCTTTTGACCGACAGGCTTGATATGGTCCACGGACAGCGGATCGGCCTCGTCTGCAACCAGGCGTCTGTCTTGCCGGACTTGCGGCATGTGGCGGATGTGTTTGAAGAACACGCTCGAATAGAGTTAACGGCCCTCTTCGGGCCGCAGCACGGTATCCGCGGTGTTGTTCAGGACAACATGATTGAAACACCGCACACCGTGGACGAGCGTACGGGCAAACCCGTCTATTCGCTCTACAGCGAAACACGCGAACCGACCGAAGAGATGCTGTCGGATGTCGACACGATAGTTTTCGATATGCAGGACGTCGGGTGTCGAATCTATACATTTATCTATTCGATGGCCAACTGTATGCGTGCCGCCGCCAAGTTCGGCAAGCGCGTCATTGTGTGCGACCGGCCAAACCCGATAGGCGGCGTCGCGGTCGAAGGCAATGTAACCGAAACCGACTTTACCTCCTTCGTCGGCCAGTTTGAGATACCGACACGGCATGGAATGACGACCGGCGAACTTGCCAAGATGTTCAATGAACATTTTGGCATCGGCTGCGAGCTCGAGATCGTGACGATGGAAGGCTGGGAGCGGGACTTCTATTTCGAACGCACGGGTTTGCCATGGGTGCTGCCCTCACCGAACATTCCGACTGTCGACACGGCGGTGGTATTCCCCGCAACCGTTCATATTGAGGGGACCGAGCTATCCGAAGGACGCGGCACGACAAAAGTATTCGAGATAAACGGCGCGCCCTTTATCGCCCCTTATGTATGGGCGGATGAATTAAGTAAGTTCGGGTTCGCGGGCGTTGCGTTTCGTCCCTGCTACTTCCAGCCGACATTTCAAAAATGGGCCGGACAAACTTGCGGCGGGGTTCAGATCCACGTCACCGATCGTGAAGCATTCAAGCCCGTCATCCTCGGCATAGCGATGGTCAAGACGGCGTACGATCTTTATCCCGATAAATTTCAATGGAAACAGTCAGCATACGAGTATGTCTTTGATAAGAACCCTTTCGACGTCGTTTGCGGCACCGACAAGATCCGCAATGCGATAGAGGGCCATGTGTCGTTAGGAGAGATCGAGGATTCCTGGGCTTCGGATTTGAAAGAGTTTATAGAGTTGAGAAGTTCGTATTTACTTTATTAGATCCTTTTTGTGTTTTTCGTGCGTTTCGTGTGTTTCGTGGTTTCACATTTGTTAACCACGAACAGCACGAAGTACACGAACAACGCCACCAACAAAGAGACACACTCCCTACCGGTCGTGTCTCTGCCTTAAAGCCTCCAACACCTTCTCTCCACGCGGCGATAGCCTGTATCCCGGCCGAAGGCTTTCGGTCAGACCGAGGGCCTTTAGCTTTCGCACCCACGGCTTGAAATGCGGGATGTCGAGACCGATCTGGCCGGCAAGTATCGCTGCATGTGTATTAGCCTGGTCGTGGATCATCTGCAGATACAATTGGGTCCAGGTCCCGCGTTTACTGCCGTGGTCGAGCTTTTGAAGTTTGGTGATGATCTCGTCAAGTTCCTTTTTGCTGAGTTCGTCATTTTGGCGAAGTGCTTTCCGCGGGTCCTCGCCTACGTAATGGACGCCGATGCGATAGATGTCGCAGCCCTCTCGATCATAGAGCTGAGAGATCAATTCCTGCTTTGAATCAAAGCCCGCGCGTTTGGCATCCTTTTGGGTGATCTTCTCTTCCGTGACTACATCGACCGAATCTATTCCGAGCACACCGCGCTGCGTCATCTGCGCGCCACCGGCCTTTACACCGGCGCTTTTCCACCGGCGAAAGATAAGTGAGATCTCACCGGCTTTGATCGCTTCAACGACTTTGCTTGGAACAAGCATATTTCATCGACTCCAACGCCCGACCACAAATCCTATGATCGAACCGCCTATTGCGCTTATCGGCAGGATCGGGATATATGAGCCGGTTATTATTGCAACCGGCAGGTTTACAAGTACCGCGAGGGCCAAACCCGCCAACCAACCCGGAAGTGACATTCTTGCCACCCCGATGACAAACCCGATGACCGTGCAGCTAACAAAGGCACCCGTCATGGCCAGTGCTTTGTTCTTTTCGTCCGGAAAAGGAATTGGGATCATCAACAGGACGTCGACGATTCCGTAGACAATACCGCAAATTGAACCAAGAAGTGTTTTGCTCATACAAAGCTTCTATCCCCCGCTGACCGCGTTAAAGATATGTATCTCTTTCCCGCCGATCGCGGTATCGAGCCCGCTGAGTCGTTTGACGTCGCTACTCCCGACAAAGATATTGACATGCTGTCGTATCTCTCCCTGCTCGGTTAAGACGCGGTCATGAAGCGCACCATGCCGCTGCCATAGCGAATCAAGAACCTCGCCGACCGTCTGGAAGTCGCCAAGCAAGTCAATCTCTAGCTCGCCATTTGAGAACGCTTTCAAATGACCACTGAGATGGACCGTTACCGACATATCCTTCATGAGTTGCCTCCGGCTTTAGAACCTGTGTCAAAACTCAGTTTCTCATCAGTTGCCCCTGGCTTTAGCCACAACATCAAACCCGGCTTCAGCCAAATTTGGAAAAAGCAATATTCCTTCATGCTTTAGCAAAAATGGGCTAAAGCCCAAAAGCTATTGGATGCTCTGAACCTCCAGCTAAAGCTGGAGGCAACTGAAACAACTATTATTCAGGAACCATGTCCATAGTTTTGACACATCCTCTGAAGGTGGAGGCAATTGATTCACTAAGCACACCAAAGAAACCTTCAAAGCGTATAAGCCTTAACACAGCAGATCTCGGGCAATGAGCCTTCGATCATCTTCCACGAATCTCCGTCGTCGCCTGACCCGAACAGCTTGCCGTTCTTAGTGCCGAAAAAGACGTTGGTACCGGTCGAGTCCACCGCATCCCGCAAGATGACCTCGTAGGCGTTCTTTTGCGGCAACCCCTTTTTTAGCGGCTCCCACGTCTTGCCATCGTCCCGGCTGCGGTAGACGCGAAGTTTCCCTTCGTACGTAAATCGTTTCCCGTCCGAATCGAGCGGAACGATAAAGACCGAACCACCGCCGCTGACCGTTAGCCCGAAACCAAAGTTCGATGGCAGCCCATTCTCGATCTCCTGCCAGGTTGTTGCCCCGTCACGGCTGCGATAGACGCCGTGATGGTTTTGCAGAAAGAACGTATTCTTCTTTTTCGGATGCTGAGCGATCTTATGAACGCACTGACCAAACTCGGGAAACTGATCGGGCAGGAAATATGCCTTGACACCCGTGTTGGTCACTTTCCACTTATCACCGCCGTCATCCGTCTGGTAAACGCCGCCTGTCGAGATCGCGATCTTGATACTCTTCGGATCTTTCTTATCGGTGACTATCGTGTGTAGGCATAAGCCGCCAAAACCCGGTGTCCATTTCTTGCGATGCGGGTGACTCCAGAGACCTTTGTTCAGCGCGAATGTCTCACCGCCATCGTGCGATTCGAAAAGTGCCGCGGGCGCTACGCCCACATAGAGCGTGTTATTATCCGCGCCGGGAGCGATCTGCCATATATTCTCGAGCGATTTTTTGCTAGTCTTTGGCATCTTGATCCGCATCTTTTCAGGCGCATCCCACGTCTCACCCATATCTGTACTTTTCGACAGTTCCGCCCCAAAATGCCAACTCGTCGCCGCTGCCCACAGGTCGTGCCGACCCTTGCGGTCGTCGTAAAGTGCCGAGTAAACGGCACGTCCCGCAAAATGCGGACCGGTCATGTTCCACTTACCGTCGCGTGCGGAACCTTGAAGGATAAACAGCCCTTTGGCGGTTCCAACCAATAACAACGTCTCGTTGTCTCCCATGGTCATCCTTTCCTCAAGCGGTCGCCTTTGCGTGATCGGCTTCCGGGTTTTCGACGTTGAACATCCAGTTGATACCGAATTTATCTGTCAGCATCCCAAATTTCTTTGCCCAAAATGTTTCCTGCATCGGCATGAGGATCTTCGCCCCATCCGACATCTGCTCGAACATGGTGTCGGCCTTTGAAACGTCCCCGGTCCCGATCGAAAGGGTTATGTTGTTTCCGATCGTCACCGGGTACTCGTCAAAAATACTGTCGCACGCCATTACCTTCGAATCGCCGATCTTTATCGTGCAGTGCATGATCTTATCGGCCGGAGCCTTACCCTTCATCGGTGAATCTCCGTAGCGTCCCATGTAAAGCACCTCGGCACCGAGACGCTCTTTGTAAAAGTTGATCGCCTCTTCACAATTACCCTTAAAATTTATATACGGTATTACCCCTAGCATATTGCCTCCTTTTTTCTAACATTTCTCATATTTCCAGTTTCTCGCCTTACCCTCAGCGAGCCATTCAATCGTGGTATCAAGGCGTTTATCACGCGTGGCATCAGTTTTGGCTTCGCTGATCCATTCAACGTATTCCTTCTTCTTCGAATACGGAAAGTTATTGAACGTCTCAGCCGCCTTATCATTCTTTGCAAGCGCTTCCGCAAGGATGTTGGGCACGACAAGCTCCTTCTTCTCCTTTGAGACTGTCTTCTTGACCTTTATACCGTCATCATTGAGCTTGGCGGCATCCTGGACCAGCTTTTTCAACAGTTTTGCATCCGGCAGGTCCTTGATGGAAGTGATCCGGCCAAAGCTTCCCATCGCAGTTCTTTCCGCGGGGAACGCCGACTGTTCCAACAGCGACTGTTTCCAAAATCCAAATGCACAGTGCTCTTTGAACGAGGCCATACTGCACAACATTCCCTTGTAATTGAAATGCGGGAAGCTCCACTTCATCGTCTCGGTCACTTCGGGCAAAGCTTCGTGAACAACTTTGCGAATGTGGTTAAGAATGGGTCTTGCAAAATCCCTGGATTTCGCGATGTAAGCATCTACTCTTGGGTCTGTTGTCGGCATGACACAAGTGCTCCCCCGCGGTCATTTTAGTGAAGAAAATTATATCCTATTTTCGCGCCGTATAACCAGTTTTAGGCCTGACCATTTATCGTCAATGGCATACACCTTAACATCGACCAGGCCAAGCGGAAATGCGGCTTCGCGGACGGTGTCTTCGGTTATCTCCGACGTCAGTTTCGACGCCTTTTTGTACCATGAGACCCAGATCGCTCCGTCTTGTTTTATCGAGTTACGAACATCGGCGAGATTGCGAAAAAGCTCGTCGCGGCTGTTGGTAAACACTTGAATGACATCGGCGTTTTGACTCTCCCTTTCGGTTATAACGACACTGTTCGGGAGCGGTGCGAGGAGGTCTTCATAGCCATCGGGTGCGTTAACGGTGACAACGGTGAAACCGTCTTTGATCCCAAGCTTTTTGGCGAGCGGCGTTCCTGAGTACCCGGCTGTCATCGTACGTTACCTACACATCACGACCACCTTTCGCTCACGGGGTCCGTCAAACTCACAAAGATAGATCCCCTGCCAGCGGCCCAACAACAGCTTCCGGTCCGCGAATGGTACAGTAACGCTCGAACCGACGATCGAGGATTTTATGTGCGCATCGGAATTGTGCTCGGCATGGTGAAAGTGCGGCTCGTACTGCGGAATCAGCCGTTCGAGAAACCCGAGCATGTCGCTTTGCACGTCGGGGTCAGCATTTTCGTTGACGGTCATCCCACACGTCGTGTGCTGCGTATACACTACGCACACGCCTTCTGCGGCCGACGCCTCGTCAACCCTCTTTTGTACCTCCGACGTGATCTCTATCATCTCCTCGCGACGCGAGGATCTCACATTGATGGTCTGCATTTGTCGATTTTACCGATGACTATCTAAGCCGCGAGCAGTCGTCCCACTTTCCTACGTCGCTTTTTAGACGCTTGCCATAACTCGTACTGAGCCTGCATCCCTACCCACAGCTCAGGACTCGTATCCAGCGCGTCAGCTAGGCGCAGAGCCATATCGGCCGAGATCCCTGCGTTGCCATTGAGGATGCGCGAAAGCGCCGCACGCGTAATTCCCAAGTGACTGGCAGCCGCGGTAACCGACACACCTTCCAAATAATCCTTTAATACGCTCCCGGGATGGGGCGAATCAAACATACACATAATACACATCGATGCCGATCATGACAGCCGGCTCGCCCGGCACATATATGGTCTGCATTTCGGTTAGTATAGCAAAAGGAAAAGATCCTAAACGTCTTTCGATGACCTGGGGAGAACCATGACCGACATGAGAGCAAAATCGTTCGTTTTTATAAGCCTTTTTCTTTTTTCCGCATTGACCGCAGCCGCCCAAAACCGGTTTGAGGGATATTCGTTGGTTGTCGAGGCCGACAACGGCGGAACATGCCCGCTTCACTGGCTGCCGGGCGCCGGCGAGGGAAATTCGATCCAGGTCTTTGTCGCGGGAACGAACCAACAGACACCCGCGACGGCCCTTACCGCGTGCAACGGGAGCGCTGTCCGTTCAGGTAACGGTGTCTTTGCGAACGGCGATGGGGCGTGGTGTTTTTCAGGCGCCGAGCCGATGTATGAAATCCGTCTAAGAAACGGCGTCAGCTATCTTTGGTATCCGATAACAAGAAGCACCGGATTTTACAATGTGAAGGATTTTCGACCCGTGACGCGAACGACTGGCCTAAACCCCCAATACATATTCAACGACCCGCCTGATTACACAAAAACCATAACGAACGCCGTCGCCTTTATCGCTGCACGTCAGGGCGGGACACTGCTGTTCCCCGATGGCGATTATATTGTCGGCACAACAGACGGAAATACCCGTGACCCAAATTACCAGGCGATCACATTGCCTTCAGGCATCACGATCGAGGGCGCAAGCCCGAAGTTTTCGATACCGACGACAAACGCGCCGATGCGGACAGGTGCAACGCGTATCCGCCTCCGCAACGAAAATCAGTCGATCTTTCGTATCGGCGGCTGCACGTACCAGGTCGCGGTCAGACAGATCGAGCTGCTCGGCAACTCAGCTCTTTATGGTGAGCCGCGGAGAAGCTCAACCGGTGATATCGGTATCGAAGGCATGGGTAAATGGACATTGCGGCCCCAGGAGACGACCAACGATTCGCAGGGGTTTACGATCGAGAATGTTACGTTTCAAAATCTCGATAAGGGTATCTTTGTTCACAACGCCAACGATCCGAATTGCAATCCGCGGGAACAGGCTTGCAATCAATGGCAATTCGACTACGTCAAGGTCGATCACGGGTTGTTCCTCAACAATAAGACAGGCATCTGGGTCGACACGTTCAATACCGACTGGAAGATAACAAATTCATTCTTTTCCTACACGGCGGCGAACGCCCCGGGCGATGCCATCCATTTGCAGCACGCCGGGGCCGTCTTGCTCGAACAGGTCCACGGCGGCGGCGGCAATTACACCGACCAGATCGGCGGCACGTTTCTTTATATCGATACCGTGACATCGCTGACCGTCATAAACTCTGCGTCAGAGCGGTCGCGCCGCTCGATCTACATGAACCCGCTTGGTGCAACGACGGGGCTAATGATAAATGTGATAGGCAGCATCTTCGGCGATCGGGTGGAGCTCGGAGGGCGGATCAATTACATATCGAGCGGCAATTTCTATGGTGCGAGGACGATCCAGGCAGACGCCGCGACAAACATAACATCCGTGGGTGACAGGTTCTGCTACGATCCGATTGTGCTGCCCGGTCAATGTAAGGACGCGAGCGGACGGACGGTAAACGATCCGGGGATCACCGGCGGTAATGTGATGTTCCAGACCGGCCATTTGCCCGAGGGGAACGGCGCGGACCGGATTAATGCCCGGCCAAACCGATTCGGATATGATGTTGCGATCACGAATGGGCTGATGCAATACGATCCGAACGTCACGTTCAACGATATTTCGGCGTGGGCCGGCGGAGACACCGGTAACCAGCGCGTATCCGATGGGGCACTTGTCTACTGCAAAGATTGCCGCAAAGACAGCGGCGGCATCTGCACACAGGGCCAGGCGGGATCGGACGGAGCATTTGCAAAACGTATCAACGGCCGCTGGCGATGTGATTGAAATTAACGAGAATGGCCTCAGAACCTTAAGACTTTGCCTCAGAGTCTTAAGACTTTCCCCAGAACGTTGAGGCTTTGCTCCAGAACCTTGAGACATTGCTCGATAACCTTAAAACTTTCCGTAAGAACTTTAAGACTTTGCCCGCACACGTCGAGGCGTCCCGCGTAGCGAGGAACCTTTCCAGGTGATTCTGGTAGTTTTATCGGCAATATTGGGAGTTTTATCGGTGACTTTGGGAGTTTTATCGGTGACTTTGGGACTTTTATCGGTGACTTTGGGAGTTTTATCGGTGACTTTGGGACTTTTATCGGCGACTTTGGGACTTTTATCGGTGACTTTGGGACTTTTATCGGTGACCTTGGGACTTTATCCACTGTTCATGTTTGTCGGTTTCGGCAACCGTCGCCGACGCGGCGCAGATCCTTAACCCATTCTGTCCGTGGGTTAAAACCCACGGCTACAGTCATTTGATCGCTAGGCGATCCTGAGGTGCTTCGGCTAGAGGATTTTGCAATGTTATTTGGCCGCTGAGCTCTTTGGCCGCCTAAAGGCGGGACTCCGAACTCTAAACAAAAAAAGCTCCAATTCCTAACGATCACCAATAGACCGATCGAAATTGAAGCTATAAAGGGCCGGTAATCCCCCACCGGCTGGAAACCTATATAGAAAATGGTACAAGCAAGAGTGTGATCGTTGCAAGCAGCTTGATCAAAACATGAAACGACGATCTCGCCGTGTCCTTGAAAGAATCACGGACTGCGTCGCCGACCACTGCTGTCTTGTATGCACTACTATTGATCGCGGGTGCCTTCAGAGACATTATGCCCGGCGTTATTTGTTAATTATGGGCAAGTATTTGATAATCAGTAGTTTTGATATTGACTTGAATTTGCATGACGTGGAACCCGATCTAATGAGCTAATTTCTTAAGTTGCTCGCGGGACCGGCGAAAACAAAGAATAGAAACAACATGAACAGCTACGTAATCTACTTGGCACCCGCTCTTGGGATCCTAGGATTGTTTGTAATGGCCTTTAAGTCGGCGTGGGTCAGCAAACAGGATCCTGGAGAGGCGAATATGCAGGAACTTGCCGGGCATATCGCTGACGGAGCAATGGCATTTTTGAAAGCGGAATGGAAGGTCCTCAGCATCTTCGTTTTAATCACGGCCGCGTTACTCGCGTATTCCGGGACCGTCCACGAGGTGAACGGCAAAGAGATCCACTCGAGCTGGGTGATCGCGATCGCGTTTATGGTCGGAGCAGTGTTCTCTGCTACAGCCGGCTTTATAGGGATGAAGGTTGCGACCAGGGCGAACGTTCGTACTACGCAGGCAGCCCGAACAAGTTTAAAGCAGGCGCTGAAAGTGTCTTTCACCGGTGGATCGGTAATGGGGCTTGGTGTTGCGGGTCTGGCGGTCTTAGGTCTGGGCGGTCTTTTTATCGTCTTACTTGTCTTATTTGCGGGTTTGGGAGCCAACCAGGTAAAGACAGCGATCGAGGTATTGACGGGTTTTTCACTCGGTGCCGAGTCGATAGCGTTATTTTCACGTGTGGGCGGCGGTATATACACAAAAGCAGCCGACGTTGGCGCCGATCTGGTCGGCAAGGTGGAGGCAGGAATTCCCGAGGACGACGTTCGCAATCCGGCGACCATCGCCGACAACGTTGGCGATAACGTGGGTGATGTTGCCGGTATGGGTGCCGACCTTTTTGGTTCATATGTCGCGACCATCCTGGCGACGATGGTTTTGGGTTCTGAGACAAAGGTCACGGATGCGTTTGGTGGAATGTCGCTTATCCTTTTGCCGATGATCATCTGTGGTTTGGGCATCGTTTTCTCGATTATCGGAATGCTCTTCGTCAGGATCAACAATGAGAAATCGAGCGTACAGCATGCACTGAACGTAGGAAACTGGACTTCTATGCTGTTAACGGTGGTCGCCGCATACTTTGTCATAATGTGGATTCTGCCTGACGGCCAGATCACACTGAGGACTACCTCGTTCAATAAAATGGGTGTTTTCGGGGCGATCGTTGTGGGAACGATCGTCGGCGCGATTATGAGTTTCTCTACCGAGTATTTCACTTCCATGGGTCGGAGCCCTGTACTATCGATCGTCCGGCAATCTTCGACCGGTCATGCTACGAACATCATTGGTGGTCTGGCCGTCGGGATGAAATCAACCGTTATTCCTGTCTTAACGCTGGCTGGCGGCATCATTACTTCATATTATTTTGGGGGATTATATGGCGTAGCGATCGCGGCGGCGGGTATGATGGCGACCACGGCGATGCAGTTGGCGATAGACGCGTTCGGGCCGATCGCGGATAATGCCGGCGGTATTGCGGAGATGAGTCGATTGCCGCCAGAGGTGCGTGAGCGTACGGATCATTTGGATGCGGTCGGTAATACCACTGCCGCCACGGGAAAAGGTTTTGCTATCGCCTCGGCCGCGCTAACGGCACTGGCATTGTTTGCTGCCTTTGTCGGAATGGCCGGTATCGACCGAATTGATATTTACAAAGCGAATGTTCTGGCCGGATTGTTCGTGGGCGGAATGATCCCGTTTATTTTCTCGGCATTGTGTATTCAGGCGGTGGGTCGTGCCGCCATGGATATGGTGCAGGAGGTCAGACGCCAGTTTCGGGAGATACCGGGCATTATGGACTACACGGCACAACCGGAATACGAAAAATGTGTCGCCATCTCTACCAAAGCATCTCTACGCGAGATGATGATGCCGGGAGCGATAGCCTTGATCACACCTGTGCTCGTTGGCTTTACATTCGGCCCTGAGGTTTTGGGCGGCCTGTTGGCGGGTGTTACCGTGTCCGGCGTATTGATGGGAATTTTCCAGTCGAATGCGGGTGGTGCATGGGACAATGCCAAGAAATCCTTCGAAAAAGGCGTCGAGATCAACGGTGAGATGTACTACAAGGGTTCCGAGCCTCACAAAGCATCGGTTACAGGCGACACGGTAGGTGATCCGTTCAAAGATACTTCGGGACCGTCGATGAACATCCTCATAAAACTAATGTCGATCGTTTCGCTTGTGATCGCACCGTACATCGCGGGGATCGTCAGATAGGCGAGTAACCTCTAAACAAATCGTTCTAAATTGAAAGGATCGGCTTTGGCCGGTTTTTTCGTCCCGATGAGATCCAGAAGCGTGCGTTGAAACCCCTAAATGTACGAAGGGCACGAAAGAGACACGAATAAGATAAAGCAAAGATTCTAAAGAGTTCTTCTCCCCGGTCCGGGCTGGGTGTTTATGCCGATGAAACTCTTTCGTGTCTTCAGAATCACACAAGACGGAGCGCTGATGCAAAAGACGGCGGTTTACATCGTTCTTGCTGATGTCGATGAACGAATATCGGCGAAATTTGGGTTTTGACAACTATCGAGTTTTGTTTAGAATTACTCGAATATCCCCATTCAATCTGTTCGAATTCTGCTAAAGGAGAAGTTTCATGAACTATAGAGATCGGATATCTAAGACCGCCGCAATGATTATTGTTTTGACGATCAGCGCCCTGTTTGCAGCGGCGGCTTGCTGTGGGCAAGACGACCAAACATCCATCGATAAATCGAAGATCCCGGCAAGTGCGGACAAGCCGTCAGGGTTTGTACCAAAGGGGTGGAAGATCGAAGAGCAGATCACAGCTGATCTGAACGCCGACGGCAGATCAGATTACGTCTTAAAACTGGTCGAAGATAAACCGGCGGAAGATAAGGATGGGACGAAGGTCGATCGCGAACGGGCGCTCATAGTCGTTTTGGCGGATTCAGATAGCAAGCTTAAGAACGCCGGCATAGCGGACAAACTGCTTCAATGCACGGGCTGCGGCGGAGCGTTCTATGGCGTCATGGATGCACCGGCGGATATAAAGGTAAAAAACGGCGTGATTATCGTTACGCAGGACGGTGGCTCTCGCGAAGTGCGTAATGAGACCTATCATTTCAGGTTCGAACCGCAAACAAGCAAATTCTTGCTGATCGGTTTTGATTACGCCGTTAATGATCGTGCCACCGGTCAGGTCGATTCGGAAAGCACCAATTACATTACCGGGGCAAGAATAACCACGCACGGCAAGGGCAAGAAAGACACGACCTCAAAAAGCCAGGTCAAGGTGACCAAAGTCTATCTTGACGATGCCGATAGCGGCAAGCTGACCGAGGAAACAGAAAAGCGGCTGGGTCTTGGATGAAAGATTAGGGAGGCTATTGAAGAAATTGCAGCTGAGATCGATGTTTCTTTTTGTTTCGCTGAGTCTGATATCAGTATCGTGGGCTTTCTCACAGGAAAGGTCGGATTGGAAGACATTTACCACATACAAAAAATGGATTCAGTATCAGTTACCCCTCGGATTTCAAGCTTTTCGTTGGAACAAAGGCCGAAACACTAAACTATTTCGGCGATCCCGGAAGGGGAAAAAAACTGTTTAAGGTCTCGCCACTCCACATTCCGGAAAAGTACCACGGCGACTATGAATTCAATATCTGGGTGTCGGACGATCCGAAGGAAAACTGCGGAACTCCCGCGGCGGATGAATTCCCGAATGATGACCCCGACACAAAGCGCCCCAAGACCAGAATGATCGACGGGCAAACCTTCTATTCGTACGGTGATACCGAAGGCGGCATGTCAAAATCGATGGGCCTTAATGGATATCGGGGTTTGATCGGCAATCGTTGCTGGCAAATACAGTCGGTCACCATGCAGGTAAACGCGTACGAAGACTATAAACCGTTCGACGACAAGATCATTGCCCGAACATTTGAACAGTTCGTTAGTTCGATCAAGTTCAATAAATAAGATTCAGATCAATGGATGGTTAAGCGATCTGGTTGGCTTGCATGAGCGAGACAAACCGCTCAAAAAGGTACTCTGAGTCGTGTGGTCCCGGAGCGGATTCGGGATGGTATTGAACTGAGAACACGGGCAATGTCTTGTGCCGGAGGCCGGCAACTGTGTTGTCGTTAAGATTAACGTGGGTTACCTCGACATCGGGCGGCAGGCTGTCGCCGGCAATGGCAAATCCATGATTGTGCGATGCGATCTCGATCTTGCCCGTCGTCAGGTCCTTGATCGGCTGATTGCCGCCGCGATGGCCAAATTTTAATTTATATGTCGAGCCGCCAAAAGCCTCGCCTATAAGTTGATGCCCGAGACAAATGCCGAACACCGGAACATGGGTCCCGGTAAGCTTCTTGATCTCATCAACCACCTTTTGCATCGAGGCCGGGTCGCCCGGGCCATTTGAAAGGAATACGCCATCGGGCTTGAACGCCAGGGCCTCTTCGGCCGTAGTTTCAGCCGGAACGACTGTTATGCGGCAGCCATATTTTGCAAATTCGCGAAGGCTATTGGTCTTGACGCCAAAATCGTAAGCGACAATGTGATACTTCTCGCCGTCGGCTGCCGGGTAATCGTAATCTTCTTCTACCGTGACCGCACTCGCGAGCTCGCGATTCTGCATCTCGGGCGAGGCGAGTACTTTTTCGAGCAGCTTCTTCGGATCGGTGTCAATAGTCGAGAGTCCGGCCCGCATTGCTCCCTTATCGCGGATATGACGGACCAGTGCACGGGTGTCGATATGTTCGATCCCAACAATGCCGTTGCGTTTCAAATAGTCATCGAGGCTTGCGGTAGAACGGAAATTCGATACTATCCGGCTCGCTTCGCGAACGACAAACCCCTCGACCCAGGGGCGGCGCGATTCAACGTCTTCCTCATTAACTCCGTAGTTTCCGATCAGCGGGTAGGTCATACAGACGATCTGGCCCGCGTAACTCGGGTCGGTCAAGATCTCCTGGTAGCCCGACATCGACGTGTTAAAGACGATCTCGCCAAAAGATTCGCCACCAGCGCCAAAGAACGCACCCGCAAAGGTGCGTCCATCTTCTAAAACCAGGATCGCTTTGCTCACGATTATTATTTTACCGCAGAGTAGCAAAGAGACAACCAAGGAAAAGACCGGTTAGCTGATCGTCGACGGTTTTTATTAGTTGTCTCCGTCTTCAGACGGAGGTCGCGGAGATCTAAAAAGATGCCGGCTTTAGCCGAATACCACCGCACCACTCCTCTCCGTCGGGAAACCCCCGAAGCCATTTGATTAGAGACTTCTTATGCCAGAGTCAGGCGAAAGCTTTGGTCGGTCGCCCCAAAATTCGACGCGGTGTGATGTTCTTTTTTCGGCTAAAGCCGGCTCTCTGAGGGCGATCTCATGTCCTCCGTCTGAAGACGGAGGCAATTCATCGGTCGTAAATCCGGCCCCCAAGGGCGGAGGCAATTCCTACCGCTCGTCTGCCCGGTAATCTTCGACCGGCTTGTTTGCCGGCGGAACGTCGCTGTTATAGTCACCGTGCTCGAGGAAACCGGCGCTCGACGGTCTCCAATAACGGAAAAACGCCTTGCCGTAAATATACTTTTCAGGAACCAGTCCCCAGTAACGCGAATCGGACGAGTTGTCGCGGTTGTCACCCATGACAAAATAGTGATGTTCCTCTACCTTCTTCGGCGGCCAGCTTGGAAGCGATTGGTTATGCTCGACATCGATGTAATCTTCGTTCAATTCGACGCCATTTATATAAACCTTGCCGTTCCTTAGCTCCACCGTTTCGCCGGGCAAGCCGATGACACGCTTTACATAGCTCTTATCCGGATCGTTCGGGAACCAAAAAACAACGATATCGCCGCGCTCTATATGACCCCAGCTAACGGACTGGATCTTGTAATAGACCAGCTTGTTTACAAGCAATCGCTCGCCGTCTTTGAGTTCGGGAAGCATCGACGTTCCTTCGACGACGACGGGCTGGACGAAAAACACGCCGAAGAGGATGAATACGACGACTATCAAAAAGATGTCGCGAAAAAGCTTTAGCCCCTCGGTCCAGAGACCATGTCGCGACTCTCGCCG
>OCZT010002172.1_pt1 | contig 20328 bp, 18 predicted proteins | sample 1539031 | NCBI WGS metagenome assembly OCZT01 (sample SAMEA3539308, study PRJEB22396) | soil metagenome | biome: tundra; feature: field; material: soil | place: USA | collected 2010-05 | depth 0.15 m | reverse complement strand
AAGATTCTAATGGAGTTGCCATTCTGTCACGGCAGAGGTCGCGGGTTCGAGCCCCGTCGTCCCCGCCATACATTCTGAGAAACTTCAAGGAGTGGATGAGCAACAGAGCAACGATCCTGAGCCGGCGCATTGAGAACGATTCGTGACCGGCGCACTTCGTCGTAATCGAAGATATTAGCGGGGCTCCCTTAGCGTGGGAGTCCTTTCGCATTCCTGGAACGACCATTTGTACCTCGCGGGCACGATCAATATGCCGAGGGCATCGTCGGAATCGCGACTGCACTCGAGTGCGAGTTGGAAACGCGTCTGTAGGCGAGGGTGGCTACGGAAACGATCACCGCAACCGACTTCCATCCTCGGCGCCAAAGTTTGGTGACTTCAAACTAGATCGCCACGGCTCCGCCCGCTTCCTTGACTTTCCATTCACTGCGGACAGATAGTGGATATTGCTCGTCCAAGGTCTGTTCTCGCACTTGAGTGCCGGTTATCGCACACCGCGCTTGGACGGTTGATTGACCAGTTTGGTTTGGGCTCTGGTGGTGCAAGCATCCAACGCGCCGTGCGCTGTGACTGCGAACACCGAGTATGGACACACGCAGGGCGTATACATGTTGAGAGCGCATATGACGGTAAGGAGTTGGATTTTGATGATTCACCGCGACAAGGCTGGGCAAAATTAATGGGCGCCGCTGGGGTTATCCCGCATCAAGTTCGACCCGTAACTTTTTGGCAATCCACAAACGGTAAGAAAGTCATCATGGCAGTCACGGGCTGCATGATGTTCCTGTTTGTGATCGGCCATATGCTTGGCAATCTGCAGATGTTTGAAAGTCCGGCAAGGATCAACGCGTACGGCCATTTTCTGCACAATCTTGGCGAGGTGCTGTGGTTAGAGCGCGGCGTGATGCTGCTTGCGATCGCGCTGCACATTACGGTCACGGTGCAACTGGCGCTACGCAGCATGGCGGCGCGACCCATCGGCTACTCGCGCAAAGAGGCGATCAACTCCTCTTACGCCTCGCGCACGATGTACTGGAGCGGCCCCATCGTTCTGGCCTTCATCATCTTTCATCTCCTCCAGTTCACTGCCGGTTATATCCATCCTCAGTCGCAGTTCATTGAGGGGGATGTTTACCACAACGTGGTGGCGGGCTTTCAGGTCTGGTGGGTCTCGGTCTGGTATATCTTCGCGGTCTCGCTGCTGGGCGTTCACCTGAGCCACGGCATCTGGAGCATGTTCCAGTCAGTAGGTCTGGCGCATCCCCGCCACACGCCTTTGCTCAAGAATGCGGCGCGCGCCATTGCCACTCTCATCGTTCTGGGTTACATATCCATCCCGATTAGCGTTTTGCTGGGGTTCTTAAAATAAAATGACACTCGACGCAAGAATTCCTTCCGGTCCAATTGAAGAAGCGTGGGCCAAAGCCTGCTTCGACATGAAGCTCGTCAATCCTGCCAACAAGCGCAAGCACTCCCTCATCGTTGTAGGTTCCGGCCTAGCTGGCGGCGCGGCGGCAGCGTCGCTCGGCGAGCTTGGATACAAGGTCAAATGCTTCTGCTTCCAGGATTCGCCGCGGCGCGCGCACTCCATCGCGGCGCAGGGCGGCATCAACGCAGCGAAGAATTACCCGAACGACGGCGAGAGCGTGTTCCGCCTGTTTTACGACACTGTTAAGGGTGGCGACTTCCGCGCTCGTGAAGCAAACGTCTACCGTCTGGCACAGATCAGCGGGAAGATCATCGACCAATGCGTAGCGCAGGGCGTTCCTTTTGCCCGCGAGTACGGTGGATCGCTAAGCAATCGTTCCTTTGGTGGCGCTCAAGTGTCCCGCACCTTCTACGCGCGCGGCCAAACCGGCCAGCAGCTTCTGCTGGGTGCATACCAGGCGCTGGAACGCCAGGTCCATGCCGGGACCGTCACGATGATTCCCCGCACGGAGATGCTGGACCTCATCGTGGTGGACGGCAAGGCGCGCGGCATCGTCGCACGCAACCTGATAACCGGGAAGTTTAGTGTGCATATCGCCGACGCGGTGATCCTTGCCAGCGGCGGCTACGGCAACGTCTATTATCTGTCCACCAATGCCAAGGGATCCAACGCCACCGCCATCTGGCGCGCGTACAAGCGTGGTGCGCTCTTTGCCAATCCATGCTTTACGCAGATCCATCCAACCTGCATTCCGGTGTCAGGCGATTACCAGTCGAAGCTCACGCTGATGAGCGAATCGCTGCGCAACGACGGACGCATCTGGGTTCCGAAGAAGAAGGGCGACCCGCGTTCCCCGGATCAGATACCCGAAGAGGAACGCGACTACTATCTCGAACGGCGCTACCCGAGCTTCGGCAATCTTGTTCCGCGCGACGTCGCCTCGCGCAATGCGAAGGCGATCTGTGACGAAGGTGGCGGAGTAGGGAAGACCGGACTCGGCGTCTATCTGGACTTCTCCGAGGCCATCGGCCGGCTGGGCGAGAAGACCGTGCGCGAGCGCTACGGCAACCTCTTCGACATGTACCAGCGCATCACGGACGAAGACCCCTACAAGACTCCAATGCGTATCTACCCAGCCATGCACTACACCATGGGCGGTCTCTGGGTGGACTACCAATTGCAGAGCACCATCCCTGGCCTGTTCGTGCTAGGCGAAGCCAATTTCTCCGACCACGGCGCTAATCGGCTGGGTGCTAGTGCGTTGATGCAGGGACTCTCCGATGGCTACTTCATCATTCCCTACACCGTGGGGAACTATCTGGCAACCAACAAGTTCGCGAACGTCGACGTATCGCAAACCGAAGTGAAGGAAGCAGTCGCTTCGGCCCAGCAGAAAATCGATAAGCTTCTCTCCATCAAAGGTAAGCGCACGGTCGATTCTTTCCATCGCGAGCTCGGAAAGATCTTATGGGATGATTGCGGCATGGCCCGCACGGCCCAAGGTCTTGAATCGGCGATCGGAAGGATCCGCGCGTTGCGCGAGGAGTATTGGCAAAACGTTACCGTTCCCGGCAGTGGCGACGACCTGAATGAGAGTTTGGAAAAGGCCGGACGCGTGGCGGATTTCTTCGAACTGGCGGAACTGATATGCATCGACGCCCGCGATCGGAATGAGTCCTGCGGCGGTCACTTCCGCGAGGAATATCAGACACCAGACGGCGAAGCGCTGCGTGACGATGAGCATTACTCCTACGTCGCGGCCTGGGGTTATCGCGGCTCGGATGCTCCGCCCGAACTCAACAAGGAACCCCTGGAGTTCCACTACGTTCACCCGAGCCAGAGGAGTTACAAGTAAATGAAACTAACGCTGAAGATCTGGCGCCAGAAGAACCCCAATGAGAAGGGCGCTTTCGTCCTCTACCCAGTGGACGATGTTGATCCCGAGATGTCGATTCTGGAATGTCTCGATGTGCTGAACGAGACGCTGATTCTGCGCGGCGAGGTGCCCGTGGCCTTCGAACATGACTGCCGCGAAGGCATCTGCGGGTCCTGCGGGTTCATGATTAACGGCGTGGCACATGGCCCGGAGCGCGCAACCACCGCCTGCCAGTTGACGATGCGGCACTTCAAAGATGGCGATGAGTTGACCCTCGAGCCGTGGCGTGCGAAGGCGTTTCCACCGATCAAGGATCTGGTCGTCAATCGCCAGGCTTTCGATCACATTATCGAGGCCGGCGGCTACGTCTCCGTCTCAACCGGTCAGGCGCCCGACGGGAACGACATCCTGGTTGGCAAAGAGATCGCCGACGAGTCGATGGATGCGGCTGCCTGCATTGGCTGCGGCGCCTGCGTGGCTGCTTGTCCCAATGCTTCGGCGGCGCTCTTCACCGGCGCCAAGATCACGCACCTCGGGACCCTGCCCCAGGGCGAGCCCGAACGCGAACGCCGTGCCCTCAGCATGGTTGCTCAGATGGACGCCGAGGCTTTTGGCAACTGCACCAACATTGGCGAGTGTACGGGCGCGTGTCCGAAGGAGATACCGCTGGAAGTAATCGCGAATATGAATCGCGACTACGTATGCGCCAGCTTCAACCGGCGCGAGGACCTGGCGTCGCCCGTCCCACCCGTCGTCCCGGTGGGCACTGGAGCGTAGCAAGGGTTGCGTTCGTCCCGCTACTTCTTCGTGGGTTTAGCGGGAAGTGGCGGATGAAACAGGCCCAGCAATTCGCGGCTTGCGGCCAGGGGAGTGACCAACCCATCGCGAACCTCCCGCCGCAGCGCGGGCAGGCGTCCAGCTACCGTCGGCTGCGCGCGAAACAAATCGGCGAGTCCCATCGAAATCAGATCGTCCATCCACTGGAGCGCGCCACGAGTACGCAACTCCGCGATCCGGCCCGACGCTTCAAGTTGAGCTTCATGGTCCAGGACCATCTGCCAGATTTCCGCGATCCCGGTTCGATTGAGCGACGAACAGCACAAAACCCGCGGAGTCCAGCCGTCGCCAGACGGAGGGAACAGGTGCAGGGCGGAGGTGTACTCCATGCGGGCGCGCTCTGCTTTCGTCAGGTTGTCTCCATCTGCCTTGTTGATCGCCATCCCATCGATCATCTCGATGATCCCGCGCTTGATGCCCTGTAGCTCGTCACCCGCACCGGCCAGCATCAACAGCAGGAAGAAATCGGACATCGAGCGCACAGCAGTTTCGGATTGTCCCACGCCAACGGTTTCGATGAAAACGTTTCGGTAGCCGGCGGCCTCGCATAGCAGGATGGTCTCGCGCGTTCGCCGCGCCACACCTCCCAAGTGTCCGCCAGATGGCGAAGGACGGATGAACGCCCCATCCTCCATCGAAAGCCGCTCCATCCGTGTCTTGTCGCCCAGAATGCTGCCGCCTGAGATCGGGCTCGACGGGTCCACGGTGAGAACTGCGAGACGTTCGCCGCAGTCGCGGATGACATACATACCCAACGCGTCGATGAAGGTGCTCTTGCCGACCCCCGGAACGCCTGTGATACCCACGCGCCGCGATTTTCCGGTATGCGGCAGAATCAAATCCAGCAGGTGTGCTGCTTTCTCGGCGTCCGCCGCAAGGCGGCTTTCAACCAGCGTGATGGCCCGGGCGAGGACCACCCGGTCCCCGGCCAAAACACCTTCAACGTACTGGCTCAGCGGCAGCCGTCTGCCGCCCGCCTGGGCAGCGGCAGAGGAGCTAGGCACGAATATTGCTCGTCAAAGCGTTCAAGATTACCTGCGCACAAATTGGGATCACGGACCCGGGCCCGAAGACACCCGCCACGCCCGCCTGCTTCAGATAATCATAATCCTGCGGTGGGATGACTCCGCCCGCATAGACCAGAATATCTCCCCGGCCGCGCCGTTTTAGCTCCGCGATCACCTCGGGCACCAGCGTCTTATGGCCACCCGCGAGTGTCGAGACTCCCAGCACGTGGACGTCGTTCTCCACCGCCATGGTAGCGGCTTCGCTGGGCGTCTGGAACAACGGCCCCACATCCACGTCGAAGCCAAGATCGGCAAACGCCGTGGCAATCACCTTGGCGCCGCGGTCGTGTCCATCCTGGCCCATCTTGGCCACCAGAATGCGCGGTCGGCGCCCTTCCAACTCGGCGAACTCCTGCGCCATCGCAAGCGCCTTCTGGAACTCCGGGTCGCCCTTACTCTCTGACGAATACACACCTGATATGGTACGGCTCACCGCCTGGTATCGGCTGAACACTTTCTCGAGCGCTCCCGATATCTCTCCCAAAGTCGCACGAACGCGCGCCGCGTTCACCGCGAGTTCCAGCAGATTGCCCGTCCCGCTTTGCGCGCTGGCGGTAAGCGCCTCGAGCGCCTGGGCGACGGCGGCCGAGTCTCGCGTACGCCGGATCTCCGCCAGTCGGCGCAACTGCGTCTCGCGCACAGCCTGGTTATCTACTTCGCGGACAGCGAGGTCTTCTTCCTTCGCCAGCTTGTACTTGTTCACGCCGACGATCGTTTCGCGCCCTGAATCGATCTGTGCCTGCCGCCGCGCCGCCGCTTCCTCGATCCGCATCTTCGGAACGCCGGTCTCGATCGCCTTGGTCATGCCCCCAAGAGTCTCAACCTCCTGGATATGGTGCCAGGCCTTGTGCATCAAGTCGTGCGTGAGACTTTCCACGTAGTAGCTGCCGGCCCACGGATCGACGACGCGCGTGATTCCGGTCTCTTCCTGGAGGTAAATCTGCGTATTGCGGGCAATGCGCGCGGAAAACTCGCTGGGCAACGCAATCGCTTCGTCGAGCGCGTTGGTGTGCAGCGACTGCGTGTGCCCCAGCACCGCGGCCATCGCCTCGACGCAGGTACGCGGGATATTGTTGAACACATCCTGCGCGGTCAGGCTCCAGCCAGATGTTTGAGAGTGCGTGCGCAGCACCATCGATTTCGGATTCTTCGGATTGAACTCCTTGATGATCTTGGCCCACAGCACTCGCGCGGCGCGCAGCTTCGCGATCTCCATGAAGTGGTTCATCCCGATCGCCCAGAAGAAGCTCAGGCGCGGCGCGAAATCGTCGATATCCAGCCCCGCGGCGACGCCCGTACGAATATATTCCAGTCCATCCGCCAGCGTGTAACCCAGTTCGATATCCGCAGTCGCGCCCGCTTCCTGCATGTGGTAACCGCTGATCGAGATGCAGTTGAACTTCGGCATCTTCGCTGAGCAATACCGAAAAATGTCGCCTATGATTTTCATGGAAGGCGTTGGCGGATAAATGTAGGTATTGCGGACCATGAACTCTTTGAGGATGTCGTTCTGAATAGTCCCGCTGAGTTTTTCCGTCGGGACGCCCTGTTCCTCCGCAGCCACGATGTAAAACGCCATGATGGGCAGCACAGCCCCATTCATCGTCATGGATACAGACATCTGCTCGAGTGGAATCTGCCCGAACAGAATCTTCATGTCCTCGACCGAATCGATCGCTACGCCCGCTTTCCCGACGTCGCCAACCACGCGCTCGTTGTCAGAATCGTAGCCGCGATGTGTTGCCAGGTCGAACGCGACCGACAGCCCCTTCTGTCCTGCAGCCAGATTGCGCCGGTAGAAGGCGTTCGATTCCTCGGCGGTGGAGAAGCCGGCATACTGGCGTATGGTCCACGGCTGCATGGCATACATCGTGGAATACGGACCGCGAAGGTAGGGAGCCACTCCTGCGGCGTACTCCAGGTGCTCCATGGCATGCAGGTCATCGGCCGTGTACCAGGGCTTGATGGGAATGTGTTCCGGCGTCACCCACACGGGCGGTTGTTCGTCCGCTGGGGCGGCGGCAGCAGGTGCTGGCTGCGGTTCAAACTCGATCTTGGTGAAATCAGGTTTCATCAGTTCCTCACCCCTAGCCGATTCTGCCACTCTGTCAGAGTCTCAACCGCGTCGCTCGCGATGTGGATGAATCCCTGAACGCCGGCTGTCTTCAGAGCATCCACCTGGTCCTTCGGATTGCCTGCCACGATCACCGGAACCTTGACCGCAGAGCAGACCTCCTGCGCGAACGGCAGGTATTCCGGGTCGGAGCTGCACAGCACCAGGAGATCCGCGTTGCTACCGGCATACACTTCGGATTCGGTGATTTCGAACCCCGCGCAGCCGAGAAAGTTCAATGCGAAATTGGCGCGGGCTGTGCGCATCTTCACATCGCCGCGCTTTAGCAGAAGGACCCTCGGGGCATGGCCGGTTTCGCGGACATGGCGCGCAGTGCGCTCGCGAATCTTTTCGAAGGGCTCAGCCAGACGGAACTGCGGAAATGGCGTATCGCCCGTCTCGGGGTTGGGCACGATTTCAAGGGGCTTCCCGTTCAGGTCGGGATAGTTGTTGACGCCCACCAGTGCCTTGCGCCGCGACGAAACCGCCTTCTCGCGCGCAGCACGAGATTTGGCAATCTCCTCCGCCAGCCAGCCAGCGCTCAGGGCCTTACTGTAGCCTCCGCCAGCCTCAATTCGTTGAAACAGCTTCCACGCCTCGCGCGCGAGTGCGGCGGTCAAGGCCTCGATGTAGTAAGAACCGCCAGCCGGATCAGCAACCGCGTTCAGGTGGGCCTCTTCTGCCAGCACGCGCTGCACGCCGAGCGCCAGGTGGTCGTCGAATCCAAAGGGCTGGACCGTCAGCGTCTCGCATCCTCCGATCGCGGCCGACATGGCTTCTGTCGTCGCCCGCAGCACGTTGGTGTACGGATCGCAAAAGCTCTTGTTCAATCGCGATGTGCGCACGTGCAGGTTCATCCGGCAGGAGTTCAAGTCCGACGGCGCAAACGCCGCCACTGCCTGGGCCCAGAGCATGCGCGCCGCACGCAGTTTTGCAATCTCAAAGAAATAGGTCGACCCGACTGCGAACACAAACTCCATCTCGCGCGCAGCGATGTCAACGGGACGGTCTTCGCATAACTGCGCTAGCTTTTCAACGCCGGCAGCGAGCGCAATCCCGAGTTGCTGTATTGCGTCCGCCCCCGCTTCGTGCACCAGGTCGGCCCGGATGGCATCTGCCCCCGGCACCGCGTGCTGATCGATCTCCCACGTCTTCCCGTCTCCCCGCACAAAAGGGAATTGTCCCGGCACGGATCCTATCTGCGCCCCAAGATCGGCGAGATTCTCGCTCCGGTAGTACGGGCGTACGGCGATGCCTTCATCGGAGCGCCACACCAACCTCTTCTCGTAATCCGCGCCCTTCAGGTCCTTCTGGATCGCGGCTTCCCACGTCGCCGTCGAAACGGGCGGGAAGTCCTGGCCCAGGTTCAGAATCTCGGTTCCGGTCCCGTCGTCAGGCATGTGCGCCCTCCTGAACCACTTCAAGCAAGTATCCGAATGCGGCAGCTTCCGTAGTCTTCGGGTGTACGAAGAACACCGTCGTGCCTCGCGACCCTTTGCGCGGCGCCGGATCGATGATCTTGAATCCGTTTGCCTTAAGGTAATCGAAGGCTTTGCCGATGTCGGCCACGCGGAACGCCACGTGTGCCAGGCCGCCACGCCCGCCATTCTTTTCCAGCTGCTTTGCTACCGGCGATTCAGGGCTGAGCGGTTCCAGCAACTGGACCAGGTTTGGCCCGTCACCCACCTGCAGCAGCACTTCGCGCACCTGATCGCCACCGAGCACGTCTTCGCGATGCACTTCCTTGAAACCCATCGCCTTGTACGCATTCACTTGCGGTTCAAGCTCGCCGGCCTTCACGGAGACCGCTACGTGGTCAAAGAACAAAAAGCCCGGCACTTGCTCCATTGCTTCATTCATCACTCAAACTCCACTAGAATCTGTCCGGAATGGACGCTGTCTCCAGCCTTCACGTTGATCGCCGCCACTTTACCGGAGACGTGCGCTGTCACCTGGGTCTCCATCTTCATGGCCTCCAGCACCAGCAACACATCGCCGACCTGCAGCGTCTGCCCCGGTTGCGCCGTAACGCTCGCCACGATGCCCGAAACCGGGCTGCGGCACACTTTGTTTTCCTTCACCGACGCGGACTCCGTTGGAGGAGCGGAAACGGCCGCGATGGGCGTACGGGCTGCGGCAGACTCCACCGCATGGAGGCGTGACGGGCCGGACGTTTCGACTTCCGCGACCTCGACATCCACTTCGTATTGCTTACTATCGATCGTGATTTTTAGTTTCATGAATCTCTTAGTGGTACAACCGGTGCGACGCTTGTATGGTCACACGGCCTTGTTGAGCCCAAGCGCCGGTGCGAATGAGGCGGATCTGGCGGATGTGTGCAAGCACTCCAAGCCAGGCCGCAATAGCGGCGGAGATGGCAAGCACTTCCTCTTCGGAGATGCCTGCCACGACCGCCATGGACGAAGTTGTTGGGGGTGGCTCGGAGACGCGCGGCTCCTCCTCACGCGAAACCGCAGCGGGCGCTGATTCTCCTCCGCCCATCGAGGCCAGCTCTTCCAGCCCGGACACCCGCTGGGCGAGATTCGCCAGTTGTGCCAGGATGTCCTGAAGTGTTGCGCGCAGATCGTCGGAACCAGATTCACTCATCTTCGTTTCCTGTTTGCCGATTGCAGGTCCGTTGTTTCTCACAGTGGCATCAACCCATGCTTCTTCGGCGGACGGAGTTCCCGTTTGGTCTGCAGATACTCGAGCGCCTGCGATACGTGCCGTCGCGTCTGCGAGGGTTCGATCACCGCGTCGACCAGGCGCCGTCCGGCCGCGACATAGGGGTTGGAGAAAGCCTCCCGGTAGCGCTCCACCAGTTCGGCCCGCTTGGCCTTCTTGTCCTTGGCCTCCTGGATATCCTTGCGGAATACGATCTCCGCCGCCCCTTCGGCACCCATGACGGCAATCTCCGCTGTAGGCCAGGCAAAGACGCGGTCTGCGCCGAGATCCTTGCCGCACATCGCGAGATAGGCTCCGCCGTAGCACTTGCGCAGAATCACCGTGATCTTCGGGACGGTCGCTGCTGAGTATGCGAACAACATCTTTGCGCCGTGCCGGATGATTCCGCCGTACTCCTGCTCCGTTCCCGGCATGAATCCGGGGACATCGACCAGTGTCACCAGCGGAATATTGAACGCATTGCAGAACCGGATGAAGCGCGACGCCTTGTTCGAGGCGTTGATGTTCAGCGCTCCGGCAAGCACCGAGGGCTGGTTGGCGATGATGCCGACACTTCGCCCGGTGATTCGCGCAAATCCGACCACGATGTTGGTGGCGTACCCCTGTTGCACTTCAAGAAAATCTTCGAAATCGACAATGCGCGTAATGACGCCGCGCACGTCGTAGCCCTTTTTCGCGTCCGTGGGGACCAACTCGCAGAGATCATGGTCCGCATCCACGTTACGATCGCCTTCCACATGCGGCGGGTCTTCGAGGTTGTTCGATGGCAGGAAGCTCAACAGCTTGTGGCAGAGCTGCATCGCATGGCGATCGTCGTTGGCGATGAAGTGGATCACGCCCGACTTGGTCATGTGGGTATCCGCGCCACCCAGCTCTTCTGCCGTGACGTCCTCGCCCGTAACGCCCTTGATCACCTGCGGTCCGGTAATGAACATCTGCGCCTGGCGCGTCTGGATGATGAAGTCGGTCAAGGCCGGGCTGTAGGCCGCGCCACCTGCACAAGGCCCGCAGATCAACGAAATCTGGGGAACTGACCCCGAAAGCATCACGTTCGCGTAAAACACCTTGCCGTACCCGGAGAGGGAATCGATGCCTTCCTGCACGCGCGCGCCGCCGGAATCGTTAATGAAGATGAAGGGGGAACCGGTCTTCAGCGAATGCATCATGATCTCTGCGACCTTGATCGAATGCACCTCGCCGGCTGATCCGCCCCCAACCGTAAAGTCCTGGCTGGCCAGATGGATCAGCCGTCCAGCGACCGATGCGGCACCCGTGACCACTCCGTCCGCGGGCATGTCCTTGCCTTCCATCCCGAACATGGTCGAGCGATGTTCGGCAAACAAGCCGTTCTCCTCAAAGCTGTCCGGATCGACTAGCGCCTCGATCCTTTCGCGTGCGGTCAGCTTGCCGGCTTTGCGCTGCTTCTCGAGCTTGTCGGCGCCGCCGCCGAGCATCACCTTCGCGCGACGCTTCTTCAGCTCTTCGACTTTCTTCTGCATCGGGGTAGTTACTTTTTCTTCCAGAATCGTCGCCATCATCCGCTCTCTTAACTCGCTGAAACCGTCACTTTATGCGTAGTCCCATTTAGTTTTACGTCGTACGTCACCGGCTCGCGCATCACACCGTTCCCGCTGGCGGCAGCCGGCGCGGGTGCAGCAGCGGGCTTTGCATTGGGGTCCTTCCCAAGGTTCTTCGGACCCTGCGAGCGCGTGGCAAAGAACTTGACCGCCACCTGCGGAAACATCGCATAGGTCAACACGTCTTCATCCGTGCCGTCGCAGCCCTTTTGCTCGATAGCCGTTGTGCGCAGCTCCTGCCACTCCGGCTTCAGCAAGTCCGCCGGTCGAGTGTCGATGGGCTGCTTCTTCGCGTGCTTCGCTGCCTGCTCCACCAACTCCGGATCGCGTGGCCCAATCGTCTCGCCGTAGTACCCCAGCATCAGGTCGGCGAACTCGGCCGAGAGCACCTTGTAGCGTCCCAGCAGCACGTTGAAGACGGCCTGCGTGCCAACAATCTGGCTCGACGGCGTGACCAACGGTGGATAGCCTGCATCCTTGCGGACGCGCGGCACTTCCTCCAGCACCTCGGCCATACGATCGCCGGCTCCCTGCTGCTTGAGCTGGCTCTCCATGTTCGAGATCATCCCGCCGGGAATCTGGCTATCGAAGATCTCCGTCTCTACTCCAGTGATGTTGGAGAGGAACTCCGCGTAACGGGGCCGCACTTTGTTGAAGTAGCGCTTCAGGTTCAGCAGTCGCTGTTTGCTGAGGCTGGTTGTATAGCCTGTACCGTCCAGCATCTCCACCAGGCTCTCGGTCGGGTTATGTCCCGGCCCAAGGCTCAGCGAACTGATCGCCGTGTCGACGCAGTCCGCGCCCGCTTCGATAGCCTTCATCAGGCTGACCAGAGTGACTCCGGTCGTCGAATGTACATGCACCTGCACGCGCACGTCCTGGCCGCATGCATCTTTGATTCCCTTTACGATATCGTAGGCTGGCTGCGGCTTCAGCAGCGCCGCCATGTCCTTGATGCAGATGGAGTCGCATCCCAAGTCCAGCAATCTCTGGGCCATCGCTACAAACTGCGGAGTCGTATGTAGCGGGCTGGTCGTGTAGCAGATCGTTCCCTGGGCGTGTTTGCCTGCCTTCTTCACTGCCGCGACCGCACACTTAAGATTGCGAATGTCGTTCAGCGCGTCGAACACCCGAAAGACGTCCATACCGTTTTCCGAGGCCCTATCGACAAACCGCTCCACGACATTGTCTTCGTAGTGGCGATAGCCGAGCAGGTTCTGTCCCCGCAATAGCATTTGCAGCCGCGTATTCGGCATCAGTTTCCGGAAGGTCCGCAGCCGTTCCCACGGGTCTTCATTGAGGAAGCGAATGCAGCTATCAAACGTCGCACCGCCCCAGCATTCCACGGACCAGAAACCCGCCTGGTCCAGATCGGCGCACGCCGGAATCATATCTTCCAGGGACATCCGCGTAGCCATCAGGCTCTGGTGGGCATCTCGGAGAATCAGCTCGGTCACGTCAATGTTTTTCGGCATTTTTCATCCAAATCGCAGTTTACAGGAGATAGCGCTCCGGCAAAGAGCGCGGTGAAATTCCGATGAGGCGCCAGCATCAAACTGCGATGAATAAGCGCCTTCCTCTAGGTCAAGTCCGACGACCTGCCACTACATGCGTGGCACATAGACAAGACTAGCGGCTCGCATTATCCATGCGCTGTGACGGCCAACACTGCGCTATATGCTATTCAATTATTAAGGCATTCCGCGCGCAACCGTTGCTGCCCGATATACTGATATGGTGACGAAGACTTTCTATATCGAGACGTTCGGCTGCCAGATGAATGCCCATGACTCGGAAAAGGTCATCGGCACTCTCGAGCACGAGGGCTACATGCGCGTTGAGGATGAGGCCGACGCCGGTCTTATCCTCTACAACACCTGCTCGATTCGCGATAAAGCGGAACAGAAAGTCTTTCACCGTTTGAATGAATACAAGAGGTTACAGGGCGAGGGCAAGAAATTCGCTGTGCTCGGGTGCGTGGCGCAGCAGGAGGGCGAGAAAATCTTCGACCGCGCGCCCTATGTCTCGCTCGTCAGCGGGTCGGCCTCCTACCAAAACCTGCCGCAGATGCTGGTGCGGCTCGAAGCCGGCGAATCGCGCATCACTGGCCTGGACGACCGCCAGACCGAGGAGACATTCGACACGGAGTTTACCTCGCGCGGCAATCCCCATCGCGGATACATCACGATCGTCGAGGGTTGCGACAAGTTCTGCGCCTACTGCGTGGTCCCGTACACGCGAGGAAAAGAGCGTTCGCGTGCGTCCAACTCGGTCCTGGCGGAAGCCCGCCGTATGGCCGACGTGGGCTTCACCGAGATCCAACTGCTCGGGCAGAATGTGAACTCGTATCGCGACCCCAGCGGCAAGATGACGTTTGCCGAACTGCTCGCCGCTGTCGGGACCGTCGCCGGCATTCGCCGCGTGCGCTTTACCACCAGCCACCCAAGGGACTTTACCAAGGACATTGTCGAAGCAATCGACGCGATGCCGACGCTGTGCGACCATGTCCATCTGCCGGTGCAGTCGGGGTCGACCGCGGTGCTCAAGGCAATGAGTCGCGAGTATACGCGGGACTGGTACCTCGAGCGCATCGCCTGGATCAAGGCGGCCAGGCGCGAGATCAGCATGACTTCGGACATCATCGTCGGCTTTCCGGGTGAGACGGAGCAGGACCTCGAAGACACGGCGACTCTGCTTGAGGAAGTTGGCTACGACGCGGTGTTTTGCTTCAAGTACTCGCCGCGACCCAATACGCCGGCAATCACCATGGCAGACTCGATCCCGGATGAGGAGAAGTCGCGACGCCTGCAGGTGCTGCTCGACCGCCAGCGCGAAGTGCAGCGCAAGGGCTATGCGCGTCACCTCGGCCAGGTGATGGAGGTGATGGTCGAGGGATACAATCACCCGCGCGGGCAAGTGGTAGGGCGCAGTTCTCAGAACAAGACGGTGAACTTCACCACAGCGCAACCGATTTTGTCGGCCATGGGGAGCTACCTGCCGGTAAGAATCACGCAGACGTTTCCCAACAGCCTCGTAGGCGAGGCAGTGGCGGGCTGATGAAGATCGGGGCCGAGCACGGAGATTCCGCGACCGCGGCGGCGAAGGCCGAGGTGGAGATGCAGATCCGCGGCCTGATGATCGATCCGCTGACCAACATGCCCATCGTCGTCCTGAAGGATGTGGCAGGCGATACCGTGCTGCCGATCTGGGTAGGAATCTTCGAGGCGAATGCGATCTCCGAAGAGCTGGAGAAGATTACGCGGCCGCGGCCGATGACCCACGACCTGCTGCGCAATCTCGCGCGGGGACTGAATGCTGTGGTGCGCAAGGTGGTCGTCTCCGAGTTGCGCGACGATACGTATTACGCGGTGATCTGGATGGAACAAGATGGCGAGACGGTGGCGATCGACTCCCGGCCTTCGGATGCGATTGCGCTCGCGCTGCGATGGGACTGCCCCATCTATGCCAGCCGCGCGGTGCTGGACAACGCCAGGCAAATGACGGGAGACCAGCAGAATATGGATGGGGAAGAGGCGCGACGCCTCCTCGAGAATCTGAACGACGACGATCTGGGCCGTTACAAGATGTGACCGGCCTCAACGTGTCTGCGCGATCACCCCTTTGACGACCGCCAGAATCTGAGAAGGATCGTTGGCTCCGTCTTTGGTCCCGCATACCACCTGGTAGTTATTCCTGGTGACGACGACGACTGTGGGAGTCCACTCCACGTTGAGTCGCATTCCCAACTCGCGGTCGGCGGTCACCTCTTTCGCCAGCTTCCCACCAGGATCAAGAACGGCCGGCATCTTCTTCCCACGCTTTTGCAGCCATCTGGATGTGAACTGGCGTACGTCGTCCTCGCTGGAGATCATACTCTGCGACTTGAAGACGGTGCTGCGAAACTCCTCGGCAAGCTGCGGCCCAAGAGTGTCCTGGATGTAACGTGCGCACACCGCGCCCTCAAACGTCCAAACGTGCGCCTCCAGCGGAAAATCGTACCGCAGCAGCGCCACGTGGGTCTGCTTCACGGCCTCCACCTCAAATGGATGGGCTCTCGCACAGGCAGGGCATCCAAGATCCTCGAACACGATCAACGCGACCTTGCTGCCCGCAGGCGGCCTGAGAACTGTCGTGTCGCGAAAGTTATCGCGTTCGCCGGTTCCGGCGAATTGGGCTTGTATTACCGTAGGCATCGACAACAGCGCGAGGCTGATAGCCGCGCCAATCAGGAAATGCCGCATCTTCATCTTCACTCCGCACCGTGATTCATTGCAGTTGTCTTCCTACCTACTTTATTTCAAAAGGATGCCGCCGCAAATGCTCATCCTCGGTCTCAATGGTGGCTCAAGCGCCGCTGCCGCTACAGGTCGATACAATCGAAGGGCGAACACGATGTGTGAGAGGACGGAGCATGCTGGCTGGGATGTTGCTTGCCGCCGAGAGAGTGTTGCGGAGCAAGACGAGGAAGGTGGAACCGGCGCAGGTGCGGCGGGTGCTCGTTCTCGAATACCGGCTTCCCCTCGGCTGCCTGGTGCACATGACGCCGGTGTTCGAGGCGATCAAGCGATCCAGGCCGGAGGTCGAGATTGCGGTTGCCACGCGCGGCCTTGGACTGCAGGTGCTGCGCCACTCGAGGTTTGTCGACCGTCTCATCGAGGCGCCCGATCCGACGACGGATCTCGGCGCAGCAGTGCGCGGCTTGCGAAAAGAGCTTCGGACGTGCGGCTTTCATCCGGATTGCGTGCTCACGGGAGCCTCCGACCAGCGGACGCGGATCGCATTGATGGCGCTGCTTGGGACAGACGCATGGCGCGGAGGGTATACGCAGGCGCCTGCGCTCTACCAAAGGCCGCTGGCGTACGACCAGGGGCTGAGCCTGATCCGCAACAACCTGCGGCTCGCGAAGTTGATTGGCTGCGAGGCGGACGTCTCCCAGCCGCGTGTCTTCTTCTCGGAGCGAGATGTGGCCGCCGCGAAGGCTCTCCTGCGCGACGCCAATCCCGATGGGCGGTCGCTTCTGGTAATGGTGACCCAGAACAGCGGTGGGCAGAGCACCGGCTGGCATACGGACCGATTTGTGCAAGTGATCGACCATGCGGCCCGCGTGCACGGATGTGCGGTGGTCTACGTCGGGACCTCCGGAGATGCGGCGGCGATCGATGCGATTCGCCAGGCTGCAGGAGGCGTCGGGACGTCGCTCGCGGGGAAGACCACGGTAAGTGAACTTGCCGCCGTGCTCGCCGCGAGCGACTACGTGGTCACCCTGGACACCGGCACGATGCATGTGGGGCGGGCGGCAGGTGTCCCGATGGTGGTGCTGGGGCCATCGTGGCAGAAGCCGCTCGAGTGGATGCCGCTAGGCGTGGAGAATGTGCGGATTCTGCGGGGCCCGGACCGGGAAGATATGCCGGAGGGCTATAGGCTCGACGAGGTATCGGCGGACAGTGTGATCGCGGCGCTGGGAGAACTGACGAACCTGTATCCGGCTGCGGCGGCGACGCGCGAGCTGAGGATTGAGGCTGGCCTATCGGACATCGACCATCTCACAACCTGATGAACTCTAACGTTGGGCGAGCGCGTCCAGTGAAGTGAAGAATTCCGGGAACGAGATAGCGGCGCATTCGGCACCGTGGATTTCAGTGTCACCCGTAGCGCGCAGAGCCGCAATCGCAAAAGCCATGGCAATCCGGTGATCGTCTCCCGAGTCGATTTGCGCCCCGTGCAGGCTCTGGTTGCCAGGAATTTCCAGCCCATCCGGATGCTCGGTAAGCTCAGCTCCCATGGCGCGGAGATTTTTTGCGACCAGGGCGATGCGGTCGGATTCCTTGACGCGCAGCTCCTGTGCGTCGCGAATGATAAGGCCATTCGCGGTAAAGGGAGCGATCGCGGCGAGCACCGGAAGCTCGTCAATGACCTGCGCCGTGAGCGCTCCCCTGATCGTAAAAGGTGCTCCCGAAGTCGTGCCACCCCGGTTCACCAGGATGCTCCCAATCAGTTCGCCAAAGTGCTCCTCGACGTTCAGCACCTTGATGCGGCCCCCGAGCGCAGTGATCACGTCCAGCAGCGCCGCACGCGTGGGGTTCATGCCGAGCGAATCGAGCACGAGGTTGGAGTCGGGGAAGAGCAGCGCCGCGCACAGAAAGAATGCCGCGGACGAGATATCGCCGGGAACGGTGGCGTCGATAGCCTTGAGCTTCTGCCCGCCCGCAATCGATAGCTTGTCGCCAGACCGTGTGAGCCGCGCGCCGAAAGCCTTGAGCGCGTGTTCGGAATGGTCCCGCGTGCGGATGGCCTCCGACAGACTTGTGGTCCCGTCTGCCTGCAGTCCAGCAAAAAGCACCGCCGTCTTCACCTGCGCCGAAGGGATGGGCGTAGTGAAGTCGATAGCGCGCAGCGGGCCGCCATGAATGGTGATCGGAGCATGTCCATCCACAAGATCAAGTTTCGCTCCCATCTCGCTGAGCGGTTTACTGATACGCTCCATCGGACGAAGCGTTAGGGAGTGGTCTCCGATCAGCGTGAAGGTGTGCGGATGAGGCGCGATCAGCCCCGCCAGCATACGCATGGTCGACCCGGAGTTCCCACAATCCAGCGCCGCACCTGGCTGGCGGAAGGCTCCCGCGACGCCCGTAACCTCAATCGTCGCGGCCACGCCGACGCCCTTCTCGACGACCGTAGCTCCAAGCGCTTCCATGCACGCGAGCGACGAATGCGGGTCGGCCCCGGTCGAAAAGTTCGAGAGACGCGTAGTGCCTTCAGCGAGGCCCGCGAGCATCGCGTAGCGGTGAGAGATGGACTTGTCGCCGGGGATAGCGAGGGAACCTTGCAGGTTGCGGGCGGGGCGAATTATTTGCGTGGACATTCGCTCTCTAGTGTAACGAACTCCAGCAGCCGGGTTTGAGCATGACCTGATCCGCCACCTGCCACGCATGAGATAAATGCACACCCCAAAGGCGTATGCTAGCGTCATACCCTGCGAGGTCGCCTTTTGCGCGCATCCACAACCAGGCCGGTCTTCCAACCCTGCTCACGCCTGCACGAGCTTTCGGCTGAAGAGGCCGCCCTCTACGCCCAGCTAGACCCACAAAAGATTCCGCAGCACGTCGCCATCATCATGGACGGCAACGGCCGCTGGGCGGGCAAGCGCGCCCTGAAGCGCTTCCTCGGCCACCAGCAGGGTGCCGAAAGCGTCCAGTTCGTCGTCGAGACGGCCTCGCGCATCAATCTGCCCTTCATCACGCTCTACGCCTTCTCGCTGGAAAACAACCTCCGCCGCCCCAAGTCCGAGGTCAACTTCCTGATGAAGTTGCTGCGCAGCTACCTCGTCGGCAACGTCAAGCGCATGAACGACAACAACGTGCGCATGGAGTACATCGGCCGCATCTGCGAGCTGCCCAGCGAGGTGCAGGACACCATGCAGTGGGCGTCCGAGGCCACCGCCCGCAACACTGGAACCACCCTCACCCTGGCCCTCAACTACGGCTCCCGCTCCGAGATCGTCGACGCCGCCCGCAAGATCCTCACCGACCTCATCGCCGAGGCCCACCAGCGCGGCTGCTCGCTCGAAGACCTCATCCAGGTTGACGGCCTCGAAGCCCGCCTCGACGAGCACCACATCAGCGGCGCCCTGTATACCGCACACATGCCCGATCCCGACCTGGTCATCCGCACCTCCGGCGAGCAGCGCATCTCGAACTTCCTGCTCTGGCAGATCGCCTACTCCGAGATCTTCATCACCGACCGCCTCTGGCCCGACTTCCGCGGCATCCACCTGCTCGAAGCCATCCAGAACTACCAGAAGCGCGAGCGCCGCTTTGGAGGCCTCGGCGAGACCTTCACCGACGAAGACCTCGACGCACTCGAACCCGCCGCCGAAGTCGCCGAAGAGATCGTCACCGAGCTGACCCCCAAGCAACTCGCCCCACGGTGATACATCCTCAAATTAGTAGCCTCATCGACGGTCGACAACAATGTCGATTGTGTATGACTTCTCACCCCGGAACCATTCGAAATGGCTCAGCGTTTTCATATGATCCCCGAGTTGTCAGCCATTGGTCACAATGGTTAGGCGATCTGCAGCCGCGACTAATGATCGTTGGTCAGGACTTCGGGGATCTGGCGTACTTCGAACGATTCCGCGGACTTGATGATCCACAGAGTCCGACCAATTCCAACCTCTACAAGCTGCTGATTGAGGCTGGCCTTCACCCTAATCCCCCGCCCATGCAAGACCGAGTTTCAGGTGTGTTCTTGACCAACTCCTTGCTTTGCTTCAAGACTGCCAACGGAATGAGCGGTTCTGTCAAGGCGAGTTGGTCTCGAACATGCACAAAGGCTCACCTTTTGCCTCTGGTGAACCTGTTGAAGCCAAAAGTGCTCGTCGCGCTCGGAGGGCCTTCATGGGAATCCATTCGTCGCCTCTTCGGTCTCAAGATCGCACCCGAACCCATAATGAAGGCGGCAGGTCAGCATTGGTCCGCACAAGCGATGGAAGTATTTGCCGTCGGCCATTGTGGCGGCTTAGGTTTGGCAAATAGATTTTGGGAGTTGCAAGTCGAAGATTGGCGACGTATCGGAAAATTCCTGCTCGACAATGCCGCTTCCAAGTAGCCTTTACAGCCGCCCAGCCTTGCGCCCAGCGTCATACAGCGACAGCCCAACCAGCGTCTTGCCATCGTGAATCTTGCCTTCGGCGACCAACTTCATCGCCTCGGACAGAGGCATGCGAAACACCTCGAGATTCTCGT
>OCZT010002168.1_pt1 | contig 20349 bp, 17 predicted proteins | sample 1539031 | NCBI WGS metagenome assembly OCZT01 (sample SAMEA3539308, study PRJEB22396) | soil metagenome | biome: tundra; feature: field; material: soil | place: USA | collected 2010-05 | depth 0.15 m | reverse complement strand
GGATCCGGCAGAACTCTCGAAACACAAACAAGAAGTGCACGATTTCCAACCGCCACTCGATATTGTGGACGGAGCGGCCCGTGTTTGCGATCCTTTTATTGATGGTATCAATACCGGCAAGCACTGGAGTGGACAGTTTCTGAAAGACTATTTTCCGATAAGTTGGTAACACAAACCGTCCGAACGCTTCAAGCGGTCAGACGGATAACATTATTTCTCTAAAGTAAAGGCTTGGCGTTGTGTCAGGCCTTTGTTTTTTCTATTAGCCAAGCCTCAATCACACGAATTCTTTTACTTCTAATGCGTTTTTTATCAGTTGATAATAAAGGAAGTAATCACTCTGCAGAAAGTACCAAAACGGTCGTCGGGAACGTTCTTGCAGCGCAGGAATCATAAAAACAGTCGTCGGGAAGCTTTCTGCAGCGTAGAAAATACCAAAACAGTCGTCGGGAAGCTTTTCGCAGCGTAGAAAACACTAAAACGATCGTCGGGAACATTTCTGCAGCGCAGAAAGTACTAAAACAGTCGTCGGGGAACTTCATGCAGCGCAGAAAGTACCAAAACGGTCGGTGAGAAGCTTTTTGCAGCGCAGAAAACATCCCGAAAAACATATTCAGTAAAATCGATACGTAAAAGAGCGTAATAAGCAGACAAACAAAAGAAGTAAAGAAAAAACGATGCATCTCTCTGCTCTTCCGATCGGAAATATAAATAACTTGATTTAGTTGAAAAAGCATTTTTGAAACTTTTTTCGTTGTGTGAAGAAAAAATTTCATACAGTCAAATACCCAACTATATGAAATTCCCCGATAGTAAAGACTTGCACGTAATTAACCGAAAACCAAACTTCTCTGCCCTTTCCTCTCTCCAAATGCAACATTTACGCTCACCCCACAATTAATTTAAAATGAATGCTGTTAATGTAAAATAATGTGGTTATCTTTGGTGTTGAATTTTGATTAAAAAAGAACATAATATCATTATAGGTTCAACATAGGAAAATTCCTGTATAAGCATCTATGTAAAACACCAATGTTTTTATACAGTGCTGTTTTATCAGCAAAGTAAAATAAGATGTTCTTAAAGATAAAGTGGAAATAAAGGCACCTAGGTGCAGATATAAATTGTTAGCAAACATATTAAAAAAAATAATGATTATTGCAATTGATGAATCTGGAAATTTCAACACGAATAGCAATGAATATAATATATTTGTTGCAGCGCATATACAAGATAAAAATGGAAGCCTTGAAATAAAGAAAAGGCAATTTGAAAATTGGGAGAAAACCATTCCAGCTTGCATGAAAGACAAAAAAGGAGAAATTAAAGGTCAATTGTTAGGAAAAGTTGAAATTAAGAATTTCATTAAAAATGTTGTTTACCAAAAACCTGAAATACGTTTTACATATGTTTCTATAATTCCAAACAAAAACAAAAAAGAGCTCATTAACAGACACAAACAATTTGAAACTATACAATTAAAACTAAAACTTGACAGTCTTAGGAAAGCAGACACTAGAAAAGCTAAGATTAATTTTCTTGAACAACTAGCCAATTGGACTAACAAGAGGAATGAGATAGAGTATTTGAAACTACTTTGCTTGAAAAATTGCTTATATAATGGATTGCACAATACATTTATTTATTGTACAGCATTTAATTTAATAGATGAGTTATTAGATATTGAAATTAAAATTGATAAAGATTTCATATCTAATGAAGATGTATATTGGAAAATTTATTCTCTTCGTTCAATACAAGAGATGACAAAGAAAAGACCTTTACCTATGCTTAAAGACTGGGAAGAGAATCATCCAATAAGAAAAAAATATATAATTAAAAATGAAGGTTTTGATTTAAAAATCCCATTTAAAGACAATTTGAAATTTGTGGATTCGAAAGAAAACTTTGAAATTAGAATTGTAGACATTGCTGCAATAGTATATTATAGACATTGGAACAAAAAAGGGGGTAACGCAAATTTTGAGAGTCTCAAAAAGAAATCTGCGGTAAGAGATGGACATCATCACTTGATTCTGACTGAATTTGATTTAGAGAATGAAATTGAAAACATAAAAAATGAAATAAAATAAAAATACGTTTGTAACTTGTGTTTTGTTTTGAAAAAACAATCTATTCTTCTTTTTTGCTCTAACGAGCAACACACCGATTACAAATCGGCGCGAGCGTGGGAACAGAGTGTTAGCAGCCATAGTAAAAAAATAAAATAGCGTATATACAATATGAAAAACTTGAAAACAAGAAATAGGATTTTTATACTTACATTTATTCTTATGAATACTATATTCATTATTTCTGCCTGTCAAGAAAAGATTAAAGAAAAAGTCGTACGAAAGAGCTACAGTCAGATATTGATAGACTCTAAATCTGGAACTCAATTTCAATTAGACACATTTCGAATTTGTATAACTGCAATTAATTCATCCAATGATACTTTATGGAAAACAGATCCATGGAAAGATAATAACTTAGGTGAATATAGAGTAAAAAGACCAATTATAGATTACTTTATGTTTGATATAGACGAAGTGACTGGTATAATGGGAATCGGAGTTGGTTATAATAATTCGCAATTTGGTGTCGTTGATTTAAAGACTGGTTTTTTTAGCTTTCAAGGACAAGACTAAAAATCAAAATACCTATGCTGCCGCACGATTGTATCGCGTGGGAAAGCAAATAAATGAATTTAGGATTGCCACACGATACAATCGTGTGGCAGCGAGAGTCCTGCTTATGCATAAGCAGTTTCACAAAACTGATCGTTGAGAGGAGTTCGCATGCTCTCAACGATTTTAAATATCAACCACAAGCATTATAATTTACAAATATGATTTCAATCTCTCCGGCTGCATATTACCAAAATAGAATCATCGCATTAGAGGAAGACTATAAGAGGCTTAAGAACCAAAGCCGGCTATACTCATTTGTGCGCTTTTGCTTATTTATCTGTTTTGCAGGTTCGTTGTTTCTGCTGTTTAAAACAGAGTATATTGTTCTGCCCTTGTTCATTTCTATCATATCGCTAAGTTTCTTTATTCTATTCGTCGTTAAATTCAATCGGCTTGCAGATGCAATCATTTTGCTTGCTTCAAAGATTCAGATCAATAAGGATGAGTTGCAGTATCTCGACTATAACTATTCCGAACGAAATACGGGAGAAAGATATGCAACTATCAATACTTCGCTGTCTACCGATTTTGATTTGTTTGGCAAAGGATCTATATTCCAATATATAAACCGTTGTAATACACAAAAAGGATGTGCTACCTTGGCTCAAAGTCTCTGTTTCCCTGATAAAAGTCCGGAAGTAATACAGAATAAGCAAGCTGCTATAGCTGAATTGTGCGATAACAATGATTTTATTCAGGACTTCCAATCAATATCAAAGTCTATTAAAGGGAACGGAACAGAGTCTATTTTGCAGAACTGGATGAATGAGGCTCAAAAGGATTTCAGCACAATCAGAATTACAGCCTTTGTACTAGGATTGATAAATGTTGTTTGTCTGCTTTTGTCGGCGTTTAGTGTATTGCCTTGGGGAATACTTGGTTTTACGCTCACTATTTCACTCATTTATGTAGCTATCCATAACAGGAAGATTTTAAAAATACATTCTCAATTAATAAGTATTGCAAGCAATATCGAAAGTTACATCGCTGCTTTTCATCTGATTGAAAAGACTCCGTTTGAATCGGAGCACCTTCTGTCGCTTAAAAAATCATTGATTCAAAATGATAGCACTGCCAGCAAAATATTGAGTTCGCTGCATACTATTCTTTCTGTTTTTGAGGTGAAAGAAAATAGACTGCTATCCCTCACGCTAAACGCATTCTTTTTGTTGGATCTACATGTTTTCTATTCTTTTTCGCGTTGGAAACTTACATACAATAGTAATACAACGACATGGTTTACTGCGTTCAATGAAATGGAGACCTTGATTAGCTTTGCTACTTTTACCTTTAATAATAATGAAGCTGTTGTTTATCCTACTGTTTCGGATGAAGGATTTAGCGTGCAAGCACTGGATATGGGTCATCCGTTGATACATCTAACTGTAAGGGTCAATAACAGTTTTAGTATTTCGGGTATGCCATCGGTACTGATCATTACCGGAGCTAATATGGCCGGTAAAAGTACGTTTTTACGAACAGTGGGAGTGAATTTGTTATTAGCGATGAATGGAGCTCCTGTTGTTGCCAAGTCATTCTCGTTTACACCCTGCGATATTTTTTCGTGCCTCAAAATTCAAGATTCTCTTATAAACAACGAGTCTTATTTTTATGCTGAACTTTTGCGCTTAAAGGAAATCATAGAGCACACTAAAAAACAACCAAAAACATTGGTGATTTTAGATGAAATATTACGTGGTACCAATACGAAAGACAAACAAACCGGTTCATTAGGATTTATAGAAAAGTTGATTCAGCTAAATGTTCCGGTAATTGTTGCCACGCACGATTTGATGATTGGAGATTTAGAACAGAAATATGAAGGTGTTGCTATTAATCAGTGTTTTGAAGTTGAACTTGTAAATGATCATTTATATTTTGATTATAAACTCAAAAATGGAATTAGTCAGAAGCTGAATGCTTCTTTTCTGCTAAGAAAAATGGAGATTATTGATTAACCGGGTAATGAATGATTTTATGTTACCGGGAATTGTGTGAGATGCTTTACCCTAAGAAGAAATGATCTTCCCACTCTGATTCACTTCAGAGTGGGATTTTTTTTGTAAAAATATACCTATTTTTGTTTTTTATAAAAAAGGGATGCAACGTTTCTTTTTTATATTTCATCTTAGTGTAAGAATATGGAGTTGAATACCGTACAGACCGACGAACAAAAACTAATACAGGGATGCTTAAATTGCGAACCGTGGGCTCAGAAAAAGATCTATGAGACTCATGCTTCGGCAATGATGAGTGTCTGCGTTCGCTATGTGCCCGATAGGGAAACGGCTCGCGATCTTTTACAGGATGGATTTGTGAAGCTTTTTACAAAGATAGATAGCTATTCGGGTGCCGGTTCTTTTGCCGGATGGATGCGACGGATTTTTGTAACTACGGCGCTTGAACACCTCCGACGAAATGATGCACTTAAGCAAAGTGTGGATATAGATGAGTATGATAACTATATTGAAAACGTGGATGTGACAGTGCTTGATAAAATATCTGCCGACGATTTAATGAAATGTATTGGCGAGCTTCCCCATGGTTTTAGAACCGTTTTTAATCTGTATGCTATCGAAGGTTATTCGCATGCCGAGATTGCCAAGGAGCTTAATATCAGCGAAGCTACCTCGCGATCGCAATTTATGAGAGCAAGGAAAATCTTGCAAAAAAATGTTCAAACGCTTTTCAACTACCAAGATTATGCAAGACAATATAAATAATGACAAACCCGATGCTTTCAGCGAAATGATGAAGCAGAAATTGGAAAACCACCAATTGCCTGTCGATTTAAACGATTGGAGTGCTATCGAAAAGCGATTGAATAAAAAAGGCAAGCGCAAAATAATCCCCTGGTGGATGTGGTTGCCGATGGGTTCTGCTGCTGTGCTGACTTTATTGTTCACGCTACGCTCTTTCAACGAAACCCCCGATTACGCTGTAAAATCAAGCTCACATGCGGTAGCTCAGCATGCTGAAACTCCAAAACAATATGCAGCTCAACAATCAATAGCTAAAACTAATGCATCAGGAAATCAGATTTCAAAAACGCCATCAGCAGTACTAAAACAAAAACAGACTTCAGTGCAAAATCGCAATAGTGTTGTGATTGATCTTCCAAATAGAGTGACTGTAGCTTTTGATTCCGTTTCTAATGAGAAAAATAGTAGTATTGCAACCGCAACCTTACGGGCTGTAGAAAAAGAACCGATAGCACAGGTGGCGGTTCAGCAAAATGATTCAGTGCAAAATAAGCAGGAAATGAAAAAGACAGTGCTCGACCCGAATCCTGACGAGATGATTGCTGCTGTTGATAAGCAAAAATCGAAACACAATAACTGGATGCTAGCTGCTTCGTATGGTTCGCAGGGAAATGTTGATTTAGCCAGTAATAATGGAGGTGGTGATTTTGTTAGTAGTAGTCCCAACTTTTTCGACGGAAAAACGCTTTCAGCTGTTAATACCAATTATACCAGCATTATGGCAACAAACGATTTTACGAAGAAAACCTATAACGATCCCTTGTCTTTTGGGCTGACTGTGCGGAAACAGTTGAACAAGACGCTGAGTTTGGAAAGCGGACTGGTGTATACGTATCTTTTATCTACCTTCGAAAATTCGGGTGTGCAACGTTCTGAGGCTAAGTTGCATCTTCATTATATTGGTATTCCTGTCAATCTGATTACAGAGCTTTGGGAGAACTCCAAATGGGAAGTTTATTTGTCAACAGGCTTCATGGCCGAAAAGGGAATACGATCGCTGTATGTTCAGAGTCAGTACTTCGGTGCTGAGGTAGTCACTACAACGGCTAAAACGAATATCAATGGTATTCAGTGGTCGATAAATGGTGGGGTCGGAGTTACTTATAAAATTAAAAGACAATTGGGCATCTATTTTGAACCGAAGTTCTCGCGCTATTTCGATAACAATCAACCGGTCAGTGCCCGTACCGATCATCCGTTTGTATTTGGGTTAAGTGCCGGTTTGAGAATAGGGTTATAGCGGTAAATGCCAATCAATAAATTGCAAAAAGAACCCCAAAATACTAAATCATGAAAAAACATCTTTTTATTATTCTAATGGCCTTGTTGGTCGTTAGTTGTACCAATCAAAATGATCCGATAATAGCAATTCCAACTGATGCCAAGCCGATACTTCTGAAAGCAGGAATGGAAAAGCGAATCAATCAGGATAATGAGTTTGCTTTCGATTTGCTCAAGAAAACAATCACCGGATTCTATCAAGCAAATGTTTTTGTATCGCCATTAAGTGTGAGTATTGCATTGGGGATGGCTTGGAACGGCGCAAACGGTCAGACAAAGACAGAGATGGAAACAGCTTTGAAAATGAGTGGTATATCAGTTAGTGACATCAATGAATACTACAAACTGATGCAAACCACTTTACCAACTATCGACCCAACCACCAAACTAAGTATTGCCAATTCGCTTTGGTATCGCACAGGATTTCCTGTAAAATCCGATTTTCTGCAAATCAACTCCGATTACTTTAATGCTTATGTGCGTGAACTAGATTTCTCGCAAGCATGGGCCAAGGACACTATCAATAATTGGTGTGCAAAGAAAACAAACAATCTAATTAAAAATCCGCTGGATAAAATTTCTTCGGATGCTGTGATGTATCTGGTTAATGCCATTTATTTTAAAGGAATCTGGCGAAAACATTTTGAAACCAAGAATACCGCAGAGGCGAACTTTACTAACGAACTTGGGAATGAAGTGAAAGTAAATATGATGTACCAAAAAGACACATTTGCTTATGCGCAGGATAATTACGCTCAGTATCTTGATATGCCCTATGGAAATAATGCTTTTATTATGACTGTTATATTACCAAATGAGGGAAAAACGACTAAAGATATTTTGAGCTATTTGACAGCTGAAGTTTGGAATAATAGACTTCAAAGTTTTTTAACCAAACAAGTCGAAGTCTATTTCCCCCGATTTAAGACCCAAAATAAATTTGAACTCATCGATCCTCTCAAAAATATGGGAATGAATTTGGCTTTTACCGGAGATGCCGATTTCTCGAAAATTTCAGATATAAAAATTCTAATATCTAGGGTTATTCACAATACATATGTAGAAGTGACCGAAGAGGGAACAGAAGCCGCGGCAGTAACCATAATTGGATTTGGAACTACATCCACTGGACCTCAACCTACCCCTATCTTCAAAGTCAACAAACCATTTCTATTTGTAATCCGCGAAAAAAGCACCGGAGTGATTTTGTTTATCGGTAAAATGGGAAATATAGAGAAATACTAATTTAAAACCACTGAATTATGAAGTTACGAAAATCTGTTTGTTTAGTTCTTGTTTTTCTTTGTCTTTCAACTTTGATGAGTGCTCAAAAAGGACAACTAGGTATTACATTTTCAGCAATGAGTGATAATGGTGTTGCTCGGTTTCGAAGTATGGAAGATGATTCAAGTACCGATGCAGGCAAATCGTTTACCTACGGCATTAGCTATTTAAAACCATTGAATAAATGGTTGGATATTGAAACCGGCCTGGAATATCTTAGCTGCCCGATTGAAACAAAATCAATAGTAGGTACCATAAATGGCGTCACTACTTTAACCCGTAGTGCAACACTATCTATGCTCAGCGCACCGGTTACTGTCAGGGCCAATTTTTTGAAATACTTTTTTGTAAATGCAGGGTTGCTTCTTGATATTGATGTAAGTTCAAATTCAATCATAAATAGTCAAAGCGGTTTGGGAAGTTTGCTCGGATTGGGACTAAAATATGACTTTAAGAACGGCATTTCAGTGTTTGTAAATCCATATTCGAAAATTCATTTATTTCCACTTACGTTCGAGCGCAACCAACAACATTTCTTGGAATCGGCAGTAAGATTTGGTATTGCGTATAAATTGTAAAACATTCGTTTAGCTCTTTAAAATCGTTGGACTTTAATTACTCCAGTGATTCTAATTGTTCGACAATGGGTTTTGAATGACAATGCTTAGATAGACAGACTTATAACTCGCAACTATTTATAATCTCAATAGTATGAAAAAACTTTTATTCTTGTTCAGCATTGCAGTTCTTGCATTAGGCGGGTGTAAAAATAGTGTTACCGAAATGGTGACCTATAAAGTCAACGAACCGGTATTTTTGTCGACCGAAGCATTTAGAAGCTCAGTAAAAGTTACTAACGAAAAACGTCAGATAACTAACATTGGCAAGATGTGTTTTTACAAAGACTATTTGTACATCTCCGAGCCCGAAAAAGGAATACATATTATCGATAATAGAAATCCTTCAAGTCCGCAAATCGTTGGATTTATCGAATTGCTGGGCAATGCCGATTTAGCCATTCGTAACGACAGGCTCTATGCCGATTCGTATATCGATTTGGTTTGGTTTGATATTTCAAACCCTGCTTTACCCTCGTTGACAGGAAGGTTAGATTCAATATTTCCCGGCGCGCTTCCAATCACAAACAATCAATACGGTATTGATTATCAAAAGTGTGTTGATGGACAAAAGACCGGTATCATTGTGGGCTGGAATATGAAAGAAAAAACAGAGGAAGTGACCCATTATACCGGTGGTTGGTGGGGTGGAGGTGTGATGCTTGATAATTCGGCCACCTACCTTGCTAAAACCGGTTCCTCAACAGGTGTTAATGGATCTATGTCGCGCTTTACGATCTACAATGGTAACTTGTATTCAGTAATTCAGAGCACGATGAATATTTTTGACCTTACGGGTGATAAACCAAAGAAGGCTGCCGAGAATGTATATTTAGGTTGGAATGTGGAAACAATCTTCAGCTACAAAGACAATATGTTTATGGGTACGCCTACCGGATTGGTTATTTATTCAGTGGCGGATCCTTTAAAGCCGGTTTATCAGTCGTCTATATCGCATGTGTATGGTTGCGATCCGGTGGTAGTTGACAATGATTTAGCTTACGTTACCGTTCACTCTACCGGAAATTTTTGCGGACAAAATGCCAATGAATTGGAAATTATCGATGTGGCGGATGTAAAGAAACCAAAGCTACTTGTAAGCTATGGTATGAAAAGTCCAAAAGGGCTGGGCATTGACAATGGCAAACTGTTTTTGTGTGATGAAGGTCTTAAAGTTTTTAGTATTACCAAACCAGAAGCCTTATTGGCAAATATGGTGGCGCATTACAGCGGCATGGATGGGTATGATTTGATCCCGTTTAATAATACCTTGATGATGATGGCCGATGATGGTATTTATCAGTACAGCTATAGCAACTCAAATGAAATTAAGCTCTTGAGCAAATTGCCGATAATGAAATGATTTAAATCGTAAGTCATAATGGAAACTGATTTAGATGAGAAGCACTAGTAATAAATAGAAAGAGAGATTGAATTAATTTTCAATCTCTCTTTCTATTTAATTGTGCATTAAATTGGATTATCCGTAGATAATTTTACCGTTTTCGTCTTTTAACTCCTCAAAGCTTTTATTGTATTGTTCCATAACACGGTAGCTCATAGCCATGCTCGAAAATCCACCATCGTGAAGCAGGTTTTGCATAGTAACCTTACGAGTCAGGTCACTGAACATTACAACGCAATAGTCAGCACATTCAGCAGCCGTAGCGTTACCAAGTGGCGACATACGTTCTGAATAGTCAAGCAGGCCATCCATATTTTTTACACCGCTACCGGCAGTGGTTGGAGTAGGTGATTGAGAAATAGTGTTTACACGCACGCTATGTTCGCGTCCGTAGATATAACCAAAGCTACGGGCAATTGATTCCAACATTGATTTAGCGTCAGCCATATCATTGTACCCAAATACGGTACGTTGTGCAGCCATATACGAAAGTGCTACTACAGAACCATATTCGTTAATAGCATCCATTTTTTTTGCTACCTGTAGCATTTTATGAAACGAAATAGCGGATATATCAATTGTTGAAGTAAGCATATCGTAATCTAAATCGTCGTAAGTACGTTTCTTACGTACGTTTGGCGACATACCAATAGAGTGCAATACAAAGTCAATTTTACCACCAAGTGCTTCCATTGATTCTTTGAAAACATTTTCTAAGTCTGATACACTTGTTGCATCAGCTGGAATTAGTTTTGCATTAAGTTTTTCGGCTAGTTCATTGGTTGTTCCCATACGCACAGCCAAAGGCGTGTTTGATAGGGTGATAATTGCACCTTCTTCTACAGCGCGTTCTGCGACTTTCCAAGCGATAGACATGTCGTTCAACGCTCCGAATATAATACCTCTTTTACCTTTTAATAAGTCATTACCCATGATTATACATTTTTTGGTTACGTCAATGAAACGTTTTTCTGTTAGAATAGTTTCATTCAACAAACTGAATTTCGGCACAAAGATACACATAATGTGCAAGAAATGAAAACTAATTGGTTTACCAATTAGTTTGAAATGTGTTATTAGTTTAAAAAAGAATTAGTTATATGATGATTTTTATTGGGTTTTTTAGCCGAAAAAATAATAATCTCATTTGTGTGAAGTAAATATATTAGAAGTTATACCAATTGTAAATTTCCAACTTATATATCACTTTACATTCTATAGAACAAGCTTATATGGTTTATCTGCAATAGTTTATTTCTGTGCTGTTTTGATGATGAGTGTAAAAGAGAAAAGGAGAACATACTTTCATACTTCTCCTTTTCTCTTTTTGGTATATTAGACGAATTATTTCCTGTTCGACATTTCTTTTACAGTCAGAATTCGTAACTCTGGATTTTCTTTTACCATTTGGCGGAGATACTCTTCAGGATAACCTGCACGAATAATGGTTGTTGGAATTTTATATTCATTTTGAACGAATTTGCCATCTTTTTCTTTTTTGATATTTCCGTCCATATATTTTACTAACAAGTACTCACCTAGTTTTTTCCATGCAACTGTTGAATTTTCAGCTTGTGCACAGCTGAACTTGGTAAGCATGGCACGTGCATCGGTTTCGTTCATTCCGGCTGCTTGTTTGTCCATTTGAGGAACAAGTGCATTAAAATCGCTTTCCCATTTGGCTTGCACTTTTTTGATATCGGGCATCATGTACGAATATTTGCTATAAGCATAGTTTGCAACCCAATTGAACGTCCAAAATGCAGAAGTAGGTGAATACTCTAATAAGCTGCCGTCGTCTGCTTTGTAGCATGCAGGTACAGTAGTAGTACCACAGTAAATTGGAACGTAAAGCGCACTGTTGGCATCATCAACACCAAACCATATAATTCCACCAACATAGTCGGGTAACCAGCTACGCATTTGCGCCACAAAAGTAAAGCCGGTTTGTTGAGTAGCAGTTGGTCGTTCGTGAACATATTCTACGCTATCAACTTTCCATGTAAGCGGGCTACAACGTAACTTGCTGTTGAAAGGTCCTGCTGCCATTCCTTTTGTAATATCAAGTTCGGTTCCTTCATACTGATCGCGCATATAGTCTTTGATGTTTTGCGCACTAAGTTTGAAAGTTGGTTTAATCCACAAAGGCATGCGTTGAGCAGTTTGGCCTTTTATGTACGAAATATATTTGTCCATGGCTGGGTCAACTTTTCTGAAGAAAGACCACACGCGCGCTTCGCAGGCACGTAAAGCAACGTAATCGAGTGGGGCATAAGTATCAGAAAAGCTGAAATCACTGTTCTTGCCCTTGAAATAACCTTTTTCGCGCGCAAAAGTAATTACGTCTTTAGAATAGAGACAGTTGTTTTTATCGTTCAATGGAAAAGTAGTGATACGTGCCTGGTTGGCATGTGCTGATACGCAATCGTCCGGAATGCGTTGTGCAACCCATACAGCACCTTTGTTTTTAGGACCTTTGCCTATCATTTCCATAATCCAAACCTCATTCGGGTCAGCAATAGAGAATGATTCACCTTCGCTATAATAGCCATATTCTGCTACTAAGTCGGTCATTACTTTGATGGCTTCGCGGTCTGTTTTGGCGCGTTGAAGTCCAATATAAATTAAGCTTCCATAATCCATAATTGCTGTCGAATCTTCTAATTCAGTTCGTCCGCCGTAGGTTGTTTCGCCAATGCTTACTTGATGTTCATTTATATTGCCAATTACAGAGTATGTTTTTTCTACTTGTTTTATTTTTCCAAGATATTTCCCCGAATCCCAATCGTGTACGTCGAGCATTGTGCCTGCTGGATAAGTTGCAGCAGGGTAGTGATATAATGCACCGAATAGAAAGTAAGAATCAGCATTGTAACTTATTAAAGTTGAACCATCTGTGGAAGCAGCTTTACCTACCAGAAAATTGGTACAGGCATCTGCAGTATTGAGAACCAATAAAATAGCAGTCGTGAAAATTATTTTTTTAATCATTTTTTTAATTTATTATTTAGAGTTATGCAAAGATAATGCATAAATATAGAACAAAAAAGCCCGACATCGTCAGATTTACGATATCGGGCTCTCAGTATGCCTTTTTTATTTGGAAAATGATTTTTTTATCCAGTTTGGAATCACCAAAACGCCAATTAATAGGTACAGATAATAGCTAATCATTCTCCACACCAAGGTGACAAAGATAATGGCACTGGTAGTCGAGAATACATCGCTGTAGTATTCTTTAAAAGCATATTCACTCACGCCACTGCCGCCCGGTGTAGGAGTAACCACCATTACCACCCAAAGTATGAGTTGACGGGCAAAAACAACTACGTGGTTAATGTTATTGGGACTGAATGCCATAAAAACGGCATTTACAACCAGAAAACGAGCCGTCCAAGTAAGCAGTGTCATGCCAAATGCTTTCATCCAAAACCAATAAGAGCGGTTGCCAATGTCGTGCGAAGCCTGAACCAGATTGTTGGTCAATTCATCAACATTGTCGTACCACCGACGCAAGAATGGAAGTCTGAAGAGTGTTAGCAGTATATACTTTATCCAACTTGGACGTCTGAAAATGCCTATAAACAAAATGGCCGTCCAGATAAGGCGTGAGAAATACAGCCCGGTGAAAACCACCGCGAAAGTGGAAACGATGGTCGATGAGGAATTGAAGAGATCGTGTAATGGGATAAATAGAAAAACGATAGGACAAACCACTAGAAAAAATAATTCATCCAAAAATAAGTTTACAAACATGATGGTGGTACTTCTACCTGCATTGATACCTTCTTTTACCAAAAAGATAACCACCAGACTCGAACCGCCCACTGCAGGTGGGGTTACGGCGGTGGTAAATTCACTCAATACGTTGATATGAAATGCCTGTCGCCACGACAGGTCTTTGTCTGTGAATAGTCTGAATCGCCACATCATACCAAAATCGCGCATGAGCATAAAGGCAAAAGCCAGCAAAATGAACAATGCACTTACTACGGTAAAGTGGAATGAAGCAAAAACTGCAGGATCAAATTCATCGAGAAAAAGCCAGCCAATTACAAATAAACCGAGCGCAATGGGGATCAGTACCTGATATATTTTGAACGGTTTCGAGTTTTTTTTGGTATCTGTTGTTATCGTATCCATGTTTTGTTCATTAGAATTCTATATCTATCAAAAACCTCTTCGGTAACACTTTCCCATGATCGAGCAAGGGTTTTGGCAGCATCAACACCTACAGAACTTATTTTTTCTGGCGATTGTAATAGACAGCGTAATCTGGCTGAAAATGACTCAGGGCTGTCTTCGGTTAGGAAACCATTGAAATTATCGATTATGTTTTCGGCCGATGAACTCCCCTTTATTAAGATTGACGGAGTTTGCATTGCAGCTGCTTCGCGTATAACTAATGGAGCATTGTCGTAGATAGACGGAAACAGAAACAAATCGGCAGCAGCATAATATCGTTTAATTTCATCTCGCTCAGTTATTATACCGATAAATTCTACCTTAGAACCTAAATCCAGTTTCTCTGTCAATTGCATTAAATCTGCTTTGGCATAACCAGTTCCAATAAAAAACATTTTAAAAGGAAGGTCGTTGATGAGGGCCAGCGATTCAAGTATTAGTCTGGTGTTTTTCTCCCAGATATGTTGTCCCACAAAAAGTAAAACCGGTACATTCGGTTGAATATTTAATGCTATATGTGCTTGTTTTTTTATTGGCTCAACGGGTAGATTACTTGCAAAGTCATTGCCATTATCCACTACTTCTACTTTGCCTTTAAAACCGTATTCGCGAATGGTGTCTTCGACTGATGCTTGTGGAATCCATACTTGGTCGGCTTTTTCGAAAAAACGAATTACCTGTTTTGTCATCAGCTTAGCCAGCTGTTTGCTACGCACCGAGCGTTCAAAATCGTCGCGATACTTTGAATGAAAAGTGGCGATAAAAGGGATTTGTTGTTTTCGGGCTATGTTGAGTGCGATATTTCCAGAACTAAAAGGGCAGTGAGCATGTACCAGCCCGAATGAAAATTGTTTCAATTCCGTTTTGAACGATATATCCATTTTGGGTAATCCAAAGCGATAGGGTTTGCGTCCAAGAATGGGAATTGAATTGTATCTTAATATAGGAAATGGTTCATCGTCAGAATGTTTTGGCGACTGTGGAGTGACAACACATACCGGATGATTTTTTTTGTTTAGCCAATAAGCATAATTTTGTACAGTAAGCGAAACTCCATCCATGATTGGTGGAAAACTATCATTAAATAAACCAATAGTTTTCAACGTACTGTTGTCTGTAATACTCATGTTTTTTTTAGTTGTATTATTGTGAAAAAATGATGAGGCTAAACAAATTGTTACCCTGCCAGATTGATTACAAATTTAGGAATTTTTTTTTACATTTCCATGCTTCCAATATCATAATGCTATTCTGGATTATTTAAGACGCTCTGGATGACATAAATATCCAATTGACGTTTTGTAAGTAATTGTTGAAAAGGTTAACCCGCTATTCGATAAATTCTCTCTGAATAATTGAAATTCACATATAAGTAATGTTATATTAATACAAATGTAATATGAATTAATTTGAAAATCCGTTTTTCTTGTCAGGTTTTATTAAAAAAGTGTACCTTTGTCCTTCGAAACAATATCTCTACCTGAACCTGATGGAATGAGTCTGATTTGATATAATTGAAACATATTGAGTAGATTAGAAACAGGGATTCGGATTGTAACTTATAAGATTTATGAATTAGAGTTGTTTATAATAATATAATTCTGAAGTCGATTTTCTTCTGTAAACTCAGTTGTCAATAAATAATGATTAATAACCATCCAATACGCTTTTTTTCTGTTGAAAAATTGACGTTCATATACATTCTTATAACTTCTCTGATCATTCTGTTTTTGAGACCGGAGGTAGAGATCTGTTGCAAACTATTAAGCGTCAGGATTCTGATTATTTTTGTGATTTTTGGGCTTACATATTTTAATTCTATTAAAAATTGGTGGATTATCAGGTTTTCACGTTTTGCTTTTGTAGGAGCTCTACTGGTATATTGGTATCCCGAAACATTTGATATAAATCGAATGATTCCTAATTTCGATTATGTGTTAGCCGGTTTGGAACAGAAAATGTTTGGTTTTCAGCCTGCGCTTGTATTTAGCAAGTTATATCCTCAGCATTGGTTTTGTGAGTTACTCAATATGGGTTATTTTGCTTATTATCCTTTGATTATTGGTACAAGTTTGTATTTGTATCTCAAAGATAGAAAATATTTTGAGTATTTCTTTTTTACAGTTCTTTTTTCTTTTTTTTGCTACTACACTCTTTACATTTTTTTTCCAACGGCCGGTCCTCAATATTATTTTCAGGCTATAGGTCTTGATCAGGCTCAATCTGGGATTTTTCCTAATGTAGGCCATTATTTCGATAAACATCAGGAGCTATTGTCTCCAAGTTACAATTCAGGGTTCTTTTCTCAAATGGTACAAAATACACAACAAGTAGGCGAGAGACCAACTGCTGCGTTTCCTAGTTCTCACGTAGGTATTTCTACCTTAATCTTTATTCTGATTCTGAAGAACCGTCGTTATATCTTTTTCTCAATTCTGTTTCTGGTTTACTTAGCATTAGTGGCGGCCACTGTCTATATTCAGGCACATTATGTGATTGATGTTATAGCTGGTTTAGTTACATCTGTTGTGTTTTACGTTTTAGGCAGCATCGTTTATAAAGAGTTTACACGTAAACATATGGGCATTGGCGAAATGTCGGCTATGTTTCTTAAAGAACGTGCTAAAGTACGACATATGTAGTTCAACTGCAATTCCTCACAATAGTTACAAGTAACAAGTAGTTAGTTCCTAATTACTAGCAACTAACTACTAGCAACTATTTATTTTCCCTTCGACAAGCTAAATTCATCATTAATTGTTTTTCGAGTCATCGCTGTATTGTTCTGAAGTTGTGGTCGTTCGCTCATTTCTCCTTCGCCGGACATTCCACCACCTCCATCGTGACCTTCACGCATTCCTCCACCACCTTGCATTCCTCCACCACCTTGCATTCCACCTCTCATTCCTCCACCTCTTTGACCTTCACCTCGCCCATGCATTCCTTTACCTCCTTTGTCTTGTTTGCCGCTATTTTGAGATAGTTCATTTATGGTTATTTGAAGTTGAATGGGGAGTGAAACTTCATTCTCAAAGACGAAGTCTTTACCGTAAATCTCGCAAAGTGGAATGCGTAATTCATAAACGAGTTGTTCTCTGCTTCCTTTGTTGCGGGCAAAGCTAATTTTGTTTTCGTCTTTGTCTTCCGAACTGATAGTACCGTTCGTAAATTTGAATCCATCCAACACAACTGAATCTTTGGGCATAGGACCCGGCTTAGGTGCTGTTTTCTCAACCAGCATTTGCGACTCATCTCCTTTATTGTTGAATTGTTGAGGTGGCATTCCCATTTTTTGTGCCGGAAATGTAATACTGCACCTTGTTGGAATTTTGGTTTTTACTTTTAGTTTCAGAGCAAAGCCTCCACGCATCATTTGCATTTGTGCAGCTCTGTCGGTAGTTCTTACAATCAGGAATAAATTTTTAGCATCATTTCTGAATTCGTATTGAACATTAGATTGTGAATCGAAGAAACGAGGAATGCTAACCCAATCGGCTCTGTCACCATCAATCACAATAGGTTGTGCCTGCCATTTAGAAATACTTGATTGAGCAAATGATATGGAACTTAAGCCTAGAAGGCATAAAAAGATGAGTTGGATTTTTGTTTTCATACTGTGATGATATGTTTGTTGAATGATCAATTTATTCCGTTCTTATAGGTTTCTAACGCTCTGTTTCTGGCAAAGCTATGTTCTACTATGGGTTGCGGGTAATTAAGTGTGTCGAATTCCTTTACCCATTTGCGAATGTATTTCAGTTCGGGATCAAAGCGCTTGGTTTGTTCGGTAGGATTAAACACCCGGAAATAGGGAGCAGCATCGCAACCACAACCTGCTGCCCATTGCCAGTTACCGTTGTTGGACGATAGTTCGTAATCAATGAGTTTGTTGGCAAAATAAGCTTCACCCCATCGCCAGTCGATAAGCAGATGTTTTGTAAGGAAACTGGCTACTATCATTCTCACACGATTATGCATCCAACCCGTTTCGTTCAGTTGACGCATTCCGGCATCTACTATCGGATATCCGGTTCTTCCTTCGCACCAGGCTTCAAACTCTTTTTCGTTGTTTCTCCAGGATATTGCTTCGTGCTTTTTTCTGAATGGACCGGTCTCTACCTGTGGAAAGTGCACCAGAATACTCATAAAAAATTCACGCCAGATTAATTCATTCAGCCATTGTTCATTTGTTTCCAATGCGCATGCCACTGCTTTACGAATACTAATAGTCCCAAAACGCAAATGTATGCTCAGGCGTGTTGTTCCTTCTATAGCCGGAATATTGCGTGTGTTTTCGTAGTTGGCAATAATGTTTTTGTCCAATACCGGAGTTGAAAACACCATGTCTGTTTTATTGAATCCAATGTCTGTGAGACTTGGAAAAGAGAGATGCTCCGATGGGATAAATGTACTTAGAAAGTCCTCAGAAGGGTAGGGCAGTAGATGGTTGTCCGACAGCTTTTGTTTCCATACTTTAGAATACGGAGTGAAAATACTATATGGTTCACCGTTTGTTTTAAGCACTTCGTTCCATTCGAATATCACCTGATTTTTGAACGAGAGAAATCGGATGGAGTTGGTTTTCAGAAAGGCTTCTATTGCTCTATCGCGGGCAATGGCCGATCGTTCATAATCGCTGTTGGTATACACGGCTTTTACATCGTACTCCTCCAGCAGTATTTTAAAAATGTCCAATGGTTTTCCTATTCGTATGCAGAGCGAACGACCTATGGGCAACAGCTTGTTTTGCAAGTCTGTTAGCGCCTGATAAACAAAATCCACCCTACGATCGTTCTTATCCTCTAATTGAGAAAGAATATCTGTGTCAAAAATAAAAAGCGGGAGTATTTGTGTTTCGCTTTTAGTGGCTTCGAATAATGCATGATTATCTTCAAAGCGCAAATCGCGGCGAAACCAGAAAATGCTGACCGTTTGCTTTATTTTTGTCATACTTAGAACAATGAAGAGTAATTATGCGTAAATTTGAGGGCAAATGTACAAGAGTTTTTTATAGAATTACTCTTCGGTTAAGCTTTTCCAAGATTTTAAATACAAAATCAGGTTTTTCTCAACACATTTTATAGAACAAAACAACTAATTGTGAAATATTAATTATGGAATACCTCTCTCCTTATTCCGAACCATCCTACGGATTTTGTGAAACTCCCTTTGGCGAATGCTGTATGGCCTTTTCGAATGAGGGTATTTGTTCACTCTCTTTCCCCGAAAGCAGACAAAGCGCACGCGACGATTTAGAAAGACGATTTCAGGGAATAGACTTTGTGCAGAATGATGAAAAAGTGGCCAGACTTGCAAGTCAAATTTTCGATAAAGGTAAAAACCCGACCATTCATCTTATGGGTACCGAGTTTCAGTTGTCGGTGTGGCATGCATTACAGAAAATACCCAAAGGACAGACCAGCACTTACGCTCTTATTGCCGAAGCTATTGGTCGTCCTAAGGCAGTTCGTGCCGTTGGAACAGCCATTGGTGCTAATCCCATTGCGTATGTTATTCCTTGTCATCGGGTTATTCGCACTGACGGTGGATTGGGCGGTTTCCGTTGGGGACTTGAATGCAAAAAGGCAATACTGGAGTGGGAGAAGAAGTAGAATATAACAGGTATGGGTTTGATGACTTTGGATAGATATTTTCATTGCCGTCACTTTTAAGTGACGGTCAAAATAAAAAGAAATAGTCGGCTTTAGCCAAACATTTCAATTGTATGTTTTGGCTAAAGCCAACTCCGAAATTTGCATTGATGTCCGTCACTTAAAAAATGGCGGCAATGAAAGTTGGACGCTAAACGTTTGAGGCGATAGCTTATCCCGAACTCTGGTTATTAAATGTCAACATCCTCGAAGACCAGTCTTAAGTCTCAGTCGAATGGTTTCCTAACAAATAGTGGTAGCATGACTTCAAGTCATACTACCACTATTTATATTATCAGTCCAAAACTTATCCAGCTACCTGTGGATTACGCTCTGCTAAACTTGAATTAGTCAGTGACTGCAAAGCAACAGACTTGGACGAAAAGGGGCTGTTGTAAATAAAAAGTCTGAATAATTAGAACAACTAATCTTTTAAATTCAGCCTTTTCGAACGAAAAATTGTTGACAATAGAA